>Ga0247803_1000267_pt1 | contig 30824 bp, 30 predicted proteins | sample UWRJL014104B1_FD_180928 | JGI IMG/M metagenome (GOLD analysis project Ga0247803, IMG submission 180928) | Plant litter microbial communities from Arlington Agricultural Research Station in Wisconsin, United States - UWRJ-L014-104B-1 | ecosystem: Environmental > Terrestrial > Plant litter >...
TTAATGCGCAAAGTACTCCTGAGGATGTTGTAAAGTTCTTCTATAGTGATTGTAACGACAAACACTCGTACTTGCAACTGAGCCAAGCAATAGCTGCCTGCTCCATATTCCCATCGATCTCCGTATCATATTTATCTAACAGATTTCGCAGACTGTCCAAAATCTATGTTTCCTTCGTACTCGATTCCTTGAATGCATTGGTTCTGTGCGCTGATCAAGCCTGTTACGCTTCAGCCAACATGTGTTCCCCTGCCAGCAACCCACCGGGAAGTGTATCTAAAGGACCTTCCAATGTAACTTTAAGATTGTCTACGAAATTACCAAATGCTATGAGGCCCTCAAGCAAGCCACATATCTTCCCTATCCAGTTGTCAAAGCAGCAACCCAGATTGCTGGAAACGGCGTCCCGCATTACATCAGACAAGTCTAACCCTTGGCTTTGAGACACGCCGACATTACGGCGTCAAACGGCTCCTCAGACAATTGCAGGGAGATGTACGAGACAAGGACATCAAGTTGTCCTGAATTTTGACTGACTGGCCGTGTTAGATAACCTTGAGGGACATTGACTGATGTTCACGACTAGATGGTGTCTTCTTGTGAGGGATGCGTCTTCTTCTGTGGCAGTCACCCACATAAGGCTGACAGGCAATCCAATGAGTGTCACCAAAAAACTCATAGCTGCATACGACAGCGTGTAGACATTATGCTTCTTGGTCGGTGCCTGAGGCGAATATGGTCTTCAGGCCGAGCCTGAGGTAACCTAAGATATACTTGCGCAATGGACGTTCTGGAACCATCTGTAGTCGATTTCTTCGCCCTGGAAGATCTGATCGATCTCACTACCCATGACTCTTGAGACACGTTCTATATTGGATACACTGTCATAGAAATGTGGCATTGTGATGGAGACGAAGAATCCTGAAGCTTGCATCCCGCACAATTACCACTTTACCTTGTTTCGACAACTCTTCGCCTGCTTATATATCCATGTCTCTTACAAATGAATCTCCGGGCAATAGTTCCGGACCCACATTCCAAGCTCCGATGTGGCTGTTTGGAATGGTGTCGCAGCCACCGCGGAGGGGTGGGTGAGGGGCGGCCAGCAGCTACGTCATAGGCACGAATTCCGCGTCGTAGTCTTAGGAAGCTACATATACTTGCTACACGACCACAACACTACACAACAAACACCAAATTCAGTTTTCCTTTCCTCTACAAATATACACAAAGCAGTAAGAACTCACCATGTCCGACCAACCCCAGGAACAGAAGACGGGTGAGTTCAATCGACTAATGGGGGGTTACTTTCCCCCTTCGCATACTATCCTATCTTTCTTTCGTGTAGATTAATGGATAGTTGGAAGGAAACTCATGACTGACGGTTAGCAGGCTTCTTCGGCACCGCTGCGGGCGGCATCGGTACGCGCCCTTCCTACATTCCACCTCTACGATTCTACCTCGGTCAACACATCACCCCTCTCGAATACTCCTAACGATACACAGGCAACACCCTCGGCTCCGCAACGGATACTCTCGGCAAAGGTGTGTCAGGCGTGACAAATACAGCTGGCAACGTAGTGTCGGGTGTAGGAAAGGGCGTTGGAGATACCGTCACGGGTGTTACGAGCGGGTTGGGAGATACTACGAAGGGTACGTCGAAGACATCCAGTCGAAGTAGTAGTGGAAGTGGAATGTCAATGTGTATACTGACGAGAACCAGCTGCGGGTAACATGGTTAACGACACGACAAAATCGGGTGGCGAGGCTGTGGGGATTAAGAAGCAGCAGCAGGCTGAGGGCAGCACCAAGTAGGCGGGAGCATATGGCAGTTGGTGCAGGAAAGATTTGACAGCTAAGGTAGCCTAAGTGGCCAACCAAAAGTAGGAAAGTGGGCATGGTCGCATATTTGTAGGACTAAAGCTTCAGAAGTAGACACGGACTCAGGAACATGAGAATGAGACATGATGAAGATGATCGCTATAACATACACATGCGTGACGTAGTCGATCTCCGTGCAACTCCTACCGCCGCAGTCCCAGAACGCCGTGCAACGTCCCACGTCGTATATGTCAATCTACCAATAGTCACACGATATCGTGCAGCTGTCAACCACGAGACGATGGACTCCGATCCCGATGCAAAACGTAAGATCTCTGTATGCTGTGTGCCGTAACGCCGCACCCGCTGACAAAAGTGCGAAATGCAACGCCGCTCTAACGCACGACTCTATATCATCCCAATGGCTACGTATGGACCACAGATCCACGACATGTACGAATCTACCACCCAAACTTCTCAACCTGTAGTTGAAGTTCAACACCTTGCGACATGAGACCCGCGCATGTATTCCGCACATCGCGCACCAGACCGTCTGGTCCGCTTACAACAATACCCGTCCTCCCATCGCCGGTCCATTTATTGACGATTGAGGAAACGTCTGGACGACCGGCAATTACTGTCGGCGGTGGTATGAGGAGCTCTAAGCCCCAGTCTTGAAGCTCCTTCATCTTGTCTTTTGGGACCCATGAGCTGTGCGAAGCTGAGTGCGTTACCCAAAAGAGCTTCACCTTTCGTACGCTCTTAGTCGCGCCACTTTCAGCATCGGTGGAAATCGGTTGGAGAAGAGCGTAGAGAAGGGGGTATGCGACTGCGATGCCGGAGCCTCCAGCAATCAGGATCGCGGTGTCGGAGGTGGACAGAATGTCGAGCGCATGCGAAGAGCCGTACGGGCCATCAAGTCGAATCCTCGTGTTGACGTGCGATCGAGCATAGTCGAGCAGTGTACGTGTGAAGCCAGACTCTGACTGCGCGCGGATAAGGAGCGAGAGCCATGCATGTCTTCCTGTCTCATCGACACCCATTGTCGGAGCGGCCGAGAAGATCGTCAACGGATGAGCCTGCAGAGCATGCTTACGCGAAAGCGCTGGTATCGTAATGAAGACGTGGTCGTTCGGCTTCCACCCATCCTTCATGTTCTTGGGTACAAGCGCCGACTTTGTGTTGATTGTGTCCCAGTTCGCAGACAGGACGAGCGTTTCACCGTCCTCGAGTATAGTCAGGGTCGCGGGATGGGAGCTTGACTTCAGCCATAGGCGGAAGACGAGGCGGTCGATCAGGAAGATTAGGAGAGACGCCCCAACGTACGGTCTCGAACTGGAATAGTGGAACCAGAGAAAGACTAGGCCAGCGATTTGAAGGACGATGTGTGTTGCGAGGAAGACTTCATACATCTTCTGCCGGAAGCTTCCAAGAGAGGTGAGATAAAGCACCTCGTAAGAGACGAACGCCCCTATACCCAGGAGGACCACCCGGTTCAAGAGAAAGCGGACGAGTGAAAAGCCAATATGACGTAGCAATCCATACCACACAAACATCATACCAATAGCGTGCAGTAGCGCTTGCAAGCACATCAACTCTCCGACTCGGCGATGGAAGATATTCAAGCTTTCATACGAGTGGCCTGTGAGCACCTTGATAGGTTGATTCTTTGCCGCAAGGAGGTAGAGAAGTGGAAGATTGGCCATGAAAAGGAGACCGCAGCGATCTGCGAAGGCGGGCACGTAGAAGAGTGATATCGGCATAGCGTAAATATTGTAGAAGATGTTGAGAGCGATGTAAGCGATGACACAAAGAGATACTGTGTTCGTCGGTAGCGTTTTGTGGATGATGGGTATGGGTCGTGGTTGATATTGCATCCAGGATCTGATAACGTGATACGGTTTCCATATTCCCAACGCTCTTCGTCTGCTCTGACCAGTGGCGATTAGCGGACTGCTTTCGTTCACCTCGTCTCCATTCTTCTGCGACGCATCTGGCGGTGTCGGAGTTCCCTCAGCGGTACTACTCGAGCTTGACCAAGCTTCTTCACCGGCCTCGTCCGCCTTGTCAGCCTCTTTGCCCCTCCTTCTCTTGCTCCTCAACGCGACCGTCTCTCCCCAATGCCATGCGGCAAACACACCCAAAATACCCAAAAGAACAATATTGTAGGTAGGAACAAACCGTCTCGAGAACAGTATTGATTCCACAATCTTCCGGAACCGAGGGTCCCTTCCAGGATTGACGGGTTCGTTCGCAATGGTCATGGTGCCGTCGAGACTGTCTAGCCACAGCGGTAGCGCTTTCGCGGCCAGCGCGCTATCTGGAGAAGCCATAGGTGTATCTACCTCTTACGATGAAGATGCAGACTGTCTAAACTGAACAGGCAGCATTGAACGCGTCATGTTGGTACAAGGATCACCTGCTCCGATAAGGTCATTTGGGCCCGCCAAGCTCGGCTGGGCTACGCTCGGCTCCGACTAGTGCTCGGCTCCCGAGAGCTCAGCGCCGAGCACCGTCGCTATCTTCACACTTTCACACCTTTACGACAGTTCTTCAAAGTGTCAAAATCATGACTTATAATTTGCCATCTCAAATGCCATGTCGAAACGAAACTTTCAAACTTACATGGCTTAAGAGCAGTGTCAAAGCCCTTGTCCATTCGTGGAAAGCGTAGATATTCCTGTCAGTGATGAGGGCAGAGGAGACCATACCGTACTCCCTACCCTCGCTTTTAACTCAAGATACCACTTTGCATTGCTATTTCATACGTCACAAATCACACAGCTAACAATTAAGATGAAGTTATCACTTTATTCTAGATTAAACAAACTATGCACACATGGAACTCTACACTTTCGTACCCCCGGCAGGACGATCCTCTTCAACCGAAATCCACCACAAGATGCCGAAGCAACCCTCCCATTCATCTTCCCCATCCATGTCATCCCCACGCCTGCCATTTTGCAACGTCGCCCGCGCGAAAGAAGATTGAAATGAGAAAAAGTACTCGAAGAGGAAACACAGGAACATGCTGTCTCGCTGAACGCGAGATGCGGGCTCCGAGTTGTCCCTCCTTCCTCGACCCCAAAAGTTGTTGCCTAAAAACACAAGGTACAGAAAAGAAGAAAGGAAGGTATAAAAAAGATGCCCGAAGCCGCCGCCGTTCTTGTAATGAAGATGGCAGGGGCAAGAGGTTGCGCAGAGGTACCCATTAAAGCCAGCTGATCCGGAACGCCAATGATGATCCCTCAAGGAAAGCGCATGTATGAGTCGCAGTGCTGACAGAACAGACTGGAAAAACAACGGTGGTGTGTTGCCTCTTCCGTCCATCTGCTAGCCCGCCGACCCGAACTTTTGGTAGATACCGACTGAAGAAAAACCCCGCGAAATGCAATGCAATGCGCGCAAAATGCCCCGTCTATGCAACAGATGATTACTGCGCGCGATATCTAAGGGTATCGTCGCGCGCACTCGAAAGATCTCACTCAGCAGCAGAGACGATTCTCACTCAGCAGTCTTGGATTCGACCGCCGGTGATTTCGAGCGGGCAATACCTGCCTTGTTTTGAGGTGGAGACCCTGCGGTAGAGGGCGGGGAGCCAACTTCGCCGGCACCTTCATTGTCGAGAGCCATGAGCGCACTGTGGCCATGTTAGTTTTTGGTAATAAGAGCATGTGTAGGAGGAAAATCTTACCTGAAAGAATTGGCGTGTGTAGTCGTATCCTTCTCCTTCTGGACAGGCGGGGTACCAGTCCGCGAGGAAGCACCAGAGTCTTCACCACGGCCCATCAGACCACCACCGGGCCCAAGACCACGGCGTCCACTACTGCTACGGTTGCCCAACATGCTAGGGCCAAGGGTGGTGCTCGCCATGTTGCGCCCAGATGCACCCTTGGACAGCTTGCGCAAGTCATCCATCTGCACACGTCCAGTGGGAAAGTCTTGAGGAGGCATAGGACCATTGCCGGAGAAATTGCGAGCATCGCCACGGCCCATGTGTGAGCGTCCCCCGCCGCCGCGCTGACTTGACCTGTTTCGCTCCATCTCTGCAGCCTGTTGAGCAGCAGCAGCTTCTTGATGGATTTCGGCCAGAGTCTTCGGACCCTTTGCTGAGCCCTTCTTGTCGTGCCAGTTCGCCTTGCGCAGATCGCACAAATCCAAGAGCATAAATCTCTGACGCGATGGAAGGCCATCCATGTGCATGATCTTCTCGATCCGGTCAAAGTACATTGCCAACATCTTGGGGCCGGTCTCGTGTTGCGCCATCGTACCTCCGATGGTTACGAGCAACTTGGAAAGCGACTCGACGGCAGACTCATCCGGCGCACCCTCGAAGTCGAGCAACTTCAGCACGCACTCGTGCATGATTCGTAGTGTCAACATGCCAAGCTTGTAGAGTTCACCGATGAACTGAATCAGACCGAGACCACGACGCTTCGCGGCGGCAGCGATGTAGTACTCCTCGGAGAGAAGAGCGGCTTCGCCTTCGCCTTCAGGCTTGTCAGGGAGGTTGATCTCCCAGCCCTTTTCGAACTCTTCCTGGCATCGGTTCAAGAGGTATTTGCGGAACAATGCGCCGCCCACGATGGGCTCACCCGCCTTGTTGATCACATTCTCGTCGCGAATTTCAGTGCTCATGGTGTTCAGCATGCGCGCGCAGAACTTGGCGTACATGGAGGACCAGTGCTGTTCGTCGCAAGCCTTCTCGAAGGTTAACTGAATGACTTGCCTGAGCGTTCGCCCATCCTGCTCGTCCTTTGACTGTCCGGCGATCTCAAGAACCTGATCGGAGATCTTGTCGAACTTCTCCGGAGTCATCTTGTTCAGCGCAGCCTTGACCTTCCGCTGGACAATATCGGGAGGAAGATGTCCAGACGGCGGTGGGGCGGCAGTGCGGCTGAGCGAGGGCGGCTGCCAGCCAGCAGAGGTACGCTCGATTGGCTTCAAGTCAAGGCCTGAGGTCAGAGGCATGCTCTTATCGTCCTTCGCATTAGGTCGGTCAGGACCGCGGCGGCTTCCGCGACCCCGGCTGCTGCCGACACGTGGGGAGTGGGGCTGCTGTTGACCCATGTTCTGGAAAGATGACGAGCGCGCCATTTGAACAGGGAAACCGCTACCAGTTCTACCAGCAGCTGGAACGAACTGTGCCAACGGGTTGGTCATAGGTCCACGGCCAGAGGCAGCGTTGAATCGCTGCTCTGATGTTGTTCCGGCAGGCAACGTTCGTCCACCTGAAGAGAAACCGCCCTGGAAGGATCCCATGGGGCCGGCACCGCCTCCAGCGCCGCGGCTCGGTTGCCTACCACCCATACCCATAGATGGCGTGCGAGCTGACCCCGGGCGTGCTGAGTCGTTAGAGTCGCCGACGGTCTCCTTGAGTCGCATATCCCAATCCACTGAAGGCTTCTCGGAGAAGATTTCCTTGAACTGCATGAGGAAAGCAAGGTCATAAGTGTGTCGAGCATTCTTGCCGTTGTTCAAGGCAGGATTGGGCGAGCGAATGCCCTCCGGATAGTTGATAGCGTCAGCTTGGACGGCAAGGAATCGAGCGCTCTTTAAGCTCTGCATGCCTGCGGTTGGCTGAGCAGGTTCAACTGGCGTCTTAGTCTCGAGCTTGAGGGCTGCCGGCTTCTGTTTGGTACCCAATGTCTTGGTTGGCGGTGGCGTCGGCGTGGAAGCCGGAGCCTCGACAGGAGCGGTCTCAGCAGCAGGTGACTCTGGTTGGCCGGCAGCAGGGCCAAATTGCGTGTTCTTTTTCAACGAGGAGAAGAGAGCTTCACGCTCACGCTTTTGCTCCTCGGTCTCGCCTGAGGCTTTGGCCGCTTCCAGTTCCTCAGCCTCGCGTTCGGCTTGCTTGAGACGCTTCTCCTCCTCGATTGCGGCCAAGCGAGCCTTCTCTGCCTTCTCCTTCTTGGCCTTCTCAGCGTACGCAGCCTCACGCTCTGCATCTTCTTTATCTTTCGCCTCCATCTCAGCAATCATACGCTCCATCTCCTCGTCGTCAAGCCTCTTCTTCTCCTCTTCATCAGCCTTGGCTTTCTCCTCGGAAGCCTTGGCCTCCTCGGCAGCTTTCTCCTCAGAAGCCTTGGTCTCCTCAGCGGCTTTCTCAGCAGCAAGCTTCTCTTCTTCCTCGCGTTTCTTCTTTTCTTCGGCTTCGGTCTTTGACTTTTCCTCAGCAGCCGCCGTGTCGGTAGCAGCTTTCTCGGCAGCGAGTTTATCGTCTTTTTCCTTCTGCTCGTTGGCCAGGTTCTCCTTGAACTGCTTCACGAATGCTTCCTTAATCTCCTTGTCCGTCTTGGCGGCGGCAGCAACGCTCTCGGCGCGGCTGTGCGTAGATTCGGGCCGCGGTGGAGGTGTCGGTGTGGCCACGATGGCTGGTGACTTTGGCTGAGCCGGTTGAGCAGCCGGTGCGGGAGAAGCGGGCTTCTTCTCTTTGAAGTCTATCGGTGTGCCATCCGGAGCCTTGATAACAATCTTCTTACTCTTGTTCGGAATTGAAAAGTTCGTCGAGGCCGGACCTGGGCTACCGGACACGCTAGGCGTGTGGGCATGCGAAGTGTTCACGTTGGTCATAGCTGGAGTCGAAGGCGCGACAGCGGACGAGGGGCGCTCTGACAGATTCGAGGGAGTGCGAATCATACCTTGAGCTTGCTGAGGCTGACCGTAGCCGCCCTGCATCTGCTGGTACGGGACTTGTGGGAAGCTGTGTCCCCGGCCTGGTGATGCGGGGACAGGCGGGGCGTATATGCTCTGGCCCAGACCTTGTTGCATGCCATATCCCTGGTTGGCATAATTCTGGCCATAGTAGGCATTGTATGGATCCATAGGAGGATACATGTTCTGATGTTGCGCGTCGGTTAGATATTGTTCGTTGTGGTGGGCGACAGAGAAGGGAGGGTCGATGGGATCTAGGAAAGCAGTCGACGAGAAGCGAGGCAGCCGGAAGAGAGGCTGCTCCGTGGTCGTCGAACTGGCATCATCGAGACCCATCGGCACATAACGCTGACGAAGTGTGGGTGACTTTGAAACTGCAGCGGTAGTACATTGAGAAGACTGATGACCCCGAGATGCAGGCACAGGCTGAGCTGGCTTGCTATACTCGGAGGCGGCAGATGGAGCAGCGGAAGGAACAGAGATATGAGAAGATATACGAACCTGCTGGGGATACTGTCCGGGGTACATCTGAGGGTTGCCCGACATGTAGGCTTGCTGCTGCTGGTGCATGGCAGCGGCCGAAATGTGTGGCGACCGAGGTTGGCCGTAAGGTGAGCCTTGCATGTTGCGAGCAGGCTGGAAAGCCGGAGGCATTCCTGCTGGTCCGCGCTGCTGATTAGGTAGAGGACGATAGGGTGTAGGCGAAGGGTGACCCATATTCTGATAGTTGTTGTATCCTCGACCTCGACCACCGTTGGGAGGGTAGCCTCTGTTGATATTAGGGTTGCTGACGTCGCTGTGCGCTGATTGGGAGCTCTCTCGTCGCAGGTGTTGTGCTTGCGGGTGAGGGTTCTGTTGCGGGGGCATGGAGATTGGGCGCGACTGGATTATGAAGGTCAGCAAAAATATCGAGATGTGGCGCGACCAGTGACATGCGCCATGGTTGGTGAAAGGATGGAGAATGGGTGTGAAACTTACATTTACATCAGCGCTGTCACTTCCGCCGCCAAACACAAGGCCTGGGCGCGTTGGCAGGGTGTCGGGCTTCCCACCGCTGGCAATGGGTGTGGGGATGGGCGACGGCGAATGCGCGGGCGAGGCCACACGGGGATTCGGCACCTGCGGGTTGAGGCTCTGGCCTTGCGGGTGGTGCGGCGCCGCGTGTGAAGGGGCGGGCGAGCCGGCGAGGGAACCAAAGGTGAGGTTCGAGGGCGCGCGGCTGCTTGCGACGGGACCGCCGTTGGGAATGTAGCCACTGGTGCCAGCTGCGCTGATGGTTACGGACGACTTGCGACTGTGGTCGCCACCCTGCGAGGGGGCGCCGTTGGAGCCGCTGCTGTTCACGATGGTCGGGCCCATGGCGGGCACTGCAGGCTTGATGGGCGCGCTGCCGTTCACTGGCGAGACGGAGGCGCGCTTGCCATGCTGTGCGTTCGCCGGACCTCCCACTGCCACGGGCGGCGCTGCGCTGGACGCGATCGGAGGAGACGAAATCTTCTTGGTCGCGTTGGCGTACGAGCTGCGGGCAGTGGGCGGAGCCGATCCAGCGGCCACGTTGGCGGACAGTGCCGGGGCGGGCGAAGTCGCGGCAGCGGTCTGGGAGGCGGCAATGGGCGGGTTCTGCGCGTTCGAGATGGATGCACTCATTAGAAGACGTCGGGGGGGATGGCGGTCGTGAGGCGGCGTGGTGCGAGGTGCGGTGGCGTGCAGTGCGACGGTCGCTGAATCTCAGATTCGGCGAGGGGTGTCGGGCGACGAGTGTGTATTAGGGCGAGTCTGCGGAGGCGCGACTCGGTGCAGAGGGGGAGGAGAGGTGCTGGGAGGGTAGAGGGTCTGCTCCTAGAAAAAGGGAGACTGGGCTCTGGGCTACCGGGTGCCTTCACTGCGAGAGTGAGCGGGACCGCGACAGGTGCCTCGAAGACGGATTTCGAGAGAAAACTCTGCGAAATCGACGAGCGGCTCGTGTGAATTCTCACGGAGCCAGCTGCGGGATGCGTGTGTTGGGTCTTCGTGATGAAGAGGGTGTGAGAGGGAGAAGGAAGGCCAGCGCAAATTTCTTGAGAAGTTCGGCTCGCTTGCTGACCGGGATCTAACAACCAGACCCCCTGGCCCGGCGTCGACAACCACCATGCGCGCACCAGAACGACCTGACCTGACTTGACCACCACGCTCCCGCGGGCCTGCTGATGCGCCAGGACGGCCGCTGGTTTGCCTCTGCTTGCCGGCGGCTGCGCTGCGCATTCCACGCACAACGGCCATCCGCCCTGCGACGCCCGTTATTTGCTGTCGCCGGCTGCCTGCGCCGCCCTCTGCCTGGCGATGCAGCGCTGAGGTGATGCGTCACCGTCTGCACACGGCAACTCCATAGAAGGCCTTGCGCCCCATTCCTGGCCTTCTTCCACACTGCGTCCTTGACTCGACGAAGATAGGGGAGACATGGGTACAAGCACAGGTGCATACATGACTGGTCGCATTTTCCAGCCTTCTCTTCGCGAGCAAACACCGAGGCTCTCGCAGAGATCCGTATCTGCCCTGTGCAAGCCGACTGCATGCTATTCGAGTCCCAGACCAGGTCAGCGGGAGAGATATCTCAAACATTATAGACGGCTGGCCTGTCGCCGTTGCTGTCTCGTCGTGCCTTGGGGCGTCGCACCGTGTCAGAAACGCGCAGCACATGTGAGAGCCTTTGATGCGCAGAACAAAGCCCCTTCCGCGAGCCTCACCAACATCTGGACTGCACCTCGTACGGAATCAATCTTTCCTTCAGCCCAGTGCGCAGTGCGCAGTTCCCACGCGATCGCAGGGCCCTCGGAAAGCGCAGGCCTCATGCAGTAAAATGCATAATGACGATGCTTTCTTTTGATGACCTTCATCTCTGCTCATGTCCGCTTTAACTCCGCCAATCACGCCGCCGAGCATTCTGAATTGCCCCTATTTCGAGCTGCCGTCGCCACAGCAATATCTTTCCCGCCTTGCGCCTCTCCACGATTGCTTCTAGAAGACGAGTTATATTGTGGCGCAAATCGACGACATGTCAAAAAAAGTTCGCCTTTCAAACACACCTTCGCCTTACCTCACCTTGTCTTGTGGTCTTTGCCATTGTCCTGCTGTGAGGCGGGGACCCTAGTGTACAACCACGTCTTGCAAGCCATCAACCTACCAAGGTGCATGGCTCTGACCTGTGGAACAAAGAAAGTACGTTGCAGTCGCAAGACAGTGTGGGTTCCGTATAGTATGGTATGGTGCAGTATGTACTGATGAGTCCGTCCCCGCTGAATGAGCTGCGCAAATTGCGACCTCCGCCTGGAACTTTAAAACCCCAGCCCGGCTCCGAACCTGGTTCACTCAACATTTCCGCCTACCACCGACCCACAATGCTTAGGATGACTTGCTGGAACACGGTAGGACAACGGCCACTACTCGTAAGAAGCGGCGCCGCGACAACTGGCTCCGCAACGCTCCGCCCGTCGTGCCGAAAACTGTCGTGTCATGGCCATTGGTTTGCGCCCGGCACCTGGGTGGAAATTTGAACACGCAGCCCACATCCCGGAGTCAAGAGCTCCCATTCTGCCACGAAGTTCTGACTACTGCTGTGGAATGCTGCGGACGGTCAGGTACGGTTGCGGATGCATGCATTGCATGTGGTGGCGATGCATGATTGTCCTCCGTGTACTGTGACTCCATCGCACTGCGTTCGCGATCGTGTCTGCGTGTGGCGGGCCTGCTCGTACGCTCCGAAATTGACGGGGGGTGCTGTGCGGTGGGACGTTGAGGTTCTATTTGGGAGTTGAGACGAATGTTGGGCTGTGACTGCGAGGCTTGTAACCGTGACAGAAGACGGCACGCGCATCATTGCTCGCCGCTTTTCCTGCTACTCGCTTGAGGATTGCGTACGGTCCATCCTGCAAGCCACATCGAGCTGGCGTTCTTGCGAAGAGTTGACGGAGGATTCTGCTGAGTCGCCGATAGGCGGAAGCGAGACTCTCCATCGCGGGAGGCTCAAGGTGTGGAGGGCGGCGGACGCCTTTACCTTTGCACTGGAACCTTACCGCCTCATCTTCTGCTTCTTCGGAACGAAACATCCCACCTCTTATCGATGACTTGCCGAACTCCAGGGCGCCTCAAAGGATCAAAAGGATGAAACGCACGCAGATCTTCCTGGCAGTGGCGCAAGCTTCGGGAATCAACGACCTGCACGCTGCAACACTTGCAGCGACACCCTCGGGCACTAAGTGACGCCTTCGCCGGTGGTGCCGGTGCCTTTTGATCCCTCAAGCCACCAAGGCCGCTCGAGCAAGAAGAGGCAGGTCAAACGCCAATTCCAACATGGCTACCATGGTCATCATGTTTTGCTTTTGATGGATGCGCGAGGAAGGACGCTGATAGCGATGGAGATGCCGCGGCCGCGGCCGAAGGCACACGAAGGAACGAACAGCCTCAATACTTTGCTGCATATCGCTTTGCTCGCTTCTGCATTCTGCGCGCTCTCGTCAGTCGCATAAGCATCGATGCCTGACGCAGGAGGTGCCTGGCTGGCATGTGAAGTGTGAGCACACGTGATCTCGTATTTAGCCTACGCAAACGCACCAATCACGCCGCATCGAGCATTCACTCCGTTCCCAAAGAGGAAAGTATCGTCTCTCCAAGGGCGAGGATGCCTTGCGCCAATCGCATCACCGGAAGGAATACAATGGTAGAGGTACACTATTAATACTGCGCGTCAGGCGTGCGGCTGTGGACCCCACGAAAGCTGCGTTCTTACACGCACGAAATGCGCGAGTGGAGTGGTTTGAATGGAGATCCGAAGCCGTTGTCCGCTGGTGCGGGCGTCTCGCTCGGCGCGGACCCTTCCGTCTCTCGCGCGCTCGGAGAAGCAGTTGGCCGCAAAAGCGACACTGTTCGCGCTACCAGTCAGTCATGCACCCTACATCAAACATACATAGGAACGACGTTCCGAAGAGCCTCTTGACCTACGCCTGTACCTGCACGACACGGACATTTTCCCTTCACGCCCTAACCCAACTTCCGTCCTCCATGTCAGCTGTCGGCAGCGGCGTCAATGCGAACGCTTCGTATGTGGCGGCTGGTCCGGGGCCGCAAAAGCAGCCAGCCAAAGCTGCACTCCACATTTTCAGGAAGAGCAGCCGTGCACGGATCAGATTAGCTCAGCTCCCATCGTAGTGTTCGGGCTCGTGAAGCCGGGCGGCGGCTCCACGGCGCTGCCCTGCCAAAGAGGAACGCATATCCGGTCATTTTGACCTCAGTTCTCAGCTTACGGTACCTTGTAGGCGTGGAGGTCGTGTTCTCGCTTGCACCTGGCCCACCATCCCGCACCCACTCCCCTCCAACTTCCACCTCACCTTACATAATATCCCCGGGCCATACGGGTCTGGAGTAACCGCCAAACTAGAACAATGCGTCGAAGCACTCGTCCCTGGGCAAGTACTACACCGCTATCGCAAACCTTGTCTTGGTCACCAGATCATACACATGGCACCTCTTAGAAACAATCCAAGCCAGGCTTTTCCCTGCACCCCATCCCCCTCTCTCGCAATCTTCCACCAGCCTTCTCGAAGGCCTTCCGGCACTTCCACCAGTGCAATCATCCAATTCGCGCGGAAGCCAGCGTCGAATAATGAGTCTCTACCGGAAGACACGAGCGCCCAGCCCGCAATTAAGCCTAAGATGGATCTGCAGCAAGGCTTCGGCCATGGAACATATCACCCGCGGCTTCTCCACAGAGCTGGCCGTCGCCCTGTCCCTGCACACTGCACACAGAGGTGCAGCGAAACAAGAAACAAGATGCGGGTTAAGCTCGCCCATACGAGGAGAGCGCCTCAATTTCCCGCTGTCATGTCGCGTCATCCCTGACTGCACCAAACTCACTGCACTCAATCTATCAGATCAGCAATCTAGAAGCCGGCCCTGCTCGTGCAGCTTCCACTGCCCGGCTGAGCCGCCATCAAAACCATCAAAGCAGCAAGCAAGCCGAAGCGAATAGACCCTCCCCCCGTCAAAGGCAATCTATGCACCCGCAATAACCCTAATCCCACACCGATCTCCTTCTACCACTCCCTCCACCCTTCTCGCAACATGCCCCATCATCCCCATCATGTGCCCATATGCAGCCGCACTGCACCCCACCCAACCCTCATCCAGCCTCCCCCTAACCCCTTCCCCGCAAAAACTCCAGTATCGCCTACCCCTACACCCCTCCGACCCTGACCCCTACACACATTCAATCTATACACATTACCCGACCCCTCCTCCAGAAGCCTCCTAGAAGCCTGCACCGAAGAACGGTTCCTGCTTGCATCGGGCCCACGCACACGAACGAGGCGTCTGGGGTAAGTGTGGAGAATGTGCTTTTGATTGAGTGGCGGGCGGCTCGGTGGTCATGCGGAGAAAAGAACGAGAGGGCTTTAGATTGAGGCTTGTAGATCTTCGGCAACGGTCGCATGTTTTAGTGGTTGGATGTATGGCTCTGGTGGCTGCTTTGGGGTCGCGAGGGAGCGATGGCACGCTGTGCTGTGTAGAATGTTCGCGGCACGAGGAGGGGTGCAGAGACGTATAGTAGACTGCAGTTGTAGTGTAGAACTAGTCTGCAGGCACGACGACAAGCTCACTGGGCACATGTTTCGCCCAGTGCAAACAGAGGCAGGCGACGCATCTACGCACTAAGCCTCAACGTTCGGCCGGGCTTGTTCACCATCCCCCTCTCATCTGACCTGTGTACCATTCATTCCACCCCCCCAAACAGGCGCCTCCGCCATGGCGGTGAGGAATTCTTGTCAGAGCTTGACTGGTCCGCCAACGCCTTCACCCGATGTGATCTCCACAGCCAATCCATCCTTGTAAAATCTCCAGCGTACCGCGATCCACCCGCCCGCCATCGCGGCTTCCCTCCGAAGTCGCGCACTACCTCAGACGTACCCACCTATGCTGTGAACGCTTCGCTTGGATATTACGGTACATGCACAGTGAGTGGAGACTGCGAGTGAGCAGAGCTGACTGCACGGATGCTATTTTCCGCTGGCAGAAAGCAAAGTAGCTTATTGCCAAGGTACGTACGCGCGCATGCAAGCTTATCCATATTCAGAACTTCTCAGGTCAATGAAGGATGTGCGTAAGCACAAGAGAGAAACTTGTGCAGAGAAAGGGTTACTTGATTGGGTATCATTATTTCGTATTTGCGTCATTTGGTTGATGAGAGACATTTTCTACAGTGAGAATGGGACGATTGCCCAGGAAAAGGAAGAAAAAAGGTAAAGCAAGTCGTAACAACTGGGTAATAACTTCGAAGCGAACAAAAACGTAAGTACATAGAAGGGTATTCCAAGGGACCAGCAGCGCCATTAGCTCTGTTTCCACATTTAAAAATAGCAAGTAGAAGTAAAAAGGTAGAAAGAGTAAAAGAAAATACCAACTGTAGCGCGTCGCATGATGAAGGCACTGGAGGAACAACGAACACCGTGAAACCATCCGCCGGAGCGGGTACCCGAACCCACCCGTGGGCCGCGAAACGCATTACGCCGAAGGAGTCGCAATAAAGGGCTATGAAACAGCCATCGTGGAAATCGGCTTTGACGAAAAGCAAACCCAAGGCCGCGCAAAGCTAGTCATGTCATGCGATCGATCCGAACGATGAACCTAGCATTCGTAGATGTCTCCTTACATGTCCCTTGTCTCATGATTCATATTCCCACTTTTCCCACAAAACAAAGCATGCATTCAATGCCGCCCCGCCCCGGACTCCATGCATCATAGATCGACGCGCAAACTCCGCTTTCCATATTCCCAAGGACGCTCAGTAGTGTTGTGACAAATTGTCGTCGTGGTCACTCTCATGGTTGGAGGCCTCGACCACTTCTCCCAGGATGGCTCCAGCACCAGGATATGACTCAGATTGCGTGGAGTCGTTTCGGAGGTAAGAGTTTTGAAACGAGGAAAGGTGATGTGGCGCACTCATTTGCGGCATGGCAAAGCTTTGCTGTGTCATGAGCGGAGAGCTCGTGTACGGGAATGTCGCGGTTTGCGGTGTGGTTGAGCTGCGATTTGGCGTATAATGCGTGCTCAACTCGATCCGCCGGGGTACACTGCTTGAGAACGATCGCATTCTTGATGAGCTCGATGCTTGAAAGCCTGGTACTGGAGAGTAAGAATAGCCAATTCCATAAGGGAGGTGGCTGTTCGTGTCGTTGGAGGTGAGATTCTCGTGACCGTGATGAGTGTAACTCATGCTAGCTCTTAGTGGAGTCGATAACGACTCAGCACGGCTCCTGGCCACCCGATCGGCGTGGAGAGAGAGTCGGGGGATACTGTGATGTGCAGCATATAATGGCGAAGTGTTCATTGACGATGAGAAGGGGTTTGACGTTCTAGGACTCGTATCTAACGGGGCTGATGGGAACCCAAAGGGAGAGTCTCCGTGAGCAGACACTGGGGAGAGTGTGTCCGTTGCCGATTGGGGTGGTGTGAAGGTGAAGCCGCCAAAGGCAGGACTGATACCTGTCGGAGAGATGTGCGAGTCGAGAGGGCCTCGCCGTAATGTGTCGATGCTCAGAGGTCGCATCATGTTACCTTCAGGGTAAGAGGGTTGGTAAGCCCCAGGAGATGCTAAAGGCGTTCCAAGGCCATGGCCGTTGCCAAATGGTGAGTGAAGCGCCTGAGCCATGTCGAAGTCGTCTGGCAGAGCTCTTGATCGCATCATGCGTTCGCGATCGTCGCTAGTAAGCCGCTTGAGCTTAGCCCTCCTATGCAATGGTTAGCATTGCCCGACGTGACTGTGTTCGATGTGCCTACCTGTTTTGGAACCAAACTTGCACCTGTCTAGGGCTGAGACCAGGAATTTCTCGAGCGAGTCGTTCTCGGTGAGCAGCATCGGGATGGGCTTGTCGTGCGAACTCGCTCATAAGGAAGCGCGTTTGGTTGTGGGTGAGCCTGAATCTCTTCATCTTCCGCTTCTGTGCGCGAATCTCTGCAGCAGTCATGGGCGGCTTTTCTTTGTCCTCCAGCGTGTCGTCAATCATGTCGTCTCTGTCTTCGGTGATGATCTCATCACCTTGAACTTTGACATCCTCCCCGTTGCCGACATCGTGTGGAGACGGCGGTGTCAGCCTAGAGACAGGGCTGGCCGGTGCTGACCCACCAAAGATCACGGATGGAACCTCGTTCGAGTCGAGCTCGTCAAGGTTGCTCATGCTGATGCGATCTCTCGACGGCGAGTCGGACCCATTGCTGTGGTGCTTGCTGTCAAGGGTGGCGTAAGGAAAGCTCTTGTGGGTCCGGAGTAGAGGACGCTTCAGATCATAGTTGTGTCCGTTGACCTCCGCTTGAAGCAAGGCCATGTCACCCTCGGAGTGTGCGGAAGTCGTGTCCAGAGATTTTATATCCGACGAATGCCACTCGTGGTCTGCAGCGGTTGTGCTGTATGCAGACATACGCGGCGAGCTAGGCGGAGAGAGCGGAATAAAGAGGTTTCCGTCCACCATTGGCACCTTCAAGGACGTTGTCCTAGGTTCGATGTAGTATTGACGGAGAGGCTGGACTCGCTCCTGACAAGCTAAACAGTCAGCAATAGCAGGAGTGGAAGGATGGGTGGCGCTCACCTTGATGCACAGCCCTCGATTTGATTGGGCGTATCCCGAACGAGTTGACGATGCGAGTGCGCTTGAGGTGGCAAAGAGCGAACAGATGTGTGGCGCGAACTTGTTCGACTACGACGGAACGACCCACTGATTGACCGCAGAGGGGAGGATCCGATGAAGTTGCAGAGATGAACTCGATCGGTCTCCAAGCCCAGTGCGGGGTTGGACGCGGGTGATCGGCGAAGAGGGAAAGTGAGCGAGCTTTAAAGCTAGATTGAGAGTATAGACAGCTCAATGCGTTAAGGTCGCAGGACTGTCACAAACAAACAGACCTGGGGTCGTCGCGTCGGAGGAGTGTGGGATTGCTGATATGCAGGACCAAGGCTGAATGGCTGATGTCGCACCCAAGACCGGAATGAGGCGCGGAGGTTTGGTGTGACGCCAGCTCGAAATAGCAGCTGATGGGAGTGTGATACCGTAGGCCAAATAAAGAAGGACGGTGTCCGAGACCGGTAGACACTTGACACTTGACAGACGTGAGGGTAGCCCCAGAAGAGTGCAAGCGTACAGTGGAGGTCGACGATGGGGGGGGCTCTTTGTAAGAAGATCGGGAACACCACGGAGGCTATATCAGCGATAGCGGCAGGGGAGGCGGACAGATCATTCAGACTGCAAAAGGCTTGACGGTAGTTTAGAGTGGGCGATCCGGATAAAATGAGGTTAAGAGAAGTTCGAAGACTGGGGTCGGACCACCGCCAGGGCAGCAGGGCTTCTTAGGGAAACATGATATCCTTCGAGGATCTGGAAGCTGCTGTTACACCACGAGAGGCGTGACTGCCCTCGAGGGCTAGCAGGCCCCCAAGGCAAAGATCGAGGGCACAGGGGTGCGGTACCTCGGGACGTGACCCTTTCAGACGAGGGGGGGACGGAGCGGACTCTGGCGAATCGAAGGCCGCTAGGATCAGGTGTGCTGGCGGCTGCCAGGGTCCTTTCTCGAAAGAGAATGTGAGGTGGGCATGGACATGGTTTCCGCATCGCTCGCAGGGAGCAGGGGGGGCGTGGAGAAAACCGCCGACAAGCAAAGCCTGATCCGTGGCGTTCAGCATCGAGCGTCGACGCCGATGGGGGCGCCATTATTGGCGGATGCATGCCCATAGCACACAACGGGAGAGCCAGGGGACCGCAGGGACAGCGGTAGGGATACTACAGGGCTCGGCAACGCTTGTATGCGGGGACTCGCCGCTTTAGCAGGCGGACGTGTGTGGTGATGGTGGTAAGGTTGGACTGGGCAGCGTCCTTCTAGGCCGCGCGTGGTGCAGCGTGCTGTTCTCCATGCTGCTGTCGAGCAACCAGGGCACGGCCTTTGTGACGCTGTGTCCAGGCGAGCGTGCCTATGGGAGGGCCCGTGGCTTGAGGACGCGGTCCTGTGCAAGCGTCCGTAACGGCTATGGCTGACGAGATTGCGTCAGGAACATGCTGCATCGTCAGCCTTGCCCGCTCAGTGAGCCGCTCAGCGCGCCCAAGGTGCTGCTGCATGAAAGCGAGCACGTCGGCGTCAAGGACACCGGCGAGCGACGCTTGTAGCGGTATCGAGGTGCTGCTCTGCACCTGCGCCATCAGTCCTAGCTCGGAGCTGCCGCCAATCGCAAGGCGTGCGAGAACGAGCGACAGATCTGGCTGGAGGATGCGACCCAACGGCGAAAAGCCCGGCCCGCGCCGGGAAAAGTGCTGTTTCTGAGTTTCTCGAAGCCTGCTGTGCGAACGCCTAGCGCGCAGCTGTGCTCGTCCTACAGCGGTTGACAGCGGTGCCACCAGCGCAACGTGACCATCGCCTGCGACATGTCTGGAGCCGGGGCGAGCACAACGGGACTGCTGTTGACAGCCGGCATGTCGAGGAGACCTCATGTCGGCTGGGTCAGACGGCCTCAACTCCAACAGTCCTCGCCGCTGCAGGGGAGATCTTGTCGCAATGATCAGCCACGGCGCAACGCCTTCGAGGCCTTCCGCGGTGATCAGCGCCGGGTACCCAGCGCGCCTAACTACATCTTCGCCCGTGCCCGAAGCAGAGCTCCAGCCGATGAGGCGGCGAGCCTGTCGCGTACAGAACATTGCTAGTAGACGCGAGCTTGCCCGCTGTAGACTTGCGCGCAGAGTCTTCTGAGTGCGGTGCGGCAGCTCCAGAGGCCTCGCGGCGAAACGGGCTCGGAGGAGCTTTGTGAAGCAGACGGACGTTTCGCAGACGCCGGAAACACGTTCGCTGGCGTACGCAATCTCTGAGCGCAATGCCGCGGTAGTCTCTCCAAACGCTGCCAAGCAGGCGGGCGTGTGGTTGAACGGATGCACCCCAATCGCGAGGACGGCAAGAACGTCAGGAAATGAGCAGGAGTGTGCAAGGATGGCCAGAGCGAACCCGAGCGCTCCGTTTGTGTCCGGCGCGGATATTTCGATGCATCATTGGCCGGAGCGCAGGCATAGTCGCGGTGGTTTGATAGACGACATGGATGGCGGCCTTTGACGTCGGCAGAAGATGCTTCGACCGGCTGCACTGTGCTGAGATGACAATGTTCCATTTGCAGCTACGCCCACGGCATCCCAGCGCGCCTCCCACAACTCTCCCATAGAACAGCCAGAGACACCAGACCGGTCCACCCGTGGCTAGGCCGCTTCATTGCAGCAAGACAGTCCCACCAGAACGTCAGATCCATGCCGCCGTCCTCTCGTACGCGGCCGCCGGATGGCTGCGCCTGGTGAGCGGCCTGGGCAGGCGACGATACACAAGAATCCCTTTCATTTCGGGAGCTGCAGCATCGCCCACTTCGGTGGATCGATATGCTGACAACGCATAGAGAATGAGCCTGAAGTTCGGCCAATACTTGCGACGGCCCCCCCATCCATCGCGCCCGTCTGCCTTCTATCCCGGCCCGCAACTGCCACTGTTGTGCGAGAGTGCCGGGACGCAGCCCACGGCTAGCCAGGAACAGCTCGATGGAGTGTCCCTGGATCTCCGCTGCCACAGACCATGACCTGTCATGCAATAACCCATTCCCAGGTACGAGCATACCGCTCAAGTTAGAATTCATGAACATCAGACCGCTGCAACAGTCTCCGGAGCCTGCGCCGCCTTCGCCGTCTTAGCCGCGAGTGTGGCGGTTGCGTATTGAGTGGCACAGTGGATGGTCGAGGTCATGTACCAGGGATCACGATCGTATCGATGAGAAGCGTTCGGAGACATGCACATCGTATGCCTCTGGTTCGGCAAGTGCACCTGCGATGTGCCACGGCCTAGCCATCCTGCACATCAACGCAAAGAGAAAGCTTCGTCGAAGCTGCAAGCTGCGTGCAGGCCTGGAGAATTGATACCTATCTTGTGAAAGCGTCAAGCCCGCTTGCTGCTACTCCGCCGCCATACCTGGCGTCACTTGATCTTGTTGGTCGGGCCGTTGGCCCTCGACGCTTGTATGCTCTTCTTGCGGTGCAGCATCCCTGTCTTCCGGATCAGTGGGTGCAGTGTCGTCGCCTGTCGATGTCTCCGAGCCTTTCAGCCTCTTCTCTTCGGGCGAAGCAGGCTTGTCGTATGAGCCCAGCTTCTCTTTACAACCCAAGCGGTGTTCACGCCATGTGACACTTCGTAGCTTTTCCTTCAGAAGCCGCTTGTCCTCATCCGAATGGCCTACATGGAGGTCTTCCTCCATCGTCTTGACCCGCTTTGCATAGTTGTCTAGGCTTGGCTTTGTAAATCTGATCCCACGTGAGCAAGCACAACCTGGAATGCTGATCGGATGAGCGGAACTTACCTCTCGTGGTGCTTCAGCTGCGAAAGCCCCCTTTCCGGCTCTGTGTTGGACAGAAAATGCATGCCTAAGGTAGACCTGAAAGGCTTCGGAACTTTCCTAGCCACGACAGCTCTCCTTGCCCCATCTTTGGACTCGATGAAATTATCGGCGGGGATTCTGTCGCGTGTGAAAGAGTGGCAATTCTCCATCTTCCACCTTACCCAATTCTTATCGCGGGAAAGCACGGTATCCACCATCCGATAGTAGACCTTGCCATCTGGACCGTTATGCAGGTAATTTGCGATCGAGTTCTTGATGCCCAACGCCCACTCGGTCTGTGCTTTGTGGTCAGCCGAATCGATGAAGATCATGGTGGCACGACGAGGGCGCGAACCAAGCGAGGAGGGGTTGACGGTAGGGATGGCATGGACTCACGTCTTGATCGCGAAGGGTAAACGAGTACTGCATGGACTTCTGCGCGTCCTGATAGTACGGCTTGCTCTTAGACTCTTCTGTAAGCGTCAAGAGAAAGTCGATCATGATCAGTGCTTGGACCAAGATGTGGCGTTGGAAAGCAAGGTCGCTCAACTGCGGTTCATCAGTCAAAGCTTCCTAGCAAGATATCGAGAATGACGCATACCTCGAGCTTGAACAGATCGCGGCTGGTTAGATACTTCGGATTGAATGCGCTTGCAAACTGGTCATAGCTGTCGTCCGGTCGTGACTGCGTTCCTGGCTTGTGCGCTGATTCTCCGGCTTGAATGACCTTTGGTACCTCCTTGAACTTTGCCAATGTAGCCTCCAAGCCACGCTGGAACTCTTGGAATTTGTCTTCTTCAAATAATAGCGGAGGGTTCGAAAACAAATGCTGTAGTGACCAGAAAATTGGATACAGCTCATCGACAGCCATGGTAGGTTTTCGTTCCTTGTCCGCCTTCTCGTCGTCTGTCAACTTGACGTTTGGCTCTGTTGCTGACGTTCTGTCTTTGACATGGCTTCTAGGACCGCTCGCATCGACTTGCATCTCGTCGCCGGCTGGCGATCCATCTTTGACAGCACTTACAGGACCACTCGCATCGACCTGCATCGCATCTTCGGTGGGCGGCGACTTTTGCACCAGAAAATCCTCGAAAGTTGTTACATTTTCGGTGTGGAATTTGCCGCGCAAGTTCACGGAGCTTTTGTCGCCTAGTGGAAAGCTCCGGAAAAGGAAGATGTAGACGCGGCCACAGAATACGGGGTCCTCTGCTCGAGATAGGCGGCGAAGCAGCTCGTTGCATAGACGCAAGATGACCAAGTCTTTGCTCTGAGATCTTGCCTACATGAGAGTCAGCTTTTGCGGCGGGAATAGACCAAACCGACGTACAGCAATGAGCACCTCTCTCCGTGATTCGAGAAAGCCGAGTGCAATCTGGCATTTTTCGATCGACAGACTATCGAGTAGCTCTTCGAGCAGCAGTAATACGAGCTGCGGGGAACATATATCTGGTGTGGTCAGGAAAAGCCACGGCGCGAGACTGACTGGGACTTACTTCGGTCTCCGCAGTACTGAAGTATATCCAGGAGATTCCATACGGTTACGAAGGATGCATCTTCAATCTCGGTAGAGCCCTGGAAGATGTGAGCTCATACGTCTCGGTGCTTGGGTTCGACTTACAACGCTGGCGTAAAATATTGTCTTCGCGGCACCCTCGATCAAAGAACTAAGGGGCTCCTCGCCAATATCTGGAAAGTCTACAAGGGGCTCATCGTCGTCCACCAGCGCTGATACCTGGAGGGGAGGGTCGATTGAAGTGCTGCGCTTGGTCGCACGTGCACGATGCAACAAGTCATATAGTCTCGTTGTGACAACGTTCTCCGACGGGACGTCAGAGGCAGCCATGCCGTGGTGAAAGGATGTAATAACGCGCTAAGCTCGGTGACGGAAGAGAGGTTGCGAGAGACGTCGCGAGAGCCCAGGGTGTCGTTGTTTCTTGTCGATAGGTCGGGCACAATTAGTGTTGCGACAAAGAAAGGTCCGTTGTAATCCAGTATTCACTAGCAGAGCCTTTGGCACAGCGGTAAGTTTCTCGTTGATCGTTGTTATTTGCATGTAGTGAAGCTAGCTGGCGGTTGATTCAAAAGTTCACGACGAAGCTACAATTAAGGTTGCTCTAGTGCTTTCATATAGTCTTGGCGCATAATTATGTCAGCAGCCTCTTTACGCGGTCGCGTCTTCCGTCCATCGGGCGCGTCGCGGCGTTGCATGGGTTACTGAACATCTAACAATCGCCAACATTTAGTGATTACCGCATCCACTTCTGGTTGTCACCAGCACCAGTTCACACTTTCCCACCAGCTTACGAACTCCGAAGTTGCCGGCCATCTTCAAACCGTCCTCGCCTTGAACGTGTTCTTGTGGGGCGTCGCATACTTCTCAGAACCAAGACCCAGCCTCGCAGACGGGCGGCATGGCCCTGGTCGATCCCCCGACGCGCGATGTACCCTCTGATGACGAGCTGGACGCCATACTGAACGGCACCCTCGACGGCCAGAATATCTTCGATACAAGCAATGTCCAAGCGGAAGAGCCAACTTCAAAAGCTCAAAGGTCAGTGGGCAATGAGGGAGGACTAGGTATTGACGAAGAGATCAAGGTGGTCAAGAAACGACAACCAATCCCCAAACTCGACGAGAACAGACTGCTGTCGGACCCAGGCATTCCCAAGCTGCGGAGGATAACGAAGGAGCGTTTGAAGTTCAAAGGCAAGGGCCACGAAGTACGCTTCTCTATAAGATTGAATCTCGTGCAACAGCTGACACCATGACAGTACGGAGACATTGCGCGAATGCTCAACATGTACCAGTTGTGGCTGGACGACCTCTACCCCCGTGCCAAGTTCGCAGACGGCCTGACTATTATCGAGAAACTGGGCCACACAAAGCGGATACAGCTCATGAGGAAACAATGGATAAACGAGGGGAAACCGAGACATAATGTGGAGGACGAAGATGACGTGGAACCGATCGAGCTCGTTCAGACGCGGCAGACATATACGGGACAAATGGAGGGTGTAGAGATGGAAAATGCACCACAGAGTGAAGATGTACGACGCGCTTCACCGGAGAGAATAGACGACATAGCGGGCGCATTGCCCGACGATGGCCCAGACGAGGATGAACTGGACGCATTGCTGGCGGAGAGCGAGGTGCCTGCCGCCTCCATAGTACGAGCACATGTGCCCTCCAAGGCAGTAACAGAAGTCGACGATCCATTTGCAGACGAAATGGAAGCAATGGCAGGCATGGAATGGTAGGCTCTCGCGACAGGTTGTTACTTCAACGCGGTGTGGGTAATCCATTACGACAGTGGAGCAGCAGTGTTTGGCAATTCAATCCAGGAGATACCCAAGTTACATAGCGAAGGCGTCAAATAACTAGCCAGAGTGCATTGAAATCGAGCTTGATATGTTCATTGGAGAAGTTGCTGTGCAAGTGGGTCTCTGCCCCGCGGCCGCTTCCATTCGCCGGCCTTGGCACCATCAACTGTTTGTCGTGACCTCACCAGAGCTCCACGACATTTGCGAAACCACCTCTACAGTGCCAACATGGAGGGACTCGAAACGGAACTCGAACGGCTGCGGCTTGGATACAGCTCTGCAGGCTCGAATGATGCAGGTTGGATCGACACCCTTGCGAGCAAACAGCGCCCGCTGAAACGACCGCGCAAGACCAAAGAAAACATCAAGCAAGAGCTGGAACATGAATTTCTCACGCCGTCTCGGTCGTTCAGTACGCAGTGGTTGAACCAGTTGCAGCAGCGGTGGGAAACACCTACTAATTATCGTGGCCTCTTCGATATCGCCCCAACTCAAACACGCACCATCATCCGCTTTACGCGCGAAGGACTGGAAGGCCGTGTCACCGGATATAAAGAGGTCACAGTGCCAGCAAACTCTGCGACAGCGAAGAATTCAACATCGCTCCTACGGAAGCCCGCAAATCGAGCTGAGTTTGTCCGTGGCGCGTCTGGGTTCTTCCCATTCGCTCCAGGTGGGCTGGATGGCGTGGAGGCTATTGCTGCTATCGAAGACCAAGCACTCTCGCGACATGAGACGGCAAATGCTAAATCGTCAGGCGGACTTGACCGTGTGATCAATTTTAGCACGGAAGGTGGTCTTTTGGAGATACCGCCGGGCTTTACGCGAGGGCTTGATTTCGAGAAGAAAGCTTCGATGGACACGAAGACTGCCAAGGAGGTTGAAGACACACTCGGCGAGGAGCCGGCACCGGCGAAGCTTGATGAGGCTGGAGAAGATGGCGTCGAAGAGACCGACGGGGGCGTCACGCCTGAAGACGAGTCTCAGACCACTGCTGACGAAGAGATTGACTCTCTCCTGCCAGTCGAATTCCCAGCTCTCGCCCCCCATGGAGCTCTATCAATGGCGGCCTCCAAGAAGGGCGGGAAAGAATGGGCCCATATGGTGGACGTCAACCGAGACATACACAACTTTCGAGAACTTGTACCCGATCCGGCGCGCGAGTATCCTTTTGAGCTTGACACCTTTCAAAAAGAAGCTGTCTATCATCTTGAAAACGGAGACTCCGTCTTTGTCGCTGCACATACCTCTGCTGGTAAGACTGTGGTTGCCGAATACGCCATAGCTCTAGCAGCAAAACACATGACCAAGGCCATCTATACGTCGCCCATCAAAGCGCTGAGCAATCAAAAATTTCGGGATTTTCGGCTCATTTTCGACGATGTCGGTATCCTAACGGGAGATGTCCAGATTCGTCCTGAGGCTAGTTGCCTTATCATGACTACTGAAATTCTCCGAAGTATGCTGTACCGTGGAGCAGATCTTATTCGAGACGTAGAGTTTGTAATATTCGACGAGGTCCACTATGTGAACGATGCAGAGCGCGGTGTTGTCTGGGAGGAGGTCATCATCATGCTTCCAGAGCATGTCACGCTGATCCTTCTCTCAGCCACAGTGCCAAACACATACGAGTTTGCTTCGTGGGTGGGCAGGACCAAAAAGAAGGACATTTATGTCATTTCCACACCTAAACGCCCCATCCCTCTTGAGCACTATCTTTGGGCAACCAAAAGCATGCATAAGATTGTCACTGCCGACAAGAAGTTTTTGGAGGCTGGATGGAAAGAAGCAAATGACATCCTCTCCGGCAAAGACAAGGTGAAGGAACTACCGGCCAACGACAATCAAGGCGGAAGAGGTGGTGCGCGTGGCGGAGCTAGAGGAGGTCAGAACCAGCGCGGTAGAGGTCAGCAGCAAGGACAACGAGGAGGAGCACAGCGAGGTGGTGGTGCGCCCGCTCAGAGAGGTCGAGGTAACATTGCCCGAACAGGTCGCGGCGGAGGCAGAACATCAGCTGCCCAGGACCGAAACATCTGGGTCCACCTTATTCAACACCTGCGCAGCAAAGAGCTACTTCCCGCTTGCATCTTCGTATTCTCCAAGAAACGTTGCGAAGAGAATGCGGATGCCCTCTCGAATATTGACTACTGCACGGCTGCGGAGAAGAGCGCCATCCACATGACTATCGAGAAGTCCCTTGCCAGACTCAGCCCAGAAGACCGCGCACTTCCTCAGATCGCTAAGCTCAGAGAGATGCTGAGTAGAGGCATCGCAGTACATCATGGTGGCATGTTGCCAATCGTCAAAGAGGTGGTTGAGATCTTGTTTGCTCGGACACTGGTAAAGGTCCTCTTTGCGACGGAGACGTTTGCTATGGGTCTGAACCTGCCGACTAGAACTGTGGTGTTCTCTGGCTTTCGAAAACATGATGGCCGCTCATTCCGTGATCTGTTACCTGGCGAATACACGCAGATGGCGGGACGTGCAGGACGTAGAGGCCTGGATACTGTGGGCACTGTCATCATCTGCGCTCCAGGGGGAGATTCAGCTCCGCCAATCACTGGACTAAGACAGATGATGCTAGGAGAGCCCACCAAGCTTCGATCGCAGTTCCGACTCACCTACAACATGATCCTCAACCTCTTGCGCGTCGAAGCTCTGAAGATTGAAGAGATGATCAAGCGTAGCTTCAGCGAGCATGCAACCCAGGCCCTGCTACCCGAACACGAGCAGAAAGTCAAGCTCTCAGAGGCGGACCTCGAAAAGGTGAAGAGGGAGCCATGTGACATCTGCGATATCGATCTCGAAGCATGCCATCAATCTTGCATGGACTATCAACGTCTCACGAATGAGCTACACCTGGCCTTGTTGAACAATCCGGTCGGACGCCGGATATTTGGTCCGAACCGGCTGGTAGTGTACAAGAAGGTAGGATGTTGTGGCGCAAATCTGCGAAACAAGCTGACACGTACAGAATGATGTCCGGACAGTAGGCATGCTCACGCGAGAAGGGACCAGTAGAGGGAACGAGCCCACAGTCCAAGTCTTAGAAATTGCAGCAAACCAGCAGCGTAAGGCTGATGACCTGTTGCCGTATTTGTCACCATTCGCGCAATTTTACCGTTCTTTGCCGAATAATCCGAAAGAGCTCATTCTCAAGCGCGCTCTAATCCCACTAAACGACATAGAGTGCTTGACGCGCACGGTCATTGATATTCCAGAAGGAGTGGAGAATCTCTTCAAGAAGAAGGGTAACACGCATTCGTTATTCGTTTGGTTGCTCGAGCTTACAGTTTTACAGATGCGCTCAAACTTGCTCAAGATCAATTCCTGCCTCTATGCCAGTCATGGAATTATGAGGACTGGGATGAGTACGACTACGACCGCATCAAGATGCTCAAGTTCAGAGAGATTGAGATGGCAAGAAGGAAGGCAGGACAGGAAGCTACCCAACGAGAGTGCTTAAAGTGTCCAAACTTCCTGAAACATGCAAGTAAACCATCCCAATCTCGAACGTATTGCTGATAAATGTAGCTCGCTATGGAACACGACCAGTGGCTGATCAAGGACAACATTCTGCAGCTCCGACAGCTCATGTCAGATCAAAACCTCCAGCTGCTGCCCGACTACGAACAACGAATATCCGTGTTGAAAGAGCTGGGCTTTGTCGACGAGGACTCTCGTGTTGAGCTGAAGGGCAAAGTTGCATGCGAGGTATGCTACCCTTGTCTTGATACTGGCTGCAGCTTCACGCTAACGCTTGCGCCAGATTCACTCCGCCGACGAGCTCGTCCTTACCGAATTGATCCTCGAGAACGTTCTTGCTACCTATGAGCCGGAAGAGATCGTCGCTCTCCTCTCCGCATTTGTATTCCAGGAGAAAACGGATGTTGAACCTACACTGACCGCCAGTCTCGAACGCGGTGTCGCCAAGATTGTCGAAATTTCCGAGAAGGTGAACAAACTACAGACACTTCACCAAGTCATTCTCTCGTCGGACGACTCCAACGACTTTGTCAGCAAGCCTCGATTTGGCATGGTGGAAGTCGTGTATGAATGGGCGCGAGGCATGTCATTCAACCGCATCACCGATCTGACCGATGTCATGGAAGGGACCATCGTGAGGATTATTACGCGGCTGGATGAGACGTGCAGGGAGGTCAAGAATGCGGCGAGGATCATTGGGGATCCGACGTTGTTTCAGAAGATGGGCACCTGTCAGGAACTGATCAAGCGGTAAGTTAGACCTTTCGTCTGGGACAGAGAGCAGAGATGCTCCTTGCGATGCTGAGGAGGGATTATGCTGACAATCTGAAATAGCGACATCTGCAACTGCGCAAGCTTGTACCTGTAAGGTGCAGCCCATGCCAGCTTGACCAACTTTGATGGGGAAGCCGACTGGAGCGAAGGAGCGTTTGGAGATGCGAGAAGGGGCTTATCACTGGCACAATTATTATAGCTCGATGTTTCCAGTTGGGGCTGCATGTGGTGGGCTCTGGCAGGATGACGAGGAAAGAGACGTGGTTGCCTTGACCACGGTATGGCATGACAGCAGCAGTAGCTCCATGTCAAATTAATGCCCGATCTGTTGCCGAGCGTCTGACGTGGACTGATGATATGATGCTGTACATAGATGCGCCCAGAAAACAACAGGATGAGTGAAGACGTTTCTTCCTGATGCCTTTGTCCTGCATAGCACTATCACGTTCGTTTGAGTGATTATGCACCCGGTAAGGCTGGGAGGGGAGGGAAGGATCAAAGGCTGCAGCATTCCGGAGAAGGTAAGCATCATGCACGATGTTCCTTTCGGGGGCATTCCGTCCGACCAAGCATCAGTCTCACTCGCGTAAAGTGGTGGTGGGATAAGCTGCGATTCGCGGCTGGCGGACGAGCAGTTCAGCGCCGTGCCGTCTATTTGTGAATGATGTGCGAGTGTCGAGACGACACACGACCGCACGATGAAGCGGTATGTCATGAGTGGATTGCTGGCTCTGAGGTTTCGCAGACGTGCTAACGTGCGGGTGTGGGGAAGGCGGCAGCGGGCAATAGGGTACCTGCGTCTCCCAACGCAGCAAACGCAGTAGCCGCGCAGGCCTCCGCACCGGCAGCCTCGCCCGGCGCGTGGGCAGTCGGCAGGAGTGGACAGGAGGGAGAGGAGGGGAGAGGAGAGGTCAGACGGCACATGTGTAGATGGCGGCGATGCACATATGCAGGCTGCGCGCATGCTGGGGGGGTGCTGGAGTGAAGGAGCCACGTGCAGAGGGCGCTAGCGTCTAGCTTGGTATTTCGCACCTGCAAATTCGACCCCCACCAGAGTCGCTCTTTCTTTTGCTGGAAAGGCTCACAACACGCCAGAGGGGGCCAGACACACCGAAAGAAAGGCTCGACCGTGGACCACGCACCGCCGCATCGCGCCCCGAACCCCCCGATTGCTGCCTCGAGGCGCACCGCACGCGTTGATCTCGCCTGCCGTCCCCCGCGCTGCTCACCGCACCCCGAGTTGAGCTCACGCTGCCCACCCGCGACCCTTTGCACCTGGCCGCCCACGGCCACGACCCCTCGACACCGCCCACCATGGACGTCACGGCCCTGCGGGAGCGCGTCAAGAACACGCTCGACGCCAATGCCGC
>Ga0247803_1000268_pt1 | contig 30734 bp, 36 predicted proteins | sample UWRJL014104B1_FD_180928 | JGI IMG/M metagenome (GOLD analysis project Ga0247803, IMG submission 180928) | Plant litter microbial communities from Arlington Agricultural Research Station in Wisconsin, United States - UWRJ-L014-104B-1 | ecosystem: Environmental > Terrestrial > Plant litter >...
TGTCTGTCTTTGAGTTGTTGTCGCTTCTGTTCTATCTTCTGGAGCTCGCGGGACCCGGGAGAGCCGTCTTGGTTCAATGTTGATGTTTTCGAGAGACTTGGGGAGGAGAGGCTTCTGGGGAGACCTTCGTCAGCTGAAGCGAAGGAGTCGCTGGATACGGTGGAAATTGAGGAGCTGCGGGAACTTGATCTTTGGTTCGTTGATGTCGCTGTGAGGCCTGATCCATCTGCACCGTCGATATCTTGCTGCAACTCCCGGTGGAATGTTGCTGGCTTTGTGCGGTCTGCAATGCTTGTTCCAACGCCAGCCATGATGCCGTTCGTTCCTGATACTGAAAACCTATGCTCGTCGACACTCTCCCTAGGGCTAACATGGGTGAGGGCCTCATCCAGACCTGGCTCTGGGGCATCATCCTTCGCACAAGCCCAGTCCAGGAACTTTCCTGCATCTTGAACAATGCTCGATGGGGTGCCGCGCTCTACCATGAAGCGTGGTATGCCACCACCAGGGTCAGACCGCGTAATCATTATCCACTCGACGGGATTCGTCTCTGCATCATCTTCGTCCTCGTCATCTAGCCTGTCAATCTTCTCGCCCTTTGCGTCCGGCCCTCGCGATTCCGCAAAGCCAATCGTGCCGCCCCGCTCTCTTGACTTCTTTTGGTCGTGCTTCAGCAAATTGGAAGTTGAAGCCGAGGTGGCAGCTTTGGCCGTGGGAAGAGGAATCTCTCGAATCATCTCCACAGACTCGTATTGTCCGCGAACCATGCCGGTCCGATTCGGCGCACCCGCATGCGTGACAGGTATCGAGATGACCATGTGATGTCGCGGTACTACGTTACCGACCTTGGAGGCTTCGCTCAAGCCGTTGTCAGTCGTGAGGAGGAGGGTCACGAACTCTCGGGGCGCCGTGGGCCCAGGGAATTGAGCTGAAAGCTGGTATACTGTGCCTAGTCAGCTTTCCACCCTTCCACAAATCTTATGCAACTTAGCGTACCTGCCAGCGTGCCCAACCCGTCCACGGTGATGTCTTCCAGTCGCTTGTCCCCGCCAATACCCCTCACACTGCCTACTCCTGGACCCTCGTCTACTTCCAGACTCTCTGGAAACTCCCTGATCATAGACCTCTTCCACTTGTCGAACCCAAGTCCCTCATGCACACTCGTCCGCGCAAACCACGCGCCGTGCCTGTCATTCCCCGCCATTTTGAACACGCTGATACCAGTCGCGGCATCTTTGGCGCCCAGCTTCAGCGGCTTTCCCCACGCCTTCTGTAGCTCCACCTGCTCCTTTGGCGGGGGCGGTCTTCGAACATTCGACACGGTGAGGTCGGCAGCGCAAGTTGCGCTGTTGACGTCGGTGCGGGTGCGGCGCGCGGATTCGTAGGGCGTGCCGCCCGGCGGCGGTGGTACCGAATTCGCTATGAGTTCTGCGTCGGAGAAGAGCTCTGAGAGGAAAGTCTTTAGGTCGTCGAGAGGTACGTCGTCATAATCTTTGGGGCTCAACGCCTCGAGCGCTTTGTGTAGTTGCGACATGCTTATTGCAGGTGTCGGAAACAAATCTTAGTGAGCCCTGTAAATAACGGGAGTGAAGGACAGCTGGATGTAAGCTCGAGAGCAAGCAATCGGGTCTTTACGCTCTGCGGCGTAGTTACACCGATTCCGCGTTTCCGTGCGCGTGCTTTCGGCCGAAGCAGAGTTTCAAAGGGTGACACAACAAGTATAGCACATGGGTGTGAGTGTTGGATCAAAGACAAATTGGCGAATGGTAACAATGTGCGGACGAAACCAATTTACAATCAGAAACAAAAGGATGCGCGAAGCTGATCAGGCTGGCAACATGGCAGCGCGTAGGAACACACGAATATGGAACAACGTCATAACGAGCACATCCCTGCCAAAGCCAAGCTTGGTGGGGTCCCTAAGGTTGCTGAGCCGAGGCCGAGCTTGTTACGAGCTAATCACAATAATGAGGAAGGGTAGTAAATTAACATTCAACAACTTAGAAGAAGGAATGAGGGATTTGTAGATAGAAAAAGACATTCTAGGGACAGGATGAGATCACTTCGTTCGCTTTCGGAGCTAGTCGCGTTGGCTAGTAAGCGGCATCGGATAGCCGACCAACTTCTCGGAAGAGTTGTCTTTCCTACGGAGAACAGCCCGCTGGACTGAACGGACGGCATGTGAATCATGGGTAAGACGCATCTGCTGTCAATTACGAAAAAGGCTTACTGGCGACAGATCGTACGCCCTGCCTTTTATGCAGATCACGCAAGGTACGGCATGCGGACTTTGACATCGCGTGTTTGCGATCTGGAAGAAGCGACTTCAGTATCCAAGCTGATCGGGAACAGGTCAAGTGCGACCGTTCTGATTCCGAATGCCAGAACTGCGTACGCCTAGGTGTTAGCTGCCCTGGCTACAAGCGTGGACATGTCCAGCTCTCGCGTAAAGACATGCGCCTATCAGCCGAAGCCATCTACAAGGCGTCAGGCGTAGAGAAGCGCCATATCGGCTCCTGTGATACTTGCCGTGCGTCCAAGATCCGTTGTACGAAATCCCGCCCTGCATGCGGTCGATGCCTCGCGCGCAATCTCCATTGCACGTACAGCATCCAATACGCCGAAACGCCAACTGCCTCTCCGCAGTCTAAAGAAGCAACGCCTCCGCCTCCAACTGAAAAATCGACACTCGAAGACTCATTGCTACTCAAGGATCCAGCATTACGATCCCGTCTCCTGACTGCTTATTTTGACAGAGTAGATACACTTCGTTGTTTAGCCTTTGTTCACAAACCTTCCTTTTTGTATTCCTTGGATCGTGGGACCTTAATGCAGGATTATGAAGAGCCCTTGGTGGACGCTATGTGTGCTTTGGGTGCAAGGTGGGTAGCCTTTGACTCTCGGGCAATACCCTCATACCCATTGCGCATAACGTTAACGACTGGTGATCAGACATCTCTTCCGAGACTCACCTCTTAATCAGTCTGAATCTATGTCTATTACCGCACAAGCTCTGTCAGACACAGCGCGCACAAAAGTGATGGCGCAACTTCACAACCCTACGGCTCAGCAACTGATGGTTTGCGCTCATCACTACTTCGAACTTTTAATAGATGCTAAAAGCGTGGTCAGACAACTACTCTACTTTGCGAATTCACTTCCCGAACGGATCACCATGCTATGGCATTCGTACTCGTGGGATGCATCTATCGCCAGCTTTGTTTGTTGGGCTTTGACTCCCCAATTGATCCGACACAGGTCTCGGCGGATCGCGAGATCGAGAACCGTCTTGTCTGGGCGTGCTACTGTCTCGACGCTCTTTTCGCTTCTGGGGTAGATAAAAACTCTTGTTGGAGAGAGAATTACCCCCGGAACCCACTGCCGTGTTCGGACTCGGACTTCCTTTCACGAACAATGTCCAAGTCACCGACGTTGGCCGATGCTCTCGAAAATCCCAGCATAGTCCGCGGCCTCGATCTTCCGGCACTGAATGCGATTCTGATACACTTGCGCACCAAAGTCTTACGGTAAGATCCCAAATTCCTTCATCCCCAGGAACCAAACCTAAAGACCCTCAGATGTATACGCACAACATCAATAGGAGGCAATATATGGGAGCCTTCTTCTTCCTTTATGATCATTCTGCAACAATTGGAGGCATTCTACAACAACCTGCCAGCAAAATACCATCTGGATGAGCTTAACATGTACATTCTTAAAGACCAGCACATGCTTGGAGCAGTGTTCTTCCTACACCTGCTCTACCATGCAGCTCTTTGCGATTTGACCCGGATTTCTCTCCCAGGCTTTTCCTTCCCTCTCGCTGCCCGAATGCGGGAAGCAAACGCGGCTTTTATATCCCAATGCCAGCGCCGATGTCAGTTCCACGCTGAAAGTATCTCGGATCTCATTCGCAAAGGGAGACCTCACGGTCGTATCGCGTTTGATGATCTTTTTACGGCGGGTTGCACGTTTGAATCTACTAAGATACAGATGGTTTTCTCTGTAACGGTGGATAGCAACGTCGCGACTATGCAGAAGACCCGAGAGAACGTCTTGAGCAATTTTGAACTCATGAACACACTCAATCTAGATGAAGCCGGATCGAGCCCTCACGTAAGTGTCTGTCATTATTCTTAGGCTCTGATTAACTGTTAGCTCTAGATAAACGCCCTACTGCCGGTTTGCAAGGCGTTTGGTTTCCACGATATTGCAAGAGAATGGCGAAGCCATGATGTGTAAGCACCAGCTCTTGCCCCCTCGAAGCCGCAATGGAGTTAACACTGTCCTTAGCTATCGAAATGAAGTACCAGCAGAGGTTGTCGGACCTGCTGAAATAGATCATCTATCCACCATGGCTCCCTTTCGAAGAGCAAGAAGGGAAACAAGGGCGCAGCAATCCGACACCAGCTTGCAAATGCCGACATCCGGCCACAGCGAAGGCACCCATGGGCGCTCAAATCATGGACATCAGCCAACAATTTCTAACAACGCTTTCGATCCAAATGCGGCTCAGCCGACATCGCTACCATCGTTTGCGTCGTTTGATCTCCCAGGCGACGATCTGTCTCAACATGCGGGAACGGCTTATCCAGATGGCATGCAACCACCAACACCAGATTATACAAAAATTGCAGAGGAAATGTCGCGGTCTCTTATATGGGATGCGGCAGACTGGTGGAATTTCGATAGTCACAACCAAATATAATCCAAAGACCTCCAACCACTCAGCTCTGAGGATTATGTTCTATGGGATCTACGGTACCTGTCAAAATAACAGTATGTGGACACAGAGACGATTTCAAAAATTATTATGGACAAGAAGGTCACCGCAACCGACTCCTGAAGCTTCTTTCTACACCTGGAGGGCTCGTTGCCTTGAATTTCTACTATGCTACCTCATTGGCGGTATTACATCTCTCAGTCTTTCTGGAGTTATCTCGGGTCGCCCAATATACTTAATCCAACAGTAAGGGTCCTCAAACTCATCCACGACAGTGGTCTTCGGGTCACCCTGCACAGCAGATTCATACTCGCCAGCAAGACCTACAACGCCCACCTCGACTTTGTATTGATCCCATAGTTGGAGCATCTCTTTCAGTCTGTCCGGATGTTTATCCGCCAAGTCGTCGGTCTCGCCAGGATCCTGTCGAATATCGAACAGCTCCCATTTCTGTGGTCCTTTAGGCGCTGGCACGAAAGTGATCTTCCAGTCCCCGCGCCTCAGCGCGCCAGAACCAGCCATCTCGAATCCCACGACATAGTCGGCACCATGGAGCTCGGGTTTCGCAGTGTCGCCGTTGAGAAGATTCAAAAATTCAACCCAGCTGCGCCCTTTCAACGGAGCAATTTCTCGGCCCTTGTAGTGCGTCCCAGGGTGCTTAAGTTCGGCGTACTCCAAGATTGTTGGCACAATATCCATGACGGTACAGAACTCGTCGGAGATAGTTCCAGAATGTTCATTCGCAGCAGCACTGGGCGTTTTGTGGATCGGCGCGCCACCAACGGGCGGCTTTACGACAAGCGGTACCCGGCAACCACCTTCGGTCGAGTGCATTTTGTACAGCCGAGAGGGCGCAGTCGCAGCTTGCGCCCATCGGCACCCATACCAAACGAAGCTGTTACCACGCCCGATATTTTCCAAGCTGTTGTCGTAATACTTGTGCACATGATCCATGATGCTGGTCCCGATAATCGGCATCGCTTCATAGCTAGCGCCTTCGGCTCCATTGTCGCTCATGAAGAGTATGAATGTGTTGTCATATTCGCCGATAGCCTTCAAGTGATCAATGACCCGACCGATATTCCAATCCATACGATCCACCATACCAGCATATACCTCCATAGCACGATTCGAGCTCTCGCGGACGTGCTCCGGAACGTCCGTCCAATTCTCTGGCTTCCCACCATCCGGCATCACCACAGGATGCGGCCGAATGTCCTTTGCAATCATCCCAAGCTCTTTCAGCCGGGCGAGCCGGCGCTGTCGCAGAGCTTCCGGACCCGCGTCATAGACGCCCTGGTACTTGTCGCACACCTCTTTTGGGGCTTGCAGAGGCCAGTGGGGAGCACTGAATGGGAGATACGCAAAGAAAGGCTGGTCTTTTTCCTCTCTGCTTCGATCATCCAGGTACTCCATGAGTCGGTCAGCATATGCGTCGCTGCTGTAAAAGTCTTCGGGCAACTTCTCCACAAAATGGTCGTCCTCGGCATGGAGGGCGCGTGTCGCCGTTTCGAAGAATCTCCCTGGTTCACTTTCTGGATCCTGATATTCAGGTTCGTATGCTAATGGTATTGCTCAGCTCAACGTCGGAAGTACAACGTTCACAGGGGCGCAAGTTTACCATAATGGTTGGCGCAGCCTGGCAGCAGCGCAAACGACTTCTTGAAGCCACGATTGATTGGGTGATGTTCGGGACGCAGTCCTAGATGCCATTTCCCGGACATGGCAGTGAAGTAACCGCCCTCAGAGAGCAACTCTGGGAGTGCCACGACGCGTTGATTCAGGAAGCCTTCATGACCCGGCTGTCCACGATGAGCAGGCGAAGCTCGTGTAAACTCATGCAACTGACCCAACCCAGCGATGTGATGGTCGGTTCCTATTACTCGCGTTAACATTGTAGTTCAAGGTGAGGTAGTTGCGAACGATTCACCTGTCATGAGCATCGACCGCGTTGGAGAGCAAGCAGCCGCAACATGATAGTTCGTAAAGCGGACAGCATTTGCTTCCGCTGCGAGCTTGTCGATATTGGGTGTTGAGATTTCTGAACCGAAGCATCCACAGTCGCTGAATCCCAGGTCATCAGCTACGATGACCAGGAAATTTGGACGTTTCGCAGTCATTGCTAGAGGAAGCACGCAATTGTGTAGTGACTTTGCGTTCTTTAAGGAAATACCTTTTCATCTTCATTACGAGAGGAAGCACGCAATTGTATGATGCTTTTGCGTTCTTCATAGATGTGACTTCAAACGCCTCGCTAGTACTGTAGCGCCGGCAGTCGGCGGTTTGGGCGAGAGCCGATGGAGGCGAGAACCGAACTCGCCGCTAGCCAGCCGTTGCGAGACCCGAAGCTAGAGCCAACGACGCACAATGCCTGTTACTATCGGACTATGCTCCATCTCCACATGTCCTCCAGACTAGTCTCCATGCCTCGCGGGAAGCTCATGCTCGCTTGAGTGAAGTGATCGAGAATGGTATATAGATCGGTCCTTTGTCTCCCTTTCTTAAACGTCTTTATTACATCGTATCAACCTCAACATGGCTCTTAATGCACCCAGTATGACATACGCTCAGCGGCTGAAGTCATTCAACAGCATGCTGTTCTTCATAATGGTGTAAGTCCTGAAGCCCTGTCTGGAATGCAACCACTGAACAAGGTAGCCACATGGGATTTTGCGCCTTCAACTTCGGATACGACGTCGGCACTTTTGGTGGTGTGCAAGCTATGCAGAGCTTTGCGGATGACTTTGGCGAATTCAACGCGGAGAAGAAGTCCTGGAGTTTGTCGCCAAACCTCAGATCCGTAATGACATCTACACCATTTATCGGAAAAGCAATCGTGCGTTCTTACTATCTGAACACCCCTCGTCCATCATCTAACTATCATCGCGAAGGGCGCAATTGGTTGTGGTATCATTGCCGAAAGGTGGGGCCGTCGAGTCGCTATACTGGTGTTATGTATTGTCTCGTTCATGTGAGCGAGTCTGCACTCTCCTCCTAAGTCGAAGCTAACAATGCCACAGCGGAGCTGCTCTCCAAACATCTGCCACCACAGCTGCGCAATTCACCATCGGCCGCATCGTCGCCTACGCCATGACCGGCATGGCCGTCGTCGTCGTTCCAATCTATCATGCCGAGACAGCCCCTGCGGAACTCCGCGGAAAGTTCGGCAGCACCATTCAATTCATGATCATTTTCGGCGCCGTCGTTGCGTCGCTCGTAGTGTATGGGACTCAGCACATGACCTCCAATGCTGGTTGGCAGATTCCGGTCGGCTTACAACTCGTGCCGCCCTTCTTTATCCTCATACTGCTACCGATGCTGCCAGAGTCTCCGCGTTGGCTTCTGAGTAAAGACCGCGTGGAGGAGGCGGTGATGAATCTGAAGAAGATCAGAAAGGGTGCGAGTGACGACGAAGTCCACCTTGAGATCGACAGTTTACGCTTCGCGAGTGCAAACGAGCAAAAGGGAAGCTGGGCCGAAGTGTTTGATAAAAAGAATAGGGCAAGTTTGTAAATGCAGGTTGTACCTTGATTGCGGTGGCTGACTCCTAGAAGCTTCGAACAGCTATCGCCGTCTTCGCCATGTTTGGGCAGCAAATCACCGGACAGGCCTTTCCGTCACAATACCAAGTGGTGTTCTATCAAGAGCAAGGGCTCGGCCACCACGCATTTCTATTTAACGTCATATCCAGTCTTATTGGCCTTGTCGCCATAGTCATGACTTGGTTTACCGTCGACAGGACTGGTCGGCGTCCAACACTATTAATAGGCGGCTCCATGATGGCAGCATTCATGCTGATTCTTGGCGGAATGGGGTCCGTTCCCATTAGTAGTCGCACCGACTCAATGAGCAACATGATGGTCGCTGCCTTCATGCTCTTTGGGTTCTTTTTCAATCTATCTTGGGCGCCTATGTAAGTGTCTCTCAAGGTGCTAGCCATACCGTGCTAACAAGCCCACTCCAGTGCCTATGTGATCGTTTCGGAGACCGCGGCTTCGCGGGTTAAGGAAAAGACCAACCTGCTTGCTATGGTCGTCTCCGTCTTCACCACCTTCGTCACTTCCTTTACAACACCGTACCTCATCAACTCGCGCTATGCAAACTTAGGCGGCAAGTTAGGCTACATTTATGGTGTTATAAATGTTCTAGTGGTCATATGCGTGTACTTTTTCGTGCCGGAGCTCAAGGGCCGGTCCTTGGAGGAGGTGGATCAGCTCTTCGCAAGTGGTGCGCCACTTCGCAAGTTCGAGGCGGTGGAGACTAAACGTGTGGAGGAACTATATGAGGAGGATGTCCAAGGCAGAAAGATGTAGTACAGTTAATATGCAATGCCCTTGCAAAGTATTTTTAATACGAGGGATTTGATGTACACATCTTTTATTTCTATAAAGAAGCAGTACTCAGGGTACATGCAGTATGAACAATGTCTAGGTGGATCGATTGCAGTAACGAGATAACGAGAGGGGTATCGAGCGCATCTATAGTCGAACGAGCGTTTATACATATACATCTCTTCACGAAGAATATCAGACAAGAACATACAGGGCGCACATCTGGATCCAGTCAGCACCTGTTTCCACAAGTAAATGTTTTCAAGTCTTACCATCGACAGCCCAAGGATCATGGAGCACCAGAAGAGCACGTTGTTGAGAAGGGTGCGACCCCTGACCCACTTCGAGCGCTGGACCATGACAATCGGCATCTGCAACATCATCGCAATGAAGCCATAGCCACGGAACTTGCGTGTAATGCAGCCCATGACAAGTTCATGCGCGAGAGCGCTGATGAGAAACGTGATGACCGTGGCCATGGGGCGGGACATGTGGCCGCGAGACGCCGAGTAGACGTGTCGCCGGAAGAAGTGATGCACTGGTATGTTCCACTCTCGCGAGAATTCAAGCCAGTCACAGCTGTTCCACCAGTCTGCGTAGAATTGGCGATCCGCAAAACCTGCCTAGAATTAGAAATGCGGTCAAATGGAGGGCGTTGTTCACTTACGGGTGATCTCTGCAAAAGCTCCCAGGACATACTCGAAGATGACGAGGAAGACGAGTAAGAAGGTAAGCATGAACGGGAAGAGCATGCGACCAATTGTCTCGCTGAGAATTAAGGCGAAATCGGACCAGGTTGATGACGCATGGAGTCGGAGTGAAGACTCGTCGAGCACTGGCAAGATGAACTCCTCGCTGATAATAGTCATGAGGAAAATGCAGCCAAAGATAGCCAAAGTCTTATAAAAGAGCTCCAGCCATCGAATTTTGGGCGTCCGCGGATACTCAAGCTCATAGCAGAGGGTTGGACAGAAGACGAAATCGACGTAGTTGGACATGGTGAGGTTCTCAGGATAAGAAACGCGGCCGAGAGGCGAAGCCAGCTCGAATGCAAGATCTTCGCGGAGTTGCCGCAAGTCTTCCTTGCGGGTCTCGGCCTGTACCTGTGTGGGGGATTCTGGTATCTCATGCAGATGAGTACGCGAGTTTGGATATCTGTACGCTGCACCTTTGGACGCTGTGGCCGGGTTGTCGAGGTCATTGAGGCGGCGCAAAGTCTCGCTTAGATGGCCATTGTAGAAGCTAGACTTGTTAGATCATCTGCATTCACCGAACCGCCTAATCTAGCTTACGCGTATGAATGCATCTTCATGAAGATGGCGAGCAAATGCAAAGTAAAGAAGACCTGGGCCGTCCAGCTCCAGTCGCGAATGAACGGATACCTGCTGGACGTTAGCAAACCGCAAAGATAGTCTTCCGATGATGAAGCACGTACGTGACCCAGAAAAGAAGCCAGATGGCTTGAAATATGCTCTGTATGACCACGCCGAGCCTGCTCCAGCGAAGATAGCCATTCACACTCGTGTAGACTTTGTGCAGCGCAAGTGACCACGCGGTGGAGGCTACCATCAGGCCGTCGCAGATGAGGAGCTCGACGACCTTCTCGGTGAAGAGCTCCCACTGTCTGAAAAGCAGCGGATAGCCATGCTCCTTCCAGTTCCGCAGCATGGTTGTGATGACCATGATTGCCAGCCCGATCCAGAACAGCACAAAGAAGCCGCGGAAGTCGCGGTAGTCGCTCGCGGGGTCGAAGTGGGAGACGCGATCGACGTATTCGATGGTGGGGAACATGCGCTGCCGCTGCTGGGCCCGGATATGGCGGCGCGCGGACGAGGTGGCCTTCACGGACGGCGGCGCATTCTCTGGGATGGGAGTTGACCGCCCACTGCTGCCGTTAGCACCTGGAAGTTGATCGTTGACACACAGAGCCCACGCACCTCGAGACTCCGGATATTATGCCCTTGGAAAAGCCATTCTTGAGCGTCTCGTCGCTCAGCTGCGGTTTGAGCAGATCGATCTTGTTGGGTTTCCGTGGGCGTGGTTGATGGTACTCGGTGTGCCCGTTCTGGGGATTGGCGTCGACAGAAGTAGATTCAGCCATGTTGGGTGTAGAGACGTAGAGACGCAAGCATGCTGCAGTCGCGCAGGACAAGACGGGATTATATTTCAAGAGGTGTCAGCCTAGCCGGGAGTGCACGCGCTGATCTATCACCGCCAAATCCCGACGTGCAGTCAATCCCGATGGGGCTGCCTGTGCCACGGCTTTGGTTGCAGGGGACAGCAGGAGAGTGTGGCTGCGCCGTTCAATGCGGCAATGCCCGAAAGATGAAGCCCGAATGAGAGCGCACCGAAAGCTACGTGATGATGACACTACTGCACGTTAGCCACGGCGGATTCTGCGTATTTGGTAGATCCAGCTTGGTGGGGGACCACGAGGACGATGACGGATGTAGCGGAATCCATAGCCCACACATGCATGTGCTTCGTCCGGGTGCCGGCGCTGGCGCTGGTGCTGGTTCTGGTGCTGGGGGACTAGCCGCTTCAGGGGCGGCGCGGGCCGACGTTTCGCCGCGATGCGATGCGGGCGCTGCTGGAGCCTCACCTCCAGATGTGTCCGAGTGTCCGAAATACACATAATCAGCTCCACGCCCCAAGACACCGCGCCCGCATTGCCGCTGTGACACTCCCGCTCGCGCATCCCGACCGCCGGAGAACGATTGAGCACCTCGCAGCGCTGCACACGGTCGCCCTGCTGACTTTCGAACCCATCCCCCCGGTGGGGTCCTAGAGGCCACCATAATGACTTCGTGTTAGCCAAGCCCGTGCTCTAAACGCGGGACATGTCGCTGAGATAGATGCAGTGAAGCAGTTCATCCGGAATGTGCGTGCCGCCAAGACCATCGCCGACGAGCGCGCCGTGGTGCAGAAGGAGAGTGCTGCCATCCGCGCCAGTTTTAGGGAGGAGAGCCACGATTCCAACGTGAGGTGTGTTGCGGTCCCTCAGCTGGCGGTGCCCATGTTCACAGTGTCCCAGGCGCAACAATGTCGCCAAACTCCTCTATCTCTTCACCCTGGGTGAGCGGACCCATTTTGGCCAGATCGAATGTCTGAAGCTGCTGGCATCGCCACGCTTTGCCGACAAGCGCTTGGGCTACCTAGGCACCATGCTGTTACTAGACGAGAACCAGGAGGTGCTGACCTTGGTGACCAACTCGCTCAAGAAGTATGCTTCTCCGACTCTGAACAAGCACAACGACTGACGGAGGCTAGCGACCTGAACCATCCCAACCAGTATATCGTCGGCCTCGCCCTCTGCACCCTCGGAAACATTGCCTCCGTCGAAATGGCACGAGATCTCTTCCCCGAAGTTGAGACGATACTGTCGAGCGCGAACCCGTACATACGCCGGAAAGCCGCTCTCTGCGCCATGCGGATATGTCGCAAAGTGCCAGACTTGCAAGAACACTTTTTAGAAAAGGCAAAGCAGCTTCTCCAAGACAGGAACCACGGAGTTCTGCTGTGCGGCTTGAATTTGGTCATAAGCGTATGTGAGGCCGACGAGGCCGACGACGACGAGAATGGCATCAAGGACATGTTTCGTCCCATGGTGCCCAGTCTGGTAAAGTTACTCAAAGGTCTCTCCGCGTCCGGGTACGCTCCCGAGCATGATGTACAGGGCATCACAGACCCGTTCTTGCAGGTCAAGATTCTCAACTTACTGCGCGTCTTAGCGCGCGGAGACGTATCAGTCAGCGAGCAGATCAACGACATTTTGGCCCAGGTACGAGATGAGTATGTGAAGATAGAGATCAGTCCTGACCAAAGCAGGTCGCAACCAACACAGAGTCATCGAAAAATGTTGGCAACTCCATTTTGTACGAGGCAGTGCTTACCATTCTCGACATTGAAGCCGACTCCGGTCTACGTGTGCTCGGCGTCAACATCCTTGGAAAGTTTCTTTCGAACAGAGACAACAACATCCGATACGTTGCTTTGAACACGCTCATCAAGGTTGTCGCCATAGAGCCGAATGCGGTGCAGCGCCATCGGAACACTATCCTGGACTGTCTTCGTGATCCTGATATCAGCATTCGTCGGAGAGCCCTGGATCTCAGTTTCACCTTGGTCAATGCAAGCAATGTCCGTGTCTTAATAAGGGAACTGCTCGCTTTCCTCGAAGTCGCCGACAACGAGTTCAAGCCCGTCATGACTTCACAGATTGGCATTGCCGCCGACCGCTTTGCGCCGAACAAGCGATGGCATGTCGACACCATGCTGCGCGTTCTCAAGCTGGTGCGTTGTCGAATGACTCATGTGTAAACATACCTCTAACATGATTAGGCCGGTGGATACGTCAAGGAGCAAATTTTGTCGTCCTTTGTCCGACTCATTGCAACCACACCCGACCTCCAGACATACTCCGCGCAAAAGCTATACGCTGCTCTGAAAAGCGACATCACCCAGGATGGTCTGACTCTTGCGGGTTCGTGGGTCATTGGAGAATTCGGAGATTCGCTACTAAGGGGCGGCCAATACGAAGAGGAGGAACTCGTCAAGGAGGTCAAGGAGAGCGACATCGTGGACCTATTTGAGACCATTCTTAACAGCAGCTACGCGGGACTTATCGTGACCCAGTACATCATCACAGCCTCGATCAAACTTACGACACGGTTAACTGAACCCGCCCAAATAGAACGGCTGAGACGACTGATGCAGCGGTACGGCACGAATCTCGACATCGAGATCCAGCAGCGAGCCGTGGAATATCTTAACCTCTTTGGACACGATCAAATAAGAAAGGGCGTTTTGGAAAAGATGCCTGCGCCAGAAATCCAAGAGGAGCAGCGAGTGTTGGGAGAAGCCACCGGTGCCGCGAAGAAACGGCAATCAAAACTTGTTAAGAAAAAGCCCGCTCAGGCGGCCACCGAAGACCTGTTGCTTGATCTCATGGGCGATTCGGGGATGCCTGGAGATTCCAACGGCACCACGAATGGCTCGCAGGCTCAGAGCGCCGACCTTCTTGCAGACATACTAGGCGGTAGCCCTTCCGCATCATCACCACCCCCTTCAACCACCTCTCCTCCACAATCCCAGGTTTCAAACATTATGGACCTTTTCAACTCCGGGCCAGCCAGCTCCGCTGCACCCGCACAGTCCCGCTCCGGACCAGCATCATCGGCTCTGGATATTCTTGGTGGAATGTCATCTCCACCGCCTCAAGTTTCCACCCCCCCTGTTGCCTCGGGACCACCAGCGCATCCTGCTTACAACAAGAATGACCTGCAAATTACGTTCCAGCTCAGACGTGACGCCAACGCTGTTCAGCTCCTTGCTCGCTTCCGCAACACGGGAGACTTTACTCAACTATCCGGAGTCAGTTTACAGGCTGCCGTACCCAAGAGTCAGAAGTTACAGCTACAGCCCATCAGCTCTAGCGAGTTGGATGGGGGGCAAGAGGCGACGCAGCAGATGAGGGTGACGTCGGTCAATGGGGTAAGTTGCAGTCTTTCTTGATAATGTACCATACACTAATTTCGTGATAGCCACCACCCGCAAGGCTGCGACTAAGGTTGAAGGTTGGCTACTCGGCTGGTGGTGCACCGGTGGCTGAGCAAGTCGACTGGGCCGAGCCAACGTAGATGCGACGCTGTTCCCGTGATGGGTCTTGATGGTGGACTTTTCGGTGCTGCATAGCCAAATGAACATATTTATCTGCATTGGCGATCATGTTCATCATTGGCAAGCGAGATACAAACTATCAGAGGCTAAACCTCTACATTTTCTCCAGGATTTTCGCATCATCATCATCAGTCACAGCTCGGTGCACATTTCGATTTAACTTGGAACCAGATACCGATGATGTTGGTCGATCATTGATACTGTAGTGCTTTTTAGGTTCAGGCTTCTTCCCCTTCTCAAAATCTCATGCGCTGCAAAAAGAGAGCTTCGATCTGACTGTTTTGGAGACAACAGATGATGGGCAACCTCCCATCCAGAGTAAAGGGGGGTATCCACATACTACAAATACAAAGGTATCAATACACATCTCCTACCATCACGCATCACAATGCCATGAGCTCCTTAAAAATCCCCTCCTGTCTCTTCACAAAGATAGAAAAGTGGCTGTCCCCCTCAAACTCCCTCAACCTCGCGCCCGGAATCCTCCCCGCCATCCACCGCGCCCCCTGCACCGGCGTATCCGTATCCGCCGTCCCATTCCAAATCCCCACCTTCCCCCTTACATCCCCCACATCAAACGGCCACTTCCCCAGCACACACTTCGCGTCCTGGACATAACCATCCGCGCCGCCCAAACATGCATCGCGGATCTGCGACGCCATGGCCTCGATCGCGGTGTCGTCGAAGAGCGCCTGGTCCGTCGCGGGCAGCCTCTTCACCATGCCATCGACGATGATCTTGCGCCAGTGCGTCTGGTCCGGGTTGCGTGCGTGGCGAGCGAGCCCGGAGTCGATGACGAAGTGCAGGAGCCAGTAGGGCAGCCATTTGTTTGTTGTGAAGCCGATGTAGCGTTCCCAGCTTACACCTTTGTATCCGGCTTCCCGCGGCGCAAGACCAGCTAGTACGCCCGTTCCTTTCAGCACTTCTTTGGGCAATGCGCACGCACACGCAAGTGCATACGGGCCGCCGCCACTACCGCCCAGGACCCTGAAACTGTCATGGCCTAGATACGTAGCTAGTGCGTGGACATCGCGCGGCCAATCTAACAATCCGTACCCAGGACGAAAGGTAGATAGACCGACGCCGGGACGATCCACGCCGATGATGCAGAGATTCTGCTGCACGGCGGTGGCGTGGAAGTCGTCGGCCTCGCGGCGCGAACTAGGTAGGCCGTGGAAGAAGAAGATGGGGGATCCGGAGGTCGCGCCTGCGATGTGGTAGCCTAAGACGTGGTGGCCCAGGTTGTGCGGGGAGGGTAGGATGAAGGTATGGGTGCCGGGGGTACGGTGGCCTGGTGAGGCAGTGGTGGTGTGGTTAGAGTTTGAAGTTGAGGCGTGGTGGTGTCGGGATCGGAGGGTGGACACTTTGATGTTGGTTGTTAGAGAGTGAGTGATATAGGGATACTTTGATTCGAAAGTTTATATAAGCAAAATCAGAGTAACGTACTTTGTGGAGTCACCGGTGCAGATAGACTGAAGCCTTGCTTGAGCGTCGTAGCGCGCAAAGAAGCCGTGCGGAACATGCTCAATTCGGACGAAAGAAAACAACAATTTTGAAAATACAAGTCCGCAAGTCCGCAAAAGATGAAAGTGAAATAATCAGCGCAATGAATTCGTTGCGACAAAGGCTTGAAAAGAATGATGCCAACTTTTACATTCAGCGACGCCGTCTCTCTAATTGAGGAAGTGTGCTTAACGTTGCTGCCTAGTTCACCAAGGAATCCATCCTCGCGATAACACGCTAATGCGAATCGAGTCAAGTAATACGATGTCCTAGTTTAGTCAAAGCTCGAAGGTCGAATCATCCAACATAGCACGAATTTTTAGATCCCAAGTTGGTTCAAAGAGTGCACTGCAGAATGTGGCGGCATATCAACAAGAAGTCAAGCTTCATTAAGACTAGAATGCAGGTAATAAATCCAAATGCGCTACGTTCCTTCGTTAAATCCGGCGCATCTATCGACCAGGTTCTATCTCCTCAGATCTTGCTGGCAACAAAAGCCGCAGCGGCCGGTGCATCGATCTCGTAGTTGCTGTGAGCGGGGGTGATGATGATGCCGTTGTCGCAGATGTTGTCGCCATCGTGGCAGAAGATCTTAACTTTCGATGCAGCGACGACGCCGAAGGTCTCGTCACGGTCTGCATCGCCGAAAGTAACAACTATTCGAGGTTAGGACCGGGTTGTAGATGATAAAGGGTCTAGGGCAGGAGAAAGCAAGATGACTTACCAGCAGACACACGCGCCGCTTGGGCGGCAGTGAGCCGCTGCGTAGCAGTGTGCACAAGTTGAGCACCTTGGCTGTATCCCGAAACCACGATCTTAGTGTTGGGGCATCGCTTCGCAACCTAGATGATGGTTAGGATTTCTCTCCTATAAAAATCTGGACAATAGACTTACATCGTTGATCAAGTTGAACATCGTCGTAGCTCCCGCAGCATCACCTCCAGACAAAAAGCCCAGAATACTGGCAGAATAATTGACGCCCTGTACAGCCAGCCTGGCCGCACCAATGCGGCTCGCTACTGCGTTGAAGAACGTTGGGCCCTCAGAGCCTGCCTCTCCGACGTTTCCGGGACTGGTGGTGCCGCGGGCAAAGATCAGGCTGACATCACGGCATGCTGAGCCGTCGGTCAGCTGGTTGAATGTGTTGCCGTTGTACTGGCGCTTGGCCAGCGCTGGTGAGTCTGAGGCGAGCTGTGCGGCGTATTCCTTGACAGTGAGGCCGGAGCCCTCAACATCGGTGATGGGGAATGATGGGAAGCTCGGCTCGTTTGCTGCGGTTGGGAGGGCAAAGGTAGGGGCGAGGAGGAGCGAGAGGGGGAGGAGAGATTGGAGGACGTTCTTCATGGTGGCGATCTGGAAAGTGATGAGGTTGCCGAAAAGTGGTATTCGGATATCAACGAAAATCGAAGTCGCAGAAAGTTGCCTGAAGTTATACGGAAGTCAAAGAATAAACAGCCTTCGTCCTTGTTCCTGGATCAAAAGCGCGAAACAGATCTTCTATATGTGTTTCTCGGTGCCGAGCAACTGAGCGCCATCTAAACCCCTTTCATGCATAATGCTCCGGACTGTTTTCATGCCAATGCCGTAGCGGCCTTAGCAGCGGGAGTTCCTTGTCCATCATTGCCAATCATGTGCCCAATGCGCTGCGGGGAAACACTCACGTTCTCCCACGGGTCTGCAGCGCCAGCCACCGCACTATCGGGGTGCATCGGGGCATTCGCAGGTAATGTGCATCCTAAGGCTGTTGCCCGGTTCCTGCGATCTTGACCTTCCACTTGGAGTTAGACCTCCCGAGCAAACCCCGCAACGTGTACCTGCGCTGCTTCCTGTTTCGTCGGTCGTCGCGTGGACATCGCGAATTGTACTGGAGTTGGGATTGGGGAAAGTGGTTATGTGGGGGATGCGCGTGGATGGGGAAGGTCAGTGTGCCGTTCATCTGATGTTCTTCCGCCACTAACGCAGTTGGTGTAGTCGCCGATGCTTTAGGGCTTGTAGAGCATCACGCGCAGATTTGTTACTGCTCCAGTGGAATGACGATGTCCGAAAAGCATGGAGATCGTCATTGCATGCTATTGTGGGAGATGTAGTTTGGTCTCGCATGAACTTGTCTTGCCTATGTGGGATGCGTCCGCTTTCATGAAACGTCTGCCATGCCCCTTCAATTTGATGGCAGTACCTTTCGTCACAGCACGGTATGCATCATCACCTCTTCTACAAGTGACTACGTCATCGTAGTCCGACCAGCCTAATAATTGAGCAGAGACGTAAATCAAGCATACGCATTTCAAATTTCAATGAACTTTCCAATTGCCATTCCGCTATCTGCGCTAACGACGGAATGACACAGGCAACCTGTCGTTACCAAATCTCTGCAGTATACCTCCAGCGCGGTTCAGTGGCTCGAGGGCAAGAGCACTTGCGGCTGAAAGATGTGTCAATACAGCGCCAGCTACAAGTGCAGTGTTGAGCGCAACTGTAGTTTGGACGGCTGCGTTGCCCTTGTGCTCATACTTCCGTGGACAATTGATTGACACCTTGTTGATTTTGGAACTCGCAGTCCCCCATCGGAACCTGCTCAGTGCATCGGATTAATCTTGAAGCACACATGAGCAGAGCTGGACATCCATATGAATGTGTCGTTTGGCCACACGCATTCTTATCAATGGACCGTAAAACATATTCAGTGCTAAACGTCAACTTGGCTGCCCCTCTTTGACCACGCTCGTTAGGCGCAACCTGAGCTTCCTTTTTGGCACAACGCTCTTCGTATTTCTATTTGGCATATGTTCCAACAAGCGACACATGATATTAACGTAGTTCTCCATTTAGTAGTTGAGAGAGTTATGGCCCGAGCCGACGTCGGGTCCGTACAACGAGTACCAGTTGGGCAAATGATCGTGCACTTTGCCTTAGTACAATTGCACATGACGATGCTTCTTCCACAGGTCGTACGTCTCGACGCCATCGATACCCTGAATCTCCATAGGCAAGAGCCAATATTTTGTTCGGAAGCCGGTCGCGTAAATGATTGCGTCGGCTGGGGAAAGTCTCCTTGAACACGTACTACCGTGTTGGGGGTGGTTTCGTAGTTGGGTAGACTAAAGCTTCGACGCATTTGTTCGAGTGAAATCTGCGGCGACAGCTAACGAGGTAACCCGGCCGCAAGACGTCTTTGTACCTGGAATGTTACATTAGCTTTTTGCTTACGGTAGAACATGGTAGCAATCGTACTCACATTTCTCGAACCACTTTGTCGTTATAGTCCCAGGTCTCCGGCGCGGCATGTACGCTCGCTTTCTCTGTTAGACGTCAACCAACACGTTCGAGACCGACACTCATTAGCAATACACCACAAACATCGGTATAACCGACAAACCCCGGAGATTCACTTCATAGCCCATTGAAACATTAGCGAATAGTGTGGGCTCAACTACTCTAGCGAATAGTGCGTACTTCTCACGATTTGGGCGAACCACCCTGCTTGCAGCGCAATCTGGCACAAACTGCGTAACTCTCGCGCCGGTGTCCGGGAAGACGACATTGTTGCCTGGAGGGGACTATGTCGGTTGTCGCGGAGTTTTTCTCCAGCCTTTCAGGAGGGGCTTTTGGCTTGGTTTAAGGAGAACGATGGAGGTTCACTTTGCGGCTTTGGAGAGACCGGATGTGCTTGGAAGGATATTGAGGAGACTGTAGAGAAGTGAGGTGCGATGCGATTTGTTGTTTGAGTGTCCTTCGTGGTCGTTCAAGGCGAACATAGTGTATGGCTATCATCACTTGTGATATGGTTCAAATTATGAATGGAAGGTTGGTGTCAGTATCAATTGTGTTTGATCTGAATGGATTGACAGATATCATAGAAATTGGAGAGTTACTACTACGCTGGTGCCGTCTCCAGCATTGTCACCACGCAAGATGTTTACCAGAGCAACAATACGTACAGAGAAGGGCAAAAGCCATAAAAGAAAAAGGTAGAAAGGCCAAGCTCGACAATGTCAAGGCCAGAGCGCAGTGGTGCCACTTTCGAGACGTAGGAAAGACGACGCTCGAGCTGTCGCAGCACTCAATAGTATGGAAAGGCGCAGCACGTACGAATCTGGCATGGCTGCGCAGCGAGGCTTTACGGCGTGGCCGAGGTCGGCCCATTCCGCAACGAGAAGGAAAGCTACAAGACGTCCGCGAAAGTCAAAAGGTGCACAGCCAATCGACCCCGGCCGCGGCTGTAAAAAGCTTTTGTGATCCGCAGGCGCCGTCCTCGGCGTATCGCCTCGCGGGTTGTTTGCTTTTTAGAAGCGGGGAAAGGCGCCCACAGGATCGCCCCCGGTCGTTAATCCTCGTGGGCACTTGGTTGGCTAAACGGCAAATATCGAAAATGTGACTGTTAAGAAATGTCGCCGTCAATATAGACGCGGTGGTTGTGGAAATGAGCTCACTAGACAAATCCGGCGTAATTCCTCCTTAGTGGTCGGCACTTGAATCGCAAAGTTAGCCCACTTTTCTCGCGCCTAATTGGGATGCCACGCATTGGAGATGAGCCCAGGGGGTCGTCCCCGGCGTAATTCCACGGAGGTATTTCGAAATCGCTCATTCGGGACGGTAAGTCTGTGAGCTATTTGTTGTTTTGGGGAAATGAGCTCACGGGATCGTTCCTAGCGTTCTTACTCGTAGACAGTGGGATCCAAAAAAGCGAAAGCAATACTTCTAACTACAAGAAAGTGAGTCGATGAATAATACCAGACGCAAGCCACAGCACCGCCTCCAGCGTTATCCCTCGTGGGTATCGAAAAAGCAAGTATGTTCTCTAGCATCCGAAAAAATTTGAGCCGCACGCAAGCCACTCTCACCACGCGAGCGGAGACAACTCGCACGGCCCATCGCAATCGAGACCCGACAGAGAGGTAGACCAAGTTGGCTGGTACGCAAAGCCGCCCTTCCCATGCAAGCGATATCAACTAGCACTATCCCTCCCCTTGCACCCACCATTCCGCACCCTACTCCACTCTTGCCGTGCGATCAATACAATAGTTAAATCCGCACAGTCCTTCCTCCATCATTCACAAGGTTCTAGAGCCTACCCATGACGCTAGCAGATGCCGTTGCTGCTGGATGTTGATTTGCTGAGTCTCCCGTCCTCACGCATGGCTCTATAGCGTTGTTGTTCCGATGCTTTGAACTGTCGTGGTTTGTAATGTATAAGGCGAATGATTTGGATAGCACACAATGTTTACCCTTTCCATACAATTGGTGTTCATCTTGCCGCACTCATGGCCTCCATTGGCGCTTGTGGAGAAGTTGGTTTTCCACTAGTTTGGCGCCTCCCTCCCTTCCTTGGGGCTCTGACTTGGTGCTTAGCTAGTTGCTGAGCCTGGTGTCTTGGTTCGTTTTGAATCTTGGTAGTTCTGGTATGTGTTAGGAGCGCGGTGATGATGGTCATGAGCCGGTTGTGGATGGGACGTGTGCAGGCACAATCGTGGATTGTTTGTAGACCATTTTGATTGATAAACATTATGTATTAAGCTTCATTTGCTGTAAATGAAGACATTATGAGTATATGCCGATGCTGATGTTGATGCTGATGTTGATGCTCTTTCTAGATGTGTGTTTTTGACAAAGGAGATTTTGTTGCTGCTGCGAACGCCGACCCAGGCGTAGAAAAAGCGTGCAAAAAGCGTAAATGACGGGCTCAATGCTAAAAATCAATGCAAACGTTCAAACCCACCGGGGATCCCCAGCACCCCTCGCATGCCGCGCCTCATTATCCGCTCTCCAAGGATCTTGAAATCCAACATGGGGAGACCCATTCCTTGGCCTTGGGACGCCAAAGTCCGAGGCACCAATGTGCTCTTCCCGTCTCGTCTCCTTGCTCATGCCAAGACCGTCGATCTTGGGCTCGACCATCGATTGGAGAGAAGGCTCATCCTCGTATTCTGGCAACAAGATCGATAGGGCAGAGGCATCGTCATCGGACATCATGCTGTAACGCGACGAGACGCTCTGGGCGCGCATGGTGCGCACGGTAAGGTGACGACCCATACCTTGTTGTTTGGATGCGGCGTCTTCTTCGAGTCGGACGACCACCTCGACGGCCTTTTCGTCTTCGGTGACCTTGGGGTGGCGCCTTGCGAAGTAGCGGGCGTATTTGTAGAGAGACCTGAACAGATTCGGTTAGCGACAACCTCTTTGTAATCAAGATGATATTCTTACCAATAGCAACTTGCGACGTTGACACCCGTCAAGATGATCTTGTACGGGAGATAGTAGAGGTAGAGCACCTGCCACGAAATGCGCTCGTTCTTCCGTCGCAGATGGACCTCGTTGAAAATAATGGTGTTGACCAGGTACATGGCGACAGTGGCCGCGAGTAATATGCCGCAAAAGGATGGGCGAACGTAAAAGGAGATCGGCAGGATAAATGGTGTCAGAAGGTATAGGAGTGTTTCGTAGACCTGGATCATGTCAGCAAACGATTCGAAACAACGTAGACTCGGCGAACTTACTTCTTGGAAAACAAAGATCTTGGCGCCAATCTCCCACCAGCCCAGCTTCCAGCTGCAGAAGATGTACTTCATGTTGTAGTACATGCCGTTGACGAAAAAGAAGTTCCATCGCTTGAACCTCTGCTTGAAGATCGTCATTTCGCCGAACCCGCCTCTCGCGCCGCCGCTGGAGAAGAAGACGGCGGTAGGTGTTTCGGTTTCGACAAAGACCTGCGAGCACATGGTGATGCGAGAGCCAAGTTCGCGGGCGACGTGGCCAAAGAACCAATCCTCTGAGACGCTGAAGCCGGGGTGTTCGTTGAAAGTCTTCACGAGAAGGCCGCGATCCCACAAAGCAATAGCACCATGAGGAAATGTGGCAGAGCCAACCTTGCCGGCGAATTCACGCTGGAGACCACTGAGTTTGTACTCCAAATCTTGCGCTTGCTGGCAGTAGTTGCCCTTCGATGAGTTGGGTCCGACACTCTTGATTGTGTAGCCAATGCACATGACCTTGCCTTGAAGTCGGTCAGTGACGACCGGAAAGTTCTCCGGTAGTGTGCAGTCGTCGTCGATCAGCAAGACGTTCTTGAAGCCCTTGGCAGCATAGCATCCAACGAACTGAGCGACAAGTTTGCAACCAATGGGTGACCAGATGTGATTGACTCCGTACGGTTGGCATACCTCTTCGGTGTTGTCGAGCGGTTCGGGGCTGTTGCCGTTGGCGATGACGAAAATATGCGATGGGGGGAAGATTTTGAGAGCTGCCTCGAGCGTCGATGCAATCAGGCCAGCAGACTTGTAGCAGGGTATCAGGAGGGCAGTATCCTTGACATTCGGTTGTACTTTGGTTTCGGTTGTCACCTCTACAGCGGGAGGATCTTTCTCGAAGACGATGAGTAGTGGTGCGAAGGCGTAACTATTGCTGTTAGCAGTTGCGATGAATCAACAGGACTGATAGACTTACAATAGTGCGATCCCCAGGGTGATACCGAAGCCACCGGGCAGAACGAATTTGTTTCCTACAACCCAGTACAGCCACCACACAGCTCCATTCCACAACGGTAGGCCGATCAGAACAAAGTAAATGAACAAAACGATGAAGAGGTAAATCCCATACTCAAAGGCGAGCTGCGCCCCTTTGTTCCTCTGCAGTTCCTTGCCTCTTGTCTTAGCCCGTTCGAAGGTACCCCGCATGGTACTACTCCGTGTCAGGCCATTCGTGGAAACGTGAGTGAGCTTTCTCTGCAGAGCATCTGGAATGACGGCGTCCGCAATAGCCTCTAGGGTTCCTTTCCTGGCCCGGGTCGCTGGCGGAACGTAGATGTCTTCGGGCTCATCCACCCACGAGTTTCGGTGCTGATGCTTAGCAGCATGGAGTTCATTGCGGTCGCTTGATATGGAATTGTTCCTCGTTGCAAAGGGATCCGTCTTCGTAGTAGAGGAGGAGCTCCTAGATACTGTGATTGAAACATCCGCGAATGGGTCAGATAGAGCAGCGGTCGTAGGACTGTGGATAGCTCTAGGTGCGTGTCGGCGGGAACGTTTCTTCTCCGGCATCGACGTAAGCCCAAATTCCCCCGAGCCAGTAGGGGCGTACGACGACGGTCGGCTGTATGCAGGAAGGCTTGTCCTGTTTTGTCTTTTGCGCTCGCTTTCATCATCCGCCGAGAATCCGTTGAAATCCAATCGAGAAGTTGCTCTAGAACTCCCAGCTCGTGACACTGGTCGCGACGGGGCTGGAGTACCGGGCGCCGTACCGGGAGCCGACAGTGTTCGCCGAAAGGCTGCAGGTGGTGGCCGGGGACCTACTCTTCTTGAGAGTTGTCGCCATATCGGACTATCAGTTATGAATGACCGTCGTTGTGTTTGTCCGTCTGTCGTTTCGCCGAGGTCATCTCGAGTGGATCTGATAGCAGCAGCTGCTTGAATCAGGTGAGATGGGATGACGATATCGTGTCCAACAGTTGAGGGTGGTCCTGGTTGTTGCGGGCGACGAGGAGGTGCCAGGTTTTGTCGTGGGTGCGAAGACATTGTGGATCAATTCCAGGGGTGTGGCCGTATCCTCCAGAGTGTCTACAGTAGTGATATATATGAGAGTTCCCCTGTGCTTCAACAAATATTGGAGTAATGATAGTTCTCGCGCCACGCACTACTTCGCGAGCTGAAGAACTGGGCGAAAGCGAGAGGTAATAGTGCGTGGCGCACGAGTCGTATTGCTACCTCATCATGCAGTGAGGAAAATCGTCAGTGCAGCGGCCAATATTGGCGAGCGCCTAACCCACGTTCCGATCAAGGTCGATCTCGACCCCTGCCTGTAAGCTCCTCATCACCACGCAGGGGCCGAGGCCTAAACCTTCGGCAGAGTCTTCAGTCAGCCAGGTGGAGTCTAGGTGGTACCACGCGCCGAGCGTAGCTACCGGCGAGTCCAGTACTCTTAGCTGCATTAGGTTTCGTGGGTTCAAACATTGGGGGTAAGGCTAGATTTCGTCACGCCCCTGTCGTACGCCAACTACTCAGTGATCCCGCGGTGCGGTATTGACACGGGCTGCTCAGGCAGCCGACGACACGAGGCAAAGCGTTCGGATTCACCCCCACAGTATTCTGAAGCGAACTCTGTATTGCATCCACGCAACGCAGAGACACTGTGTCGACGAAACGCAGAGGGGCTTTGGATGTTCGGAAGTGGCCGGTAGTCAAGTATCATGTTCCCTGTTTCCCGAGTGTATCTAGTCGGCCGGATCTTTTTGCGGGTACACACAAGACGTCCATCACATTTTGAGTGGTTCTCCAAGCTCGTAGAACAAACTTGGTACTGCACTCACTGCATTTTCCGACGTACTTGACGAGAATCCGGTTAGGTAACTGGAATTCCTAGTCGAGTTTCTAGCATTAGCGATGGGGAAATTGGACACTTGCTGTGACGTGCTGTTAGCCGATGCCCATCGTGGCGTTCCGCGACACATTGCTCTGCAGCGCCCAGCGCCCCGCGCCAACCTAGGAATTAAGCGGGCCGTAGAGAAGCAAAGAGGGAAGCCACAGCCATACGCTAGCCCCTATAGGGTTGGCCCGCGGTTTCAGGAGCAGGGCCGCCGCGTTAGGTTCCTGGATCCAACGGCGGATTTGGACATCTTGGAGGATTCGCCGGAGCTAGTCCAAGTTTAGTTCTGACTGACTCTATTCCCATCCCCTGCAGAAGCATGAAATGTGGGATCGAATTTGCGTGCCCCTCATTGAATCTCATCGCGCCGTTCGGCCGCATGCCTGCGCTGTGGACATGTTTCACTTTTCGATATAAGCTGATGTACAAAGCGACCAAGATGCCCAGCTCAAACTCGCCGCTCAAGCCTAGGCTGCCTGGTAGAGCTTGGCGAAAACGGATGTTCGGGAGAGAGCGTGGTATTCTGTGTAGGGCTACGGGACCGGGCCATAGCACTCTGGCGGTGACAAGAATTCGGGTGTACGCCAACGTGGTACGATTCCGGCAGAGACCGGCGCGGACCATTGCAAACACACGTTGTTTTTTGGGCTGGCACCATGTTCAGTCGCCCGTGGAGCTTGTGTCGCAATGGTCTGAATCGAAATGTTCAGAAACAGTAGCGGAAGGTTCTCCGAAGAATCCCTGGCCCTGTAACTGACCACGACTCTCAGCCCACAGCTCCGTGATTCGGGCTGAAATAAGTCTGAGCTGCAGACGCGGCCACAGCAGGTATTGCTGAAAAAGCAAGGAGGATGACGAGACGGTAGACACGACGCTCTGAGGCCCACGTGGACCCTCAACTCCCGGCGAAGCGGCAGGCACACAGCCAGTATTTCGGACGAAGCGTAGGGGATGTGTGTCGATTCGCCCCCGGACGTGATGGTGGAGAAGTCGTCCGAGAGGTTTTCCACACTAGCCCACGCGGGACTAGCTGCGGCTGCCTCTGACCCGACCCACGACAACCCCTGACCCTATATTCTCTTTCTCGCACGCACGCGGCACCGCTCCTCTTCCGCGCCGCTCCAGAGTCCAGACCATACAACACGAATGTGGTCAGCCATGCTCTAGGCACGTGTGAGTAACGACATACAAGCTGCAAGTAACGTTTCCTTGTCGCCATCGTCGCGGCCGTGCGAGATTGAATCATCCACGCTTCTGTGCGCAGCTGCGTACACATGGACGGCTGCTAAAGATGCACTCGACGAAACGCGCGGAGCATCCAGCCGTGCCGAATCCGACTTCCCGACGCTTACGCACAATTTGGCCGACGACGGAGGCCCTTTAAAAATAAGACGCATTGGACACACGTCCTCAATGACTCTGCATACAGCCGCGACTTGACGCATGCGCCCTATTAATAAAATCTTATAACCCCTGAGCAAACAATACCCAGCAGCGTGGACGTGCCCAAAAGGGAAGAAGCCGTACAGGGCCCCGGGGTCCAAGATGACCAGCATCGGCCTCTCAAAAGCACGCAATTCCGCATCACTCTTTCACTGACCGCTCGAGCGTACGTCAACTGCCTTGCCCCGAATACACCCAACCCAACTAGACCGGAGAAACCAACTCACGATGTGGGCCCTTCTCATCACAACTAGGACCCCGCGCCTCACCGGGAAACGTTCCGTTGTCCGTTAGGACAGTCAATAGCGTCGCGGTTGTTCTTAGCCTGCGAGCCGCTGACTGCAGCCTTGATCACAGAACAGAATTATAGTGCGTCTTCGGGGCCAGACGGATCGAGTGTTACGTGTCTCGGATTAGCATTTTGCAGTTCTGCAGCCCCGCGTGTTTTGATTCATGGGCGGGTTTCACCGAACATCTTCCCTCCGCAGGTGTGGACGGCGCCGGATTCGTCTCCGTCGTCGCGCTGTTGCATGTAAACTGAATGATTGACCTGATCTGCGATCATGCAAGTGCTCTAGATCCGAAGTCTGGATCGGCTTCTGACTAGGTTAAAAATGTGACGTGTAGATGCCTCCTCATGATGTAATTCTGCATGCCCGATCTGTGCAGGGTTCCAGCAAAGATCTCTGCAAGTTCAAAAGCCATCGAACGAGGGAAGATGGGTTGACTTTCGATGGCAGGGATTGGTAGCGATGATGCGGAGTCGTCGATCCCGAACTTGCGGTGATCCTTGACGATCCGATCGTGCTGGCGATATCGAAGATGGCACTGCTGGGTTGCACTGCAGGGCTTGTGGGCGGTAGATCTGCACCGATGGTAGCGACTTTTCCTTTCTCCGCCTTTCAGCTGCGTCCCAGTTTTTTCGACGACGCTGTCAAATGTCAAATTTCCGATTATCCATTACCCCATCTACTCAAGAGCCACTGTCCGTATGCTCGGGCTGCAAAAGCAAATGGAGTGTAGTGAGCCAGCAATAATTTTCACGTCTCCAAGATTTGGTCATACCTCACTTCGGTGGTATGTGTAGGTTTGACCCTCATTCAGGTTTATTTCTAGGCCTTTTTGGTGTGCGTGTATGTGTTGGTGGGCATATGGCATGACGGAACACTTCAGCAACGTGATCCGATAGGCAGAATTTTCGTGTACTATGATTCATCACATACCCACGATTAGAGGCTTCTAACTCGTGAGCACCTTGAAGCTCGAATTCATCGTTCTGGAAAAGCAATGAGGGTGGCGATAACTTTGTATGCTCGCGTCTCGTTTGGGTTAGAGAAACCCAGTTGGTAATCGTGACTACAACATTGACACTTATGGATCCATTAAGCGTTATATAGCAGAACGATTTGGTAATACCTCTCTTGGACAAGAGCTACATGGTGGATTCAGTGCTTTTTACAATCTTGTTGATGATTTGCAACCTCCTTACAGTGCGGGCGAACGAAATCTGATGCCGAGCATATCTTTCCAGCATGAAGTATCGAACAACTCGAGTCGAAATCGACTCCCCACCAAATCAAGTTATCCAACAAACCTACCACCATCCATACCACCACACAAGGTCCCCTCTCCGCTCTATCTTCCCTAAGACATTTGGTTCCCCCATCCTCCAATCGACCGACAGCTCATCCCGATCGCACCCTTCAAACCCTATCTCTTATACTCTATCGCCAACCACACCACCCTAGATACTCTTTCCATTATCTTATGGCATCCGAAACCTTGTACAAAAAGTGCCAGGTCCTCTTCTCGCGCTTTCCTCGGTGTTCACAGGAGGCGCTCGAAGCAATAGTACTTTCCGTTCATCTACGGACCCAGCCACCACACCTTCGACCAAAGATGGGCACAATCAACTGAGCACCTACCTAGTGGGAAGACTTGGACATTCACATCGAATGAGCAAGCGTAAGAAGAGTTCATACTTCATCAACCAAATTACCTCCAACAACTTTGATTGATGTGATAGGCCTAAGGCTCTCTCATAATACTACATAAAGTTTTAATTAAAAGAAGATTTCCGGAGAGCTTAAGAGCCATATATGTGGGAAAAATACCTGATCTACATACACTTATTACATCTGATGACCAGCAGCAGGTCACGTTCTGCGTTCGTGGCTCGCAGGCCATGGTCGAAGTTATGGGTTGTTGAGAGTCGCTACCAACATTTTCCAGCCGCCACACTGGGTTCGGTACAGCAACATACGTTGGAGGCCTTGGACTGAGGGCCCATTGGTTTTGATAATTGGGTTGTTGCCATGAGCTCCGAGCTGCACGAGGAATTACACAAAGACATTCCGAATACATTTGATGACAATATTGAAAGCATGAACAAAAGTAATATTTTACATACCATAAAATAATAAGTAGTCAGCGTAAGATTTGAAGCATCGGATAGACTGACTAGACGTTTAACTGCTAATTTTTCAATCAATCATATTTGCCTCTGACTATTATGCAGCTCATGATGTTCCACTACTCACCCGTCTCCCACTCCTCATGCTACTTACCCACCTTACCTTACAACATCCATACACCAGAGCATCCACCCACGCGGAGCCCCCGGTGGTGCCTACGTCTCAACACCGGAACTGTGGCGGGCCATGCTATTGGATCACACCCGAGACGTTGCGCAGTGAGTAGCTTGAGCCTGACAGTATTACAGGCGTGGTATCGCATCGACCTATTGACGGGTCTGGAAGTGAATTGTATCGCGAGAAGAGATGGAGGGTAGGAAGAGATGGAGGGTAGGAAGAGATGGAGGGTAGGAAGAGATGGAGGGTAGGAAGAGATGGAGGGTAGGAAGAGATGGAGGGTAGGAAGAACTGAAGGGTAGGGAGAAAGCATTGCAGACACAGTCCAGGTCCGGTACGATCTCACAGTCGGAATCCTCGGAATCGGACAGCACCACATAAGGGCCCTGGCGGCGGAGCTTCGACTCCTGAGGGGTCTTCAAATGGGGGTTAGCAAAAGCCTGGCCAAAATAGCAGCGACATATTTCACCTGCAGAACTAGGAGAGGGATCCTCGCGAGGAGGCTAGCCAACACCACCAGGCGCACCGGTCGCGGCTTGAGATGTAGACCTGAAGAGGGATATTGTGTCGTCCGCTCGTCCACCATTGGATGCACAAGCATCCGATCTCTTATTTGAGCGGATCGTTGGCCTGCCTTGAGACCAACGGATAATGCCCCTGAGGCGACTGAGGTCTTTATGATTCTTCAGCAAGGTACATTCTCGAACGAATGAGGAGTTCTGGACGAGGTAAGTGTGACGACCCAGCAACCTCACATACGTGCCCATGCGTCTCCAGCACAGCAGCGCCCACAATCACCGGACCTATAGCTCCAAGTAAATATAAACATAATAGTGGTATTGATGCAATATATATCGCATACCTAGGAAGCAGCGCGAAGCCTCGCCGCCACAACCCTGCACCTGTAACAAGCTCCAGTTGTACCCTTAACCTCTACACCCCCCTCCGAAACGCCTTACTACCTCGCCCCATCTCCTCCCACACCCCCCTATGACCCCTCCAGCGCATCCGTGGTCAGATTATAGATCTTCTGAATATTCTTCAGCTCGCCCTCGAAATCGATCTCCAAGTCCTTCAACAGTCCATCCTTGAACCCAAAGACCCACCCAT
>Ga0247803_1000269_pt1 | contig 30733 bp, 27 predicted proteins | sample UWRJL014104B1_FD_180928 | JGI IMG/M metagenome (GOLD analysis project Ga0247803, IMG submission 180928) | Plant litter microbial communities from Arlington Agricultural Research Station in Wisconsin, United States - UWRJ-L014-104B-1 | ecosystem: Environmental > Terrestrial > Plant litter >...
TGCTCGTGCAGGCCGTGCTCGACATCGCCAACGGACACGTCGATCTCAAGGAGCATTCCCCCATATGAGCGGTCACACCAACGCCCGGAGCCTCTACCGCGACCGGGATGTCATTCCCGTGCAGCGCGCGCTGATCTCGGTCTCCGATAAGACCGGCCTGGTCGAACTGGCCAACGCCCTCGCCGCCGCCGGCGTCGAGATGGTCTCCACCGGCTCCACCGCCGCCACCATCCGCGACGCCGGCCACGACGTCACGGATGTCTCCGCCGTCACCGGGTTCCCGGAATCGCTCGACGGCCGGGTGAAGACCCTGCACCCGAGTGTGCACGCCGGCATCCTCGCCGACCTCCGCCTCGAGGCGCACGAGAACCAGCTCGCCGACCTGTCGATTGCCCCGTTCCAGCTCGTGGTGGTGAACCTGTACCCGTTCGTCGAGACCGTCGAGTCCGGCGCTGAGCCCGCCGACGTGATCGAGCAGATCGACATCGGCGGCCCCGCACTGGTGCGCGCCTCCGCGAAGAACCACCCCAACGTGGCCATCGTCGTCGACCCGGAGGACTACCCGGAGATCATCACCGCCGTCGCCGGCGGCGGCAGCACGCTGCGCTTGCGTCAGAAGCTGGCGTCGCTCGCGTTCGAGCACACCGCCAACTACGACCTGAGCGTGTCGGCCTGGTTCACCGAGAACGTGTACGACCAGTGGCAGGACGACACCGAGGCGCTCGGCGAGGAGATCCTCGACGCGTTCGACGCGATCGTCGGCGCCGAGGACCCCGAGGCCGACGCCCTGTTCCCGGAAACCCTCGCGATCGAGGCCACCCGCGGCAGTGTGCTGCGCTATGGCGAGAACTCGCACCAGGCCGCCGCGCTGTACCTCGGTGAGGGTGGCCAGGGCATCGCCCAGGCCGTGCAGCTGCACGGCAAGGAGATGTCGTACAACAACTACGTCGACGCGGATGCCGCCGTGCGCGCCGCCTTCGACTTTGCCGAACCGGCCGTGGCGATCATCAAGCACGCCAACCCGTGCGGCATCGCCGTGGCCAACCCCAAGGCGCCGGACGCCATTGCGTCGGCGCACCACCGCGCGCACGACTGCGACCCGGTCTCCGCGTTCGGCGGGGTCATCGCCGCCAACCGCGTCGTCACGCTGGGCATGGCCGAGACGGTCAGCCAGATCTTCACCGAGGTTCTCGTGGCTCCCGGTTTCGAGCCGGCCGCGTTCGAGCTGCTCAGCGCGAAGAAGAACATCCGCCTGCTGGAACTGCCGGCCGACTACCGTCGTTCGTCGCTGGAACTGCGCCAGATCTCCGGCGGCCTGCTCGTGCAGGAGACCGACACCTTCGACGCCCTCGACACCTCAGCCTGGCGCCTGGTGTCCGGCCCCGAGGTGGATGCCGCCACCCGCGCCGACCTCGAGTTCGCCTGGAAGGCCTGCCGTGCGGTGAAGTCCAACGCGATCCTGCTCGCGCACGCCGGCGCATCCGTTGGTGTGGGGATGGGCCAGGTCAACCGGGTCGACTCCTGCCACCTGGCCGTGAGCCGGGCGGGGGAGCGGGCCGAGGGCGCCGTTGCCGCGTCCGACGCGTTCTTCCCGTTCGCCGACGGCCTCGAGGTGCTGTTGGAGGCCGGCGTCGCTGCCGTCGTGCAGCCCGGCGGTTCGGTGCGCGACGAGGAGGTCATCGCCGCGGCGACGGCCGCCGGTGTCTCGATGTACTTCACCGGGGAACGGCACTTCTTCCACTGATCTGACGTTTCTCAACGCCGGGCCGGCATCCGTTTTTCACGGATGCCGGCCCGGCGTTCGTCATTGTGTGGCTCTTCTCAGTCTGGGCTGTCATGATGGTGGGTCCACGTGACACCGCCGTTGCAGACCTCCACAGACCTGACACGGAAAGGCCACTTGTGATCGATGTTTTCGGGCTGTCCCTGCCCGCCTTCCCGGTTGCCGCCACCGCAGCCATCATCCTGGCCCTCGCCATCACCGCGATCGCCGCCTTCGCGTTCCGCATGGTCGGCAAGCGCAAGGCCTGGGCGCGAGTGCTCGTGCAGCTGATCCGGGTGCCGTTCCGCATGACCATCCTGATCGGTTCGCTCTGGCTGGCCGTCGCCGGCTACCTCGACGTGCCCGACGATTGGGACGCCCTGGTGGGCTTCGTCTTCCGGGCCCTGTTCATCGGCAGCGCCACCTGGTTGCTCTGCGCGCTGCTGTACTACGCCGAGGAGATGGCCGCCAACCGGTACCGCATCGACGTGCGCGACAACCGGGTGGCCCGCCGGGTGCGCACCCAGCTGCGGATGCTGCGTCGCATCGGCATCGTGATCCTCATCATCTGCGCCATCGGCACCGTGCTGCTGAGCATCCCGGGAGCTGCGACCGTGGGCGCGAGCCTGTTCGCCTCCGCCGGCCTGCTCAGCGTGGTCGCGGGTCTCGCCGCCCAGTCCACCCTGGCGAACATCTTCGCCGGCATGCAGCTCGCGTTCAACAACGCGCTGCGGGTCGACGACGTCGTGATCGTCGAGGAGGAGTGGGGCAAGATCGAGGAGATCACCCTCACCTACATCGTCGTGCACATCTGGGACGACCGGCGGATGGTGCTGCCGTCCACCTACTTCACCACCACCCCGTTCCAGAACTGGACCCGGCACAACAGCGAGCTGCTCGGCGCCATCGAGTTCGACCTCGACTGGCGGGTCAACCCCGCCGCGATGCGCGAGGAGCTCAACCGCATCGTCGCGCAGACCGACCTCTGGGACGAACGCGCCGTGGTGCTCCAGGTGACGGATGCCGTCGGCGGTTACGTGCGGGTGCGCGTGCTGGTGACCGCGCAGGACGCGCCGACCCTGTTCGACCTGCGCTGCTTCGTGCGGGAGAACCTGATCGACTGGGTCAACGCCGAGAACCCCGACGCCCTGCCGATGAACCGCGTGGAGGTGCGCCACGAGCCCGAGGCCGCTCCCGTGCGTCCGTCGTCGCGCGGCCGCAAGCCCGCCCGCCCGGTCATCGAGGCGCCCGGCCTGTTCTCCGGCGACGAGGGTGGCAAGGAACGCGCCCAGCACTTCACCGAGTCGATCACCGTGCAGGACTGGGAGGACGCGCCCGAGTCCCTGCCGGCGCCGCGGTAACCGTCGGTCGGCGCGCGGCGCGCTCGGTGTGCGCGGTGTGCTCCGTGCGCTCGGTGTGCGCCGAGTTGCCGCAAAGACCCGCTTCGGCGCATCTGAAGGGGCGCTTTGCGGCACCTGACGGATGCGACTGTCGCCGAGTCGCCGCGAATCGCCTTCTGGCGTCATCCGGAGGGGTGCTTTGCGGCACCTGACGGGCGCGACGTTCGCTGAGTTGCCACTTTGTGCCTCTTGGGTGGCCGGGAAGGGGCCTCAACTGACATGTCGGCGGGGGGATGCGTCGATGAGTTGCCAGTTGCGGCCGCTTGGGCGAGCGTGAGGGGGCGCCAAGTGGCATCTCGCCCGGCGCAGCAGCCGGGGGCGCCCGGGCATCCGGAGCATCCGAAGGGCGCTTTGAGGTAACTGACGGATGCGATGCTCGCCGAGTTGCGGAGAATGGCCCCTTGGCGGCATCCGAGGGGGCACTTCGCGGCAACTGACGGATGCGATTCTCGCTGAGTTGCGGGGAATGGCCCTCTGGCAACATCCGAAGGGCGCTTTGACGCAACTGACGGATGCTGCGCTCGCCGAGTTGCGGGGAATGGCCCCTTGGCAGCATCCGAAGGGGCGCTTTAAAGCAAGTGGAGGATGCGGCACTCGCTGAGTTGCCGGGAATGGCCCCCTGGCAGCATCCGAAAGGGCACTTCGCGGCAAGTGGAAGGTGCGGCGCTCGCCGAGTTACCACTTCGCGCCCGTTGGGGGCCCGGGAAGGGGCCTCAACTGGCATCTCAGCGGAGGCCGCGTCGCTGAGTTGCCGGTTCGCGCCGCTTGGGCGGGCGTGAAGCGGCATCAAGTGGCAACTCGATGCGGGGGTGCCGAGGGCGTCACGTGGCAACTCGATGCGGGCGGCGCCGGCCGACCGCGGATCGCGGCGGGCGCAGGTGTTTTAGGCTGTGCGCATGACAATCTCGGGTGACTCAGACCTCCAGACCGGCACGACGTCGACGGGCGCCGCCAAGCGCGCACTCGTGCGCCGGCCCGCGGACAGCCTCGCCGAGGGGCAGATCACCCACATCGAACGCCGGCCGATCGACCTGGAGCTGGCCCGGGCGCAATGGGACGAGTACGTCGCCGCGCTGCAGGGGGAGGGGTGGCTGACCACCGAGGTCGAGCCGGCACCCGACCAGCCCGACTCCGTGTTCATCGAGGACGCCGTGGTCCTGTTCGGCGGCACCGCCGTGCTGTCCAGCCCCGGCGCGCCCAGCCGGCGCGGCGAGACCGCCGGCGCCGAGGCCGCGGTGCGCTCCCTCGGCCTCACGGTGCACCGGATCGAGCTGCCCGGCACCCTCGACGGCGGCGACGTGCTCAAGGTCGGCACCACCGTCTACCTGGGCCAGAGCCTCCGCACCAACGCGGAGGGCGCCGCCCAGCTCGCCGCGATCGTCGAACCGCTCGGCTACACCGTCGTGCCGGTTCCGGTGACCCGTGCCCTGCACCTGAAGACCGCCATCACCGCCCTGCCCGACGGCACCATCATCGGCTACCCGCCGCTCGTCGACGAGCCCGGCCTGTTCGAACGGTTCCTGCCGGTTCCCGAAGCCGAGGGCACCGCCGTTGTGGTGCTCGATGAGAGTACCCTGCTGATGTCCGCCGCCGCGCCGGGCACCACCGAGCTGCTCACCGGGCTCGGCTACCGCGTCGTGACCGTGGACATCACCGAGTTCGAGAAACTCGAAGGCTGCGTCACCTGCCTGAGCGTGCGGGTGCGCTGAGCCGACAGAACGGATGCGCGCCCGCGGCCCGAAATGCGCACGCGCCAAATCCGTGCTTGCGCCCATGCCGCCCAGGGCCCTATCCTGAAAGGCTGCCTGAACAGGGGGGCACAAGACGATGACACGACACGACACGCTCAGGAGGCCGACATGACTAAGACAGCTCGCACCAGGTTCGCATCGATTGCAACCGGCGCTGCCTTCGTTCCGGTCGCCCCGGCACTCCGGCTCGCCTCCGCCTAGGAGCCACACCAGAGAACCCCACCGCCCGCGTCAGCGCGGGCCGGCACGTATCGGCTGGCGCTCACGCGCCCGACCTCTCAGACGCGGACTTCCCGCGCCATCCACGGCAACCGTCGGCTTCGCCGCGGCTCCCGACCCACCCAGCCACGCATCATCCAGCCCGCCGACGCTTCATCGCCGCGCCGGGCCCAGCCAGGAACAACTCATGACCACCACTGCGCACCAGCATCCGCCCCACACCGCTCCCACGCCCGCCGCACGCTCGAACACGCTCCGCACCCTGCTGCGGCTCTACCCCTACGCCAAGCCCGCGCTGCCGCGGCTGGGCCTGGGCATGCTCGCGGCGCTGTTCGCCTCGCTGGTGGCCCTGGCCATCCCGCAGGTGCTGCAGCAGCTCGTCGACGGCGCCCTCAGCCAGGGCGACACCGCACCGATCTGGCCCGCCGTGCTCACCGTGCTCGGCCTCGGCGTGCTCGAAGCCGTGATGATCGCCCTGCGCCGCTGGTTCGTGCTCGTGCCCGGCACCCACATCGAATCGAGGATGCGCAACGCCCTGTACGCCCGGCTGCAAGACCTGCCCGTGACCTTCCACGACCGCTGGCCGAGCGGGCAGCTGCTCTCCCGCGCCATCAGCGACCTCAACATGATCCGCCGCTGGATCTCGTTCGGCCTGGTGCTGCTGGTGGTGAACTTCCTCACCATCCTCGCCGGCGTCGTGATCCTGGTGTCGATGAACTGGATCCTCGGCCTGATCTTCCTGGTCTGCTCCATCCCGATCTGGATCTACGGCTACGTGTTCGAGGAGAAGTACTCGGTGATCGCCCGGCGCAGCCAGGACCAGTCCGGTGACCTGGCGACCGCCGTCGAGGAATCCGTGCACGGCATCCGGGTGCTCAAGGCCTTCGGCCGCGGCAGCTTCGCGCTGAAGAGCTTCGCCAGCCAGGCCGAGGAACTGCGCGGCACCGAGATCGAGAAGGCGCGCGCCATCGCCGGCATCTGGCTGTGGCTGCTGCTGGTGCCCGACGTGGCGTTCGCGCTGTGCCTGGTCTCCGGGGTCTGGCTCACCAGTCAGGGCCAGCTCAGCGTCGGCGAACTGGTGGCGTTCTTCGCCACCGCCACCGTGCTGCGCTTCCCGGTCGAGTCGATCGGTTTCCTGCTGTCGATGACCTTCGACACCCGCACCGCCACCGACCGGTTCTTCGACATCCTCGATACCCCCAACACCATCACCGACCCGCCCCGCCCGGTCACGATCACCAGCCCGCGCGGCCGGCTGGTCTTCGAGAACGTGCACTTCCGCTACGCGGACTCACCCGAACGCTTCCCCGACCTGCTCGACGGGGTGAACCTGGTGCTCGAACCCGGCGAGACCATGGCCCTGGTCGGGCTCACCGGCTCCGGCAAGTCCACCCTGACGGCGCTGACCACCCGGCTGTACGACGTGACGGATGGCTCGGTGACCCTCGACGGGGTCGACGTGCGTGCGCTCCGTCGCGAGGAGCTGCGCCGGCACATCGCCATGGCGTTCGAGGACGCCACCCTGTTCTCGGCATCCGTGCGCGACAACGTGCTGCTGGGCCGGCCGGAGTTCGCCGAACGGAGCCCCGAGGCCGACGCCGCCCTGGCCGAGGCGCTGCAGATCGCGCAGGCCGGCTTCGTGCACGACCTGCCCGACGGGGTCGACACCCTCGTCGGCGAGGAGGGCATGAGCCTGTCCGGCGGGCAGCGGCAGCGCGTGGCGCTGGCCCGTGCGGTGGCCGCGGCCCCGGCCGTGCTGGTGCTCGACGACCCGCTCTCGGCGCTGGACGTGAACACCGAGTCGCTGGTCGAAGCCGCCCTGCGCCGGGTGCTCGCGTCGACGACGGCGCTGATCGTGGCGCACCGCCCGTCCACGGTGATGCTCGCCGACCGGGTGGCGCTGCTGGAAGCGGGCCGGATCACCGCGGTCGGCACACACTCCGAGCTGCTGGCCTCGAGCCCGCACTACAAATTCGTCATCTCCAGCCTGGAGGACGAGGAACGACGAGAGTCCGAACGAGCGGGAGAAGCACTGTGAGTGTCATCGGGGTCGAAGGCGAAGAACGCGTCGACTACACCAAGGCGGAAAGCGCCCAGATCCGGCGCCGTTCGCTGCGCCTGCTCGGGTCGCTGCTGTTCCCGGTGCGCTGGTCCGTGGTGGTGGCGATGCTCGTTGTCGTCGTGTCCACGGCCGCGCAGGTCGCTGGGCCCGCGCTGATCGCGTACGGCATCGACAAGGGCCTGCCCGCGCTGCTGGAGCAGGACTGGGTGCCGTTGGCCGCCACCGGTGGCATCTATCTCGTCACCGGCATCACCGGGGCCCTGCTGATCGCCTGGTACACCGTGCTCTCCGCCCGGATCAGCCAGGCCGTGCTGATCGACCTGCGCAAGCGCGTGTTCCTGCAGACCCAACGGCTCAGCCTCGAATTCCACGAGTCGTACACCTCCGGGCGCATCATCTCCCGGCAGACCAGCGACCTGGATGCGATCCGGGAGCTGTTGGACTCCGGCATCAACCAGCTCGTGCAGGGCCTGCTCTACATGGCCTTCACCGGCGTCGCGCTGGTCGCCCTCGACGGGGTCAGCGGGCTGGTGCTGCTCGTAGCCCTGGTTCCGCTGGTCGCCCTCACCCGGTGGTTCCAGGTGCGTTCGCAGCACCTGTTCCGCCGGTCCCGCACCGCATCGGCGAGCCTGATCGTGCAATTCGTCGAAACCATGACCGGCATCCGCGCGGTCAAGGCGTTCCGCACCGAGAAGCGCAACGAGGGTGTCTTCGGCAAGCTCGTCGAGGCCTACCGGCTGGTCAACGCCCGGGTGATCCAGCTGTTCGGGGTGTTCGACCCCGGGCTGATCCTGATCGGCAACGTCACCGTCGCCGCGGTGCTGCTGGTCGGCGGTTTCCGGGTCGCCGACGGTCAGCTGGCCATCGGTGCGCTGCTCGCCGCGCTGCTGTACACCCGCCGGTTCTTCGACCCGATGGAGGAGATGGCGATGTTCTACAACTCCTACCAGTCGGCCGCGGCCGCGCTGGAGAAGATCTCCGGGGTGCTCGAGGAGCAGCCCGGTGTGCCGGACCCGGTCACGCCGGTGGACCTGTGGACGTCGAAGGGAGCCGTGCGCTTCGACGAGGTGAAGTTCGAGTATCAGGCTGACCGGGTCATCCTGCCGACCTTCAGCCTCACCCTCGAACCCGGGCAGACCATAGCCCTGGTCGGCTCAACGGGCGCGGGCAAGTCGACCCTGGCGAAGCTGATCTCCAGGTTCTACGACCCGTCCGCCGGCCGGGTGCTGTTGGATGGTGTGGACCTGCGGGACCTGCACCCCAAGGACCTGCGCCGGGCCATCGTGATGGTGACCCAGGAGGCGTACCTGTTCAGTGGCAGCGTCGCCGACAACATCGCCATCGGCAAGCCGGGCGCCACCCGGACGGAGATCGAGGCGGCCGCACGCGCCGTGGGAGCACACGACTTCATCGAGGGGCTGCCCGGCGGCTACGACACCGACGTGAACAAACGCGGTGGGCGGGTCTCCGCCGGGCAGCGCCAGCTGATCTCGTTCGCGCGGGCGTTCCTGGCCGACCCGGCGGTGCTGATCCTCGACGAGGCCACCTCGTCGCTGGACATCCCGAGCGAACGGCTGGTGCAGGAGGCGTTGCAGACGCTGCTCAGCGACCGCACCGCGGTGATCATCGCGCACCGGTTGTCGACCGTGGCGATCGCCGACCGGGTACTCGTGATGGAGAACGGCATCATCGTGGAGGACGGCACCCCCGACATGCTCATCTCGGGCACCGGCCGGTTCTCCCGGCTGCACGCCGCCTGGCGCGAGTCGCTCGTCTAACCCCCGCGAACTGTGAGAAAAGCACCGAAAACCTCGAGTTTTAGGTGCTTAGCTCACAGTTCGCGAGCTAGCTGGGGCCCAGGGGAGCGACTGGCGGGGGCGTGAGCGGGGAGGGTTCGCGCAACTCGACGAAGATCGCCCGGGTGGGGGTGGCGCCGGTGTTCTCGCCCGAATGGGTTTGGGCGGGCAGCCAGCGCGCCTCGCCGGCATCCAGAACGGCGTCGAAGGCCCGGTCGCCGCTGGAGAGCCGGCGGCGAAACCCGCTCAGAGTGACCATGACGCTGTCCGGATGCCGGTGCGGGGTGGTTTCGTCGCCGGGCTCGTCCCGGTACTCGAGCACCCGCACCCGCTCGTTCTCGAACAGCACCCGGTAATGCTCCGGGTTCGAGCCGACCGGGTCCGCCGGTTCGGCCGGTTCCGTGACCTCATCCTCTGCCGCATCCATGCCGGCACGATACACCTCCCGCGAACTGTGAGAAAAGCACCGAAAACCTCGAGTTTTCGGTGCTTAACTCACAGTTCGCGGGGCGGGCGGGAGGCCCGCGGGAGGGGGGTTTGAGTCGGGCGTGTTTCGGGGATGTCAAGGGTCGGCAACCACTCGCCGGGAACCCGCCCGGCACGCTTGACACTCCCCGGGCGGGCGGCGAATCTGGTCCCAGAGAACACAACCGCCTCGAACGAGTACCTTCGTTCCCGAGCCGGCGTCACACGGTCATCCGGTGGTGCCGGCCTGTCTGATCGGGGGATCACCCAGCATGCAATCAGTCACCATCGTGGGCGCGGGGGTGGTCGGGCACGCCAGTGCCGCCGCCCTCCGCGCGCACGGGTACACCGGCCGCATCACCGTGCTCGGCAGTGAACGCCACCGCCCCTACGACCGGCCACCGCTCGGCCGCGGTTTCCTGACCGGGCAGACCACGATCGGCGAGCTGGCCCTCGAGGCCCCCAGCGAAGACCTCGACGCCGACTGGCGGTTGGGCGTCGGGGCCGTCGCGCTGGACCCGGCCGCCCACCGGGTGACACTGGCCAACGGCCGCACCGTCGACTCCGACGCCGTCGTGATCGCCACCGGATCCGCCGCCCGCCGCTTCGCCACCATGCCCCGCGGCGTGCACACCCTGCGCACCGTCGAGGACGCCCTCGCCCTGCGCGAAGAACTGCTGCCGGGTGCCCGCATGGTCGTGGTCGGCTCCGGCGTGATCGGCCTCGAGGTGGCGTCGACCGCCCGCGACATGGGCCTGGACGTGACGGTGCTCGGCAGCACCACGGATGCGCTCTGCACAACCTTCGGCAGCACCGTCGCCGACGCCGTGTTCGGGCTGCACGAGCGCCGAGGCATCACCGTGCGCACCGACCTGCGGGTGGCCGACCTGATCGGCCCCGGCTGGGTGTCCGGAGTTCGACTGACCACAGGGGAGGAGATCGGCGCCGACGTGGTGCTGCTCGACATCGGGGCGGTGCCGCTGGTGGGCTGGCTGGGCGACTCCGGCCTCGACCTGCGCGGCGGGGTGGTCGGGGACGCCGCCGGTCTCACCGGTGTGCCCGGGATCGTCGCCGTCGGTGATTGTGCGGCCTGGCTGGACCCGTTCACCGGGGACCACCACCGCATCGCGCACTGGAGCGACACCCGCAACCGGCCGTCGATCGCGATGGCCGCGCTGCTCGGTGTGCACCCGGGCGCGGCGCTGGCACCCGCCCGGCTCACCTCGCAGCAGGCCGGCGCGCTGGTGCAATTCGCCGGCCGGCTGCACGGCGGCGAGCAGATGACCATCGAGGCGGGCAGCGTCGACACCGGCGACCTCGTGGCCGTCTACCGCCGCGGCGACCAGCCGGTGGCGGTGCTGGGCATCGACCAGCCCGTGCGGGTGACGGAGTGGCAGGCCCGGCTGGCCGACGCGGGCGCGAGCCCCGGCCCCGTCGCACCCGCCGCCGCACGCGCCGTCCCGCCAGTCGTGATGCCGGCGGGTGTGGCGCCGGCCGTCATCCCGGCCGGTGTGGTCAGGGACGCCAGCGGGCTCGGCTGAGGTCCACCCGGTAGCCGGTCTCCGGTTGGGCGCCGAACTTGAGCGGCGTCTTCTCGGCCCGGTAGTGCACCAGGGCCCGGCTCTCGTGCCCGATCGGCGGATGCCCGCCGGCCCGGATCACGCGCCACCACGGCGCATCCGCCCCGAACTGCGCCATCGTCTGGCCGACCACGCGCGCCGCGCGGGAGCCGAGGGTGGCGGCGACATCGCCGTAGGTCATCACATGACCGGCCGGGATGGAGTCGACGATATCGAGTACCGCCTGGACGAACGGGCTCTCCGGGGACAGGCGCACCGGCTACAGGGTGAGCGCGCCGATGACCTCACCGAATTCGGTCTCGCCGATGTCGGCGAAGCCGATGCGGTGGAAGAAGGCCTCCGGGCCGTCCTCGCCGGGCTCCCAGATCACTGTGATGCGGGCGAAGCCGCGGCGACGGGCCTCTTCGGCCAGAGCTTCGGCGGCGAACTTGCCCACACCCATACCCTGCGCTTCGGCATCGACGTTGATCCGCCAGATGCAGGCCCGGAACTCCTCCTGGGGGGAGTCGGGGTCGAAATTGCCGTGGATGAACCCGGCGACCTCACCGTCGAGCAGCACAACACGCTGCCAGGCGGTGGCCGGGTTGATCACGGAAGCGGCGACCGAATACGACACCGGTGCGATGAATTGCTCCTGACCGGGCTTGAGGCTCAGGTTATTGGCCGCGACGATGTTACGCGCGGACAGGTCTTCAAGTCGGAGTTCAGGCATACACCAAGGCTATCGCCCGGCCGCTGCGGCAGGTAGTCGGGTTTCCGGGGGACTCGTGGACCGGGACCGAACCGTCGGCCAACTGTCTCGATGTCGAGACAGTTACCTCCCTCGGCTAGGATTGTTCACGGCCACCACGCCCCGACTCACTGAGGAGAATCCATTGTCGAAGATCAAGGTTGCAGGTACTGTCGTCGAACTTGACGGGGACGAGATGACCCGCATCATCTGGCAGGCCATTAAGGACTCCCTCATCCACCCGTACCTCGACATCGACCTCGAGTACTACGACCTCTCGATCCAGAAGCGTGACGAGACCGACGACCAGATCACGGTCGACGCGGCCCACGCCATCCAGAAGCACGGCGTCGGCGTCAAGTGCGCGACCATCACCCCCGACGAGGCCCGCGTCGAGGAGTTCGGCCTGAAGAAGATGTGGGCCTCGCCCAACGGCACCATCCGCAACATCCTCGGCGGCACCATCTTCCGTGAGCCGATCATCATCTCCAACATCCCGCGCCTGGTGCCGGGCTGGAACAAGCCGATCATCATCGGCCGCCACGCGTTCGGCGACCAGTACCGCGCCACCAACTTCCGCTTCGAGGGCGAAGGCACCCTCACCATGACCTTCACTCCGAAGGATGGCGGCGACCCGCAGCAGTTCGAGGTCTTCCAGGCGCCCGGCAGCGGTGTGGCCATGGGCATGTACAACCTCGACAAGTCGATCATCGACTTCGCTCGCGCGTCGCTGAACTACGGCCTCGAGCGCAACTACCCGGTCTACCTGTCGACCAAGAACACCATCCTCAAGGCCTACGACGGCCGGTTCAAGGACATCTTCCAGGAGATCTTCGACACCGAGTTCAAGGACCGCTTCGAGGCCGCCGGTCTCACCTACGAGCACCGCCTGATCGACGACATGGTCGCATCGGCGATGAAGTGGGAGGGCGGTTACGTCTGGGCCTGCAAGAACTACGACGGCGACGTGCAGTCCGACACCGTGGCGCAGGGCTTCGGCTCGCTCGGCCTGATGACCAGCGTGCTCTCCACCCCCGACGGCAGCGTCGTCGAGGCCGAGGCCGCGCACGGCACCGTCACCCGGCACTACCGTCAGCACCAGCAGGGCAAGCCCACCTCGACCAACCCGATCGCGTCGATCTACGCGTGGACCCGCGGCCTGTCGCACCGCGCCAAGCTCGACGGCAACCCGGCGCTGGCCGAGTTCGCGCACACCCTCGAGGATGTGGTCGTGAAGACCGTCGAGAGCGGCAAGATGACCAAGGACCTCGCGCTGCTGGTCGGCCCGGACCAGGGCTACCTCACCACCGAGGAGTTCCTGGCCGCGATCGCCGAGAACCTGCAGACCCGCCTGGCCTAACCCGCCAGTACCCCCGCGGGCAGACTCGCTCGCGCAGAAGGCCCCGCCGATCCGGCGGGGCCTTTGTGCGCGCCCAACTGTTGCCGGTGCGGACAAGTGCGCCCGGTACGCCGGGTGCAATTGTCCGAACGGGGACCAGTTGGCCCCGACGGGGTGCGGCCGGGGACGGGCGGGGCGACAAGGTCAGGCTTTCCTTGCTGGTGCGCGGGCGCATCCGAGGTGACAATGGAGCCATGTCCAGGCTCAGGGGAGCATTCCGCCGATACCCGGTTGTGGCGGCAACCATCGTGATCGGCCTGCTCGGGCTGCTGCTGTGGGCCGCGGGGCTGCCGCTGGCCGTGCAGTGGCTGTTCTCCGGCCTCGGCCTGGTCGTGGTCGGCATCCAAGGCGCCGGCATGGTCAAGCGGATGCGGCAGGGCTCGTTCGGCGTGGACCTGCTGGCGATCATGGCGATCATCGCCACCATCCTGGTGGGCGAGTACGTGGCCACCCTATTGATCGTGCTGATGCTCTCCGGCGGCGCCGCGCTGGAGGATTACGCCGCGGGGCGCGCCCAGCGGGAACTGAATGCCCTGCTCGACCGGGTGCCGCAGATCGCGCACCTGCTGCGTGACGGTTCCTCCGACGTGGAAGACGTGCCGGCCACTCTGGTGCAGATCGGTGACCTGCTGCTGGTGCGGCCCGCCGAGATCGTGCCGGTGGACGCCGACCTGGTCTCCGCCGCGGCCGCGTTCGACGAATCCTCGCTCACCGGCGAGAGCTTGCCGGTGGAGCGGCACGCGGGGGAGGCGGTGCTCAGCGGTTCGATCAACGGGCAGGCGGCCGCAACAGTGCGGGCCACCGCCCTGGCCGCCGACAGCCAGTACCAGCAGATCGTGGCGCTGGTGGCGGAGGCCGCCGCCAGCAAGGCCCCCGTCGTGCGCCTCGCCGACCGGTACGCCGTGCCGTTCACCGGGGTGGCCCTGCTGATCGCCGGCCTGGCCTGGTTCGTCTCCGGCGACCCGGTGCGCTTCGCCGAGGTGCTCGTGGTCGCCACCCCGTGCCCGCTGCTGCTCGCCGCCCCGGTGGCGTTCATGGGCGGCATGAGCCGCTCGGCCCGCAACGGCATCATCGTCAAGGGCGGGGGAGTGCTCGAGAAGCTCGCCAGGGCCCGGACCGTGGTGTTCGACAAGACCGGCACCCTCACCTACGGCACGCCGACCATCGCCAGGGTCTGCCCGGAGCCGCCGTTCAGCTCGGACGAGTTGCTCGCCCTGGCGGCCTCGGCCGAACAGTACTCGTCGCACGTGCTGGCCGCATCCGTCATCGCCGCCGCGGAGCTGCGGGGCCTCACGCTGCAGCGCACCGAGACGGCCGTCGAGGTGCCAGCGCACGGGGTCACCGCCCGGTTCGGCGCCGACGAGGTGATCGTGGGCAAGCTGTCGTTCGTGGCCGATCACGCCCCCGATGCCTACCCGGCCGACCTGGCCGGCGGTGAACTCGCCATCTACCTCGCCGTCAACGGCGAGTTCGCCGGCTGCATCGTCGCCAGCGACCAGGTGCGCGACAACGCCCGCGCCACCGTGCAGGCGCTCGACAAGCTCGGCGTGCACGAATCGGTGATGCTCACCGGCGACACCCGGCCCACCGCCAACCACATCGCCCGGCTCGTGGGCATCACCCGGGTGCGCGCCGACTGCCTGCCCGCCGACAAGGTCGACGCCGTGCAGGCCATCCGGGAACGACCCGTGATCATGGTCGGCGACGGCGTCAACGACGCCCCGGTGCTCGCCGTGGCCGACGTGGGCATCGCCATGGGCGCCAAGGGCTCCACGGCGGCCAGCGAATCGGCGGATGCCGTGATCCTGCTCGACGACCTGTCCCGCGCCGCGCGCGCCGTCGCCATCGGCCGGGACACCGTGCGCATCGCCCTGCAGAGCATCTGGCTGGGCATCGCGCTCAGCATCGGCCTGATGATCGTGGCCGCGTTCGGCCTGATCCCCGCCACGGTCGGCGCCCTGCTGCAGGAGCTGGTGGACCTGGCCACCATCCTGAACGCGTTGCGGGCCATCGGCGGGCGCCGCGATGTGCGCGCCCGCGGCGTGGCCGCCCGGGTGCCGGCGGCGACCCAGCCGGTGCCCAGCCGCTGACCCCGGCGCGTCCGCGCCGGGCTCGGGCGGCGGGAGCGGATGCGGCGGCCCGCCGAGCGCCTAATCTGGAGGGATGCGACGCATCCGTTTACCGTTCGGCTCCACGACCAGCCGAACGGCGAACGAACCCCGCCTGAGCCGGGACGTCTACGTGCTCGGCGTGATCGCGTTCTTCGTCATGGTGGGCTTCGGCGTGGTCGTGCCGGTGCTGCCGGTCTACGTGAAGAGCTTCGGCGTCGGCAACCTGGAGATCGGCGCGGTGGTGTCGGCGTTCGCCCTGATGCGTTTCGTCGCCAGCCCGGTCTGCGGCAAGCTCATCGACTGGGCCGGCGAACGCACCATCCTGGCGGTCGGCATCGGCATCGTGGCGGTCTCCAGCGGCCTGGTCGGTATCGCCGGCAGCTACCTGCAACTGCTGTTGCTGCGCGGCGCGGGCGGCATCGGGTCGGCGATGTTCACCGTCGCCGCGATGACCCTGTTGCTGCGCACCACCGCCCCGGGCATCCGCGGCCGCGCCGTGGGGTTCTACCAGGGCGGCTTCCTCATCGGCGGCATGGCCGGACCGGCGCTCGGCGGCCTGCTCGCCACCATCTCGCTGACCGCGCCGTTCTTCTTCTACGCCGGCACCCTCGCCGTGGCCGGCCTTATCGGGCTGGTCATGCTGCAGCCGGCCACCCGCGCCGGCACCGGCCCGACCGGCGCGCCTGCCCCGCTGCTGCCGCTGGGCACGGTGCTGCGCGACCCCAGGTTCCGGGCCGCCTGCCTGGCCAACTTCTCGCAGGGCTGGTCATCGTTCGGGGTGCGGGGCGCCCTGGTGCCGGTGCTCGTCGTGGAGGTGCTCAAGGGTCCGAGCTCCTGGACCGGCATCGCCTTCGCCATCGCCGCCGTCGCGCAGACGCTCGCCCTGGCGCCCGCGTCCAGGTTCGTCGACACCGTCGGCCGCAAACCCGCCATCATCGGGGCGTTCCTGGTGGCCGCCGTGACCATCACGGCGATCCCGTTCGCCCCCAACATCGTGATTCTCACCGTGCTGCTCAGCGTCTACGGCGTCGCCGCGGCGTTCATGGGCACCGCGCCGGCGGCATCCGTCGGCGACGCGGCCGGCACCGCGGGCGGGCGGCCGGTGGCGATCTTCTCGATGTTCTCCGACTTCGGCGCCATCGTCGGCCCGCTCGTGGCGGGACTGCTCGCCGACACGGTCTCCTACCCGGCCGCGTTCCTGCTCGGCGGCCTGCTCTTCGTCGCCACCTCCCTCTACGCCCTGCGGATGCCTGCCGGCCTGCCAACGCAGCCCGCCCCCGAGCCCCCGGCAGCCCCGGTCACCGAGCCTCTCGACCGCTGAGTCACGGGCCGGGGAGTGGTCCTCGGCCCCGGTCGGTCGTACGGTGGGGGCATGGCCTACCTCGAGGTGCCCGTCCCCGCCGATCTGGCCCCCGATGTGCAGCGGCTCTGGTACCTTCAGCAGCCGGCCGAGCAACGCTACGAGCGCATCTTCCCGCAACCCGCGCTGCACCTGATCGTGAACCTCTCCGACCCGTACCGACTGGTCGACGTGCAGACCGGGGCGGTGCGGGTGCTCACGGCCGGGTTCCTCTCGGGGCTGCAACCGCGGTACCTGATCAGCCAGAGCCCGCCCGCCATCCGGCACATCGCCGCCGAACTCGCACCGTTCGCGGCGGCCCGGTATCTCGACCTGCCCGCCGCGGCGCTGACGGGCACGGTGCGCCAGAGCCAGGAACTTCTCGGCGACACCGACGCCCTGCGGGAGGCCGCGCTGCAGCGCAACGAGCCGGCCGGGGCGGTGAGCCTGCTGATCGACCACCTGCGGGCCCGGCAGCGGCCCGGCGCGGTGCCGCCGACGGTGCTGCGGGCCTGGGCCGGCATCCACCGAAACCCGGATGCGCCCATCCCGCAGATCGCGGCGGCCGCCGGCACCAGCCACCACCGGCTGATCGACGACTTCCACACCTGGTGCGGGGTGACACCCAAGAGCTACGCCGACATCGTGCGGTTCCGCCAGTTCATCCAGGCCCTGCCGTTGCAGGGACCGATGCCCAGCTGGGCCGAACTGGTGGCCACCTCCGGGTACTACGACCAGCCGCATTTCATCCGGGTGTTCCGCGCGTTCACGGGCCTCTCGCCCAGCCGGTACCTCGACATCGTCGCCCGGTACGGTCCCGAGTACGCCGCCTTCGTGCCGCTGGAGGAACTGGACGGCGTACCGGAATTTTCTACAAGACCCCGGGACTGAAGAGGTTTAGCGTGGCACTGTCCCGGATCCGCCGGGGCCACCACCCCCGGGAGCTGTCATGGACGTGTCATTCAACTGGCTGGCGATCGCGCTGGCCGCGATCTCGTCGTTCGTCATCGGCGGGCTCTGGTATTCGCTGCTGTTCGCCCGGCCCTGGCAACGGGCCGCCGGCGTCACCGACGAACAGCTGAAGACCGGCACCGCGCGGGTGTTCCTCGGGTCGCTGATCCTGGCGATCGTGATGGCGATCAGCCTGGCCGCGTTCATCGGTTCGAACGGGCTGGCCTTCGGCGTGTTCGCCGGTTTCGCCACCGGCGCGACGTTCGTGGCAGCCGCCTTCGGCGTGAACTACCTGTTCGAGCGGCGGAGCCCGGTGCTCTTCGCCATCAACGGGTCGTACAACGTGGTCTCGTTCACCGTGATGGGCGCCATCATCGGCGCGCTGCAGTAACGCTCAGGCGCCGAGTTCCTTGCGGCCGGAGAGGATGCCGCTGACGGTGGCGACGACGGCGAAGACACCGGCCACGATCGGCTGGCCCAGGTCCCACCAGGCCAGGGCCGCGGCGCCGAACACGAAGATCTCCACGATCGCCTTGCCGAACGGGTCCAGCGTGAACACGGCCTTGGGCGAGCGGAACAGCGCCCAGACCAGGATCGCGAACGCCGGCGCCAGGATGCCCACCAGAATGCCCGGCCACGGCAGCGGCCAGGCCAGGAACCCCCACAGTGCCAGGCTGACGAAGGCGAACAGTTCGAGCACAAAACGCAGGATGTCGTTGGCGCCGATGGCGGGGGTGGGGTGGGTCTCGTTCACCCAGCAATCCTACCGACCGGGCTACTTGAAGATGATGGTGCGGGCGCCGTCGAGCAGCACCCGGTTCTCGGCGAACCACTTCACCGCCTGGGTGAGGGTGCGGCTCTCCTCGTCCTGGCCGATCGCGACCAGCTCGGACGAGGTGCGCGAGTGGTCCACCCGCACCACGTTCTGCTCGATGATCGGGCCCTCGTCGAGATCGCTCGTGACAAAGTGCGCCGTGGCACCGATGAGCTTCACGCCGCGCGCATGCGCCTGCTTGTATGGGTTCGCGCCCTTGAAGCCGGGCAGGAACGAGTGGTGGATGTTGATGGCGCGGCCCTCGAGGTACGCGCACAGTTCGGGGGAGAGGATCTGCATGTACCGCGCCAGCACCACCAGCTCGATGTCGTTCGCCTCCACGGCCTCGACCACGCGCGCCTCGAACGCGGCCTTGCTGGCGGCATCCGTGATCGGCAGCGATTCGAACGGCACACCATAGAACCCGACCAGGTCGCGCAGCGTGCCGTGGTTGCTGAGCACCAGCGGAACCTCGACCGCCAGCTGGCCGCCGCGCTGGCGGAAGAGCAGGTCGTTGACGCAGTGCCCGGCGGTGGAGGCGAGCACCAGGGTGCGCAGCGGCCGGCCGACGACGTCGATGACGGATGCCATGGCGTACCGTTCGATGATCGGCGCCAGGGCGGCCTGCAGCTCGTCGCGGTTCGCGGGGGACTCCACCTGCAGCCGGATGAAGAACCGGCCGGTGTCGGCGCTGGAGAACTGCTGGCTCTCGGTGATGTTGCCGCGGGCCTCGACAATGGCGCCGCTGACGGCGTGCACGATGCCGGGCTGGTCGGGGCAGACGAGGGTGACGACCAGGTGGTGATGGTGGGCGGGCGTCGGAAGGCTGGGGTTCATCGAACCAGATTACCGGGCCGTGGGCGCCCGGATACCCGGGCACGGCGAGGCCGGACCGGTCCGGGCCGGCGGCGGCCGGCGCGTAAAGCGGCGCAATAATTCCGCAATGTCGTGGTTGCGCCGCCGAAACTCCCCGATGCTGAGATTGACATCAGGCAGCCGAGCTGCCTGAGACCAGGAATGAAGCGAAGCGGAAAGGCAGTCCCACGATGACCGAATCACCCCTGCAGGCGCTGGACATCAAACCGACGACGATCACCGGCACCGTCATCCACGGCAATGCCTGGGGGCGGGTGATCGGCTTTCCCACCGCGAACATCGAGGTGCCCGGCCTGATGGCGCACTCCGGGATCTGGGCCGCGATCGTGCACGGCGACGGACTGCCCGCCGCGGGTGTGCTGGCCGCCGTGTCGGTGGGCACCCGGCCGACGTACTACGGCGATGCCGGGCATCCGCTGCTCGAAGCCCACCTGTTGGACTTCGCCGGCGACCTCTACGACCGGGAGCTGTCGGTGGAACTGCGCCTGTTCCTCCGCGCCGAAGTGGCGTTCGTGGACACCCCGGCCCTGGTCGACCAGCTCGCTATCGACGTGCAGAACACCCGGGACTGGTACACCGCCGGGGCCCGCGCCGCCGCCTGAGGCCCGGGAGCCCACCCCGTGCACTGGAGACAACGCACCCAGCCCGGCCAGGCGCGGGCGCACCGGGACCCGGCCGAGCGGCAGAGCGACCGGCACGGCCGCCGCGAGGCCACCGTGGTCGCCGGGCTGCGTGAACTGCGGGAACGCTGCGGGCCTGCGCCGACGCACCAGGCGCTCGCCGAGCAGAGTGGGCTGCCGATCGGCTGGTTGCGCTGGGCCTACCCGTCACTCGAGGACGTACTCGGCTAAGCTGGTCAATGGTCGGCGGATTCTCACCGGCCCCGGGCGCGCACGTCGGCGCGCACCGCTTGACCAACCCCGGGCAGCCAGCCGTGACAGCCGCTGGCCTCGGGCAAGCGGCATCCTGTCTGTGAGCCACAGCACCCATGTCATTCACCGCGCCCATCTCGCTGCCTTCCACCGCCGGGCACCGCCCCGACTCCGCCGCCCCCGGACCGTTCCCCTGGATCGGCCTGATCGCCCTCTCCGCCGCCGTCTTCCTCTCGGTCACCTCCGAAATGCTGCCCACCGGCCTGCTGCCCGAAATGAGCAGCTCGCTCGGGGTCAGCCAGTCCGATGTGGGCCTGCTGGTCTCCTGGTTCGCGTTCACGGTGGTGCTCACCAGCACACCGCTGGCGCTGCTGACCAAACGGATGCCCAGGCACGGCCTGATCGTGATGGTGCTCGTCGTCTTCGCGCTGAGCAACATCCTCACCGCCGTCGCGCCCGACTACACCTTCGTGGTGATCTCCCGGGTGATCGGCGGGCTGGCGCACGGTCTGTTCTGGGGAGTCGTCGGCGCCTACTCCGCGCACCTGGTGCCCAAGGACCAGATCGCCCGCGCGGTCTCGATCACCATCGCCGGCGGCACTCTGGCGTTCGTCTTCGGGGTGCCGCTGGGCACCTTCCTCGGTCACCTGCTCGGCTGGCGGCTGTCGTTCGTGGTGCTGGCCGGGCTGATGCTCGTGGGCGCCGTGGTGATCTGGCGGTTCCTGCCCAAGGTGGAGCACTACACGGCCAAGCGCACCGAAACAGTGACCACGGCGACGGGGACCATCACGATGGCCAAGCTGCCCCGCGACCCCACCATCGGCCCGGTCGCCCTGGTCTGCGTGATCACCGCGCTCACCATGATCGGGCACTACACCTTCTACACCTACATCGCCCCGTTCCTCAGCGACACCCTCGGGGTGGGCAGCGACGCCGTCGCACCGCTGCTGTTCGCCTACGGCATCGCGGGCGCCATCGGCCTGTTCATCAGCGGGGTCGTGTTCAGCAAGCGGCCGCAGCTCGGCCTGGTGCTCGGCATGTCGGTCACCGTGGTCAGCGTGACCGTGCTGGCCCTGTTCACGCAGACCCTGCCCGTCGCGATCGGCGCATTCCTGGTCTGGGGCCTCGCGTTCGGCACGTTCCCGCCGCTGCTGCAGACCCGGTTGCTGCACACCGCGTCGGTGCGCATCCGCGACACCGCCAGCGCCGTGTACACCACCGCGTTCAACATCGGCATCGGCCTGGGCGCGTTCGTGGGCGCATTCCTGCTGGCCCAGGTGGGCCTCGGCACGGTCCCGTTCGTGTACGTGGGAATCATCGTGGTCGCGCTGGCCCTGGTGCTGGCCAGCGACCTCGTCATCCGCCGCCGCCGCGCCTGACCCGCGCCGGTCGCGCCGCTAACTGTTACCGCAACGGACAATTGCGCCCGTTGTGCCGGGCGCAATTGTCCGCACCGGGAACAGTTGGGCTGGGCCATCCGGAACGGCCGGGAGCAGGCCGGGGCGGTTAACGCTTGGCGGCGGGCAGCGGCGGCCGGGCGGCGGCGATCTCGAAGATCCGGCCGCGGCAGGCGAACCAGCCCACGACCAGCGCCGGGATGATCAGGCCGAGCGAGCTGATGGTGAGCGTGCCCACCGGCCAGTCGAAGGCCATCAGCACGAGAACCGTCGCGAGGAACGCCAGGGTGAGGTAGCCGGTGAACGGGGCGCCGGGCATCCGGAACGCGGGCCGGGTGAGGATGCCCGCCTTCGCCCAGGCCTGCAGCCGCAGCTGGCAGAGCACGATCATGCCCCACGCGCTGATGATGCCGATCGCGGCCATGTTCAGCACGATCTCGAACGCCTCGTCGGGCACCAGCGCGTTCAGCGCCACGCCGAGCAGGGTGACCACACCGGTGAGCAGGATGCCGCCGAACGGCACCCCGTTGCGGCTCACCTTGTCGGCGAACCGGGGCGCGGAGCCGGCCAGTGACATCGAGCGCAGGATGCGCCCGGTGGAATACAGGCCGGCGTTCAGCGATGAGAGCGCGGCGGTGAGCACCACGAGGTTCATGATCACGTCGACACCCTCGACGCCGATCGAGCCGAAGAAGGTGACGAACGGGCTCACCCCGGCCTCATATGCCGTGTACGGCAACAACAGGGAGAGCAGCAGGATCGAGCCGACGTAGAAGACCGCGATGCGCACGATGACGGTGTTGATCGCCTTGGGCATCACCTTCTCCGGGTTCTCGGTCTCGCCGGCGGCTGTGCCGATCAGCTCGATCGAGGCGTAGGCGAACACCACACCCTGCACCACGAGCACCGAGGCGAGCACACCGTTGGGCAGCCAGCCGCCGTTGTCGGCGATGAGTGAGAAGCCCACGGTCGCGCCCTCCACCGGGGTGCCGAAGATGACCATCCAGGTGCCCACGAGAAGGAACACCACGATGGCGACCACCTTGATCAGCGCGAACCAGAACTCCAGCTCCCCGAACACCTTCACCGAGAGCAGGTTGAGGCCCAGCACCACCGCGAGGGCGAGCAGCGCGAACAGCCACTGCGGCACGTCACCGAACGGGGCCCAGTACTTGCCGAAGAAGTTCATGTACAACGCCACCGCGGTCACGTCCACGATCGCGGTCATCACCCAGTTCAGCCAGTACAACCAGCCGGTCACAAACGCGGTCTTCTCGCCGAAGAACTCCCGCGCGTACGAGACGAAGGAGCCGGAGGTGGGCCGGTGCAGCACCAGTTCGCCGAGCGCCCGCAGGATCAGGAATGCGAAGAACCCGCAGATGGCATAGACGAACACCAGGGCGGGACCTGCGCTGGCCAGCCGGCCGCCCGCGCCGAGGAACAGGCCGGTGCCGATGGCGCCGCCGATCGCGATCATCTGCACGTGCCTGGCCTTGAGGCCCTTGTGCAGGCCCGCGTCCTCGTGCACGCTCAGGGCGTCGTCGATGTGCTCGAGCGGGGATTCGTCGTGATCGCGATGGTGGGGTGCTGCGTCGGGGGGAGTGGGCGAGTTCTCCGGCCGATCCGGCCCGGTGGTGCTGGTGGTCACGTGACGCATCCGTTCTGGGGGTTGCGGCAACACTAGCCGACGGCTAGGGCGCGGTCAGGGTCTAAAGGCCCGTTCCTGTAGACTGATTCCTGACACTCTGACCGTAGAGACGACACTCTTTTATAGAGAGCCGGGAGGCCCCATGGCGACAATCCTCCTGGTTTTCCTGCTCGTTTCCGTGCTCACCCCCACGCTCACCCGACTGATCGGGTTGCGCGTTTTTTATGTCGTCGCCCTGCTGCCCGCGGCGGCCTTCGTCTACACGCTCACGCAGACCAGCGTGATCACCGCCGGCGGCGCCGTCACGCAGAGCCTGCCCTGGATTCCCCAGCTGGGGATCAGCCTGTCCTTCCGGGTGGATGCGCTCGCCTGGCTGCTGGCCCTCGTCGTCACCGGTGTCGGCGCGTTGGTGCTCATCTACTGCGCCCGCTACTTCGACGAGGACGAACCCAGCCTCGGCCGGTTCGCGGCGCTGCTGCTGGCCTTCGCCGGCACCATGTACGGGCTCGTCACCGCCGACGACATCCTGGTGATGTTCATGTTCTGGGAGATCACCAGTGTGCTCTCCTACCTGCTGATCGGGCATTACACCACCAAGCGGGAGAGCCGCGGTGCCGCCCTGCAGGCGCTGCTGGTCACCACCTTCGGCGGCCTGGTAATGCTCATCGGCGTCGTGATGATCTCGGTGGATGCCGGCACCACCTCGCTGGCCACCATCATCGCCAACCCGTCCGACAGCCCCGTCGCGATCTGGGCGGTGCTGCTGATCCTGGTCGGCGCCCTGTCGAAGTCGGCGCTGATCCCGTTCCACTTCTGGCTGCCCGCCGCGATGGCCGCGCCCACCCCGGTGAGCGCCTACCTGCACGCCGCCGCGATGGTGAAAGCCGGTATCTACCTCACCGCCCGGTTCGCGCCCGGCTACGCCGACTCGCCGGGCTGGCTGCCGGTACTAGTCACCATCGGCGTCTGGACCATGCTCGTGGGCGCCTGGCGGTCGCTGCGGCAGCACGACATCAAGCTGATGCTCGCCTACGGCACCGTCAGCCAGCTCGGCTTCCTCATGGTGGTCGTCGGGTTCGGCACCCGCGACGCCGCGCTCGCCGGGGCGGCGCTGCTGCTCGCGCACGCGCTGTACAAGGCCACCCTGTTCCTGGTCGTGGGCATCATCGACCACCGCGCCGGCACCCGCGACTGGCGCAAGCTCTCCGGCATCGGCCGCCGCGAACCGGCCCTCGCCGCCATCGCGCTCATCGCCGTCGCGTCGATGGCCGGCCTGCCGCCGCTGCTCGGTTTCGTCGCCAAGGAATCGGTGTTCACCGCGTTCATCGAGGCCGGCCTGGCCGGGGACGGGTGGGGCTGGATCGCCCTGGCCGGCACCGCGATCGGTTCGGTGCTCACCGTGGCCTACAGCGCCAAGTTCTTCTGGGGCGCGTTCGGCACCCGCCCGGCGATCAGCGACACCCACCTGCACGCCAGCCGGTGGGATTTCAACCTGGCCCCCGGCATCCTCACCATCGCCACGGTGCTGCTCGGCCCGTTCATCATGCTGCTCGACCCGATGCTGGCCGCGTACGCGGACACCGTGCCCGGCGGCGGCGACTACCACCTCGCGCTCTGGCACGGTTTCGAACCGGCCCTGTTGCTCAGCACCATCGTGGTGCTGCTGGGCCTGGGCATCTTCGCCCAGCGCAAGCGGGTGGCCCGCTGGCAGGCCGCCGTGCCCGCCTGGGTGGACGCCGGCCACGGTTACGGCCACACCGTACGGTTCATCGACAAGATCGCCGCCCGCACCACCCACCTCGCCCAGAAGGGCGGCCTACCGCAGTACCTCTCGACCATCCTGGTGGTCTTCGTGCTCGCCCTGGGCGCCGCCTCCTTCGTCAACCGCACCTGGCCGGACGCCGTGGTGCTCTGGGACTACCCGGCCCAGGTGATCATCGGCCTGGTCATGATCATCGCCGCCGTGATGGCCGCCAGGGTCGGCCAGCGGATGACCGCGGTGCTGCTGGCCGGCGTCACCGGCTACGGCATGGTCGCCCTGTTCGCCTTCCACGGCGCCCCCGACCTGGCCCTCACCCAGGCGCTTGTCGAATCGATCACCCTCGTGGTCTTCGTCCTGGTGCTGCGCCGGCTGCCCAGCCGCATCGCCCAGCACAACCGGCCGATGCACCGCCGCCGCCGGGCGTTCATCGGCGCCCTGGTGGGCCTGACGATGGGCACCATCGCGGTCATCTCCCTCGGCGCCCGCCAGGCGCAGAGCATCGCCGCCGAACTGCCCCGCCTGGCCGTCGAAGAGGGCCACGGCAAGAACATCGTCAACGTGATGCTCGTCGACATCCGCGCCTGGGACACCATGGGTGAGATCTCGGTGCTGATCGTGGTCGCCACCGGCGTCGCCAGCCTGCTGTTCGTCTCCGGCCGCAGCGAGCAGATGCCGCGTCTGCGCGAATCCCGCAAGCGTCGCGAGCCGAAGAACCGGCGCCGGATCGTGGCCGACCCGCACGCCAGCTCCGCCGGCCATGCCGTCAGCCGTCAGTCCTGGCTGCTCGGCGGCCGCACCCAGTCCGCCGAGAACCGGTCGATCCTCATCGAGGTGCTGGTGCGACTGCTGTTCCACCCGGCGATCATCGTGTCGATCTACCTGCTCTTCGCCGGCCACAACCTGCCCGGCGGCGGCTTCGCCGGCGGACTCCTGGCCGGGCTGGCGCTGGTGGCCCGCTACCTGGCCGGCGGCCGGTACGAGTTGGGTGAGGCCGCGCCCATCGACCCCGGCAAGATCCTCGGCCTCGGCGTTGTGCTCGCCGTCGGCACCGCGGTGGCATCGCTGTTCGTCACCGGCATTCCGCTGGAGTCGGCGTACTTCGAAGCCGACCTGCCCGTGCTCGGGCACCTCTCCTTCGGCACCTCCAGCATTTTCGACATCGGCGTCTACCTCGTGGTCATCGGCCTGACCCTCGACATCCTTCGCAGCCTCGGCAGTGAGATCGACCGGCAGAGCGAGCTCGACGAGCCCGGCGACGACGATGACGACCACTCCCAGGTGCCGCCGCTCGGCAACGCCTCCAGCGACGCGGGCGACGCCATCGGCTTCGACGCGTCGTCGGAATGGACGCCCGCCGAGGCGCCCGCCCCGGGCACCGGACCGGAAACCGCGCCGATCACCCAGCCCGCCGGCCCGACCGGTGACGGCCCCGCACCGGAAGGAGACCCGCGATGAGCGCCTCCCTGACCCTGGTGATCGTGATGGCCGTGATGTACGCCGCGGGCATCTACATCATGCTCGAGCGCAGCCTCACCCGGGTGCTGATCGGGTTCCTGCTGGTGGGCAACGCCACCAACCTGCTGATCTTCATCATGAGCGGTCGGCCCGGCAGCTCGCCGATCGTCACCGGCACGGCGCTGGATGACACCATGGTCGACCCGTTGCCGCAGGTGCTGATGCTCACCGCCATCGTGATCAATTTCGGCATCACCGCGCTGCTGCTCGCGCTGATCTACCGGTCCTGGTGGCTGGCCCAGCTCGGCGACGAGGGCGACACCCTCACCGACGAGCACGCCGCGGAGACCAGCGAAGACTCCGAGGTCACCTTCCGCTCCTCCACCGACGACGAGGCCGCCGTGCAGGCGTCGCTCGACGCCAGCGAGGACGGCAGCGACGACGACAGCAGCGGAGCGGACAACACCGGCAACAGCGACCAGGAGGCCGGCACCCGATGAACGTACTCGTGCCCCTCGTGGTCGCCATCCCGCTGCTCGGTGCCGCCCTCGCGCTCGCGCTCGGCCGCCGCTCCCGCTACCAGGTACTGGTCAGCGTGCTCTCGCTCACCGCGATCGTCGTGATCAGCAGCATCCTGCTGGTGCTCGTCGACCAGCAGGGCCCCGCGGTCGTACACGTGGGGGACTGGCAGGCGCCATGGGGGATCGTGCTCGTCGTCGACCGGCTCTCGGCGATCATGCTGCTGGTGTCGGCACTGATGCTGCTCGGCGTGCTGCTCTTCGCCGTCGGCCAGGGCATCGTGGAGGGCGACCGGGAAACCCCGGTCTCGATCTTCCACCCCACCTACCTGGTGCTGGCGGCCGGACTGTTCAACGCGTTCATCGCCGGCGACCTGTTCAACATGTACGTGGGCTTCGAGATGCTGCTCTCGGCCAGTTACGTGCTGCTGACCCTCGGCGGAACCGGTGCCCGCATCCGCGCCGGCGTCACCTACATCGTCGTCAGCCTGGTCTCCTCGATCCTGTTCCTGTCCGCCATCGCGCTGATCTACGGCGCCACCGGCACGGTCACGCTGGCGCTGCTGGCCGAGCGGATCCCAGAGCTGCCCGGCGACGTGCAGCTGATCCTCGGCCTGATGCTGCTCATCGCGTTCAGCGTCAAGGCGGCCGTGTTCCCGCTGTCGTTCTGGCTGCCGGACTCCTACCCGACCGCGCCGGCCCCGGTCACGGCGGTGTTCGCCGGCCTGCTCACCAAGGTCGGCGTCTACGCGATCCTGCGCACCCAGACTCTGCTGTTCCCCGATAACCGGTTGCAAGTGCCGTTGATGATCGTGGCGCTGCTCACCATGGTGATCGGCATCTTCGGCGCCCTCGCGCAGGCCGACATCAAACGGTTGCTCTCGTTCACCCTGGTCAGCCACATCGGCTACATGATCTTCGGCATCGCCATCGGCACCCAGGCGGCGATCGCGGCCACCATCTTCTACGTGGTGCACCACATCATGATCCAGACGACGCTGTTCCTCTGCGCCGGGCTGATCGAGCGCATCGGCGGCACCACCTCGCTGGCGCGGTTGGGCGGGATGCTCAAGGCCGCGCCGTTCGTCGCCATCCTGTTCTTCATCGGAGCGCTCAACCTGGGCGGCATCCCGCCGTTCTCCGGGTTCCTCGGCAAGGTCGCCCTGTTCGACGCCGGCGTGCAGGTCGGCGGGGCGCTCAACTACGTGCTGCTGGCCGGCGGTGCGGCCACGTCGCTGCTCACCCTCTACGCCCTGGCCCGGGCCTGGAACATGGCGTTCTGGCGACCGCGCCGCGATGTGGAGAACTACGACTCCGCCATGCTCAACGCCCTGCAGGACGACCCGCACGACGAGGGCACGGTCACCACGAAGACCACCTCGCCGCTGATGACGGCCGCCACCGCGACCATGCTGGCGCTCACCGTGTGCCTGACCGTCTTCGCCGGGCCCGCATTCGACCTCGCCGCCCGCGCGGCGGCGAACATCGAGCAGCCCTCCACCTACATCGACGCCGTGTTCCCGGGAGGCACCCCGTGAGCACCGTGAAGGAGCGCCTCGGCGGCGTCCTCAGCCAACTGCCGCTGTTCCTCGGCCTGGTGCTGCTCTGGGCGCTGCTCTGGGGCAAGTTCTCCTGGCTGAACCTGATCACCGGGGCGGTGTTCGCCGCGATCGTGTCGATCGTGTTCTACCTGCCGGCCGTGCAGCTGAGCGGCCGGGTCAACCTCTGGCGCAGCGCCTGGCTGTTCGGCAAACTGCTCTTCGACATCGTGCGCGCCTCCGTGGACGTGTCCTGGCTGGCCTTGGGCCCGAAGTACACCCCGAGCAACGCCATCGTCGCGGTGCACCTGCGCACCCGCAGTGACCTCATCCTCACCTGGACCGCCGTGGCCACCTCCATCGTGCCGGGCTCGATCGTGGTCGACATCGAACGGGTCGACTCCACGCTGTACCTGCACGTGATCAACATGCACGACGCCGACGACGCCGACAGGTTCCGGTCCCGGGTGCTCGCCGCCGAACGGCGCATCGTGATGGCGTTCGGCTCGGCCGAAGACGTCGAACGCGTCTGCCGGGTGCGCGGTGAAGAGAACCGCACCGAGGATGCGCCGGGCTCGCCGGGCCCGCACAGCCGGCCCGACCTGGTGCATCCCGCCGAGTCGTCCGACCCGCAGAACTCCGACCCGCAGAACTCCGACCCGCAGAACTCCGACCCCCAGAACGGAGCCCAGGCATGACCCCCATGGATATCGTCGCCGTCGTGGCCGGCATCATGTTCGGTGCCGGGGCGCTGGCCGCCATCTACCGCATCATCCGCGGCCCGAGCGTGCTCGACCGGGTGATCGCCTCCGACGTTCTCGTGGCCACCATCATCTGCGCCCTGGGCGCCGAGATGGCGTTCAACCGGCACACCGACAACCTGCCGGTGCTGCTGGTGCTGGCCCTGTTCGCCGTGCTCGGCTCGCTCAGCGTGGCCCGGTTCCTGCCCGGACGGGACCGCGCATGAGCGCCCCGTGGAGTGACGTGGTCACAGCTGTGTTGGTGCTGCTCGCCGCACTGATGTGCCTCGCTGCCGGCGTCGGCCTGCTCCGGTTCCCCGACGTGCTCACCCGGCTGCACTCGGCCACCAAGCCGCAGATCCTCGGCCTGATGGCCGTCACCCTCGACATCGCAGTGACCAACTTCAGCGTCGGCACCGTCACCCTCGTCGTGGCGATCGTGCTGTTCCAGGCGCTCACCGCGCCCATGGCGGCGCACCTGGTGGCCCGTGCGGCCTACCAGACCGACAATCTGCGACCCGATCTGCTGGTGCTCGACGAGCTGCGGGATGCACGCGGCTGATAGTATTGCCGGGTCGCGACTGGCGTAGCACGAAAGATGGGTCACCATCGGGGAGCGACTAGACACGGTTAGTGACCGCACGCCTGGGCCACGACACATCCATCGATAGTCTCAAGGAGTTCTCCCGTGTCCGACACTGTGCTTACTAGTTCCGTACCCTCCACCTTCAACGAGCCCCTCGAGGTCGTCGACCCCGAGATCGCCGCGATCCTCGAGCAGGAGCTCGGTCGCCAGCGCGACTACCTCGAGATGATCGCCAGCGAGAACTTCGTGCCCCGCGCCATCCTGCAGTCGCAGGGCTCTGTACTCACCAACAAGTACGCCGAGGGCTACCCGGGCCGCCGCTACTACGGCGGCTGCGAGTACGTCGACGTGGCCGAGCAGCTCGCCATCGACCGCGCCAAGAGCCTTTTCGGCGCCGAGTACGCGAACGTGCAGCCGCACTCCGGTGCCACCGCCAACGCCGCGGTGCTCTCCGCGATCGCCACCCCCGGCGACACCATCCTGGGCCTGGAGCTGGCGCACGGCGGCCACCTCACCCACGGCATGAAGCTCAACTTCTCCGGCAAGCTCTACAACCCGGTCGCCTACGGCGTCGACCCGGAGACCTTCCGCGTCGACATGGACGTGGTGCGCGACAAGGCCCTCGAGCACAAGCCGCAGGTCATCATCGCCGGCTGGTCGGCCTACCCCCGCCAGCTCGACTTCGCCGCGTTCCGCGCCATCGCCGACGAGGTGGGCGCCAAGCTCTGGGTCGACATGGCCCACTTCGCCGGCCTCGTCGCCGCCGGCCTGCACCCGTCGCCGGTGCCCTACGCCGACGTCGTCTCCAGCACCGTGCACAAGACCCTCGCCGGCCCCCGCTCGGGCTTCATCCTCTCCCGCGACACCGCGCTGGCGAAGAAGCTCAACTCCAACGTGTTCCCCGGCCAGCAGGGCGGCCCGCTCATGCACGTGATCGCCGCCAAGGCCACCGCGTTCAAGCT
>Ga0247803_1000270_pt1 | contig 30726 bp, 37 predicted proteins | sample UWRJL014104B1_FD_180928 | JGI IMG/M metagenome (GOLD analysis project Ga0247803, IMG submission 180928) | Plant litter microbial communities from Arlington Agricultural Research Station in Wisconsin, United States - UWRJ-L014-104B-1 | ecosystem: Environmental > Terrestrial > Plant litter >...
TCCCACAGGGCGCGGGCGTCGTACTCGGGCACGCCCCATTCGGTGTCGTGGTAGGCGACATAGAGGGGATCGGTCCCGCACCAGCCGCAGCGGCCGGTGGTGTCGAGGGCTGATTCGGTCATGGCGGCAGTCTCGGCCTGACCGGCCGCTCTGGAAAGCGGAGCGGTTCAGTCAGGCGTCGGCAAGGCCCGGACTTCGGGCGGCGTCCATTCGGGCCAGCGAACGGTGACGGGGCGGCCGCCCACGGTCAGGTCGCCATCCAGCCGGTCGAGACGCAGCAGGGCGATGGCCGAGCCGTCCGCGCCGGTCATGACCTCGCCCGCACGACGCTCGCCATTCAGCACCTCGGCGCCGACAGCCGGCGCAGGGCCGTCGAAGGCGAGGGGCAGCATCCGGTTCTTGATGGCGCCGCGCCGCTTCATCCGCGACGTGGTCTCCTGGCCGACGAAACAGCCCTTGTGGAAGTCGATGCCGTTGAGCAGGTCGAAATTGGCCTCGATGGGATAGGTGCGATCCACCGCCATGTCGGTGGCGGGATCGGGCACGCCGATAGCCAGGCGATGGGCGTCATAGTCGGCCTCGGTCGCCGTGGCGCCGTCATCGCCACCGTAGCGGCGACCGCCCAGCAGAGACGTGCGGGGGTCGGGGGCGAAGCCGTCCGCGACCTCGGGCCAGCTGGCGAACACCGGCCGGTCGTCCAGGGCGACCTCGGCCTGGGCGCGGAGTTTGTACATCGACAGGCGCTGGGCCAGGGCCTCGCGACGGTCGGCGGCCACATCCAGCAGGACCGCGTCGCCCTCGCCATACACGAACAGGTCGAACAGCAGACGGCCGGGCGGCGACAGCAGGGCGGCGAAGCGGAGGGCGCCGTCCGTCAGGGTCTCGACGTCCTGGGTCAGCAGGTTGTTCAGAAAGGGCTTCGCGTCCGGGCCAGAGATGCGGATCAGGGCGCGGCTGTCGAGACGGGCGACGTGGGTCATGCTCCGCAACTAGTCACGCCGAGGCCGAAGCGCCAGCGTCGGGGCAGTCACCTCATATCGCGCCACGATGCCATCCGGCTGCCAGTCGTGGTCGGCCAGACGGTCGAGCGAGGCGTCGACGCGGGCGATGAAGCCGGGCCAGTCGCCATCCTCGACTGCCGGACGCAGCCAGTCGGTGACCACCGCGCGGCTGGGATAGGTCCCGACCGGGCCGGGCACGCTGAGCGCCAGGCCCATGCCCTCGGCCAGCCAGAGGGCGACAGTGGTGAAGAAGGCTTCGGAGGCCAGGAAGTCGGTCCGGCGCACGACGAACAGGGTGATCTCGCCCCGGTCGATCCCGTCCGGGCGGACGATGACGCCGCTGCGGTCCGGGCGCCAGTCGTCGGACAGTTCGACCACCCGCCACAGGCAGAACCAGATGCGGCAGGTCTGGGGCCGGATCGCATGGACAGAACAGCCGGCCCCGTCGACGCAATAGGCGCACAGTTCGCCGGTCGGCTTGGCGAGTTCGGGCAGATCAAGTGGGATCACCCGGCAGCATTCGACGCAGCCGCCGCAGTCGCGATCGGGGAGAAGGGGCAGGCTCATGTGGGATTCGATTGTCATCGACCGCTACAGGTCTTCCCATTCGTAATCAAAGTGCTTCATCAAACCTCGCGCCTCGTCGGTTTTCAGCATGTCCAGCGTCGTCGCATCCAGAACCCCGCGCCATTTGCCTCGGCCGTCAAAGATCGGCTGATTGATCTGCCAGTTTCTGAGAGCACGATGCTGGGGCCCCATTTTGCCGCTGCCCTTCGTCACGCTCGTCTCGTTGAACCACAGTCGTTCCTGAGTGTGATAACTGAGCATGGCCGGAGAAAATGTGATCTCGCAAAACTCACAGACCTGCGCGAGGACACCCTCTGGATTATCGATCAGCGCTTCGTACTTGACGACGAGAACATCGGGCCGGTCCTGTTCGGCGGCGACGATGGCGTTCTCTGTCAGCCAACGCTCTATTCCCGGCGCCGGGGAGCCGAAGCGAGTGATGTAGGAGGCTGCGACATCCCGGGGATCCCTAACAATCGCTACGAACCGCGGGTCTGGCGTCCGGCCTCTGATGAGGTCCATGTGGCGAACGTGACCCGGTGTTTTTTCAGCTAGGACGGCGCGGTCGCTGGCGATGAACTCGGTCACGACGGCTTCCCACAGGGAGGGATCGTCTGTGGTGAAGGCCGCAGTCTCTCTGAGCGGGATGTAGACGTCCGGATGAGCGGCGAACATGTTGGCCAGCAATGATGTTCCGCTGTGTCCACAACCGACGATAAAGAGGGTTGGGCGGCCCAGGGTTTCTCCTACGTCTTGCATCGCTCGCTTATAGCCAAGTCGGTGAGTATCCGATTCAGATTCTGCGACAGAATCCGTGTACGGTCACTGCATGACGGCCCGTTTTCCTATTCTCTACATCGCCGAGGCTGACCCCGAGGCTGCCGTGCTGTCGTCCGGCGTGCTGGCCTATCTGGTCGAGGCCATGCCACAGGCCGATTTCACGGTCGTCGGATCGCCCGCCAGCGCCCCGCTGTTCGCCGATACGCCGCGCCTGGATCGGCTGCTGGTGCTGGATCGCGACGGCCATTTCGAATGGATCACCCTGTGGAACCAGGTGCGCGGCATCAAGTGGGGCCTGGTGGTCGACATGCGCGGCTCGACCCTGTCGGGTAAGCTGAGACGCCAGAAGCGGGCGGTGCGCGGGGCCTATGTTCCCAACGCCGATACGCCTGAGCCGCATGCCGTCGAGCAAGCCGCGGCGGTGCTGAAGCTGGACGATATCCCGGCGCCCAAACTGTTCTTCGGCGAAGAGACACAGGCCGCAGCCGATGCCCTGGTGCAACCGGACGGCAAGCCCATCCTGGCGGTCGGGCCGGGGACAGAGTGGATCGGCAAGCGCTGGCCCGCCGAACGCTATTCCAAGATTGCAGCCGCCCTGCTGGCCGACGACGGGCCGCTGGCGGGCGGGCGGCTGCTGATCGTGGGTGAGGAGGCGGATCGCGATCTGGCCCACACCATCCGTCTGGCCGTGGCCCGCTCGCGGGTCATCGAGACGCAGGGGCGGCTGACCCGATTGCAGGCCGCCGCCGCCCTGTCTCACGCCGACCTCTATCTGGGGGCGGATTCGATCTGGACCCATCTGGCGGTGGCCGCCGGCGTGCCCTCCATCGGCGTCTTCGGGCCCTCGGACGAGACCCTGGTCGGGCCCTGGAAAGGGGCATCCGTGCGCGGCCCCAGATCCTTTGCGGAGTTCAAGGAACTGGACCCCCGCCTGAACCAGGCGATCCAGCACATGATGGACTTGCCGGCCGAGCGCGTGCTGAAGGTGGCGCGCAAGATGCTGGCCGCGAAGAAGGTGGCCTCTGCAAGCGGTTCGGATTAAGCGAACGGCGACCCCGTCGATCCTAGGAGCCCCGCCGATGAAAACCTACGACATGATCGTGCGCGGGGGCGAGGTGGTGAACCACGCCGGGCGCGGCCTGGCCGATGTCGGCATCACCGACGGCCGCATCGATTTCGTCGGCGACCTATCGCAGGCCTCGGCCGGAGAGGTGGTGGATGCGACCGGCCTGACCGTCCTGCCCGGCGTCATCGACACCCAGGTCCATTTCCGCGAGCCGGGCATGGAGTGGAAGGAAGACCTGGAGACCGGATCGCGCGCCGCCGCCCTGGGCGGGGTCGTCGCCGTGTTCGAGATGCCGAACACGGAGCCCAACACCACCGATCCGGCGACGCTGGAAGATAAGCTGGCCCGCGCCCGCGACCGGATGTGGACCGACCACGCCTTCTATATCGGCGGCACCCACGCCAACTCGAAACACCTGGCCGAGCTGGAGCGTCTGCCTGGCTGCTGCGGCATCAAGGTCTTCATGGGCGCCTCGACCGGGACCCTGCTGGTCGCCGACGACGACGGGGTGCGCGAGGTCCTGAGGAATGTGCGCCGTCGCGCCACCTTCCACTCCGAGGACGAATATCGTCTGGTCGAACGCCGCCCCCTGGCCCGCACCGGCGACTGGACCAGCCACCCCGAGGTGCGCGATGCCGAAAGCGCCATCATGTCCACGCGCCGACTGGTCAAGCTGGCGCGCGAGACCGGATCACGCATCCACGTCCTGCACGTCTCGACCGCCGAGGAAGTCCGCTTCCTGGCCGACCACAAGGATGTCGCCACCGCCGAGGTCACGCCCCAGCACCTGACCCTGGACGGCGACGAAGCCTATGCCAGGCTGAAGGGTCTGGCCCAGATGAACCCGCCGATCCGCAACGCCCATCACATCGCGGGCCTGTGGACCGGGATCGAGCACGGGGTGTTCGATGTGCTGGGTTCGGACCATGCGCCGCATACGCTGGAAGAGAAGGCGCGGCCCTATCCGGCGTCGCCCTCGGGCATGCCGGGGGTGCAGACCTTGGTGCCCGTCATGCTGACCCATGTCGCCAACGGCCGCCTGAGCATCGAGCGGTTCGTGGACCTGACCTCGGCGGGCGCCCAGCGCGTGTTCGGCATCGCCGGCAAGGGCCGCATGGCCGAGGGCTATGACGCCGATCTGACCATCGTCGATATGAAGGCGAAACACACCATCAGCCACGCCGACATGGCGACCCGCTCGGCCTGGACGCCCTTCGACGGCTTCGAGGCGACCGGCAGGGCGGTGGCAACAATCGTGCGCGGCCGGGTGGTGATGCGGGATCAGGAACTGATCGGCACGGCCCACGGCCGTCCGGTGCGTTTCCAGGAAACCCTGGCGGCGTGAAAGCAGGCGACGTGAGCGAGGCGCGTCCGCAGCTTGGACTGATCGGCTTCGGCGCCTTTGGGCGTCTGACGGCGCGGCACCTGTCGCCCCGGTTCGACATCCTGGCCCACGACCCGGCGGCGACGGACGGCGAGGGGACGGCGGTCCTGACCGATCTGGCCAGCGCCGCCGCCTGTCCGGTGGTGATCCTGGCCGTGCCGGTCGAGGCCATGGCCCGGACGATCGCCGACATCGCCCCGCACCTGAGGCCCGGCGCCGTGGTCATCGACGTGGGCTCGGTGAAGGTCCTGCCCGCCCGCTTGATGGACGACGGGCTGCCCCAGGGCGTCGAAGTCGTCGGAACCCATCCCCTGTTCGGCCCCCAGAGCGGGCGTGACGGCATCGCGGGATTGAGGTTGGCTGTCTGTCCCGTACGCGGCGACCGGACTGCGCGACGTGTGGCCGCCTTTTGTCGCAAGGCTTTGGGTCTGAAGGTCTTTCTGGTCACGCCCGAGGATCACGACCGCGAGGCCGCGGTGGTTCAGGGCCTGACCCATCTGATCGCCCGCGTCCTGTTGGACATGGAGCCCCTGCCGACGCGGATGACCACAGCCAGTTTCGACCGGATCATGCAGGCGGTGGAGATGGTTCGCCACGACAGCCCGGCGGTGTTCCGCGCCATCGAACGCGACAACCCCTTCGCCGCCCAAGTCCGCGACCGTTTCTTCGCCTTGGCCGACAAGGCGCGCGCCGGGTTGGACCTACAACACTAGCGCTCAACGGCGGGTCGCAGGCTCAGAAGGGCTGGCGATCCGGGTCCGTGCGCCAGACGCGCCAGCTTTCGATGACCGCCCAGGCGGAGGCGGCTACGACCGCGACTACAAGGCCGATCATGCCTGTCGGCTGGGGTGCAAAGGGGGCGGCGGCGATCGCCAACAATCCCAGCCAGAAAAAAAGCCTGCCGGCCAGCCGGTTGGCCCTGTCCCAGGCGAGGCGGCTCTTGAAGGTCCAGGGTGTTCGCACTCCGACCAGCGGATTAGGGGCGACCCGGCCCAGGACGGCGCCAGTGGCGGCGAAGATCAGCCCCAGCAAAGCCATCGTCCAGCCCGGCATGGAGGGGGCGGCGTCCACCTCGCCCGAATGGCCCAGGATCGAGCTGCAAACCAGGGCGGCGGTTCCGCCAATGGCCACCAGCGACACGGCCTGGCCGATCCGTAATCCTCGTTGTCGCGCCGGGTCGGCGGCGCGTCGGGCGAATATCGCCATCGGCCCCGCGGTCGCGACAGCAACCAGGGCCAGAAAGCCCAGCAGGCCCGCCAGTTCCAGGCGATCCCCCCAGCGGTCGGGGCGGCCCTGGATGTCGAAATGCATCGGCATCAGGCCCGTGGGGCCTGCGGTGGCTACGCCGACGGCGAGGATGGCCAGCAACGCGACGACCGCCACGGTCGCCGTGTCGAGCAGGGTGAGGCGACGGTCGGTCATTGTGGGGGCTCCTTGGGGGTTTCGGGGCTGCCCTTGCCGGTTCCGGCGATGTCCATGAGGAAGGCCAGGGCCTCCTCGACAGCCGAGATTTCAAGGCGATAGCGGATGGTCTGGCCGGTCCGTTCGGGGTTGACCAGGCCGGCGTCCTTGAGGGCGTTCAGGTGGCCGGTGATCGTCGGCCAGCTCATGTCGAAAGCCGAGGCGATGTCGCCTGACGCCAAGGGGGCGGGCCGCAGCATCTCGATGATGCGGCGGCGTACCGGATGCGAAAGGGCCTTGAACACGGCGTTCATAGGCATCACCCTAATTAGGGGCTTTCCTAATTACAAGGCGCGCCGCTTGTCCGGGCGGCCGGCATCGGGTTGAAGGCGTCACCTGACCAGCCTCGGAGCCCGTTCATGAATATCAGCGACCAGATCGTCCTCGTCACCGGCGGCGCGCGCGGCGTGGGCGCCGCCGTGGTGCGGGCCTTTGCGGGGCAGGGTGCGCGCGTGGTGATAAACTGGCGGGCCAGCGGCGACCGGGCCGAGGCCCTGGCGACCGAGCTGGGGAATCGCGTGATCGCCATCCAGGCTGACGTGTCCGACCGAACGCAGGTCGAGGCCCTGGTGGCGAAGGCCGAGGCGGCTTTTGGCGCGCCGATCACCACGGTCGTCAACAATGCCCTGGACTACAGCTTCAACGGCGACGCTCGCTCCCTGCTGGCCGACATCGGCTGGGCCGAAATGGAGAGCCAGTTCTCGACCGTGGTGCGCGGGGCGCTGAACGTCATCCAGGCCACGGTGCCCGGCATGACGCGGGCCGGGCTGGATGCAAAAGGATGGGGCCGGGTGGTGAACATCGGCACCAACCTGTTCCAGAATCCGGTCGTGCCCTATCACGACTATACCGCCGCCAAGGCCGCCCTGCTGTCCCTGACGCGCACGGCGGCGGGTGATCTGGGGCCGGCGGGGATTACCGTGAACATGGTCTCGGGCGGGTTGCTGCGGACCACGGACGCCAGCGCCGCGACGCCGGATGCGGTGTTCGACCTGATCGCCGGCATGACACCGTTGCGGTCGGTCACCACGCCGGAAGAGTTCGCCGACGCGGTGCTGTTCTTCGCCTCGCCTTGGAGCCGGGCTGTGACGGGGCAGAATCTGGTGGTCGACGGCGGGTTGGTGCGGGACTAGGCCCGGAACGGAAGTGTCTCTGGGTCATTGAGGAACCAGACCAAGGTTCTTCGCAATGATCGCCCTGATTTTCGCCTCCGCCCTGATGTTCGACGCCGCGCCCAAGGAGCCGGCTGCGTTCAAGACTGCGCGAACGACAGAGGCGTCGCCGGCGGCTGAACTTTCGAGCGGCGTGTCGTCGGGACCGATCCTGACCAGCGTCGCCGTCACCCTGGAATGCACCGCCCACGCCAATGGTCTTGTCGATGGCTGTGTCGTTCTGGGCGAGACGCATCCGGGTCTGGGATTTGGCGAAGCCGCCATAGCCCTGATGCGAGATGCCGAGGTTGATCCTGGGCCGCGCGACGTTCAGTTCGCGCGCACCATTCAGTTCATGCCCTAGATCGAGAAGCTGACGCCGCAGCCGCAGCTGGTCGCCGCATTCGGGTTCCGCACCACGAACTGGGCGCCTGCCAGTTCATCGACGTAGGCGATCTCGGATCCCTTCAGAAAGGGTACGGACACAGTGTCGACAAGAGCGGTCTGGCCGTCGCTCTCGATGCGAAGGTCGTCGGCCTCGGCGGTCTGGACCAGTTCGAGCCGGTACTGGAAGCCCGAGCACCCGCCGCCATCGACAGCGACGCGCAGCATAACCGGATGCCCCTCGGCCTCGGCCAGTTTCGCCAGTCGCCGCGCCGCGCTTTCGGCCAGGACAATGCCCTCCGGCGCGCGACGCGCGATGGACAGGCCGAATGCCTTGGCCTCGGAGGCTGGCTCAATGTCGGCGGGGGATGTTTGGACCGTGCTCACAGCACCTATATGAGGGGCGCGCCCCGTTTCTGAAAGGCCCTGCCCATCACGAACTCTCCGTCAGCCCCGTTCCAGCCCGGCGAGCGTGCGCCCTATGCCGAGGCTTCCGACCGGTCACGCGGCCGCCTAACGCCCGAACCGGCCAGCCGCACCCGCAGCGCCTTTGCGCGCGACCGCGACCGGATCATCCACGCCACGGCCTTTCGCCGCCTGAAGGGCAAGACCCAGGTGTTCGTGGCCCATGAGGGCGACCATTACCGCACCCGCCTGACCCACAGCCTGGAGGTGGCGCAGATTGCCCGGTCCATCGCCCACGCCATGGGCCTGGACCAGGACCTGGCAGAGACCGTCGCCCTGGCCCACGACCTGGGCCATCCGCCCTTCGGCCATGCGGGCGAAGACGAGCTTCAGGTGCAGATGCAGAACTGGGGCGGGTTCGATCACAACGTCCAGACCTTCCGGGTCGTGACGAAGCTGGAAGAGCGATATCCGGCCTTCGACGGACTGAACCTCTCGTGGGAGACGGTCGAGGGCGTGGTCAAGCACAATGGCCCGGTCAGCCACAAGCTGGACGAGCCGTCGTGGCAGGCCATCGCCGACTACACGCGCGCGGGCGAAGGCTGGGACCTGAGGCTGGACAGTTTCGCCTCGCTGGAGGCCCAGGCCGCCGCCATCGCCGACGACATCGCCTATAACAACCACGACGTGGACGACGGGGTTCAGGCCGGGCTGTTCAGCCTGAGCGATCTGGGCGACGTGCCGCTGATCGGTCCCGAACTGCACGGCGCGCGCCGCGACTGGCCCGACGCCGACGACCGCATGATCCGCATCGAGGCGGTGCGGCGCATGATCGGCGTCATGGTCGAGGACGTCCTGACCGAGAGCGAGCGCCGCATCGCCGAGGACGGCATCGGGTCAGTCGAGGATGTGCGTCGGGCGAAACGAACCCTGGTGCAGTTCTCCGATCCCATGATGGCCGACCTGGGGATGCTGCGAGCCTTCCTGTTCGAGCGGATGTACCGGCACTACCGGGTCAACCGTTCGCGCAGCCAGGCGCGGCGCATCCTGGGCGAGATGTTCCAGCTGTTCATGACCGAGCCGGAGGTCCTGCCGCCCGAATGGTCGATCAAGGCGACGACCGAGGACGACCGCAAACGCGCTCGGGCCGTTTGCGACTATATCGCCGGGATGACCGACCAGTACGCCATCGAGGAACACAGAAAACTGTTCAGCCTGGACCCCAGTCTCGATCTGTGATTCGCAGGCGAAGACGGGCGCGGATAGAGTGTGGCCTGCGCATTTTCGATTCGCGCGCCGCCTGCCTGCACCGCCCCGGGAGATCGCACCATGTCACACGACGACAACCACCGTCCCGACGGCGGCCGCGAACGCGGGGCCTATACGCCCCCGACCGACGACGACCTGCCCTTCAATCGAGGCGGATATGATGCGCGTCGCTCGCCTGCGGCCAAGTCTCCGCCGGTGACCCTGATCGTCAGCGCTGTTGTCCTGCTGGTTCTGATCATCGCCGTGGTGCTGTTCTATCGTTCGGGCCTGCGCGCCTCGGGTGACGCCCCGTCCGTCGGCACGCCGGTCGGCGAACTGAAGATGGAAGCGCCCGTCGAGGCGCAGCCGATCAACCCGGAAGAGGGCATCGACGTCTATAACGACGGCGCCGAGGCCCCGACCACGGCCCCGACCTTCACTCCGCCGCCCGAGAAGGCCCAGCCCCGTCCCGAGCCGCGTCCACTGCCGGTGCCGACGAGCGATCCCCTGGCCGCGCCGCGTCCCTCCACGCCGGCGACCCGTCCGCCCGCCACCCAGCCGACAGCGCCCGTGACGCCGGCGGCGACGCGTCCGACGACCCCGGCGGCGACTGAGACGGGGACCTCTGCGGTCCAGATCGGCGCTTTCTCCACCACGGCTATCGCCGACCGCGAGTTCGCCGCCATCGCCGCCCGCTTCCCGCAGTTCGCCGGCGGTTCGGCCAAGCGGGTGCAGCAAGTGACCGCCTCGAACGGCACGACGGTCTATCGCACCACCTTTACGGGCCTGAGCCGCGAGCGGGCGGCGGCCTTCTGCGACGCCATCAAGTCGTCCGGCGGCGACTGCCTGGTTCGATAGGGGCAGCCATGACCAGCGCGGCGATCTATGGCTGCTCCGGCCATGTCCTGACCGCGGAGGAGCGGGATTTCTACGCCGAGACCCGGCCGTGGGGCTTCATCCTGTTCCGGCGCAACGTGGACACGCCCGAACAGGTCAGGGCGCTGGTCGTCGACCTGCGCGCCTCGATCGATGACCCCGACGCGCCGGTCCTGATCGACCAGGAGGGCGGTCGGGTGCAGAGGCTCGGCCCGCCGCACTGGCCCAAATACCCGCCGGGAAACGCCTATCTGAAGGCGACAAACGATCCGCTGGCCGCGCGCGAGCTGGTGCGGCTGGGCGCACGGCTGATGGCGCATGACCTGAAGGCCGTGGGCATCACGGTTGACTGCCTGCCGGTGGTCGATGTGCCGGTGCCGGGCGCCCACGACATCATCGGCGACCGCGCCTATGCCCAGGATCCCGACACGGTCGCCCGCCTGGGCCGCGCCGCCGCCGAGGGGATGCTGGCGGGCGGCGTCCTGCCGGTGTTCAAGCACATTCCTGGTCACGGCCGCGCCTTTGCCGACAGTCACCACGACCTGCCGGTGGTTCATGCCGATTTCGCCACCCTGGACGCCTGGGACTTCGCGCCGTTCAAGGCGGTGTCTGACATGCCGATGGCGATGACGGCCCACGTCGTCTACGCCGCCATCGACCCCAAACGCCCGGCCACGACCTCGAAAAAGGTCATCAAGCTGATCCGAGCGCACCTCGGCTTCAACGGCCTGCTGATGAGCGACGACCTATCGATGAAGGCCCTGTCGGGAACCCTGACCGAGCGGGCAGAGGCTGCGCTGAAGGCCGGTTGCGACGTGGTGCTGCACTGTAATGGCGACATGGCCGAGATGCGGGCGGTGGCGAAGGCTGTCGGCAAGTTGAAGGGGCGGGCGAAGCAGCGCGCGGCGGCTGCCTTGGCCCGCATGGTCCACACGCCGGAACCGCTTGATCCCGTAGAGGGACGCGAGCGGCTGGATGCCTCGCTTTCGAGCCGCATGGAGGCGGCGCGCGGACCGGATGTGGGCGAGGCGCAAGCTCCCGCCTCATGTCGCGCCCCGCGCGATGGGCTGGGATCGGCATGACCGAAGCCTTCCAGCCCAACCTGGACTTTTCCGCCGCCGAACAGATGGAGGCGGGCGAGGCTTTCGTGGTTGATCTGGACGGCTATGAAGGCCCGCTGCACGTCCTTCTTGCCCTGGCCCGGACGCAGAAGGTCGACCTGCTGAAGCTGTCGATCACCAAACTGGCCGAACAGTATCTGGCCTTTGTGCATGAGGCGCGCCGGCGAAATTTCTCGCTGGCGGCGGACTACCTCGTGATGGCGTCATGGCTCGCCTATCTGAAATCACGCCTGCTGTTGCCCCGCACCGAAAAGGGCAAGGGCGACGAGCCGCCGGCCGAGGAAATGGCCGCAGCCCTGGCCTTCCGGCTGCAGAAGCTGGAGGCGATGCGGAAATCCGCCGAAGCCCTGCTGGCGCGACCGCAGTTGAAGCGCGACGTGTTCACGCGGGGCGACCCGCAGGCCACCGTGATCGTGCCGTCCGACCGGATCGACGCCAGTCTGTACGAGCTGATGAACGCCTATGTGACCCAGCGGCGGCGCGAGCAGGCCCGGCACTACAATCCCGGCCAGCGGGTCGAGGCCTTTCCTCTGGAGGCGGCGCGCGATTGGTTGCGCGAGATCATGCCCCGGCTATCGGAATGGACGCCGCTGGAGCGGGTGGCGCCTCTGCGCGATGAGGATGGCGACGGGCCGAGCCAGGCCAGCTTCACCGCATCCACCCTGTCGGCCGGTCTGGAACTGGTCAAGGAGGGCGCGATGGACGTGCGCCAGGACGGGGCGTTCGAAGAGGTCTTCCTGAAACGCCGCGGGACGGGTCAGCCGCTGGAGCTGACGCCGTGACCGACCTGCAGTTCGTGCCCGACGAAGCCGAGATGGAGCGCCGGGTCGAGGCCCTGCTGTTCGCCGCCGTCGGGCCGTTGTCCGCCGTCGAGATCGCGCGCCGTTTGCCCGAAGGCGTCGATGTCGGAGCCGCCATATCGGGTTTGCGCAAACGCTACGAGGGCAGGGGGGTCGAGCTGGAATGCGTCGCCGACCGCTGGCGGTTCCGTACCGCCCCGGACCTGGCCTTCCTGATGACCGAGGAGCGCGAGGAGCCGCGCCGCCTGTCCAAGGCCGCGCTCGAGACCCTGGCCATCATCGCCTATCACCAGCCGGTCACCCGCGCCGAGATCGAGAGCGTGCGTGGGGTGTCGATCTCGCGCGGGACGCTGGACCTGCTGCTGGAGATGGGCTTCGTGCGTCTGCGTGGGCGGCGTCGGACGCCGGGGCGGCCCGTCACCTATGCCACCGCCGACCGGTTCCTGGAGCATTTCGGCCTGGCCAGCCTGTACGACCTGCCCGGCGCGGCCGAGATGAAGGCGGCGGGCCTGCTGGACCTGTCCCTGCCCACCGGCTTCGAGGTGCCCGATCCCTCGCGCGAGGCCGACGTCGAGGAGGAAGACCCGATCGAGGACGGCGATCAGCCGGAGTTCTCGCAGGACTTCGTCGGGGACGAACGCTAGGCCGTCAGGGCTCTCGGCAGTTTGAAGGTCACCGTCTCGCGCTCGCCCGGATCGTTGATCATCGTCGTGTCGAACCGGGCGGCGATTTCTGCCAGCACGCCCTGGATCAGGGGTTCGGGGGCCGAGGCGCCGGCGGTGACGCCGACCGTGTTCACGCCGTCGAACCAGGACCAGTCGATATGAGAAGCGTCGTCGATCAGGCGCGCGTCGGCGGCGCCGGCCTTCAGCGCCACCTCGACCAGTCGCACAGAGTTGGACGAGTTGGGCGATCCGACGACCAGGACCAGATCGCATCCGTTGGCCAGAACCTTGACCGCCTCCTGGCGATTGGTGGTGGCGTAGCAGATGTCTTCCTTGTGCGGGTCGGGCAGTTCGGGGAACCGCGCCTTCAACGCCTTCAGGATCTCGGCGGTGTCGTCCATCGAAAGCGTGGTCTGGGTCGCGTAGGCCAGGGGCTGCTCGCCGCCGTCTTTGGAGACGGGACGCTGGACCGCCAGGGCGTCCTCGACCGTCTCGATCAGGGTGATGGCGCCGTCCGGAAGCTGGCCCATGGTGCCGACGACCTCGGGGTGGCCAGCGTGACCGATCAGCAGGATATGGCGTCCGGCGGCGTGGTGGCGCTCGGCCTCTACATGGACCTTGGACACCAGGGGGCAGGTGGCGTCGAGGAACAGCATCTCGCGCGCCCGCGCGGTGGCCGGCACCGATTTGGGCACGCCGTGGGCCGAGAAGACCACGGGCCGGTCGTCGGGGCAGTCGTCCAGATCCTTGACGAAGACGGCGCCCATGGCCTTGAGCCGCTCGACGACGTGTTTGTTGTGCACGATTTCGTGGCGGACATAGACGGGCGCGCCGAACTTCTCGATGGCGCGCTCGACGATCTGGATGGCGCGATCCACCCCGGCGCAGAAGCCGCGCGGCGTGGCCAGCCGCACCGCGAGCGGGCGTTTGATCGGAGCGTGAGCGTTCATGCTGCCAATCTAGCGGTTCAATAGGGCCGCCGCCACCGCGAGCGTGGATTCAGGTGTTTGCCGCGCCTCGCTTTAGCCGCTATCAGCAACGAGCGTGGCGATGTCGGGCGCCGACACTGATGCGCGCCCTTTCGGCTGCCGGATACTCCCTACATGCGTCGCGTCATTATCGCTCTTTCCGCCGCTGCGGTCATTACAGCCCTGATGCCGCTGGAGGCTTCAGCCCAGCAGCGTCAACAGCGACCCCGGGGCGGACAGGATGCGTCCGGTCAGGAAGTAGAGACGCAGACGCGGGCGCCGCGGTTTGCGCCGCTACGCCAGCGCGCCAATGCCGGGCCATGCCCCTATGTGAAGATTCTCTACGACGCGGCCCGATACGTCGAACTCGAGGACAACCGCCCCGCCGTGGCCAACGTCGGCTATACCGGCGAGATCCAGGGGCTCTCGGCCAACTGCAGCTATCGCGAAGACGAGCCGATCACCGTGCATTTCGACGCCCTGTTCAGCTTTGGACGCGGCCCGCGCGCAACCGAGAACAACCGGACCTATCGCTACTGGGTGGCGGTGACCGAGCGGAACAGCGCCGTTCTGGCCAAGGAATATTTCGATGTGCCGGTCGATTTCGCCGGGCAACAGACCGCCTCGGTTACGCAAGAGCAGTCGATCATTATCCCCCGCGCCGACATCACGACCAGCGGCGGTAATTTCGAGGTTCTGATCGGCTTCGACGTGACCCCCGAGATGGCCGAGTTCAACCGCACCGGCAGCCGATTCCGCGTCAACGCCGGCCAGTCGACGGCAGCAGGCGAACCGGCGGCGCCCTCCGACCAATGACCGACCTCAAGACCGACTTGGGCGAAGCGGTAGCCGCCGCCTTCGCCGCCGAAGGCGTGGATGCAGGCCTCGCGCGGGTGACCCCGTCCGATCGGCCCGACCTGGCCGATTTCCAGTCCAATGGCGCCCTTGCCGCGGCCAAGGCGCTCAAGGCCAATCCGCGCGAACTGGCGGCGCGTGTCGCGGCGCGGCTGGAGGCCGATCCGCGTCTTTCGGGTGTGGAGGTTGCAGGGCCGGGCTTCATCAATTTCAAGGTCGCCGATGCGGCTCTGGCCCAACGCGCCCAGGCCGTGGCGGACGACGCTGAACAGGCGGGGGCGGCGACCGTCGGCGAGCCCCGTAAAGTGGTGATCGACTTTGGCGGCCCGAACGTGGCCAAGCCGATGCACGTCGGCCACCTGCGGTCGTCGATCATCGGCGAGAGCCTGAAGCGGCTGTTCCGGTTCCGGGGCGACACCGTTCTGGGCGACGCCCACTTTGGCGACTGGGGTTTCCAGATGGGCCTGCTGATCGTCGCGGTGGGCGATGAGGGCAAGGCTGAGGCTTTTATGGCCGAGGGCGAGGGTCCCTTCCCGCAGACCAGCCCGGTCACGCTGGAAGATCTTGAACGGCTCTATCCGCTGGCCGCCGGTCGGGCCAAGGAAGAGCCCGATTTCCGCGATCGCGCCCGCAAGGCGACCGCCGAGCTGCAAGGCGGACGCCCTGGCTACCGCGCCCTGTGGAGCCATTTCGTGGGGGTCAGCCGCACGGCCCTGACGCGCGAGTTCGGCGCTCTGGACGTCACCTTCGACCTCTGGAATGGCGAGAGCGACGCCGATCCGGTCATGGGTCAGATGATCGCCGACCTGAAGGCCAAGGCCCTGCTGGTCGAGGACGACGGCGCCCAGGTGGTCCACGTCGCCCGGCCCGGCGAGACCCGCAAGAAGAAGCTGGCCGATGGATCGGTCGTCGAGGTCCCCAGCCCGCCCCCGCTGCTGGTCATCTCATCGGAAGGCTCGGCCATGTACGGCACGACCGACCTGGCCACGATCCTGGATCGCAAGCAGGCCATCGGCCCCGACCTGATCCTCTATGTTGTGGACGAGCGGCAGGCCGAGCATTTCGAACAGGTGTTTCGCGCCGCCTATCTGGCTGATTATGCGCCGGAGAAGTCGCTGGAGCATCTCGGTTTCGGCACAATGAACGGCGCCGACGGCAAGCCGTTCAAGACCCGGGCGGGCGGGGTGCTGAAACTGCACGACCTGATCACCATGACGACCGACAAGGCGCGTGAGCGTCTGAAAGAGGCCCGTCTCGGCGACGACCTGCCACCCGAAGAATTCGAAACGATCGCGCACAAGGTGGCTATCGCCGCCCTTAAGTTCGCCGACCTGTCGAATGCGCGCACGACGTCCTACGTCTTTGATCTGGATCGGTTCACCAGCTTCGAAGGCAAGACGGGGCCCTATCTGCTGTACCAGGCGGTCCGGATCAAATCCCTGCTGCGCAAGGCCGCCGACCAGGGCGCCGAACCGGGCTCCATAAGCATTGGAGAACCGGCCGAGCGTGATCTGGCCCTGACGCTGGACGCATTCGCCGCCGCTGTGTCCGACGCCTATGACAAGCGAATGCCGCACCTGATCGCGGAGCACGCCTATCGCGTGGCCCAGAGCTTCTCGAAATTCTATGCGGCCTGCCCGGTGCTGGCTCCCGGCCACGAGGCGACAAGGGGCTCGCGCCTGAGCCTGTCAGGCGCGGCTCTGCTGCAGTTGGAAACGGCGCTGAAGCTGTTGGGCATTCAGACGCCCGACAGAATGTAGTCAGCCCTTCTCGGGCGCCTTGTCGAAGGCCTCCTTGACCTCGTCTTCAGTGATGCGCTTGGACGGGTCGCCGGGCTGACCCAGGTTCTGTTCCTCGGTGCCGTCGCCCAGGACGCCCGGGGTCGTCACGGTCTTGGGGTCTTGTTCGTTGGTCATGGTGGTGCTCCTTTGCCCCCTTCGAACGCCTGCCCCTGTTGGCCGTTCCGCCTATCCCTGGAAGCCTGCTCATGACCGACACCGCCGCGCTGGACGCCTTCATCGCCGGGCTGCCCAAGGCCGAGTTGCACCTGCATATCGAGGGCAGTCTGGAGCCCGAGTTGATGTTCGACCTGGCGCGCCGCAACAAGGTCCCGATCCCGTTCGACAGCGTTGAGGCGGTGCGGGCCGCCTATGATTTCTCGAACCTGCAGGACTTCCTCGACATCTATTATGCGGGGGCCAACGTCCTGCTGACCGAGCAGGACTTCCACGACCTGGCCTATGCCTATTTCCAGCGGGCGGCGGCGGACACGGTGCGGCACGCGGAAATCTTCTTCGACCCCCAGACCCACACCGACCGCGGTATTCCGTTCCAGGTCGTGGCCGACGGCCTGCTGTCGGGGATGAAGGCCGCCGAAAGCGATCTGGGCGTCAGCTCGCAACTGATCCTGTGCTTCCTGCGCCATCTGGACGAGGACGCGGCCTTCGCCACCCTGAGGAAGGCCGAGCCGTGGCTGGACCGTATCCGGGGCGTGGGGCTGGATTCGTCTGAGGTCGGCCATCCGCCTTCCAAGTTCAAACAGGTGTTCGCGGCGGCGGGGGCGATGGGGCTGAAGCGCGTGGCCCATGCCGGGGAGGAGGGGCCGCCGGAATACGTCTGGGAGGCGCTGGACCTGCTGAAGATCGACCGGATGGATCATGGCAATCGGTCGATGGAGGACCAGGCCCTGGTCGAGCGGCTGGCCAAATCAGGCATGACCCTGACGGTCTGTCCGCTGTCCAACCACAAGCTCTGCGTGGTCGATGACCTTTCCAAGCATCCCGTGCCGGAGATGCTGCGTCAGGGGCTGCATGTCACGATCAACTCCGATGATCCGGCTTATTTCGGCGGCTATGTGAACGAGAATTATCGTCAGTTGGCGCATGCCGTAGGGCTAACGCGCGAGCAACTGACGCTGCTGGCGCGCAACAGTTTCGATGGGTCGTTCCTGACCTCGGCGGAAAAGGCGGCCTATCTCGACGAGGTCGAGGCGTACGCCGCCTGATCGCCGCCGCGCTTGACTCCGGCGCGGAGTCGGGGCCTAGGTCGCCTCGCTCTCGCGGGAGAGATCGGCGCTTGGAAACAGGGGCCGGAGCCGAAGGCGCAACCGCCCCGGAAACGCTCAGGCAAACGGACCGCGAGGACATTCGGACGCTGGAAAGTCACTCCTAGAGAGTGCGCCGACGGAGCAAGGCTTGCGCGCAGACGTTTCGTCTTCGAGCCATGCCGGAATCTCTCAGGCTTCACAGACAGCGGGGGCGCGAGGACGGCGGAGCTCTCCGCTACAACACGCGACTCTGAAAGCCGACCGAATGACCGATGACACCCTCAAGACCACCGTCCTGAACGCCGCGCACCGTGCGCTGGGCGCCCGCATGGTCGGGTTCGGCGGCTATGACATGCCGGTTCAGTACGAGGGCGTCCTAGCCGAGCACCGCTGGACCCGCGAACACGCCGGTCTGTTCGACGTCAGCCATATGGGCCAGTGCCGTATCTCGGGCGCCGACGCGGTCAGCCAGTTCGAGCGGTTCGTGCCGGGCGACTATCAGGCGCTGAAGGCTGGTCGACAGAAATACTCCCTGTTGCTCAACGAGGACGGCGGGATCATCGATGATCTGATGGCCGGAAAGCCCGACCACGACGGCCTGTTCGTCGTCGTCAACGCCGGCAACAAGGACGAGGACTTCGCCTTCTGGAAAGCCAACCTTGAGGGCGACGCGACGCTGACGGTATTCGAGGACCGGGCCCTGATCGCCATTCAGGGGCCGGAGGCGGCTGAGGTCATGATCGCGCACGAGCCGGTGATGGCTGAGTTCGGCTTCATGGATACGGCGCGGTTGATGCTGTTCGGGGTCGACTGTTTCGTCTCCCGCTCGGGCTATACGGGTGAGGATGGTTACGAGATTTCCGTGCCGAACGCGGACGCCGAGCGGGTCTGGACCCTGCTGTTGCAGGATGCGCGGGTGAAGCCGATCGGCTTGGGCGCGCGGGATTCGCTGCGCCTCGAAGCCGGCCTGCCCTTGCATGGTCATGACATCGACCCGACCACCTCGCCGGTCGAGGGCGCGCTGACCTTCGCCCTGTCGAAGTCGAGGAAGGAAGCCGCGAATTTCAACGGCGCCGACCGCATCCTGAAGGAACTGGCGGACGGGCCCAGCCGCGTCCGCATCGCCCTGAACGTCAAGGAAGGCGCGCCCGCCCGCGAAGGCGCCGAGATCGCCGACCTGGACGGCAATGTCGTCGGCAAGATCACCTCGGGCGGGCCTTCGCCGACCCTGGGACGCAACATCGCCATGGGCTATGCGCCCCCCGCATTCTCTGAACTCGGGACCGAGCTGAAGGTCATCGTGCGCGGCAAGCCTGCCGCCGCCGAGGTCGTCGCCACCCCCTTCGTCGCCACCCGCTATTATCGCAAACCCAAGACCGTCTGAGGATCACGCCATGAAGTTCACCAAGGATCACGAGTGGGTTAGCCTGGACGGCGACGTCGCCACCGTGGGCATCTCTAAACACGCCGCCGACGCCCTGGGCGACGTGGTGTTCGTGGAAGTCCCTGAGGTCGGCAAGACCTTCGCCAAGGGCGACAGTTTCGCCGTCGTCGAAAGCGTCAAGGCGGCGTCTGACGTCTACGCCCCCGTCTCGGGCGAAGTGGTCGAGGCCAACGACGCCCTGTCGACCGCGCCTGAAACCGTCAACGCCGAGCCTCAAGCCAGCGGTTGGTTCGCCAAGATCAAGGTTTCGGACGCCTCGCAGCTGGACGGTCTGATGGATCAGGCAGCCTACGACGCCTTCCTGGCCACGCTCTAATCCGACCGACACGCCTGCTCCTTTCCACGCACGGGACCTCCCCACCATGCGCTACTTGCCCCTGACCCCTGACGACCGTGAGGCCATGCTGGCCGCGATCGGCGTCAAATCCATCGACGACCTGTTCGTTGACGTGCCTGAGGCGGCGCGCCGTGAGGGGTTTGTCGACCTGCCGCGCGTGGCGGGCGAGATGGAGGTCGAGCGGGCCTTGTCGGCCATGGCCAACAAGAATGCCTCGGCGGGGTCGGTCCCGTTCTTCTGTGGGGCCGGGGCCTACAAGCACCACGTCCCGGCGACGGTGGATCATGTGATCCAGCGTTCCGAGTTCCTGACCAGCTACACGCCTTACCAGCCTGAAATCGCGCAGGGGACCCTGCAGTATCTGTACGAGTTCCAGACCCAGGTCGCGAACCTGACCGGAATGCCGGTGGCCAACGCCAGCCTCTATGACGGCTCGACCGCCATGGCCGAGGGCGTGCTGATGGCGACGCGGGTGACGCGCCGGAACAAGGCGGTCATCTCGGGCGGGGTGCACCCGCACTATGTCCGGGCGACCGAGACCGTGGTTCACGCCGTGGGCGTGGAGACTGAAGCCCTGGCCGCCGCCATCGACGCCGAAGCCGCCGTCATCGCCGCCATCGACAAGGACACGGCTTGCGTCGTCGTCCAGACCCCCAATGTCTTCGGCACGGCGACCGACGTGACGAAGATCGCCGAGGCCGCCCACGCCGCCGGCGCCCTGCTGATCGTCGTGGTCACCGAGGCGGTCTCGATGGGCCTGCTGAAGTCGCCGGGCGAAATGGGAGCCGACATCGTCGCCGCAGAGGGCCAGTCGATCGGCAACGCCCTGAACTTCGGCGGACCCTATGTCGGCCTGTTCGCCTGCCGCGAAAAGCTGATCCGCCAGATGCCGGGCCGTCTGACCGGCGAGACCGTCGACGCCGATGGCGAGCGGGGCTTTGTGCTGACCCTGTCGACGCGCGAGCAGCATATCCGTCGCGACAAGGCGACGTCGAATATCTGCACCAACTCTGGCCTCTGCACCCTGGCCTTTACCATCCACATGAGCCTTCTGGGCGAAACGGGCCTGCGCAAGCTGGCCCTGCTGAACCACGAGAAGGCGCTGGCGACCCGCGACGCCCTGGCCGCCATCCCCGGCGTCGAGATCCTGACCCCGCGCTTCTTCAACGAGTTTGCGGTGCGGCTGCCCAGGAATGCCGCTGATGTCGTTCAGACCCTGGCCGACCATCACGTGCTGGCGGGCGTGCCCTACAGCCGTCTGGCCCCCGACGCGGGCATGGACGACGTGCTGCTGGTCGCGGCCACGGAGACGACGCTGGATGTCGATATTCAGATCCTCGCCACGTCCCTTTCCAAAGTCCTGGCCGCCTGAGGAACATGACGATGAGCACCATGAACACCGTCGGCCGCCCGACCGCCCCGAACGCCGCCCTGGCCTCTGGCAAGCCCGCCACCCTGACGGGCGCACGCGGCCTGTTGCAGGACGAGCATCTGATCTTCGAGAGCGACGGCTGGGGAAAGACCGGCGTCGATCTGGCCGAGCCCAAGTCCGATGGCTCCGATCTGGGCGACCTGGTCCGCAAGGATCCGATCGGCCTGCCGGGCCTGTCCGAGCCCGAGGCCATGCGCCACTATGTGCGTCTGAGCCAGAAGAACCACGCCATCGACCTGGCCATCTATCCGCTGGGCTCGTGCACGATGAAGCACAATCCGCGCCTGAACGAGAAGATGGCGCGCCTGCCGGGCTTTTCGGACATTCACCCGCTGCAGCCGCAGTCCACGGTGCAGGGCGCGCTGGAGCTGATGGATACCCTGTCCCACTGGCTGACGACCCTGACCGGCATGCCTGCGGTCGCTCTGTCGCCCAAGGCGGGCGCCCACGGCGAGTTGTGCGGCCTGATGGCCATCCGCGCGGCCCATGAGGCCTCGGGCGAGCATGAGACGCGCCGCAAGGTTCTGGTGCCCACCTCGGCGCACGGCACCAACCCGGCCACCGCCGCCTTCGTCGGATATACGGTGGTCGAGGTCGCCCAGACCGACGACGGTCGTGTGGACGTCGCCGATCTGGCCGCCAAGCTGGGGCCGGACGTGGCCGCCATCATGGTGACCAACCCCAACACCTGCGGCCTGTTCGAACGCGACATCCTGGAGATCAGCCGCCTGACCCACGAAGCGGGCGCCTACTTCTACTGCGACGGGGCCAACTTCAACGCCATAGTCGGCCGGGTCCGCCCCGGCGACCTGGGCGTCGACGCCATGCACATCAACCTGCACAAGACTTTCTCGACGCCCCACGGCGGCGGCGGTCCGGGCGCGGGTCCGGTCGTGCTGTCGGCGGCCCTGGCCCCCTTCGCGCCCGCCCCTTGGGTCGTGAATACCGGCGACGGCTTCAAGCTGGTCGAGCGTGAGGAAGACGAGGCCGCCCAGGCCTTTGGCCGTCTGTGCGCTTTCCAGGGCCAGATGGGCATGTATGTCCGCGCGCTAAGCTACATGATGAGCCACGGCTCGGACGGCCTGCGTCAGGTCGCCGAGGACGCGGTGCTGAACGCCAACTACATCAAGGCCCGCCTGGGCGACCTGATGAGCGCGGCCTTCCCCGATGGCCCCTGCATGCACGAGGCCCTGTTCGACGACGAATGGTTGAAGGGCACGGACATCACCACGCTCGACTTCGCCAAGGCGATGATCGACGAGGGTTTCCACCCCATGACCATGTATTTCCCGCTGGTCGTCCACGGCGCCATGCTGATCGAGCCGACCGAGACCGAGTCCAAGCAGGAACTGGATCGCTTCATCCACGCCATGCGGCTTCTGGCCGAGGCCGCCCTGGAGACCAGGGACGGGGGCGGGGACGTGAACCGGTTCAAGGGCGCGCCCTTCCACGCGCCGCTGAAGCGCCTGGACGAGACCCGCGCCGCCCGGTCGCCGATCCTGCGCTGGACGGCGCCACAAGGCACGAACATCGCCGCGGAGTAGGGCTTCCAGCCGGTCTGCGCATCGCCCACTGTGTCCAAACGGGCACGATGGGCCACAGGCTTGTGTGACTTACAAAACCTTCACCGTTCAGCCTTGGTTCGGCCGCCGAAGCAGATTGTAAACACCCTTGTGGCAGGGTGGTCACGGTCGGGGGCAATCACCTTTGCCGTGGAGCCGGAGGGATCCGGGGACGTTGTCCATACCTGTACGCATACCCACTTCGGCAACCTGATGACTTTCGCAAACCCGCTCTCCGATTTCCAGAACCGCGCCCGCGGCGGTCTGCTTCAGGTGAAGCGGAGCGCCATGATGATTCTCGGCTTCCTGGTGATCATCGCGGGCATCCTCATCGCGCCTCTGCCCGGCCCGGGCGGCATCCCCGTCATCGCCTTGGGACTGATTCTGGTGCTGCGCAGTTCCTACACCGCCAAGCGGCTGTTCATCCGCGCCCAGTACGCGCGGCCCCGGTGGATCTATCCCTTCCGTCGCCTGCTGCGTAAGAACCCTGAGATCGCGCCGGTCTTCTGGCAACAGGCGTTGCGGGCCGAAAAGGTGGTTCTGAAGCGCACCCACCGCCGCCTCGCTCGCCTGCGTCGCAGCATGCGCCGGACCACGCGCCGGATCTTCGGCTAGGCACACACACCTCACGAGCAGCTTGCCGGCGCGTCTCGCGGTTGCGAAGCACGTCAATGTGAACCTGTGGTGGCTCCCCACGCGCCAGACAGGCGTATGCTCCTCCCTGCGTTATCGGAAACGAAGACAGCGTTGGGAGGCGCTATCGTTATGATGTCACGCGTAAAAAAGGGCATGATCGCCGGGCTCGCCGCCACCGTAGTGGTGTCGGTGCTTGAGGCGGTAAATCTACTGGGTGGGCCGTGGTTCACCTCGTTCCCTAGTATCGTCGCCTATATGCTGGGTATGGAAGGCAATCTGGCTGTGGGCTGGGTCGCCCATATCTTGATGGGCACGCTGGTGCTGGGCTCGCTGTTCGGCATCCTGTGCCCACGGCTGCCGACCGACACCTGGGCCACCAAGGGCATCGCCTTTGCGGTGGGCGCCTTCGTCCTGTTGATGACGGGGATCTTCCTGTTCGGGGATCCGTCTGTCTTCGCCGGCAGCGACGGCTTCGGCACCATCGCCTGGCTGCTGATCACCAACGCCGTGTTCGGCCTGGTGATGGGCAACGTCTATGGCTCCCTGGTCGATCGCGAAAAGCGGGCGGCAAGGGCCATGGCGGCGGGCACCATCCCGGCGCACTGACAGCAAAAAGCCCCGCCGGAGAACCAGCGGGGCTTTGGTCGTTATTGCGGAGGTCGTCGTGGCTAGTTCAGACGGTCGCCGATCTGGCCGATTGCGGCGTCGAGCAGCGGATCGCTCTTCTGACCCGAAACGCGGGCGGTCAGGATCTGTTCGGCGGCGCGAATGGCCAGGTCAGCGGCGGCGGCCTGGACCTCTGCCGTAGCCTGCTGCTCGGCCTGGGCGATACGGCGCTCGGCGACGGCCTGACGGCGCGCCAGGGTTTCCTCGAGCTTGGCCTTGGCCTCGGTTTCCATCAGGCGGGCGTCGGCTTCGGCTGCTCGCAGCATTTCGGCTGCCTGGGCTTCGGCCTGGGCCTTTTCCTTGCGGATTTGGGCCAGCAGGGCTTCGGCCTCGGCGCGCAGGCGGGCGGCCTCATCGAGTTCGGACTGGATCTTGGAGGCCTTGGCGTCGAGCGCGCCGGCGACCAGCTTGGGCACGCCCACGGCGATCAGGATCCCGAAGAAGATCAGCAGGCCGACGGCGACCCACAGCTCGGGATTATCGAGCGAATAGAGGTGGGGATTGAAGAATTCCATCAGGCGGCTCCGGCGGTACGGGCGTTGGTCGCCACGGCGGCGACAGCGGAATCGGCTTCAGCCTGGGTCGGGGCGACGCCGGTCAGGCGCTCGACGATGGCGCGCACCGTGTCCGAACCGATCGAGGACACGTTCACCATGGCGGCGTCGCGGGTCTTGGCGATGGCGGCTTCAGCCTCGGAGATGCGGGCGTTGACCGAGGCTTCTTCCTCGGCGCTGCGGCGGGCGGTTTCGTCTGTGATGCGCGCCTTGGCGGCGACCGATGCGGCGCGGGCGTCGGCGCGAGCCTTGTCGACCTCGGCCTTGGCGGCTGCAGCCTGTTCGGCGGCTTCGGCCTGGACCAAGCGGGCGGTGGCGACGGCGCTGGAGATGGAGGTTTCGCGTTCGTCCATCACCCGGCGAATGCGCGGTGCGAAGACCTTGGCGATCAGCAGGTAGAGAACGAAGAACAGGACCAGCAGGTAGACGATCTGGCCAGCCCACACCGTGGTGTCGAACTGGGGCAGGCCGCCGGATGCAGCCTCGCCGTGGCCAGCGGCCTCGGTCGTGGCGTGCGTCTCGCCATGAATGTCGGTGGGTACGGGAGCGACCATGGTGTCCGTCTTCGTGAGTATCAGCAAAGAGGCGACGCCCCGGTCAGGGGACGCCGCCACTGGGGAACGACTTAGAAACTAGCCGTTCAGGATCAGGATGCCGAGCACGAAGGCCAGGATGCCCAGGGCTTCGGCCAGAGCCGCACCCACGAACAGGTTGCCGACTTGCGAGCCAGCGGCCGACGGGTTGCGCAGGGCGCCGTTCAGGAAGTTGGCGAAGATGTTGCCCACGCCGATGGCGGAGCCGATCATGCCGAGGGTGGCCAGGCCGGCGCCGATGTATTTTGCGGCTTCAGCGTCCATGATTCTATTCCTAGTTTTCTGAGGGTTCAGGGTTGGGTTGAAAGGACTGGATCCGGCCTTAGTGGCCGTGGCCCAGGTTGACCACATCATTGAGGTAGATGGCGGCCAGAACGGCGAACACGAAGGCCTGCAGGAAGGCCACGAGGAACTCCAGGGCGGTCAGGGCGACCACGCCGGCCATCGACAGGGCGGCGACCGGCAGGGCGAACAGGCCCAGGCTCTCGCCGGTGAAGGCCATGGCGCCGAGGCTGACCACGAAACCGGCGAAGATCTTCAGCGCGACGTGGCCGCCCAGCATGTTGCCGAACAGACGAAGGGCCAGGGTGACCGGACGCAGCAGGAAGGACAGAAACTCGATCGCGCCGACGACGGGGCGCAGCAGGAGCGGGGCGGCGGACGGCCAGAACAGGCTGAAGAAGCCGAGGCCGTGCTTGCCCACGCCGATGATGACGACCAGCAGGATGGTGATGAGGGCGAAGGTGCCCGTGACGGCCAGCTGCGACGTGGCGGTGAAGGACAGGAACATGCCCAGCAGGTTCATGCCCAGAATCAGGCAGAACAGGCTGAAGACGAACGGGAAATACTTGCGGCCCTCGTGACCGATGATGGAATCGGTGACGCCGTCGATCATGCCGAACATCTGCTCGCCTGCGGTCTGCAGCCGACCCGGCACGACCTTGGCGCCAGAGGTGACCAGTTGCAGGAACACGACGATCGCGACGAAGGCGATGGTCATCGCCAGATGCGAGTTCGTGAACGCGATCTTTTGCGTGCCGAGAACAGGCAGGGTCACCGTGCCGAACTCGACGAGCGGTACGACCAGGAACTGGTGGAGCGGATCAGCCATGCCTTCAGTCTTCTTCTTCGTCGTCGAAGGGAACCGACTTGGGCTCCACTCCGCTTGCCTTAGCCTGGGCCGTGATCCGTTGCGCGGTCCGCCAGGCCATCCAAATCGAAATGGCGAAGCCCAGAAGGACCCCGCCTATCAGACCCCATGGGTTTGTGCCCAGGAACCTGTCCACCACGAATCCAAGGGCCAGGCCCACGAATACGCCGCCCAACAGGTCGGCGATGATTCGCCAAGCCTGACTGGCCGCTGCCTGTCCCGCCGCGTCTTGAGAAACCTCGCGAGCGGTGCGCGCCTCCAGAGCGGATGCGCTTTCAGTAAGGCGTTTGATCGCCTCTTCGCGCGATTCCGTAGGCTGGGACATGGGTTTGTGTGCTCAGCGCCCCGACTTTTTCCGCGAAAAACGGAGGCCGGAACGGGTCTGAATTCGGCGCGGAACCTATAGGCGAGGGGGGATTTGGTCAAGGCGCGGCATTTTGACCATAAGGCCATGTTCGGCAAAGATATTTTGGCATTTCGCCGGTGGCGTGACGAACCGCCGCTGCGACAGTTGGCGTCTGAAGACGAATAAGGCCGCCGACGCGAGCGCCGGCGGCCTGACGGGCGGCGCGGACCGCCGCCTTTGAATTCGCGATTCGTCAGGTGATCCGCTTGGCCGATACCGGGTCGCTGGCGGGGAAGGTCTCTTCGACGCCTTCGTCGATCAACGCCTCTTGGCGATCCTCAGCCTTGCGATCGGCTTGCTTGAGCTGATCGGGCTTGCCCTCCTCGCGGGCGGCGTGACGAGCGTGGGGCGTGTCAACGTCACAGTCTTCCTTGACCTTGGAATGATCAGTCATCGGGTTTCCTCCTGGTTCTGGTCGCTGTCGTACTGGGCGGCGTTATCGTCGGGGCCGTAGCCCAGGTCGGCGATGTCGTCGTCGGACAGTCTCTTGGCCTCCCAATGGGCGGCGCTAGCCTGGGCGCCGCGGGCGTCCTCCATCAGCCCGGAATAAACGAGCTCGACCTCGTCGCTGCCACGACCGCCGTCGCTTTCGGAATCGATCTGGTTCAGGCGCTCGCCGTCTGCGCCGTATTGCGCGTCCGCTTCCGGCTCGACGCCGTCGGCGCCCAGGGCGTCTTCCAGGTCGATGTCGTCTTCGTCGAACGCGTCTTCATCGCCGTCGCCATCGGCGCGGGTGACATCGAGCACCTCGGGAAGGTCTTCGAAAGTCCTGAACTCGTTGGTGACGCTACCGGCCTCGCTGGGATCAAAATTGTCCTCGTCGAAGACTTCGGATTGATCCTGGTCGTCGGGGCTGTTGTCTGTGTCCGGCATGATCGGCTCCCTGTTCACAGAGACAACGTGTCGGCATGGAGGGCCGTTCCGTCGGCAACCCGGCGCCGCCGACTGAAAAATCAGGCCTTGGCGGCGACCTCTTCGTCCAGCGCCTGCCTGACGGCTGAAAGGGCCTGGGGCCAGCCGTCAAAGCTCCTGGTGGCGAACACACGGGCGCCGGGAAAGAAGGGGTAGTGATCCTGGCCCAGCAGGCGCCAGTCGTCCGGCGGATAGATCAGCCACGTCCGCGCGCCTGTGGCGGCCGCGATGACCGCGCCCGCGATGGGCGGGCCGATGACCAGATCCAGGGCGTTGGAGAGGGCCGCCAGATCTTCCAGGTCTTCGCGCAGGTCGATCGGCGGGGTCCAGATGCTGATCCCCTTTTCCTTCGCCTCAGCCAACTCGTCATCGACATCGCCGCACTGCAGATTGACCATGATGCAGCCCGGGGCGGTCAACACCGGCTGCCAGGTCTCCAGACCTGAGAAATAGCGCGTGCGAACCCCCTTCAGCAGCGAACTCTTCCAGTGCAGACCGACCTTGAAGCCGGGGCCGAGTTTTTCGAGCTCGACTTGCCAGTGGGCGACCCTGGCCGGGTCGGGGATGAGATAAGGCTGACCGATGGGGAAGGCGGACACGTCCGTCCGATACAACGCCATCAGGCTGGCCATGGGCGTCCAGACGCCGGGCTTGGCGTCCGGGCTGGCGATGTCGCCGATGAAGGGAGCGAAACGGGCCAGCCGTCCCTTCAACTGACCGGTCCGGTGGCCGCCGAAAAGGGCTGCGGGAAAGCTGCGCTGGTACATGTCGATAAGGCGGGGATCGACAGCGACATAGACCTGTCCTTCCGGTCCAACGGCGTCGATGATGTCCTGAAGCGTGCCGCCGAAGACCATCTCGTCGGCGATGCCCTGTTCCCCCATGACCAGCAGCCGCTTGCCAGCGATGTCCTGGGTTGCGGGATCCCAGCGAGGGCAGTCGGCGACAAACTGGGTGTTCTTGGCGATCAGGGGATGAAGGCGCGCTTCATAGGCGTCGAAGCCTTCCTTGAGCCGGCCCAGGGCCAACAGGACCATGGAGCGGGTCATCGCCATCATCGCCTGTTCGTAGCCCGCCGTCGCGGCGGGCAGGGCGGCTTCGATGTCTTGCAGCGCACCCTCCTTGTCGTCCAAGACCTGGCGGGCGTTGGCGCGGTTATGCAGTGCGTTGGCCATTCCGGGGGCGAGCCGCAGCGCTTCGTTAAAGAAGATCAGGCTCTCGCGCGTTCGTCCCTGGTCCGAGAGGACGGCGCCGAGCGTGTTCCACAGCAGAGCGCTGCCGGGCTCGATCTCCAGCAAGGACCTGAGGGTTTCCACAGCGTCGTCGTAGCGTTCCTGATCGCGATAGACGCAGGCGAGGTTGTTGGTCGCCTCGACGTGGCCGGGCTCGATGGCGAGGAATTTCTGGAGCAGCATCTCGGCGATGTCCAGAAGGCCCATCAGCAACGCCAAACGACCCAGGTCGTGGGTTATAGCGGAGTTGTCGGGCATGAGTTTCAGCGCGGCTTCGTAGGAGGTCAGGGCCTGAGGCAGAGCGCCCGTCTTCTCCTGGCAGATGGCCAGCACATGCCAGGCCGAGCCGTTGCGCGAATCCGCCTGAAGCACCCGCATGGCCCGCCGGGCGCCGGTCTCGAAATCCGAAACGCGGACAGCGGCGATCGCCGTCTTGAGCACTTCGGCGGCCTTTCGGTCTGTCTTGGATGTTCCGCTCCCGGCCAAGGCCTTCGACAGTCGGCTGATGGCGGCAGGCGAGGCAGCGTCGCCGCCGTGGGACGCCATGGCGCTCTGGAGGGCCTGGTTGGAACGCTGCGGGCCGTAGGACGACTGGGCGTCGTGATCGAGCGCGGTGGCTTCAGACATCTTGATAGCGACTCAAGCAGATGGAAGACCGCAGCGTGCCGCCTCGATCACAAGGGACGGTTAACCACGCCCGTTTAACATGTGTTGGTCCCCGTTCCCCTATGGATGCGCTGCGGGCCGATGGAGATCTCGCTCATATGCCCTTGAAGCTGTCGCTCAAACCTGGCGAGAAATTCGTACTGAACGGCGCAGTCGTTCAGAACGGCGATCGCCGTGGCGTCCTGATCCTGCAAAACAAGGCCAGCGTCCTTCGCGAGAAGGACATCATGCAGTTGAGCGACGTCAACAGCCCGGCCAAGCGGATCTATTTCCCGGTCATGATGATGTACCTGGACGAGAGCTCCGCGCCGAAGGTCTATGACGAGTTCGTGCTGCGTCTGTCCGAGTTCATGGGGGCCATCCGCAATCCAGAGGTCCTGGTCGACTGCGTCGCCGTGTCCAAGCACGTGCTGGCCCGCGAATATTACAAGGCGCTGATGACGGCGCGAAAACTGGTCGAATACGAAGAGCAAAGGCTGGGGAATGCTTCAGGCGTACAAGCAGGCGGCGACACGCAATGAATCCCCTCGTGAGTTGGAGTACCGCCTCTTCGGTCAGGTCACGCGCGCGCTGATGCACGCCGGGACCGTCGATCGGTCCGACATCAAGACCCGGATTGACGCCCTGGACTGGAATCGCCGGCTGTGGTCGACGTTGGCGACCGACTGCTCGGATCCCGACAATGCGATGGCCGGACCCCTGCGCGCCCAGATCATCTCGATCAGCCTGTTCGTGAACCGTCACTCGTCCGACATCATGCGCGGCGACGAGGATTTCGAGGTCCTGATCGACATCAACCGTTCGATCATGCAGGGCCTGGTCGGTGGTCAGTCACAGGCCGCCTGAAGCCGGCCTGTCGAAAATAATCGACGCGGGGATTGGCGAAACGGGCGAAGCGGTCCTACCTTCAACCTCCCTGTTCAACAGTCGAAAGGAGGTGATCAAGTGATCTCATTGTCCCAAACCCGTACGGTGACCCAAGCTTGGTCCTCCAACGAGGTCCGGGCCTGATCCCTTCTTGTGCGCGCGACCGTCCTCTTGGACTGTTTGAGCGTACGTCAGGCTGATAGCTAAGGTCAGGCCGTACGCGGTCAGACAAAGAGGCCCGCCGGGGAAACCCGGCGGGCCTTTTTGCTGCGCCTAACCAATGAGGCGCAGGGCCCAGCCGATGATGTGTTCGCCGATCTCGACCACCGTGCGCCAGACCAGCAGCAGATAGCCGGCGGTGACCACGGAGAAGAAGGCTCCGATCAGGACCGAGACGCCGTCTTTCTGCATGACGCCCAGAGCGAAGAAGATCAGGGCCAGTCCGGGGAGCATGTCGCCCAGCGGCACCGGCATCGCCATGATGACGGCCA
>Ga0247803_1000271_pt1 | contig 30725 bp, 20 predicted proteins | sample UWRJL014104B1_FD_180928 | JGI IMG/M metagenome (GOLD analysis project Ga0247803, IMG submission 180928) | Plant litter microbial communities from Arlington Agricultural Research Station in Wisconsin, United States - UWRJ-L014-104B-1 | ecosystem: Environmental > Terrestrial > Plant litter >...
TTATCATATAACGATTATCAAACGAATAGAAAAGTCTCGCCATTAAACCATCGGCTGTCTGATGCGTATCTGTACTTGAAAATGAGCTGTTCAAAAGAGTTGCGTTAGCAATATTGTGAAATCCTAATGCATCAGAAGGCTGAATGTTACGAGCATACACAATATCTGACCATGTTTTTAGGTCTTCTGCTTCCTGAACTAAAGTTACTATAAAATGGTGTTTATCACTAAATGTATGATCCCATGTTAATGTATTGTTCAGGTTCCAGGTAAACTTTTTACCATTACCTCTGTCTACTCCTATGTTAACAGGATTCAGGTTTTTATTTCCTGCCGACTGAAAATAACGGTTGTAAAAGAACTCATAACGTGGCGCAGCATTGAATGAATAAGTAATACCTAAAGGCAAGGTTACCTTTGTATTAAAAATGGTATTCAATACTGTATACCCTTTTTCAAGTTCCATAAATTGTCGGTCATAGTAATAATTATAACCTCCAATTGTTGGTCCCATTGGTTGTCTGGTATAATCACCATTTGCTTCTGTAAAATTAGAAAACGGGCTGTTTCTTAACATATTTGCATCCCAATAATTCGTACCTGTACCAACAGATATATCTCCATCTGAACGATCCTGAAAATTAACGTTTGCTCCAAATTCAAGCCAGCTTGTAATTTTAGCATCGACTTTCATATTCGCACGAACTGCAGAATAATCATTACCCTGAATAGCTCCTTCTGAAGTTAAATATCCCAAAGACATATAATAATTTACTTTATCACTTGCTCCGGAAACACTTAAATTATTGTCGTGATTTATTCCTGTTCTAAAAGTACTGCCGTACCAATCGTGTGTTTTTCCATCTGTAAAATTCTTCAGGAGCGACGCATCAGTAATTCCCAGGCGAAGTCCCCAAACTTCATTCAGACTTTTGCCTTGTATTTGTGCAGCTGGCTGATAAGCCAACCATTGCGCCTGAGTTATACCATATTGATCTAACTGATTTGGGTTGGTATAATAGCCCGCTTTATTGGCAGCTGTTCCTGTTACCCATGCCTCGTAATTTCCGGTGGCTGTATTTGTTCCGTAAGTTTTAGCAGTTTCCCAATCCTGACGATATTTTACATATCCTTCTGCATTATAAACATTGCGATAAGCACTTTTGGTAGTAATTGTCGTATTTGTAGTAACATTGATAACAGGCTTACCGGTTTTTCCTTTTTTCGTTGAAATAACAATAACTCCGGCTGCTGCTTTAGATCCGTATACTGCTGTTGCAGATGCATCTTTCAAGACATCGATCTGGCCAATATCATCAGGATTAATTTCCGAAAGCTCACCGTAAAATTGCATTCCGTCTAAAATAATAAGTGGTGAGTTATGACCTCCGTCAGAATAAACAGAAGTTTGTCCACGAATCTGCAACGACCCACCTCCTTTTGCATCAGCTGAATATCCCACTTTTAAACCGGGAACTCCTCTCAATAAATCCTGAACCGTTTGCGGGTTTTGATTGGCTAAAGCTTCTGCTTTAACCTGAACAATTGATCCTGTTAAATCCTTTTTCTTCATTTTACCATATCCCACTACCACTACCTCATCTAACGAAGCAGCGTTTTCTTCCAGTTGGATATTAATATTCGTTTTACCATTTAGGGCTACTTCCTTGGTTACAAAACCAACAAAGGATACTACTAATACAGCATTATCATCTGCTGTCAGTGTAAATTTTCCGTCAAAGTCTGTTATAGTTCCCTTTTTTGTTCCTTTTACCGCAACTGAAGCACCCGGAAGAGGAATCCCCTTGTGATCTTTAACCTGACCGGTGATGCTGTTTTGTGGCTGTACTTTTTCTGTTCCTGTTGTACTACCGGATTCGGTAGAGAAAGCATGTACCTGAGACAATGAAACCAAAACACAAAGTAGTGTAAGTTTCTTTTTCAAATCAAATCCAGATACATAATCAGGAGCCTTAATCTTCCTAATAAATTTTGTCATTTTTGGTTGTAATTTTGGTTAATTGATTAGTTAAGTTACAGACTGTAAAAACTCATTTAAGTGTGTTTTTTACATTTTAATTTTTGAAATTTTTTTTACGTAAAAAAATATCTCGCAGTAGTTATGTAGTCTGCCTTGCAAATCTAGCATAAGACATAAAAGTAAAAGGGGGTAATTACGACATTATAAAAGGGGCAAATCCGCATTTTCAGAAATAAAAGGCTTATTTTTTACATGTATGGCAAAAAAATAAGAATTAAAATAAACGATACGCAATTAATTAAGAAACATTGGAAGAGTTTCAAGTTTCAGGTTCTTTACTTTGAGTACATTTTTACCATAGTTTTAAAAAGTTTTACCGCAGATATGCACAAAGTCGTACCACAGAGATGCACAAAGATTTCACAGAGTTTCACAAAGAAATAGGTTGACTTTTGTGAAACGCTATGAAAAGTTCAGAATGCTGCGCTAAAGCTCAATATTCAATGAAATAAATAAGCGGCTAAAAAAACTTTGTGTATCTCTGTGAAAAAACTCTGCGAAACTCCGTGGTAAAACTATACAGAGAAGCAACTTGAAACCTGAAACAAAATTTAAACTTTGTGAAACTCTGTGAAAAAACTCTGCGAAACTCTGTGGTAAAACTAAGCAACGTGAAACAAACTTTAAACTTTACTTCACAAAACGAGAGATCTCTGATGTTGCTAATAAAAAAGCGCCAACGCCAAAATCAGCTGTCGAATTTTTATCGACCACTTGCCCCGGAATGGCTTTTTCGCCAATGGGCTGTATATATCCCACTGTTCCATCTGCCTGAAGAGCAAATGTTGTGAGGTAGTTCCATGATTTTTCCACTACCGGTAAATATGTTTTTTTATCTAAGTAGCCATTGTTAATTCCCCACATAAAACCATACGTAAAAAATGCTGTCCCGCTGGTTTCAGGTCCCGGCGCATGTTCCGGATCTAAAATACTTCTGGTCCAGTATCCTTCGCTTTGCTGTGCTGCTGCCAGCGCTTTGGCCATATCCTGAAAACGGCTGATGTATTCTTCTCTATGCTGGGCTGTTTTTGGTAAATCCTGAATAATTTTGGCGTAGCCTGCAAAAATCCAACCATCTCCCCTGGCCCAAAAATCTTTTTTACCATTGGCACTTTTATGCTTTGGATACACATATTTTGCATCCCGAAAATATAAGCTGGTTTCCTTATCGTACATGATACTATCAGCATACAACAAGTACGAATGTAATTTTTCCAGATACATTTCGTTACCCGTCACGTTGTACAGCTTTGTCATCACCGGCATTACCATATACAATCCGTCAACCCACCACCAGTAATCGTTCGCTTCGGTGCTCATTTCATACTCCATTACTTCACGGGCACGTGCAATTTTATGAGGGTCATTTTTTCCTGTAAAATTGTATAAATCGATATACGTCTGAAAACAAATTTGCCAGTCGCCAAACAATACATGTTTGTCATTTTCTCCGTAATTGTATTTCCATTCTGACTTGTCATTTGATTTGGCTCCCATCCACTGATTTTTTTCTGCCCACGCCATAGAATAGTCCAGATACTTTTTGTTTTGTGTTACTTTATAAGCCTCCATATTTCCTGTATGGTAAGCCGCAACATTCCAAAAAGCATTACCCAATTCCGGATGCGTATTCTGCCAACGGCTGTTTACTTTGTCAATAATAGCAATAACTTCTTTCTTAGATTCTTTTATGGCAGTTTTTTGTTTTACGGCAGTACTTTTACAACTAACGGATACTAGTGAAACAAGGGCCATTGCAATAAAAAGTGGGTTTCTAAATTTCATCATTATAATAAGATTAAATATTAAATTATTTTGTTGCATGATCTATTGGAATTTCTATTCCTGACCATATTTTCTTTTGTGTCCAGGGCTGATAAGGATCCGTCCAAAAAACGTCGGTGGCAGGCAAACCAAGAACCAAAAAAGCTTCTGAACACAAATAGAGGCTTCCGGTCGAGATATAACCTTCACCAATATTAGGCTGGTGACCATATAATCCAATTTGCAGCCAGCCCTTTTCATCAAAAGTGCCAGATGCATTTATTTGGTTGTAAATCATGCTATACAATGCTGAGCGAACCTGGGCCGGAGCAATTTCTTTTGGCAATTCTTTCAAAAGAGCAATTTGGGATAATAACTGGAAAGCTCCAAAACGATAGGCTAATGATCTTCCTATTGGAGGATAAGTTCCGTCAGGAGAAATTAACCTTTCCTGAACTGCTGCATAACGTCTGGCCCTGTTTAACTCTGTTGCGTAATCTGCGTTGTAAACGCTGTCTTTTTGTTTAAGAGTGCCTAAAATATCTAATTGCATGGGATGAATTACAAAACTGTTGTAATAATCCCAATGAAAATCAGGCCCGTCGCCAAAAGTTCCATCTCCCAGATACCATTTTTTATGTTGTTCTAAAGCATAATTTAACCGGTTATTATCAGGGTCTTTGTCGAATTTAATTATCGCTGCCTCAATCATTCCGGCAAAAAGAAGCCAGTTGCTTTGATAAGGCTCAATTTTTCTGGATGATTTTAATGCTGCAATTACATTTTGTTTTGTAATACTGTCTAGTGGTTCCCAAAGTTGGTTGGGTGCGCGAAGCAAAGCCTGAGCAAAAAAAGCCGCATCAACCAGAGGCTGTCTGTCAATCACAAAATTCATATAATCGGGACTGCCCGGATCAGTTGCATTATGAATGCACTTTTGAGCCAGATCGATATATTTTGCCCTTAGTTTTCCTTCTGCAGTTTCGTCTGCACCTAATTCCAGCCAGGGAGCCATTCCGGAAAGGAGCCGGCCAAAAGCTTCCAGATATGTTACATGAGTTCTGTCATCCCATGCTCCGGGAGATTTCTCTACAGGCATCGTTTGTTTTAGCTGGTTTTTACTTAATGCTTCTAAAACAGGGTCTCCAATTTTTGTTAAAGAGGATACAAAAAATTTACGCACTTTTTCAGGCGAATCTTTTTGAAGTTTTTTTGATTGTGAATGAATGCCGGTTGTTGCTGCAAAATACAGAAACAACACTAAAGCAGTATTTTTTAAATAATGATTCATTAAAATATTTTTATCTTGTTTTGTAAGTTTTAGGTTGATTTCCAGAAACTTTCATTTAGTATGTATTTATTGTCCTTTACGTTTTGATATTTTTTCTTAAACTCAGAAGGGTTTATGTTATAAAATTGCTGAAAGTGTTTCCTGAAATATTTTATATCGCCAAAACCTGCAATTGAAGCGGCCTGGCTTATTTGTAAATCGGTTGTAATCAGTAATGTTGCTACTTTTCTTAACCGGACGTTGCGGGTAAATTCTGAAACAGATTTGCCTGTAATTTTCTTAATTTTTTTATATACTAAAGAATAACTCATGCCCAGGTGAAATGCCAGATCGTGCACATTAAAATTCTCTACATCCAAATTGGCATCAATTACATCTACAATTCTTTCGATGAGTTTTTTGTCCTCATCGGATAGTTTTAGATTGGTTTCTTTTTTGGTCACCGAGTTCAGCAGGTAATGCTGTTCGCTGTCTCTTCGGGCTAATATTCCGCTGATTCTCGCTAATAAATAGTCATTATCAAATGGTTTGGTGATGTAATCATCGGCACCTACTTCTGCCCCTTTTAGTTTTACTTCTTCTGAAGTTCCTCCGGTAAGTAATATTACAGGAATGTGTTTTAATTCTTCATCTGACTTAATATGTTTACAAAAAGCCACACCGTTCATTTCTTCCATCACCACATCTGAGATGACCAGATCAGGCTGTATTTTTTTAATTATATTTAAAGCTGTTTCGGCATTTTCAGCGAGCGTAATATGATATTTTGAGGTTAAAATTCGCTTTAGATAATTTCTAATCTGGGCATTATCATCAACCACTAAAATACTTTTGGCATCTTTAATTAACTCGTTTACATTTCCAGTTTCATCAATTGACTGCAACCCACTTTCCTGCAATACATTATCTTCTAATGCATCCTCCAGAAATAAAGTTCTGTCGCTTAGGTCTTCTCTGATTTCTACATCTCCAAAATGTTCTTTTCCAAGAGGCAATTTAATCTCAAAAATGGCTCCTCCATTTTCATTATCATAACACCTCACCTCTCCAAAATGTTGATTTACAAATTGTTTAACCAAATAAAGTCCGATACCAAAACCTTTACGGTTATTTTTTATGTTAGTATTGGACTGATAAAACAAATTAAAAATTTTGTCTTTATCTGCATCGGGAACGCCTTCTCCATTATCAATAACTTTTATAATTACCTCAACGTCTGTACAACGCAAATTGACCGTTACGCTTCCGTTTTCTTTTTCTGTAAATTTTAATGCATTAGAAATCAGGTTAAACAAAGTCATTTCTATTTTTTCACGATCGACATAAACCAACAGCTTTTCTTCGGAAATACTAAAACTGTAGTCGATTTTTTTAATTTTTGCATGATGTACAAAACAGCTAAAAACTTCTTTGGCCAGTTCTACAATATCAATTTGCCCAATTTTAAGTTTTCCCGTTTCTGTTTCTGTTTTTCTAAAAAGAAGCAGCTGATCCACCAAACTCAGTAATCTTCTGGAATTGCTGTATACCATTTCGATAGCGCCCGGATCTATTTGCTGATCTGTACCGTAAATAATATCCTTCAACGGATTGATAATCATGGTTAATGGTGACCTGAACTCATGAGAAATATTGGTAAAAAAAGTTATTTTTTTCTCGTTTAACTCTTTTTCCTGTTTGGCCAAATCTTGCGAAAGCTTTATCTCATATTGAAGCTGTGCCTGCTTTCGCTGGTATTTATCGACAACATAAATAATAAAAGCGACAATAAGAAAATACACAAAATAAGCAAAACCACTTCTGTACCATGGCGGTAATATGGTAATAGGCAATGAAATGGATTTTGTATTCCAGATTCCTTCTGCGTTTGTAGATTTAATTTTCAGTACATAATCACCTTCTGTTAATCGGGAATAATTGGCACTTCGGATATTATCAATATAATGCCATTGCGAATCCCATCCTTCGAGAAAATAAGCGTACGATATTTTTTCAGGCAGACTGTATTCTAAAGCTGCAAAATCGATATTTAGCATCGATTCGTCATAAGGTAATTTTACTTGATCAATTCCAAAAGAAGTCAGGCCAGACTGATCAAAAACTTTATTATTTACTTTTATAGCGGTTATTACCACTTTTGGGAAGTCATGAATCTGACTATTAATTCTGGTATCAATAATATTAAAACCTTTAATTCCACCAAAAACAATTTCGCCAGTGGTAAGCTTTAAGGCCGCATTATAATTAAACTGATTGCTTTGCAGTCCGTCACTATCGTGATAACTGGTGATTTTTCCGTTTTTAGCATTATAGGTAAATATTCCGTTGTAAGTACTGCCCCAAAAAGCGCCCTGATTGTCCTGAACAATGTTTAAAACTGAATTATTTGGAAGTCCGTTTCGCTGTGTGAGGAATTTTTTAGCCGAAGTTTCGGGATTAAAAATCATCAAACCTCCCCCTTCTGTACCCACGAGTATTTTTTTCTTAGTAAGAGCAATAACAGATCTCACCGGATATTTTACATCAATTTCTTTTCGCTGCATCGTTTTGGGATTGAATCGAAATAATTTTGTAAAATTCCCTATCCACAGATTATTGTCTTCATCTTGGGTAATCGAAATAATTCCTCTGATTTTGGCATCGACAAAATCGAATTTATCAGTTGTATTATTATACCGGTACAGTCCTTCATCATCCGGAGAACTTGCCCATAAAACATTATCCTTACCACGAAAAAGTACCCAGATATTTTTTTGAAATGCACTGTATTTAGGATTGTAAAAACTATACTTTTTAAAATTACCGGTCTGAGCATTAAATAAGGAAACTCCGCCGCCATAGGTTGCAAACCAGGTTCCTTTATCATTTGTGACAATGGCGGTTACAAAATTATTCGAGATCGAATTGGGATTGTTTGCATTGTACGCATAATTGGTAAACGTATTGGTCTTTTTATTCCACAAACTTGCCCCCGCTCCGTCAGTTCCTATCCATAAATGTTCACTATCCTGCTCTGATAACGACAAAATAAAATCGCTGGGCAGGGTGTTTTTTATATTTTCATTTTTCGAAATGGTACTAAAAGGACTTTTTGTTTCCTCAATTTTATTCACTCCTCCTCTTAAAGTTCCAATCCAAACTCTGTTTTCATTGTCTAAAAACAAGGACGAAATGGCATTGCTATTTAGTTTTTCTTCATCTGAACTCGCATTAAATAAAGAAAAAGTATCTGAAGTATAATTGTATTTGACAATACCGTTACCGTTTGTAGCGATCCAGAGTTCTTTTTTATCATTCTTGCACATTAAATCAGAAATAGGATACTGAACTTCCTGATTCGTATAAATGTGATGTGTTTTTTTTAATGTATTGTACTTTAGCAAGCCTTCATCGACCCCTATCCAAATGTTTGAAAATTTATCTGATAAAATGCAGCTTCCGGTTGTAAAATCAGAAAAAACAACAATTAGTTTTTTGGCTGTTGCATCCATAGTAACGAGACCAACGCCCTGAACAAAACACCAGAATTTGCCGGATTTGTCAAAATCCATTCCCTGAACATGATAATCCCAATGCAGTTTTCCGTTTTCATAAAGCGGGATCTGAACGATTTCCTGTTTGTCTGCATAATAAAGCAATCCCTTACCTGCAGTGGCGATATACATGTTTGATTTGTGATCTGCGATTTTATTGATAACAAAATCGATGGGCTCACTCTTAGAGGTTTTCGCATTTATATAATACCGTGTACTAAACTGATTGCTCAAATAATCATAAACACTTATGCCTCCTTTTGTACCAATCCAAATTTCATTTTTAGTGCCGCAAATACTTACAACCCTGTTATTGTTTAGCGAATTACGATCATTGGGCTCGTTTCTGAAATTTAAAAAATTATAACCATCGAACCTGCTTATTCCGTCATAAGTACCAAACCACATTAATCCCCTCTTATCCTTGTATACAGAAGTAACAGCATTATTTGCAAGTCCGTTTTTTATGCCAATATAACCAATATCATACTTTGCATGTCCAAATTTTGCAACAGCTGAACCTGCTTTCTGCGGCATTGCCGGCGAACAGACTAAAAATATTAAAAATAAAAGGATTCTATTTTTCAAAATATAGTGTGGTTGGAATTAAATGGTCAGGTTTTATTAAAATTTACTAATTAAAATTAAAATCTTTAAAATTAGAAAAACCTATGAATGATTTTCATAGGTTTTCCCGAACAAATATTTAGAAAAATACGAATTAAATTCATAGAATATAATTGCTTCTTCCGTTTGCTTTAATAGCGTCATAAAAAAATAATTAAACACATAGAAACATAGAATTTATGAACAAAAAGGATACAAAAAAAGAAATACATTTCTTTCGCATAGTAAGCTATGTGCATTATAAACAAGTGAAACGACTTCTTTTTAATTAGAAAAATCTATGTTTCTATGTGTTAAAAATAATTATGCTCAACAGTTTATTTCACCAATGATATGGTATACGAATAACTGTACTGTTTTTCTAATAATCGGTACGGATCATGAGGAAGTCGTCCCCAGCTATCATCACCACCCAAACCTCTTTGTTTGTAATCTAAATGCAGGTAAACAGCTTCTTTTGAATCTAAATTCAAATCAGAAGGATGTCTTTGTGCTTTATCTTTTCCGGGATCCAGATTTTCTGTCGAAATATTCAACGCGCTAAAACTAAGTTCTTGCTGCCCTTCGATTTTAATGCCTTGCCCGTTTTGATTTTTTAATGTCAGCCAGCGGACATCGGTTTTATAACCTGATTCCTGAGGACGAATGTAATTTCTGGCATATTGGTTTATTACTTTATCTGAATATTCTCCAATAAAAGAAGCCGAATTTCTATCTGAATAATTTTCCCAAGGCCCTCTTCCGTAATAACTTAGATTATCATAATTACCGTTTAGTTTGATGCGCATTCCAAAACGAGGTAATTCAGGTAAGTCTTTCCCTGCCATATCTATAGATGCAGTCACTTTTATTGATCCGTTATTTTGAATTAGATACTCTACGGTGTAAGGAACGGCTGCCTGAGCTAGTTGATAGGCTACTTTAATCAGCAAACCTTCTGTTGTATTTTTATCCATTTTAACACTTATCAAAGTCGGATTTTTTGAGGCTTCTTTCCAGATTACTAATTTATTTGGCATTCCGTTTCCAAAATCATTATCTGTTGGAGCACGCCAAAAATAAGGAGACGGGAAATTGGTAAAAATTTCATTGCCCGCATTTTTCAGTTGATATTTCAGGATTTCTCCTTTTTTCAAATCAAATTGTCCTGTCGCATTTTCAGCTTCAAAAGACACTATGTTATTGCTCACAGTGTATTTTAATTTTGAAGCACTTTTGGCAATGCTGTTGTTTTTAAAATAAGAACCTTTGCCTATTTTAAATTGTTCTCTTGCAAATTCATGTCCTTTAGCCACCAATGGCGCATCGTATTTTGAAACGGCAAAAACATTTAAAAAATATTCTGAATTCTCCTCGATTGTACCTAAATCCAGTGCTGCTTTTTTAGTTTCTTCCGGAGCTGCATCCAAAGTAAATTCTGCCGATTTTGTTTTTACGCCATTTTTAATCAATTCCCATTTAAAGATATAATCAGAAAGATTGGTGAAATTATAATGGTTTGTAACCGACAAATCAGTTCCATTAAGTTGAAATTGAATGTTTTGATACACTTTTTTCACTTCATATAATGCAGGTTTTGGAGTTCTGTTAGAAAACACAAGTCCGTCAGCACAGCCATTCTCATCATTTTGTAAATTAGCACCGCCTAAATCTCCGCCATATGCCCAAAAAGTAACTCCCTTTTCATTTTTTGTTTTCAATCCCTGATCAATCCAATCCCAGATAAAACCACCCTGCATGCGTTTACTGTTATTGATGATATCCCAGTATTCCTGAAAATTTCCGCTGCTGTTTCCCATAGCGTGTGCATATTCGCACATGATGTAAGGACGCGTTTTATCAGAATTGGCATACTCTTTCATGCTTTTTATGCCCGGATACATAGGCGCAACTATATCGGTATTTCTGTTTTCTCCTGCCTGCTCAAACTGAACCGGACGTGTAGTATCTGTTTTTTTAAGCCAATCGTATGCATCATAAAAAACAGGACCATTCCCGCATTCATTCCCTAAAGACCAGATAATGATTGACGGATGGTTTTTATCCAGTGCAAACATTCTTTCGATACGATCCATATGTGCCGGTGCCCACTCTGGCAAATAAGCAGGATGTTTGGTTTTATCAAACCAGTTTTGCAATTCGGCACCCATTGCATGGGTTTCGATATTAGCCTCATCAACCACATAAAATCCATATTCATCACATAAATCATAGATATGACTATCATGCGGATAGTGGCTCATTCTAATTGCATTAATATTAAATTCCTTCATTAGCCGAAGGTCTTTTATTGTTGTTGCTTCAACAGGAGCATGCCCTTTTACATCATCATGCTCGTGTATATTAACACCTTTTACCATCACAACCTTACCATTTACTAAGAGTCTGGCATTTTTTATTTCGACTTTTCTAAAACCAGTTTTTTTAGAAATAATTTCTAATGTTTTTCCTTTATTGTCTAGTAATGTAATGGTATATCTGTACAGATTTGGTGTTTCAGCATTCCATTGTTTTACATTTTCGATTGTTTTTTCAAAGCTGATTTTCTCTTCTTTAGCGTTTACTTTTTTACTTTCAGAAAAGATGGTATTTCCTTCTTTATCAAACAATTCAGCTTTAACAACGGTATTTTTAATTTTACTGTTTTCAAAATATTTTAAAGTAACATCAAGATTAAAAATCCCGTTTTTATATTGATTGTCTAAATCACTTTTTACAAAATAATCCCAAAGAGTTGTTTTAGGCATTGCCTGCAAATAAACATCACGCTCAATACCGCTTAACCTCCAAAAATCCTGATCTTCTAAATAACTTCCGTCATGCCAGCGAAATACCTGAACTGCGATCAGGTTATTTCCTTTTTGTAAAAATGAAGTAATATTAAATTCGGCAGGCGTTTTTGATGCTTTGGTCATCCCTACCTCTTTTCCGTTAAGGAAAACTTTAGCATAACCGCTGATAGAACCAAAATGAAGTATGATTTCTTTGTCTTTCCATGAATCAGCAATTGTAAAAGTGCGTCTGTAACTTCCTACCGGGTTATAATCGCCATTTATAAAAGGTGGATTTTTAGGAAATGGATACGTAATATTGGTATAAATAGGAATATCAAAACCTTCTATTTCCCAGTTCGAAGGCACCTGAATGTTTTTCCAATTGCTGTCATCTAAATTTACTGCAAAAAAATCCATAGGTCTTTGCGACGGATTTTTTACAATATTGAATTTCCAGCTTCCATTTAAACTCTGATATAAGGCTGATTTTTGAGGATTGTTCCCTTTCAATTCAGCTTCATTACTGTATAAAAGAAAGGAACTTCTGCCTGCTTCTTTTCCGCGGTCCAGAATTTTAGGATTTTCCCATTCGTTACTCTGGGCATAATTACTTTGCAGACTCAAAAATAAAGCAAGTGCTAATACAATTTTTTTCATTTAATTATTTTAAAAATGGGAACTAAAATTTAATACTCCTAAATTTTATTTCAATCAAACTTTATCAAGCATCATTAAATAAAGACTTACTTAAAAAATACAGAGGTCCCTGTTAGAAAATGAAATGCTCTATTTTAGAAATAAAAAATAACTTCACAAATTTAAATAACAACACATAAAACAAGAGGGACACAACAATATATTAAAAGGGGCATATCAATAAAAACAGCAATAAAACAAATAAATTAGCAAATAATTTATACAATTCATAATTTTTAAATTAAAAAACAGACATTACAGCACAGGCAACTTTTCTATTTCTAAAACCTGTACAGACTCAGGATTTGCTTTTACCAAACCTTCTCCATCGGCCTGATTTACATTTTGAGAAAAAATGTGCAATTGCTTTTTATCGTTCCAGAGTTCTTTATCAAAATTAGGTTCCCATTGTCCTACTGAAAAGCGGCTAAGATCTTGTAATTTCCAGTTTATATTTTGCAGATTAGTATATCCTAATGCTATTTTATTATCTCTTTCTTCGTCTCTAAAAAGCAAATACAACATCGATTTATGAACTAAAATTTCAGGACGTGAAATAGGGATTCTTTTGGTTCCACCGCCGCCCAAAGTAAATGGCTTTGTATGAAAAGTAGTGTTGATTAAGTTCCATTTTCCATGGGATAAATACACTACTTTATATTGCGGTATTCCGGTATTGTCCCAATAAGTAGTAATATATGGATTTCCCTTTTCATCTACCGTCATGGCCGTCTGATTGATTAAACTGCTGTTTTGAGGTACTTTCCATGCTTGCTCCGCCGTTGCTTTTGTAATGGGCAGGACGTATTTTTCGCCTGTAGATTTTTGCCATGTTTTTCCTCCATCTGCAGAAAAAGCGTAACAAATATCATGGTTGGTAGATACATCCCAGCTTTCCCTCCAAACCCACGACATGTAAATTCCTTTCTTGCCTACGCACATTTGCCAATAGGCACTGCGTTGATTTTCGCCATCGATTAAATTATTTTGCAAAGCGCTCCATTGCTGCGTTTTTACGTCATACGATTTCATAATCATATTTCCTCTTCCGGAAGCTCCTGAACGGTAGCAAAATAATAATTTCCCGTCGGGTAAATTATGAAATTCAGGATACGTTACTTTCGCCTCATCTGTGCCGGTCATCGCTTTTTCTTCGCCTAACGCTAAACTATATGGCATTTTACTTATGGCGTAACGCAAACGGGTATCATGATGATCCCAGCTCATATGAAGATAGCCATCACTATCTATTGCGATACTGATGTCGTTGTGTGCATCTTTTACATTACCGCTATACGGAGTAATTAATGTATCCCATTTTTGTGCATTTAGTTTTCGTTTTGCCAAAACTACCCTGCCTTCGGGATCGTAGTATGCTGTATATTGAACTCCTTTAAAAGTAGTTAGTGCACTGTTTCTAAAAATTACTGTATTTACAGAATTATTGCTCCAGCCTAAACCAATAGTACTTTCTGTAGTTTTTAGCTGAGCCTTAGCGGAAAATGATGAAAATATCATCATCACAAAAAAACTTACAAGTACTTGATTTTTATTTAAATGTGTTATTAAGTTGATCTCCATTTTCTTTATTATTATCCAATAAATCCTTAATTAAAATAACATTCCTAACTGTTTACTCATCCTGATTTTTTATAAGCAGTTAACAAATGTAACTACAACACTTATTTAAGCAAAACAATACCAACCAGTTTTTTAATTTATTTATCAGATTGACAAAGAATATGATATGTACAGATAATAATAGTCAAACCGAAGTAAGTTTAGCCTTAACCTTGCTGTTTTATCATTTAATGATCTTTTTCAACAACATAATATTGAAATAATAGCTATTAGGAAGAAAAGATCTCCCATTTTTTGAAGCTGCGATATCATGTAAGACTAACCCTATTTAGTTTAGAATTCGGCGGTAAGAAAATTCCTTGCAGCCTTGTAACACTCTTAATACCTAACATTTATCATGTTTTTTGACTCTTTGAATTTGTTATTTTGTTTTACACTAACAATACCACAAAACTATCTAATGATAATTGACAACAAAAATTTCAAGAATACAGCAACCTGTCCTGAGACTGATATTTATGTATTAAAAACCTGTAAAAATGCATATTGATACTGACTTACTTTATACCTGGGGGGCAGTAGCCAAAAAAATACCCAAAAATACTATTATCTTTTATGAGGATGATCCACCTTTGTCTTTTTATCAGATACTGGAAGGTACCGTAAAAATGAGTTATACGAACGAAGACGGTAAAGATCTTACTATTGGAATTTTTGAAAAAGGAAACAGTTTTGGAGAACCTCCGCTATTTATCGAACAGCCTTACCCGGCTTCTGCAATTGCACAAACAGATTGTGTTTTACTAAAACTTTCTAAGACAAACTTCATTGCCTTTCTTCAGGAAAATCCTGATATACAGATTAAAATATTAAAAGTTTTTGCCTGGAAAATTTACAATAAAATTGTCTTTTCTAAAAACATAATAAATCATAAACCGGAATACCGTATAAAATATTTTCTTGATAATTTAAAAAAACAAAATAATGTAACTGCCTGTCAAAAAATGAGAATTCCTTACACGAGACAGGAAATTGCAGATTTTACCGGTTTACGTGTAGAGACTGTTATACGCACGATTTCACTTATGAATAAGGTAAAAAAAATTGAAATTGTCGATCATAAACTTTTTTATTGAATGAGATTCCAGCAGTTAACCATCACTCGTATCGGATAAATTTTATCAATTTCTGTTTCTTTACTTCAGGTTAGCCCAAAATTATTAATTCAGTATCTGCTCTTATAGAAGTAAAAAAGGAACTTTAAAAAGTTTCTTTTTTATTGTATCACTTTACTTATCATTGCTTTTGAAATATTATTTGCTCTGATCTTTATTTCACTCGCCTTTTGACCTTCAAATAAATCATCGACTGTGTTTTTCCATAATTTAGTCCAGTGCTTGAAATGACTTTTGGTTAAACTGCTTTTCTGGTTCAGCGCTCTGTGTTTCATCATTGGATTTCCGTCAAAATTTCCAGTGTAAAAAAGAATATTATCCCAGAAATCATACATTGTCGGAAGATGTTTTTCCCAATTGACAGCGGCAACTTCGGTAAATAAATATCCAATAGTCGCATCTGTTCGAATCTTTTGGTAAAAGGCATCTACCAGTATTTTGATGTCTTCTTTATTTTTAATATCTGTTTTCATATTCTTTTCTTAAACGATTAAAGATCTTTTCTTTTAAATTTTCGAAGTGAGATAAAAAACGGAACCACAATCCATAAAACCAATAATGCAAAAGAGATTGTTAGTCCGAGTGTCGTTCCAAAAAAATCTTTAAAAATAGCTCCAGTATATCCCATCATCGCCGATTGGTCAAGGTGCAGCAAGATTTGAATACGGGCAAGATCTATTGGACTTAATGCCGTTACTGCCACCATTGCCTTTTCGATAGGATATTCGGCAAACTGAAATAATAGAAATAGTACCAATGCATCAAAAAGTATTGCAAAATACAGCCAGGACATGATTGCTAAACCTATTCCTTTTGCTTTATCACGGGTCAAAATACAACTCAAAAAAGCCAATGATACAAACACAATCGAAATTAAACATCCTGACAAAAGCATCATAAATCCTGCAGCATCAGGTGCGTTAATTAAAAGAGGAATTCCTGCACCCAATAAAAAGGCAAATACCATCGCGATAGAAAGTCCGGCAAATAAACTCATCCATATTTTTTTTCGTCTTAAAGGCTGGCTGAGCAGCAGCTCAATAAATTCTGAACTATTATAGAGATATATTGTTGAAAAAAGTATCGAAACTAACGGAACCGTAAATAAAATTACGTTCAGGATTGTCAGCAATCCCTTGGCTGAATTATCCTCCAAACCAAAAGAGCCCCAGGATAATAAAGCCAGAATAAAGGTGTAACTCAGTATAATTTTATTTTTAAGAATATCTAATAGTACAATTTTAATAATCCTGTTCATGATTCTTTTCTTTTAGAATTTTTGCAATAGCTTTTGAAATTTTGTTTTCGCCTGTTGATTCAAGCAAATCGGTTATCGTTTTATGAAAATGGACTTTCCCATCCTGCATAAAAATAATCTGGGTTATCATATCGTCAAGTTCACTAAGCAAATGAGAGGTAATCAGGATTAACTTTCCCTCATTTTTTTGATGTATGATTTTGTGCTTTAAAATTTCTGCTGCCAGAGGATCAAGACCTGCAGTGGGTTCATCAAGTATTAACACATCAGGATTAAAAAGAAAGGCCAATGCAGCACTTACCTTTTGGGTTGTACCGCCGGAAAGTGTTCTCATTTGCTTGCCTTTCATTTTATCGAGCTTAAAAGCTTTTATCAAATCTTCATCGAGCGTGTCTTTAGAATTTCGAATTTCTTTGATCATGGCAATAATTTGCTCAATAGTCATATTATCCGGATAACGGCCTATTTGAGGCATATATCCAATATTATTTCTATATTCAAACTTATTTAGAATGGATTTTTTATGGAATAAAATATCACCGCTGCCAGGCAAAACCATTCCTAAAACAGATTTGATTAAGGTCGTTTTTCCGCAACCATTTGGGCCAATAAGGGCGATACATTCTCCTGCATTAAACTGAAGATTCACATCTTGCAATACCTGAAGTCTGCCAAATTTTTTATTTATATTTTCTAAAGTAATCATAATACAAGAGATTTCATTTCGGGAGTTTGATCGACAAAATTATCGGGTGTAATACTTGGAAGAATTTTTTCTGATTTATCAAGAAGCGTAATCATAAAACTCCTGAATAACAGCATTGCCGAAGGATTGTTTTCCGTGAGAACAGCAAAAAGACTCAGCGGATGAAAAGGCACATCTCCAATTCCGTCCCGATTAAGATCATATCCTTCGTATTTATCCCAATAATTGTTATTAAAATGATTGAGCACTAAACTTCCATTGGTGCTAATGTCAAAAGTATTGGCGAGAAAATTATTAAAGGAAATCTCATTATCCATGCAGCTTGCCTGAATTTTCATGCCCCAGCCATTGTCTTTGAAAATATTTTTTGAAAGCATAATCCGGCTTGCTCCTTCCATATAAATTCCTGAAGTATTGCGAATGAATTTATTTCCTATAATATGACTATCTGAAATTTCTTTTAACAATAAACCATAAGCGGCATCTCCCCAATTTTCTTCAAAATAATTATTGAACATTTTTACATTTTTCGTGAACATCACTGCTACGCCCGCACCATTATTTTTAAAGACATTTGAGATATAGGAATCATCATTAGAAAACATAAAATGAAGTCCGTATCGAATGTTTTCTTTTGAGATATTTCTCCAGATAATAGAATTAGAAACAAATTCAAAGTAAATACCATCACGATGTCCGGAAATTCTGTTGCCGATAATTTGTATGCTGTCGCTTTTCCAGCAATGAATCCCGTTTCCTATTCGTTGTTCCTCTTTTTGATAAGCTTTGATCGTATTGTTTTTTATGATACAGCCAATTCCTTTTTGAACATAAATTCCAAAAAAATTATTCTCAAGAATATTGTTTTTTATGGTAACTGCTGTTTTGTTGTATATTTTAATGCCACAAGGGTCATTGAGGGAACCGTAGCCCGAATTGATGATTTTAAAACCCGCAAAAGTTACGCTATCGGCTTTGATGGAAACCACTTCATATTTTTTTTCTCCATCGAGAATAGGTAAGCCATTTCCCTGCAGTATTATTTTTTTATCTACAATTAAGTTTCCTTCCTTATAAACACCTTTATAAACCACGATAGTATCACCGGGATTTGCGAGTTCAATCGCTTTTTTTATTGTTTTGATGGTTTTATCCTTACCTACTTCTATTTTTTGCGAATGCAGACAGGTGAGAAACATTGAGAGACAAAGACAGAAGAATATTTTCATGGTTAGTGGGTTGTAATGAGCATTTATTCCAGCTTTATTTTTCTATAATAGCCGTCCATTCTGTTTCGTTTGCGTTTGATATTGCTTTAAAAGCTTTTGCCTCACTTTTGTTCGAAAATGCCGCTATGTTCCCATGCATGGGGCTTTTTATGGTACCGCCAGAGATAAAGAAAGCTTTCTCTGCTCTAATCAATTCATTTTCTTTGGCGTAATCATTTACATAATAGGCTTTGATCTGCATCTCCTGATGTTCTTTACCAAAATTGGCCATACAGGCAATATCATCAAACTTATACGCCCTGCCTTTTTGGGTAATAATTTCTGCAGCATATCTTCCATCACTGATTCCCATTTTACAAAAATCACAATTGTCTGTATTCAATTTAATTGGAATTGCTTTATCGCCTGAGCATGAAAAAAGAAAACAAGTACTAATTAAAATACCGAAGAATTTATCGAGAGGTGAAACTGATTTTTTCTCTTTTATGATGGCCAAAAAAAGTAAAACGCCAACAGTAATAAGCATCCATCCGCCAATATCAGGAATAGAATAAGCACCAAAATTCAATAATTGTTTATAACCAAGCAGTGGCGGCTGGTACGCCATACCCGGAACCCGAATGGCTGCATTGGGATCTAAGTTATGACCATATTCATAGTTCCAGCGGTAAAAATCGACAGCTGCTAATACCGCGAAAAGTAAAAAAGCGAAGAAAAAGATGTGGAGCAATTTTCGCTTTGCAAAAAACAAACCGCTTATTGCAATGACACCAAATGAAGCTAAAATATAAGGCAAGATTTTAAATTCTATAAAATCTTCTGTATGAAGGGTCTTCATCCCAATATAGTGATTAAGACCATTTATAATATCAACATCTCCGGCTATTTTAGTAGCATGCAGTTTTAAAACCAAGCCTTCAGGATATTGTGGTGCACTGAGTTCTATTCTCCACATGGGTACAAAAATGGACCCTATTAAAAGCAGACTGCACAAAAAGAGTACTACTTTAGAAAAAGTTGAAAGTGTTTGATTTTTCATGATAAATCGAAATAAAAAGGGAACAAAGAAAACTTTGTTCCCTTTATGGGTTACTAGCTATTCCTTTGGTAAATTTGTACCTAAACTATAAGTAATGGGAACGTTACTTCCTGCAGGTGAAACTCTAACGTAACCCTGCATTTCCTGATGCAGTGCGCTGCAGAAATCGGTACAGTAGAATGGGAACATTCCTTTTTTCTGAGGAACCCATTTTAGTGTAAGCGTTTCGCCTGGCATGATCAGTAATTCGGCTGTGTTAGCCCCTTTAATCGCAAATCCGTGCGGTACATCCCAATCTTGTTCTAAATTAGTAACGTGAAAATAAACTTCATCACCAACTTTAATTCCTTCAATATTGTCAGGAGCAAAATGAGAGCGAATACAAGTCATGTAAACATGTACTTTATTTCCTTCTCTCACTACTTTGGTTTCTTTTTCTCCTTTGGCAACATATGGATGCTGGTTGTCTGCCATTTTGTAATATTTCAACTGACCGTTATTACGTATTTTATCAGCCGGAATACCTTGTGCATAATGCGGTTCACCGATGGTTGGATAATCTAATAAAAGTTTCATTTTATCGCCACTGATATCAAACAATTGTGCACTTTGAGCCAATTCAGGTCCTGTTGGCAAGAATCTGTCTTTTGTGATTTTATTATACACTACCATATATTTTCCAAAAGGTTTTTCTGTATTTCCTCCCGGAATCATAAGATGTCCTGGTGAATAATAAGTAGCTTTTCGATCTAAAACTTTCAGGTCTTTAATATTCCATTTTACAACTTCAGAAGATACAAACATGGTTGTATACGCATTCCCTTTTCCGTCAAATTCTGTATGCAAAGGTCCTAGTCCAGGTTTTTGAACTTCACCATAAAGAGCTGCTTCATATTTAACTACCGGAATTCCGGCATAAGTTCCATCAAACTGTTTTTTGGCAATGGCATCTTTAAGCTTTGTAAAACTGAATACCGGAATCAATGCTGCTAATTTTCCGCTTCCCACAATGTATTCACCCGTTGGGTCAATATCACAGCCGTGAGGTGATTTAGGACATGGAATCAGATAGCAAATATCTTTAAGTTCTGCAGCATCCAAAATCAATACTTCTTTCTTAGTTTCAGATTTTGCAGTCTGGGTTTTCTCATCCCAGGTATTATGAACATAATTGGCAGGTACGCGTTTTCCTTTCCCTGCTTTGATATACTCTTCCGCTTTTTTCCAGTTTACTGCCATGATAAAATCTTTATCATTTTTTGATGCATTAACTTCAAGCAATGTGTTGGCTTGTTCTGTGTTATAACAAGAGAAGAAGAACCAGCCGTGAGATTCTTTTTTACCGGGGTGACTAAGATCAAAATTAACGCCCGGAGTTACAATTTGAAAGGCAAGATCAAGCTCTCCTTCGTTTCCAACTTTTACAAAACTAATATGTCCTTTAAAGTTTTTCTTATAGGTATTAATAGGTACATCGCCATTATCATTATCTGCCGGTACACTAAAACGGCTCGCTCCTACTACATACTCTGTGTTTTGTGTAATAAAAGGAGAGGAATGGTTTCCTCCGCAATTTGGAAGCTCAATTATCTCTGCCGTTTTAAAAGTTTTCAGGTCAATACGTGCGATTCTTGGCGTATTATTAGCATTGGCAAAAAGCCATCTTCCGTCTGCTTCACCATTAGTCTGTGATAAATCCATGTGGTGCTGATCGTCCCACGGCACAAAACCATGCGAAGTATTCAGCATCGCTTTGGTTTCTTCACTGTAGCCATAACCACTTTGGGGATCCTGCGAAAATACCGGCATCACCCTTAACAATCTTCCGCTTGGAAGTCCGTAAACGCTCACCTGCCCACTAAAACCTCCAGATACAAAATTGTAATATTCATCGTATTTACCCGGAGCAACATATACTTTTTGTGCAGCATCACCTTCTACAGTATCACTAGAATCTTTAGGTTTACAGGAAACAAAAAAGGCACACCCCAACGTAAGGGCGAAAACTGATTTTAAAAATTTATTCTTCATAAGACTTTTATTTAGCACTATAATTTTATGGTTAGCATTATTTTATACCGTCAATCTGGCGCATATATTCCAGTATATTTCTGGCTTCATCATCTGTAAGCCCCTGATTAGGCATACGAATCATGCAGAGTTCTAATTGCGCCTGCAATTCAGGATCCTTGTCGATCATAGGATCAGGATTGGTAATAAAGTTCATAATCCATTGCGGGGTTCTGCGTTCTGTAACCCCTTTCCATCCGGGTCCTACTAATTTTTCGTCTGTAGGTTTATGGCAGGAAGTGCATTTTACTTCGGCTACTTTTAATCCTTTTTCTGCCATTGACTTGTCTAAGGAAGTACCTAATTCAATAGTAGAAAATTTTCCTAATCCTCTTTTAGGATCATACGATTCTGCTTCAGCTTTTTTCTCTTCTACCGAGGGAGTCGAAAAATCCTGATCTGTATTCGATTTTTCTTTTCCGCAAGACACAAACAAGAAAAGACCGAACATTGTTACTAAAAATAATCTGTTCATTACTATGGTTTTTATTTTGTTAAACTATTGAACAAAATTCCAAAACTTGTATCTCTTAAAGTATGACTGTAATCATACACTGCAAAAAATGTTCACAATACCTTCGTACTTTCAAAATACAGTTATGAAAATTTGTGTTTATATATTCCTGTTTGCAGTCGTGTTCAGACCAGCGTTTCCAATTCTGGACTACATTTTGAACTACCATTACATTGTAACAGAATTATGCGAAAACAAAGACACTCCAAAACTGGGCTGTAACGGAAAATGTCACTTAAAAAAAGAACTGGCAAAAGCATATAAAAATGATGTGCCTGCCTCAAGCGAGAAAAAAAGTGAAACCTTCGAAACTGCTTTGCTTTTCCTGGTAAACATTCCGGTTTTTAGTTTTGAAAGTATTAAAAAACCTCTTGTAGCGATAAACTCCGTCTATAAAAATCTGTACTCCCTTACCGCTACTGCTTCTGTATTTCGTCCGCCTATTTTCTGGTATTAATTTTTCTTTTATTTCTAATTTTTCTTCTCCGGATTTACATTCGGCGGAAGCCATATTATCATTAATTCAAATTAATACTCAAATGAAAATTTTAAAATACACCACTCTTTTAGCTTTAGCTATTCTCTTCTTTTCTTGTTCATCCGATGAAAATGCTGCTGATAAAACTCCAATCGATGAAACCACGGGGCTGCAAAAAATTCAGGAAATAGTGAACGAGAATCACATTATTGAACTCTATTCTCAAAGCGGCGCTTTAGTTCAGGGGTACAATCATATCACTCTTAGAATCAAAGACAAAAAAACAAATGCCTACGTTAGTAATGCCAAAATAAACTGGCTCCCAGTAATGCATATGGCCATGATGGAACATTCTTGTCCAAAATCGATTGTGACCAAAATAGCAGATAAACAAACGTTATATGAAGGCGATATTATCTTTCAAATGGCTCAAAATGACACTGAATACTGGAATCTGACTCTTACTTATACCGTTGATAGTATTTCGTCTACGGCGAAGGATATTATCAAAGTTCCGGCTTCCGCAAAACGAACCGTTAGCACTTTTAACGGTATTGACGGCGTTCGTTATCTGGTCGCTTACATTGCTCCTCAAAATCCAAAAGTCGCTACGAATGATATTAGTTTAGGCCTTTATAAAATGGAGGATATGATGACATTTTCTACAGTGAATAATTTTAAAATAAAAATCGATCCCAGAATGCCAAGCATGGGAAATCATGGTTCGCCAAACAATACCGATTTAACTCAATCCTTGAAGGATGGATTTTATAAAGGAAAATTTTCCTTGACCATGACGGGATACTGGAGAATTAATCTGCAGCTTTTAAACACTTCAGATCAAGTACTAAAGGGAGAACCCATAACGACAGAAAATCCGGCAAGTAGTTTATTCTTAGAAATAGAATTCTAAAAACTTACCAATAACAAGAAAGAGATGGTTTTCGCTGTCTCTTTCTTATAATTATTTCACAATGAAAAATACAATAGCCATCCTCTTAGCTGTATTTTCAACAGTCTGCTGGGCGCAAGAAAAAAAGAATGATACTGTCGCAGCTGTAAATCTTAATGAAATTATAGTAATAGGAAAAAAAACACCTTTAAATCTCAAACAGCCTAAATCGTTAACTTCTTTAGAGGATTATCTTAGTGGATCTTCCAAAATAAATATGATCAAAAGAGGTTCTTATGCGTGGGAACCCACCATTAACAATATGTCGACCGAACGTACTGTAATTACCATCGATGGCATGCGCATTTTTGGTGCCTGTACAGACAAAATGGATCCGGTAACTTCTTATGTCGAAGTCTCTAATTTATCTGAGGCAAAAGTTGCATCTGGTCAGCAGGCAAGTTGCCACGGAGCAACAATTGGAGGTTCGATCGATTTAAAACGCAATCAATTGAATCAGAAAGCAAACGGCTGGAATACTAGTCTGAATTCCGGTTACGAAAGTAATAATCAGCAAAAAATTATTGGTGCCGCTTTGGGATATAATGATAGTAGTTTTTTTACCCGAATAGATTTTATGCGTCGGGATGCCGAAAACTACAAAGCCGGAGATAGAAAAGAAATTGACTTTTCGCAATTTACCAAATATAATATTTCGGCCGCTGCAGGTTACAACATCAATAAAAAAAATATACTCGAAGCTACTGCCATTTACGACAAAGCCACAAACGTTGGTTATCCTGCACTTCCTATGGATGTTTCATTGGCAGAAGCCAAAATCGTGGCGCTGAGTTATCAATATATTCCGGTTAACAGTGTTGTTTCGAACTGGGAAACAAAGGGTTATTTTAATACCATTAAACACAAAATGGACGATACTAAAAGGCCTTCGGTGCCCATTCATATGGATATGCCGGGATCGTCTGAAACCTTTGGTTTTTATTCTAAAATAAAAGGACAGATCAAAAACCATGATTTTTTGGCCGATTTGAATACTTTTTATAATAAGGCTGTAGCCGAAATGACCATGTATCCTGCTGATACAAATGAGAATCTTATGTTTATGTATACCTGGCCGGATGTACGCACTTTCTACAACGGATTATCATTAGAAGATAATATTAAAATTTCGAAGGAAGCTGTACTTAGAATCAGTACTAATCTGGGATTTCATTCTAATACTGTAGCCAATGATTTTGGATTGCAAAGCCTTCGTATTTTTTATCCTGAAATGAAGGCGACACAAAATCGCTTTTTAAAGAGTTTCTCCGGAAATTATACTGCCAATAAAGGAAAACTGGAGTATGGTTTTGGTTTGGCTTACGCCGAAAGAGCGCCCTCCGTCTCTGAAAGTTATGGATTCTATCTCTACAACAGCAATGATTTTTATGATTATATAGGAAATCCAAATTTAAAAAATGAAAAGGCTGTTGAAGGAAATTTTTCTTTTGGATTTAAAAGCAGCCGCTTAACATCTAAAATTACAGCTTCGTATTTCTATATTTCGAATTACATAATAGGAAAAATTGATTCGAAAACTTTGCCTATGACTATTGGAGCATCTGGTATAAAAATTTACAATGCACTTGATCACGCTTCGATTTTTAATACTGATTTTAATCTGGAATATTCAATTTCGCAAAACTGGAACATCAAAACATTAATTGCTTATAGTCTGGGCAAAGATGACGATCATAATAATCTTCCGTTTATAAGTCCGCTTCGATATAATGCCGGAATCGAATTTAAAAAAAATAAACTCAATGCAGGAATTTTAGCCTCGGGAAATCTTGCGCAAAATGATTTTGCCAAAGCGTACGGACAAACCCAAACATCTGATTATTTGATTTTTAATATTAATGCAGGTTATGCTTTCGATTGGAATCAAAACAAAATAAAACTGCAGACAGGTGTTGAAAATATATTCGATAAATATTACACCACTTTTTCAGACTGGAACAAAATACCGCGAATGGGACGTAATTTCTTCATCAATCTTGTTTACAGTTTTGACTAAATTTTAAAACAATAAAAAATAGCATTACAACTTTTAAAAAGGCTAAAAAAATAAATAGTCCTTATGATTGGAATCATAAACTAAAAAAGATTGCGGTGATACTTTTACAGTATTAAAATTTTTCAATAACATTCAAAACCCATAACAATGAAAACATCTTTCAAGATTACCGTTTTAGCTATTTTTACCATTTTTAGTTTATTTTCATGTGGAAAAAAAGAGGCTAAAGATATAGCACCTGCTGAAACTACTGCAACGGAACAACCCTACGAAGAACATCCTGTTGAAACTCCTGCGGCTACAAATGATCTGCATATTGAAAGTAATGATCAAATGCAGTATTCCTTGCATGAACTAAGAGCTCCGGCAGGAAAAATCACCCTTACCCTGAAACATGTTGGCAAGATGGAGAAAACGGTAATGGGACATAATTTAGTCATTCTGACACCTGGTACAGATATTTCTGATTTTACACAAAAAGCCGTAGATGCAAAAAATACAGATTACATACCTGCGTCTGAAAAAGCAAAAGTAATTGCTCATACCAAAATAATTGGCGGCGGAGAAAGTGATACCATCGAATTTACTATTAATGAAAAAGGAACGTACGATTTTATCTGTTCTTTTCCCGGACATGTATCAATGATGAAAGGAAAGCTAATTGTAGAATAATTCATTGGCTTTTAAATAAATAAAACTCAAAATCATTATAAATGAATAAGGAAAGAAAACTTTGGATAGGATTTGCACTCGTAATGTGTATCTCTTTTTCAGTATTAGGATATTACGGATATGAGATTTATCAGCAGGCACCTCCCATTCCTACCCAAATAAAAGGCCCTGATAAAACGGTAATTTTTACCTCTCAGGAAATAAAAGACGGACAGAATATCTGGCAAAGCATTGGAGGTCAAGAAGTGGGAACTATTTGGGGACATGGTGCTTATGTAGCGCCAGACTGGACTGCAGACTGGCTGCATAGAGAAGCTGTCTTTATCCTCGAAAAATTATCTCAAAAAGAATATTCAAAAACTTATGCCCAACTAACAGAGGAACAGCAGGCAGGCATGAAAATCAGACTCCAGAATGATGTGCGTAAAAATACGTACGACAAAACTACTGGTGTTATCACGATTTCTCAAAACAGAATTGAAGCCATAGAATACCTAAGCAAATATTATGAAGGTTTGTTTATGGATGATCCTAAATTCGATACGCTCCGTAATAATTATGCTATTCCTAAAATGTCTGTAAAAGATCCAGAAAGGATGCATAAAATGAATGCTTTTTTCTTTTGGGCAACCTGGGCTACTGTAACAGAAAGACCGAATCAGAAAATTTCATACACCCACAACTGGCCATCAGATGAACTGGTTGGAAATGTGGCAACAAAAGATCTTTTGGTCTGGTCAGGAGTAAGTATCATACTGCTTTTGTTCTGCATTGGAATTCTTATTTTTTATCATGTACGATCAGGAGAAGACGAACATTTTGAAGTACCGGTTCAGGATCCTTTGCTGAAACAAGGAAAAACACCTTCGATGTACCGAATAAAAAAATATTTATGGGTCGTAAGCCTTTTAATTGTACTGCAAGTTGTACTGGGTGTCATTACTGCGCACTATGGTGTAGAAGGAAACGGTTTCTTTGGAGTTCCGTTAGATCAAATTCTTCCATATGCAGTAACAAGAACCTGGCATACTCAACTGGCCATATTCTGGATAGCGACGGCCTGGCTTGCCACCGGATTGTATATTGCACCGGCGGTTTCCGGCAAAGATCCAAAGTTTCAAACATTTGGGGTTGACTTTTTATTCTATGCCTTACTTGTAATTGTACTAGGTTCTATGGCAGGACAATGGTTTGGTGTTATGCAGAAACTTAATCTGGTAGAAAACTTCTGGTTTGGTCATCAAGGCTATGAATATGTAGATCTGGGCAGATTTTGGCAAATATTCCTACTTGTAGGATTGTTTCTTTGGCTGGCGCTCATGGTTCGACCTTTATTACCAGTTCTCAAGAAAAAAACAGGAGAGAGAAATCTAATCATTATGTTCCTAATATCATGTACTGCTATAGCAACTTTTTATGCTGCCGGGCTCATGTGGGGAAGACAAACTAATCTGGCCATTGCCGAATATTGGAGATGGTGGGTAGTACATTTATGGGTAGAAGGTTTCTTTGAAGTATTTGCTACTGTTGTAATCGCGTTTTTATTTGTTCGCTTGGGCTTGTTAAAAACAAAAACTGCTACACTTAATGTTCTTTTCTCTACCATCATTTTTATGTCTGGAGGAATATTAGGAACCTTCCATCATCTCTATTTCGCCGGAACTCCTACTGCTGTAATGGCTCTTGGAGCAACCTTTAGTGCCTTAGAGATTGTACCCTTGGTATTAATTGGATACGAAGCCTACCACAATTACAAACTTTCAAAATCAACCCAATGGATTAAAGATTATAAATGGCCAATCTATTTTATGATTGCTGTTGCTTTCTGGAATTTCTTAGGTGCTGGAGTATTTGGATTTATCATTAATCCGCCTATTGCCTTGTATTATGTTCAGGGTTTAAATACAACGCCTTTGCACGGACATACTGCCTTATTTGGAGTTTATGGAATGCTGGGAATTGGTTTGATGCTTTTTGTACTGCGCAGTTTGTACAGACAAGAGAGATGGAATGAAAAATTAATGAAATTCATATTCTGGTCTACCAATATTGGATTGCTGGCCATGGCTTTACTGAGTCTTCTTCCGGTTGGAATATGGCAGGCTATTGAAAGTATTGAGCACGGAATGTGGTATGCACGTTCTGCTGAACTCATGCAGCAGCCAGCCATGGTAACCCTAAAATGGCTTAGAGCAATTGGCGACACTATCTTCGGATTTGGCGTACTGGCTTTGTGCTGGTTTGTTTTTGAACTCACACTTCGAAAAAAAAGTAAATAAACCTGAATCTCCGGGAGTTAAAATTCCCGGAATTCTTTTTCTTAAAAATAAAAAAACAGCCGAAAATTAAAAATACGATCGTAAAAATCTCATTTCAGCCGATTTTAATCTTAAACCATTATAAAAACTTAATTCTATGACAACAACAAACCCAACCACAATTGGCGAAATCGTAGCAAATGATTTCAGAACCGCAGCAATCTTTTCAAAATATAATATTGATTTTTGCTGCAAAGGACATCGTACTTTAGAAGAAGTTTGCAAAAAGCGAAACATCGAAGAATATCTTCTTGTCGAAGAGCTTGACCGTGCAAAAAATAATTCGGCGAACCAAACTTTTGATTATAAATCATGGCCTTTGGATCTTTTAACAGATTACATCGAAAAAACGCATCACAGGTACGTAGAAGAAAAAACGCCGGCCCTACGTCGCTTTTTAAATAAATTATGCAGTGTTCACGGCGAAGTACATCCTGAACTTTTTGAAATCAACACCCTTTTTACTGAATCTGCCGCAGATCTTGCTACTCATATGAAAAGAGAAGAAGAGGTTCTTTTTCCCTATATCCGAAAAATGAAAATAGCGCACAATAAAGGCCAGACGCTTCAGATGCCACATTTTGGAACAATCGAAAATCAGGTAGTTTTGATGAAAGAAGAACATGATATTGAAGGACAGCGCTTTAAAAAAATAGCTTTACTTACCCATAATTATACTCCTCCGGGAGATGCGTGCAATACTTATAAAGTTACTTTTTTGATGCTGGAAGAATTTGAACGTGACCTGCACAAGCATATCCATATGGAAAACAATATATTATTTCCAAGAGCAATTGTTCTTGAAAAAAACTTTGAAGTAGTGCTCTAAATATATAAATGATAGAAAAATATGTGATCAAATGAAACGGAGATTACAAGCTTTTTGAAGCGTTAAAAATTTAGGATGCGCTTCAAAAAGCCTTCAAAAGTGTCAATTAAACACCAGATAAAAAGAAAGGAAAATTGGATTTTTCTTAAATCCAGAATTGGATTATTATATATTGGCGTGTTTAGTGGTGGCGAATACACAATTCCATAAAAAATAATAGATATTATAAAGATGATAAAGTATCTTAAAATAAAAACTTTGAAGGAAATCACTTTGTACAATTCTTTAAAAAATAATTTCTCCAAGCTCAGCGACTTAAATTATTGTGATAAAGAAATAAACCATAAAAATATATCAGCGTCAAATATTACAGTTGTTTACGGAGAATGATTACGATACGTTTTAATTCTTTTAGCCCCAATACTTTAAATTAAAAATCTGTATGACTTTACACCATATACTTTTAATAATTCCCCTTATTGCTGCAACGATCTGGATTGGAGGCCATCTTACGCTTAGTATTGTTTTTCTGCCAGTTGCTTTAAGAAAAAAAGAACCTTTAATTATATTAAACTTTGAAAAAAAATTCGAACCACTTGGTATATCTTCTTTAATTGCCCTGATTATAACAGGAATTTGGATGGCCTATGATTTTGGAATTACGTACCAATCATGGTTTTATTTTTCCGGCAGTTTAGAAAAAGTAGTTTCGATAAAATTGGTTTTATTAATGCTAACTTTTGTCCTTGCACTCTATACTCAGATTTATGTAATTCCAAATCTCAATAAATACAATCTCAATAAAATAGCATTTTCGATTATAAGCGTAACTGTAATAGGACTTAGTATGCTTATTTTGGGTTCAACAATAAGATATGGAGGGATCTAAAGACGTATTTTAATATGTACTCCAACAGAATATCATGATCAATTTTTTAACTTGTTCAATCGCTGACGAACTTCCAGTCGCTGGTTTTGGTAAAGTTTATTAACCGGAAAGAACGCAAGGGATTACGCAAAGTTCGCAACGAACAGCCTTTGCGACCTTAATAAAGACAGCAGTACAGACAATAAAAAAAACCTTTGCGTACTTTGCGGTTAATTTCACAAAGTGATATAAACAAAAAATCCCTCCCGATAAATCGGGAAGGATTCTTAAAA
>Ga0247803_1000272_pt1 | contig 30705 bp, 32 predicted proteins | sample UWRJL014104B1_FD_180928 | JGI IMG/M metagenome (GOLD analysis project Ga0247803, IMG submission 180928) | Plant litter microbial communities from Arlington Agricultural Research Station in Wisconsin, United States - UWRJ-L014-104B-1 | ecosystem: Environmental > Terrestrial > Plant litter >...
GCGGAACAACTACATTGTCACGAAGCTAATGTAGATTACTTGAACGCCTCCAATGAAGACCGCCTGATCACTTCCGGCGGCAGACCGGCCCAAATGCTCTGCTGCTCCTACATGGAAAAGCTACGCCGCACGAGACTCTGGCCAATAAGGAAAATACCTAAAGACTACCGAAATCGCGTAGCTCGGATGTCCATCGCGTCGACCGATACGTGCAATAACTTTCATTGTGGATGCGATGTTGGCGCAGACATCAAGCCACAACTCTTGCAGGACGTGTATTGCCTAATCAATTCGGTGGCAGGCCTATGCTTGAATTGTGTACTTCGGTCGACGATAGAGGGCGAAGATGCAGTACTAGGTTGAACATTCGCATTCTAAATACTAGGTCTTGCGCCCGGGGAATGCAGGAAGGGGAGGTAAGAGGGCGGATTCGTGCGACACGTCCAAGGGAGGCTTCCGAAACGCTGTGCTTAGTTTTGATAGGACCAGTAATCGTCCGCGATTGCACCACGGACTTTGAGTTTAGGTGGATAAAATGAACGACACGATCCCTTAGATGCATTGATAACAACCACTGTTTGGTCGAATCCAGGATACTCACATCTCCAATTTGAAATCGCAAATACTTCCCAACCAACTGGTAAACTCTTCTTTCCCATTCAAGATGGCAAGCGCAGCCGTACCCCACTATCCACAACACGAATAGACCCCTGCAACGGCTTCGGCTCCTCACCTCGTGAGCCATCATCAGCTTATGCTGACAGTTTCCTGACAGATCTCGTCTACCCCAGTGTACCGTCACTCCTCCGGAAGAACAGGATAAACAACCCGCCCCTCGCATCTGCATCTGCACCGTGAATCTGCCGCGCACCTTACATGTCACCACGCGCGAACCGCAACCGCCCTGCCTCCCATTCGCCGTGTTTGAACACCCGCAACTCGGTGGCTTGCTCACGCCCTCTCTTGTGCGACATTGCATCTTGCTTCTCCGTCGGCCATTCCAAATCCTTCCTTGCGCAGTGCCGAGACTGTATTGACGTTTCCTCCGGAGTGGGGTTGCGAAACCGAGATTCGCTGGGTTATGAGCAGAGCATGTGATTCTGGCTAGGTTTAATCCGGGGAACTGCACGCTTGAGTTCGAATCACGCAGATTTGAGACTTCATTTAAACGGCGATATGGGAAAGGCCCTGTGAAGAGTTGGCCCGTTGTGCGTACCTGGTTAACGGTCCGGAAATTCATCTACTGGCCTGCTTTTTGCACCACGACACAATATAAAGACTGCGAGATCGACCGTCTCCATACGACTACCACGCGTCCTCTACCAACCTCCAATACCCATCTCATCCACATTCATGATGCGCAGCCTCAATCTAATCACTCTCGTCGTCGCCCTCACATCTACTGTCCGCACGCAAGACGTCCAAAAAGACTTCACCGGCATCGGCAATATCTTCGTGCTCAACTCCAGTGATTGGCGGACCGCGCATCCCTCTGATAAAGTCGGCTGTCTGAACGGCAGAGGCTTCTTCATCAATCCGAAAAGCGAGAAAGAATGCGGCGTCTTCTCACGACTTGCGACATATCCGTACACGCTATCAAGCCAAGATGGCAACTGCACCTTCAGCGACGAAACACGAGAGCGCAATACCGATAGTTGGTACGGTAAATCGGATACTGCCTGGAGTTGCCTGAAACCGTTTGAAGCGGTGATCTACGATGAGTTATACACTATTGTGAGACATCCCCCCTACACCTACTAATTAGCCCTTCTCTTCTTTCGTTCTTCCTACGAGCTTACCACTGACCATTCTCTAGTCCGGATTCCCATACACCTTCCTCTGCTTTGGCGACGTCGCATGCTACTACGATGCTAAGAGGATACCAAAGGCGGGCGAGAAAACTTCACTATGGCAGTTTCGCTGGGGCGCGCATCAGCAGGGTATCACGCCGGGCCATGTGATGCTGCAGTTGCTGTGGAATAGGCTGGGGGATCTGCCGAAGCGAGAGGATAGTGGTGAGGTGGTGCCTGGTCCGAGGGTTTCGCTCGAAGGTGGATTGCAGATTCCGCTGCAGGGACAACGGCTCAAGTAAGGATGGAAGCGCCGCTCGAATGGGAAGCCATGGCTCTTGAAGAGCATTAATGCTTGTAAGGTAAGAATGAGGATTATGGTGTACTAGTGAAGTGGCTCGCGCCGTAGCATATGATATCCACTCGAACGAGCTTTCCCAATCTCATCTTTCAATCTCTATTAAACTCCGAGGGTATTAGCCATCACAGCATAGCAGCGACCGAAAGCAGCATTGTCGGCTCTCAAGCAATCGTTGATTATTAGTCCTGAGAGGCCCAAACGCCCTCGCTATGCCAAAGAAGACCGGGTATAATAAACCCTCGCTCGGTACGCGCAAAGACCACATTTCACATCCAGACAATATCAACCCTATGTACGATCCGCAGCTATTATCTGCGACATGCTTACAACACCCAAAGCGCACCCACAAGCCCAACAATAAGGCACATCAACGCCCCACTGCTAGCTACCCGCGGTGCAGCACTCTTCTTCGTACTATCCGTATTGGCCTGCGTGGCCGGCGTACTAGCCCCGCCAGAGAGGGAAGACTTGTGCCCAACGCTACCCGTCACGCATATGGATTTGGCATCGCCCCATCTAGCGTCAGCCGTCTTCTTCCATACGTTGGTGACGTCGCGGATCATGTCAGCGGTATAGAAAATGCGGCAGTCGGCGGCTTCGTAGACAAATTCAAGGGGAGTTACGGAGGTATCGTTCCTGATCTCGTCAGCAAAGAAAGCATTTGGGAGAATAGGCAACAGAAGGGCTTACATGCGGATGTTGTCCTTCAGGTTGATGCCCGATGTCGTCTGTCCACTAGACAAATATGAACTTCTCATGAGTGGGCGATTGGCCCACACGAGCGCACCGAGTTCCGTCTTATTCAGGTCTTCCTGGTGGTCAGGGAGATTGTCATAGACCCTTGCAACCTGATCGTACACCTGGGAGAAGCTGAGCACCTGCGAGCCCTTGCTTCCAGAAACACCCTGCATAGCACCCTCAAACGGTTCCCCGCCAAAAACGACCTGCTGGACGCCCGCCTGCGTCTTCATGAACTCGGTGAACGTGGCGCAGGTAGAACCACAGGCGCCATCCTGCAGGAGGATAATGTTGTCGGCCTCAAACGGCTGCGTCCTGTTCAGCTTGTCGGCGCGGGTACGATAACCGGACACATCCATGGTTAGGTCGTCAGAGAAGAAGTTGTTTGGGTCCCTTCGTTGGGGCACGGTGAAATTGTCGCCATTGCGGACCTCGGGGCCAAAGTAGTCCTCCCAGGAGGTAAAGTTCGAGCCGTCGATCTTGATCGCGTTCCTGTAGTTGAAAAAGCTGTACCACAGGCCCGCGAGGTCGGATTGGAGCCCTTTCTCCTCGAAGTCGGCAAGGGCATCCTCGTATGTGACGTTGCTCAAATATTCGGTGAGGTACTGGCCAGTGAGGTCGAAAGCCGCGTTCGCACGGAACGTGGACACGCCATACGGCTCCATGCTCGGGAAGAGCTGCTTAAAAAGGTCGTACCCTAAGAAGACACGACCACCGCCATTGCCCCGAAGATCGATGACAAGCTTCTTTTTCCCAGCGTCTGTAGCATTCTTTAAGAAAGTACCGATCACATCTTGGAACTCGACGGGTCCTTCGTCTGTCGCGGGATGGAAGGATGGGACGCTGAGCACAGCGACATCATCGTATCCGCTACCACTGAGATAGTACCCTCCAATAAGGGCCTCGCTGTGCAGGATCTCGGGCTTGGGAAAGCCGGTTGCAGTAGGCTCAGCGTCCGCACGCTTCACCTTCTGCGGCGCAGTCACGTTTGGTGCTCCTTGATTGAGAAAGCGTTGGGCGAACGTCTCTCCATCTACTACGTCATCAAATTTGTCCAGGCCAATGGCCGCATTGTTGTAGTATTTCCTGATGGTCTTGTTCTCGTGCTCGATGAATGTGTAGTCTCCGTCAGGGATGTTTACGTGGCCGAAGAAGTTGCCCATGTATCCTCTTGACATTTGGGCTTGGTTGGGGAACAGTAGGTTGTACCGAGCGTGACTCTCGTGGTATTCGAAGGTCTCCGACCACAACTGCACGTAGGTCTCTGCGCTTTGGTTGTTGATCTGCACGATGGGTGAAGCCGTCCACCCCTCGTCTTTGGAAAACATTATATCGTCTGGGAAACGTTAGATTGTACCACCCTCTACCGCGCAGGGAACTTACAGTAATTGTACAACTTGGGTATCTCTTTCCCGTCAGTGGACACGGACACCATAGAGAATTCGTCCATAAGACCCTTTCCAACGTTGCCACGCCCGAAGCGGAAGACATCGCGGATGTCCGGGCGGAAACTAAAGTGGAAGTCATAGCACCTGGACATCGTGGTGGATATGTCGTATAGGAGTGTGTATTCATCTTCGTATTTGTCGTCTTCCAAGTCTTTGCGAATGATGTTGATTTCGTCGATGATGTCTATGCGAGGTTCGGTGTAACCTTCTGGGGGTTCTCGAAGGTAGGCGAGGTTACCTAGACGGTATGGTCAGCATGTTCTCCGGAAGACCCGACCTGACCCAGGTGCCTTACTTTGCCAATTCATGAACAGCTTCAGCTCGTCGATCAGAGCGAGGTCCTCCGCCTTGTCGATTGGGACCGACCTTAAACAGTCCTCAGCAGCTTGCCCAGGGACCAATGCTTGTGTCGCCTCAGGGAATAGTGACATGTACTCGGTAGACATGGAGCTAACCGACGAACACGGCGTGCCGCCGGATTGTGCTGCTACCGTCCTGCTGCTCAGCAGGACGGCCGCGCTGAGGGCGAGCAAGTCGAAGAGCATCGTAGGTGCAACGTGAGCTGTGCGCCACTGTAAATCCGCCTCGAAGCCAATGAAGGAGGGCTTAAACAACGACGAGACTACAAAAGAACGGTGAACATAAGAAACAAGACGCGGATCGGGGACATTAAGAGTCCCAACTGCCCGCCGCTGCAACAGCCCACCACAGCAGCACTCATTGGTCATTAAGCTCAGCCACCACAGAGTACGGACCTCTATGAGGCTGGAAGGAAATGGGCCAGCGCCCAGCACGGGGTTGCCAAGGTCGCTAGGGGCCGCGTACGTTAAAGGCTTCCCGGTCTAATTTAGGGGCAAAAAGCCACAGCCGAAGGGAGCAAGTGGTGTTCGACGGCCCCCAATCGTCACAAAATTGAGCAAACAAGTGCTAACTGGGCGTTTGCGGCTGTAACGCATGAGCAACGAGATCTCAGTAGTCGCGATGAGGCCGAGAGTTCAAGGTCAGACGGGCAAGACGGAGCAGAACCAGCAGCAGAGCGGTGTGGTGGGCAATGCCATTATCCCGCGGCGAGGTCGTGATAGAAACGTCGGAGTCAACAAAGCGTGCGGACTACATTTCACCCTGCCCTCTTTCCATGAAAGGTATATCGTGTTGTGAGATGTGGCGTTGCGCTGAGACATGCGCCGGTCCGGACTTCGAAAGGTTGGATCAAGCGCTGCTTGGCAGGTCCAAGCAAAGGGGATCGCTGATAAGCACTAAGAATACGCCTCGAATATCAAGACCCCAGGATTCGAGCGCAAGCTCAAACTCGTAGCGTTTGGCCACGCTCTGTTCAGCTGCTGCCTCGTAAGGGCGCTAGCAGGGCGTGCAGTTAGCATCCTCAACAGCCTGCTCATTAGAGCTTCAGTATATCAGTACAGGAAGACAGGTTGCAGCGATTGCTGAGGTGAGCAGGACGTCGGTATTGCCTTGATGGGATGGTGGGCTCGTCCAAACCTGGCGCAACCAACGCGCATGCAAGTAGGCGATGAGTCTTGTTGGCCTTCCAGAGTAATTACACAGGTCGCTGACAGCTGTTTAGGTGCCGACATGTATATTGACAGCTGCTCGAGCGAGAGTATCTCTCGCTTTCGCATAGTCGGACTTAAGTAACGCAGTGCCGAAGGGAAACAGAGTCTGGAAATAGAAGTGGTTACACCTCATCTCCTCGAAGTTGCACGAGAGCAAGCGAAGAAGCAATCGGCGCAGACCGGAATTACGATCGGCGAGCGCCAGCATGGAAGTCCTGGGTTGCTGCCCGATGAACAGGAGGGGAATACTCGCGGATCCGGCATGGGAGCTTCGCAAGGGAACCGCCGAAGAAGCGCAGACGGCAGTGATCCAGATGGCACTTTGGCAGCGGAGACGGATGCTTGAGCATGGAGAAGCTATTGGGGTTCGCCGCCTGACCTTCCTTCGACTGCGCGTACCTGGAACGTGCTTGCCGAAAGCAAACCTGTAGACAAGGACACGCTCGAAGACGGGTTTGACACGTTACGCCACGCTGGACGACATCAAAATCTTTGGTGGAAGAATCATGGGACGCGTTTAGATGGCAGCCACTAGCGCGCCAAGACCTGCGAGCCAGCAACTTCCCCGCGTGCCCAACCTGTCAACCTTTGTCGCATGCAGATTCAATATTTTCAGCTTTCAATGCTCCTTGAGAACATATGTAGTGGGCCGTGGTCCTCTACGATGTTGGACCGGGATGATGTGGGGTCTCAGGTGACCTGTGCTAGCCATTAGAGATGCAGGAGAATCGGACATTCCCGAGGTACATGAGATAAGAACGGATGAGGAGATGTTTATTTGATGGCAACGATGAACGCAGGCTCGCTTCAAGACCTCCATCACAGAATGTCCTTGGCCATGCAACCTCGAGCGGCAAGACAGCTCATCGCTGTAACTCAGTACCGGGCGACGGCTCCGAGCAAAAGGAACTTTCTACTCGGCTGAAAGGCTCCGACGGTAACCACCGTAAGAACCACCGCAGTTTTGACAACTCTGGTATCTGGGTTTATCTCTTCGGTGGCGCTCGCATATGCAGGCCTTTCCGTACTTGCTGTCCAACGCAACGACCAAGTCATCTATTATCCCTGCGTATTTCCCCACTATGTTGCTGAACCGCTGGACACGACTTCTCGCATGAAAAGGATACAAGTGAGCGCAGAGGTACTGTACGTCTGCTGTCACACTTCGGATGTGAAGCCACGCTTTGCACGTAGCACACAATGGGTTCCTTCATAACCATTCGCACGCGTCAATATACCGCCTGCTCTCTGTACACCAGTCTTCACACGAAACGGTCAACACCACGTCCAGCTCGAATGCGCCCTATGAACCCCACGGCGAACGAATCTAGTATTCACGATGCATGTCGATGTCAGATGGCTTCCAGCTCATCCACCCATGACAACCCTCGAGAAGACGTCCAACAAGGGGCCTTTCTTCCTTGCCATTGTCGCTACGCTGGTCTCCATCGCGCTATTGATCTTCTTGCTAAGAGTTTACACTCGTACAAGACTTCTTCGCTTCTTCGGCATCGATGACTGTCTGATGCTTATCTCGGTGGTCAGTATCGACGTATACAGTTCCTCTTGGGGGATGCTGATGGCGGTGTACAGCTCTGCGCGATAGGAGCGCTGGCCACATTCACTTCACTCACCCAGCTTGGTTTACGAGAGCAGAGAGATGATATACCAGCGGAGAATGTGGTTACAATGGAGCGCAACCTCTGGGCATTCAGATTGCTGATGGTTGGCGGTATAAGCTTCGTGAAACTCTCGATCGCCCTTTTTCTTCTGCGCATAATCCACAGGCGATCCCATCGACGACTCTTGTATTTGGCAATAGGTACGCTCCACTCTATCCGTTCCCTCACCATTACAGTGCTCTGAAACTGGTCTGCATTCATGCGATAGTCTCATCGTAGGATCTGCTAACGCCTCCAGTATCTCTGATACCACTGACATTCATTTGGGTATCCACTATTCTATTCCAATGTGTACCAGTCGCGGCAGCTTGGAACCATGAACGACGATCTGAGGCTCGCTGCATGTCACGCCTCACTCATCGAAATTTTGAGCTCTTCAATAGCTGTACGAATCCTTCAAGGGTTTCAGATTGTTCAATGCTCACGCCTATAGCCGTTAATATTGCCACCGACTTCGTCTTTGCACTGCTGCCAGTGGCCATCGTCTGGAAGCCACGCATGGACCTTCGCACGAGGATATATCTTGTTAGTATTTTGAGCTTAGGGCTTGTGTATGTGATTTGACATCCTGGTGTTGACTTCAAGCTTATTTTCACAGATCCTGCACAGCGGCCATCCTCCGCATGCCCTCGATATACCACATGTGGAAGGAAGATGACCCACTTCTGTAAGTTGCGCTCCAAACCAAACGCCTTTCAGCATGCAGCTGACAGACTGCACAGACATGGTGCGTGGCTATGCGTTTGGAGCGTGTGAGTACACCCACTCTCCCTTTTCTCGAGTCGTATCGATAGCAACAATCGGTGTCATGCGTACGGCATCCAGCCATGGTACGACAGGATACGCGACCGGCCGTTGTGCGCGTGTCGCAGATGGTCGTACTTGTGGGACACTGGACCGTTCACCTGGCAACGACTTTAATTTCTCTTCTCAGTGAAGGCTCCACATGACCTCGTCAAGCACATGGGCGGCTTGCGGTGTTTCCATTGTTTGTATTCTCATCCCATTCTTTTTTATTAGTTTCAGCTGTTCCTTTGTACGATCGATTATGCCTGTCGTGTCATCTTTCCCCCACCAGAATCGACAGCAAACACTAGCAAATAGCTGCTGATGATACACATCAGCATCGAGATGTCGACCGGCATAACAGCAGCCTGTCTTCCAACTCTTAAACCCCTCCTTACCACTATCTCAACCTTCTTTTCGGACCTTACTTCGTCCCTAGGCCATCACGGGACTTCCAAACCGGAGCAGATCATCGAATCACGTCCCCCATCTATATACGCCATGTCCCACGGTACACCGACATTTCTCTCGCTCCCCCGCCCTAAACCGACCCGCTTCCACGATCACACCTCCGACCTCGACTTTGATCTCTACGAGTCACCAATGCATCGATCCCGCATGCATAGTCGCAACCATTCGAACCTCACTGTGTACTCCAACTACACAACACTCACGACGACACATGGGGAAGGCCAGGCGATGAGACCGATGGCGTGTAGTAAGGGCTTGACTGACCTTGGAGCGGACATGCGGGGTTTTAAGAGTGGGTATGCGGTTAGTGTGACGAGTGGGAGTGGCGAGATTTGCGAGGGGAGCGAAGAGGGGAAGACGATTGAAAGGGTGGGGAGTGAGGAGGACGTGGGGAATGGCGAGAATGGAATGAGTGTCGTCGCGGTCGTTGGGGGGATTATGAGGACGACGGAAGTCAAGGTTTGCTAAAAGAAAGTGGAGGCGGGATGCCGCTATGTTGGGCTTGTAGGAGATGGAATAGAGAATTACGTCAAAGGATGATTGGGACAAGTCGGTATCGACATGACTTTTTCGTGTATACTTATTTCGGTCGTATTACATGCTTTTCGCAATACTACATTTTCCCGTCTCGTCTCTACTCATGGGTATGAGATCATTGCCGGATCCTGGAACCAACCAAAGGATGCCTAGAGGAACAGATAATCATGTTGCCGGGTAAGATCTGCCGAGCAAGTCTAGCGATCAGTTAGCATGTAGTATACTGCAGCGAGTAGCGACAAACACTCACAAAGTCAAACCAAGGCACATTCACCTTCCCACCCTCCGCCCTCTTCTCCCACGTCTTCTGTAACAACCCATCCAGACTCTTATAACCAAACCCCGTCGCCTTCCTTATATGCTCGATGCAAAGACACACATACTGCTGCTGGTGCTGCGAATCTGTCTCACCTCCCGCCACAAACAGCGGAAAGAGGAAACGCTTGAAATATGGCGATTTGCGGGATACTTGGGCTGAGGCGTCTAGGATCGCGTTGACGGAGGCGCGAATCCGAGGGTCCGTGCAGGAGATGGCGTAGGAGTCCGGGAGGCGGAGAAGGCGCAGGATGGCGGTGTGTTTGTAGGCCAAGGCGAGAACCTGCCAGGAGGGGTCGTTATCGGGGTAGGTGGTGTTGGCTGGATCATAGGCTTGTAGTTGCGAGAGGAGTGGGGTTATGTGTTCTTGACATGTTGAGGCGTCAATGGTGTGGAGTCTGAGCTTCTTGCCTGAGTGGAGCGCTTTTCCTAAGATAGAGAAGATGTCACTGGGGCATCCGACGAGCGTGTGGAGAATGGTGTTTCCTTCCTTCTCCACGAATTTCCGTGTGGCGGATGGAAAAGCGAGTTTTTCGGCGCCGCTGTAACCTCGGAGGAGATCGAACCTGATACCACTATCAGTAAAACTCACAGCGAGTTTTGACTCACGCCTACCATGTCAAAGCAGTGACCAGAAACATCTTCCCCGGACTCGGACACCGCGCACGACCAGCAATGCGCGAACACAAGAAAGCCACGCCGTTCAAGTGCGCACCATACTTTGACTTCCCACAGTCGCAGATATCGTGGAGAACAAGCGTCAACACGATGGCCAGCGCAACTTCTTCCTCCATCTCGCTCAATCCAGAGCTTTCCTCTTTCAGCAGTAGAACGCCTAGTGCTTGGAACGCGGAAAGGCGGTGCTCGATGGCCGCGGTGAACATCCGCGCATTTGCCTCTGGATCGCGGTTCATCATGTGGCATGCCGAAAGACCGAGGACAGCTTCGAGGAGGCCGGCGTTCTGGGATGCTAGAGGGAGGATGTAGTCTTTGAAGGGATTCACTGCGTCAAAGGTTGGAGTTGGAAGGGCTGTACAGATAGCGCTCTCGTCTGGTGGCTGTCAGCGCCGCCGCACCACAACTTTCTCGTGATTGGGACTTACAGTGTGTCAGGAGAACGTGCACTTGCTCAGCATCCGAGGGTTGGACGTTCTTGAGGAGGGCCGGTGGGAGCATCACGTTCGAAGATGATCTTGTCTGGGCGGCCTTGAAAATTGCTTGCTCGTTCCGCGAAGCACCAGGTCGCCCATCGTACATTTTGAAACTCAAGGGATACCCTTCGCACACCAGCCCTTTGGAGACGCATCTTGCGCAATTTGGGCGCGCCCTATCGCATTTGCGAGACTTTTTGCGACATGTGCCACACGCTGGATCTTTGAGATGTAAGCTGGGCCGTCTGCGGCGGTGAGCGGAATTCGCAGTCCTTACCAACACGAGCTGCTGCGCCAGTCCTGGGTTTGCAGGTGTTCTGCTGAGAGGTCATGATATATGAACTTGAAGATTGGAGGTTTAGTGGAGCCAGCCCCGCATCTGGTAACCCACGCTTAGCTGACACTAAGAGATTACCTAAGTGGTTGCAGTTGCTAGTTCTTGTCAAGCTTTCGCGAGCGTCTTTGTGGTTCTGTGTCGTAGCCTCACGCCCAATGGCATCAATGGTCAATGCATGTATCTGGCGTAGGCAACTTAACCTCGATAGTGCTCGGCTATCGACACTGGCGATTTCGCCGCGATCCGGTGGTAGGTCCTTAGCGCGGGCGGGTGTACTTTTCCCCAAATACTTTCCTTTCCTACTGCCACAATTACTGCTAAGGAAGCTTCTATCTCAAAAATCTTCTTCGTGACGCGTATATTGGTGTTGCCTACGCGCAGTGGCCAGTGGTAAATGTATGATTTGATGTGTTGGGCCGCTAGGTAGTAGGAGAACCATGGGAACGCGAAAAGCTCACACGTGAGAGCTCAACGCGAACTCAGGGAAGTCCATCACACCTTTTTCCCACTCCCCCACACGCTCGCGCTCACGACATCTCAAAAATGACGAAGAGACACGATCACATCGCCTTTCCCTGGCTCTCGTTGCCTGCAGATATTCGTCTTTTGATCCTCGACGAAATCTCAGGCCAGAAACTTCGTGGCTGGGCTCAGTGCGCAGCCGTCTGCAAAGAATGGCAGGCCATTCTTGAACCCAAGAACTTCTCCCAACTAGCATTACAGCCATCCTGTCTAGAAGAACTGGAAACCCTCGTTATCCGACAAAGGCCTCTTGTCCAGCACATCTGTCTCAATATCGACCTTCCTCGATACGCCTGTCGCACTTGTGAACAAAACGCCACAATGTCCAGTCGTAGGTCTACCATTTTTAGGAGGGCTATCATAAGGCTCTTTTCTATTCTGAGTACCTGGCAGCCAACAGGTCGGCTGACACTCGAGCTGAACGCATCTTCACCGAGTGACTCACAACATTGGTTTAAGAACTACTGTTTTGGACCCGGACATGAAGACACAAAAGACTGGACGCAACAGGAGAAAGCTATCAGATGGCACGACCCAAAGCACGGCTGGGTTGATGGTCAGCAGGTCAAGACTCCCGATCCGCCCGCTATTTTGCGCCTCTTCTCTCCGCTCTGCTTGAACGTCCCCCAAAATCTCCCTGTCGTTCATGCCGTTACAGGCTTCCGCATACGTCGACAACTTCGACATGAGCTTTTTCCCGAAGTACTAAAGGCCTTGTGGGAGAAACTCCCTCGGCTAGAAAGTATAGTCTACGAGCTGTGGCGTGTCCGGCGACACTACTACCAGATTGCATGTGCATATGGTACGTTTAACCCTATATCACATTTTGTTATACGCCTTTGTGTTTATACAAGTAGAGGGGATTTAACTGTTTTGTTGAAATTGTTTTGTGTTGGATATTTGGTGTAAAACCAACGAATTTACCTCCGCCCCACCTATATCAAACACGTATTTAATTTCCTTCTGACATTTTGATAGAGCTAGCCTCTTTAGTCCAGCACAGTGTTCCAAAACACGTCAAAAGAGTATCTATCTTCAAGGACTTCAACAACCAACTTGCACTGGCACTAAATAACGCTACGCCACATTTAGGCCGAGATATCGAAATTACCTCAGCTGTAGATCTCGAGCTAGCCAAAGCGTTTGCCGCCAAAAGTCACCATCTGGAGCGCCTTTCTCTTTCATACATGATCGACGCCCAGCAGTTTTTCACCTCATGCCAGCAGCGGCCATGTACCTGGAACCTCCTGCAGTCGCTGACACTCACATCATCCACACTGGCCCGGAAAGCTCCTCATCAAAATGTCTATACACTGTTGCGAAACGCCAGTTCGATTGCGCTGAAGATGCCGCAGCTCAAAACCATGGTGCTCTGGAACAGTGAACCGGGACAAGCCTGTGCGGTAATTTATCAGCGACATACTGCAAGTGCAATGGCTACACTTACATGGCGTGGTACATGGGATCTTGAGCTCAGTGATGATGTTGTTGAGTCCTGGAAGAAGGTTGCTTCTGGTCCCTGTTACCTACGGCTGGAGAAGGAAGCATTACGCGACGTGAGTATCAGGTCCCATGGCGATGCATTGCATCATCTGCGCTTGCCCGATGGAGTTGTTGATTCAACATCACTATGTCAAATACGTCACGAGGGAATGATGCAAAGAATGGCCTGATCAGTGCATTTGTACACATTTCTATCTACTTGCTGGCTGGTCTTGGCTTCGCTGACCAGCCCGCGAACAGGCTGCGCTACTGACCCAGGGCACCACGTGAAGGTGCCAGCCAATCGTCCTAATAAAGAAGAGAAGAAGACGAAGGGCAGTGGAGCAAAAGAAGAGAAGAAAAGGAGTGGAGCAAAGAGTAGAGGTAGAAGACAAACCGAATGATCAAACACAAGAGATGAAATTATTACTCACAGCTATGGTCGGCGAGCGGCCTCATCCACGACTCTCTGAGCCCGATCCAAGGCCCTTATCGCCCGATCCGTAGCCTCACTTAGTCTGACCAGTCGATATCCTCGCACCCAGTTGTGGAGGGCGGCGTGCTCGGCAGCGGAGGCTGCGGCGTAATAAGCCCTGGCACGGGCGAGGGCGGCGGCGGGCGAAACGACGCGACCAGATCGGAGCGTCGGCCTAGGAAAAGCAGTTAGCGGGCAGACCGTCCAATGTCGGGGCGATGATAATGATTAGGAGGAGTTTCTAGCGTGACAGTTGGAACAAATAGTACTCACATGGGTGGTGGTGGTGTTGGTGGAGGAAAAAGAAGAACTCGTTGCGTAGGAGAGGGACAACGCTAGACGGTCTTACCTTTCTGTCAATGGGTTTGCTACATCCCACCTGCTTCAAGGACTGTATTGGTCAGGAAGGAAGGGGCCATGTGTATGAACACCTCCAGATGCAAGAGTGGTCCTGCCGCAGCTCTAGATACTACTAATCATCCAAGGTAAGTGCTACAGGATTCAGACAGCAATAGCAACATCGAGCAGATCAAGCCTGCCGCCTCTGGTGAAAGCGGTTCCGACTTCAGAGAAGGTATGATGGCTCCCACTGAATGTGCCACGGGTATCTGGAGCATAGAAGGGTTAGAAAAATATGCTAACTTGGTATGACATGAATAAAAAGATGTGCCACTATATATCTACCTCTTTGAGCGCAGCTAACTCGCCACTCGCGGCTTCCAGCTCCAGCTTCAATCTCGCTGCCTCATCCCGATGCTGATCCAAAGATGATTCAGACATGTTTTGCAACTGCTTCCCAACTTCATTCTCAAGTTCACCACGCCGCGAAGTTTCTGCAACTAGCTCCGCCCATATCTAGAGATGGTTAGAGATCTCGCTTTCTAGTATTTAAGACAGATGTAAATATAGGTCTGGCTGCTGCCGCTACGCTGCAGGGGAAAGTTGCCCGCACGGACTTCTTGTTGCGTATGGGTGCTCTAGATCTAGGGGATAAAAAAGGGGCGCGGCGTAGTAGATAGATTGAAGAATGCGTGTAGACTGGAATGTCAGTGCCGCTAAAGGGGACTATCGAGGTCTTACATTTGTGCATGCCATACACTGCAGCGCCTAAGTAACAGCCAACCCTACCTGATCGGGGCGGTCCTGGATGATGGATGCAATCCTAAACAAGAAGAAGCCAATTTGGACGACGTCTGAAAACACTGACTCTTCCCGACCAGTGCTGCCTGCTATCAGCCTCGGCGGTGCCAAACTTATGCCTACAGCCGCTGCGAATTCCATACAGTTAGGCCCCATCTTGGCTGCCGGTGCACTATCCGCCGGGGTCATTGGCACGGTCCGTCATCACGACATCCGTCGAGGTGCTGCCAAGGATACGTCCGTTGCTTTCCGCTCTGCCACTGGACAGGGTGCAGCTGCGACGCTTGGAGAAGTACAGCATGTCCTCGGACATTCGCATGAATCCCTGTAGCGCGGGATTACACAGGGCTATGTCGGTGTTACTCACGTAGACAACTGGGCCCCTCGACTTGCGGCGCAACTGGACGACCCGTTCAGTAAGCCTTTGATGGCTACCACTGCTGTTGCCCAGGAAAAAAGTGAGGTGGATCGCCTCACAAGGACACCTACCCGGGTGACTGACCTGTGTGTGGAATACAAGCTCGATTCCACAAAGAGATCGGACCGCTTGAAAGCCACAAGGTGGGGGAGAAAGCGCGCCTTATATCGTGGTCGTCATCGGAGCGTAATCGGGTTGACGAGCCCGAACATGGAGTCATGGACCAGCAACGACCGAGATGCTGAGTATGACTATCTTGAGTACAGTTCGGCGGAGCATGCAGAACACGAAGACGAGGAAGAAGTTGCTGGGGCGACGGAAGAGCTTGGATCAAATCTATTGCACTTCGTGACTGGCAAGGACCGCAGCGCAATCAACGACAAGGCATACAGCTCCATGCACGAGGACTTGCTCCAGTCAAACTTGTTCCACGCGCTTGATACAACACCTGCCTTATCAGCCCAGGTCCAAACTGCCTCAGCCTAGGTTCAGATCGACTTACCCCACATTCAGACCGACTCAGCCCATTCGTCTCTGCCTCCATTACAGCCAGCTCCTACTTTGTCAGAGATGACCTCTCTGGAATTTGTGCGATACTTCTCCGCGATCAACATTACGAGTTCTCAAAGGATCGCAGCTCGTTCCAAGGACGTCCAAAAGTCGCTGCTTGATACCAAGAATGGATTCAACAAGGACGAATGTACGATCTTCCAGTTCCAGTGCACATTTCGCAATCTTCATCGCTGCGGTTAGACTACTGGCAGTCGCAACAGGATGCGAGCCCATGAGGGCGTCTGTAAACCCGGTGGCACGAACAGACTCGCCCCTGATGCAGTCACATACCCTTGTCTTGCCCCAGGCTGTGGACTCTCCTTCGCATCTGAGAGTATCCTGCGCGTACATCGCAAGACCCATGGTTTCCAGCCTCGGCCCTGTCCATACGGGTGCGCACCGGAGAAAGATCACTCACAGCCACGAACTCTCGATGCACGCCAATTTGCCCCGGCTCGTTGTCCTATCAAGCCTTGCAAGTCTCTGCGGGTTTTCAAGTCTTACCGTGTGTTCGAGGAGCAACTTCTAGAGGCGCACCCAGGCTTGCCGAAGGAAGAGTTTGCCGCCTCGGATTCGAAGACACAAGAGGAGGAGCTCGATATTATTGGATCAGACAAATTTGCCCCGGCTCGTTGTCCTGTCTTGTCTTGCAAGTCTATACGGACTTTCAAGTCCCATCGTGTGCTCAAGGAGCACCGTTTCGAAAAGCACTCAGGCTTGACGAAAGAAGAGATTGCCGTCTTGATCAACGAGACTCAGGATGATGAACGCGTCGAGTTCGGGCTAAACTCGTTTATCGTGGCTTATTGCCCCGTCAAGTCTTGCAATTCTACACGGGATTTCCGGTCCTACCGCGTGCTCATGGAGCACTTCGTCAAGAAGCACCCAGGCCTGACGAAGAAAGAGAGGGCCGCCATGATTTCCAAAACCCAGGATGATGAGCGCGTTGTGTCTGGTGACGACGATGTAGATAATCACGACGCTTAGGATTTCACTCAACAATATACCAATGTCGCATGTTTATTAGGTATGGTAGGTGGACGGTATGATGCATGTATATTATCAAGTGTAGCATCTATTGCTATTGTTCCTTCTCGCTGTAGTAGGCCCTCAAGTGGGCAGGAAATATACAAAGAGCTCCACAATAGGGAGCTGTACCAGTCCAAATTCCGACTCTTATAATCAAATCATGTTCTGGCCGTGCAACGAGTAAAAATCATGCTGGATGTTGCGCGACATCGAAGATGAGGGAGGGAAGGAATTAGTATTACAACTTTGCGATATATCAGGCCGCATTGCTTCGCAGGTCCCCACTACCAGCCTGGGTTATCTAGCAGCGGCTCTCCAATATCCCCGGACTAACTCCATGGTTCCAGGCGTTCGCAACGCCTCCCGTAAGATGGCGGTTCACTACGCCGCCTGTGGCGATACCGCTCTCACGGGCGACATTCAGAATGGGACCAGCCAACCGACGACGGTGGGCTGGCTAGCTTTGGTGATTGCGGAACAGATGATGCGATGATGCGATAGAGGAGAGAGACTTTTGGCGGCGGCGTGTCGATCACGACAAATGGCAAGGCACAGTTGTTGTTGTTCTTCTTCCTCAAGTGGCCAGCAAAAGCTGACCAACTCAATGAAAAAGTGTGGGTCGCGTCAGCTGGAGGTAGTGCAATACCAGCGACACTGTGGCCTCAACTATGGGCAAGCCCAGGGAGAGGAGGCCAGCGTAAAAAATAGGGATAATCGTAATGAGTCCGTAGACTCTGGAAATGGAGTTAGCTGATGATACCCATATGGAGTGGGAGGACCATACCGTTTTAGCGATTAAACTGCGGCTGTTAGTGGAATCCAACAAAGAGATAGAGAGTAGCTCACCTAAAAAGAACAGATACTACACTTGATCTAAGCCAAAAGGCAAAGAGAGCTAAAGTTTCGAAATGGGCACGGCGAGGGCGAGTTTATATACGCAGTGGCTGCCAAGTACGCTAAAAACGCTAATGAATCACGTGCCCGGTTAATCCACAGCGGGTGGGTGACCGCTAGCGAGGTTCGCGGTCATAGGTGAAGGCGCGGGTAAGGGAGAACTTCGTGATATCGAGAGCTTGGCGGCTGGCGACAGTAAAGATCTGAAATAGGACAGCGAGACGTTGAGAAAGAGGAAAGCGTTGTAGAATGGGGCGGAAAACCCATCTCGATACATCGCATATCGATTGCCACCATCAGCGGTTCCGCAGTCGCAACACTTTGGCTAATGGACAATAGCATCGGTATGGATATCCCTCACAAGCACGATTGTGTATGCCAACTCGAAGGCACGGGAAACAAGATATAATGGGCCTTGATGCAGCACGGACAGCTGTAAAATTCATAACGTTCTACTGGGCAAGCACGCATGGTTGGTGACCGACGATATCTAGTTTGACTTGCGGCTTGTTCGACACGCAGGCCTTCGGCGCCTGGCAGATCCCCACCGTGATGTCTTGTCTGGACCACACGTACATCAGCCCGAAAACAACGGAACGCACACTGCACGAATCCTCCGTGCGCGCAAAAGTCGCAGAAGCGAAGACGGAGGGAGGTGCATGGAATATATGTCGAAAAATGAGCCCGTCCAGACTCAATCTGCTCATATAGAGCGTGACCGCAAGTCGGTCTGGACAGTCTCGTTCTATCTTTTCCGAAGGAATGAAACCTTCAGCCAAGTCTGATGAGGTACCCTCCCTTCTAGACAGACACCTAAGCTCTACCCCCCCGATGTACCTCATGCATCTTCTAAGCAGTCCTCGCTTTGTTTCATCCTCCAAATACTTCTCATATACATTCTTCTTGAGCTCCTCCTCATTCCAATTACACTGATACTAAGCTTTGCACGCCTTCTTGCGTGCCGCGATCGCCTCGTCGTCCGAGGACGAAACGCACTTGGAGTCATCGTCTGTGTTGCTGCGACGCTGCACCGAGCCCTCTCCTTCCTGCATTCAGTCCAACCATTCGGCTTCGTCATCCAAGGTCTCCATGTCAAGCTGCTCGGCGTTGTTGATGGAGAAGGCCGAGTCGACGACGACGGTGGCGGAATCCGTGTTGGGGACTGGACCTGAGGGGACGAGAGAGAGCTCTTCGTCGTTGTGGGCTTTGAAGCCGCCAGGGAAGGTGTCATGGGCTTGGCGTTGCGGGACTGCGGCCGGGACGTGCTTCTCGTGCTTGTAGGTGGGGATGACCGCTGCGACCGAGAGGGCGCTGGGACGGGTTAGTGAGGATCGGGAATGGCGGTGTGGCGTACACTATGACCGGTAAGGCGGCGAGGGTGAACTTTCCGTGCGAGGGTGAACTTTCCGTGCATGATGGTTGGGTTTGCCGGGACTTGACTGGGCTTGGATTGAGACTAGAAAGTGGTCAGGGAAGACGGGGTCGAGCTGGTTATGTATTCAAAATGATGCTAAGGCATTTCCCATCCAGTATGTAATGCAATATGATCAGGGGTGATGGTTAGAGTGTGACGTTCCAAAGTTCACAATGGTAGAGAGCGAATCTAGTTTCCATCTCGACGGTTCTGAGCGCAACAGCAAGTCTGGCTGACTTCACCACGCTCAACACGTTCAACCTGGGAAGCGCACGTGTGTCGCTACTCGTGGCTGCCAATACCACGGTAAAAGAATCCCTTGCCCAACACAAAACTCCGCCACCATAAAACTTGTCAACGCTGACCCAGCTCTTTTGCACTGCACAACCGCTACCTCGCCATTCAGCCCCGCTTCTTCGACTGCGGAGCCGGGCTTGCCCCACGACTGCTGGTGTCCGTCTTGCCGGCCATCCACGATGCGAGATCGAAGTTCTGGATCTGTGAGGCGGTATCGGTGGCGCCTGAGCCCATGACGCCTTTCTTCTGCATTTCCTCGAACTCGGCCTTGGTTTCTGGGTCCACTGTATCGCCGTCAGCCTTGTACTGCATCCGAGGTGGTGTTGCGAGAGCATACTGTTTTCCATCAGGTACGGCATGCCGAAGATAAGGCCCATCGAGACGATGGCCATCAAGATCATAGGGCTCTTTAAGAACGAGAGCGGAGAGACTGCAACTGTCAGCACATATTCGCAGCGACATCGTCCGCCATTGGCAACTCACAACCGCCCCTGTCCTGGTAGTAACTCTTCGGTCCTATCGGCTTCGCCTCAACAACCAAGCCATTACCGCCCTCTCCTCTCCCCTCGCCCTTGTTGTCCCACTCATTTCCAAGAAACGTCTGCCATGCTCGAATCATCTCCTTCTGCTCCCCGCTGCCCTCGACCGTCTCTTCCAAGGTCACATCTATCCGCAGCGGCTCAAAAGAGTAGTCGTGGCAGTGCACTGTCGCCAGATAACTTCCTACGGAAACATTGTTGAAGTTGAAGGAGTTTGAGCGCGTCAAGTAAGCGTCTTGCGGAGGTCCGGAGGACTGGAGCGTGGCGTGGGTGGTGGAGGAGAGGGTGGATGGGTTTACGTGCTGCGTTGCGGGGACGTGGAGCATGAAGCGCGCGGCAGAGGAAACGGAGGCCAGGTAGGCGACGGCGGGTAGTGTGGACCGCATCTTAGAGGAGTGATGTAGGGTATGCGTGGGCGTTGGCGTCGGCGTTGGAGATGTTGGACGGTGAGCTCGGTGCAAGCGCGACGTGCTTCGGGAACCGGCGGAACGTTCCGCCGAGCAACTATTACAACTATTTTACTCGCCATTCAAGCTATTTACGACGATTGTTGCTAGAATGTATGTTCTCGAGCTACTCGCATAGTCTGAAGCAACCCATCGCTTGTGTTCAACAGTATGGGCAGCGCCTCAGTACCAATGCGCATCACTTCAATCTCACGACAACATACTCATACATCCATCTCGACCTTGTAAATAACTCAAGCACCACCAAAGCGGACGCTGTTAAAAGTATGGGGTGTTGTTTCTTAGGCATGCATCTTTTCCATAGGTAGATGTTAGTTTCATGCACGCAATGCTCGAGGTACTGCGCCACGATAATGCGGCCACTCTTTCGACACATGGATTCAGCCTCGCCAATTATGTAGGCTTCTGCTCCGCACGCAGCGCAGACCCCGATTCTATTATCTTCCCCTAGTTCCTCCTTCTTCTCCAGTCACACCCCAAAAAGCGAATGAGCGTCCTATCCCTTGACAACGACCATGGCCGAGTTCGCGGCTAGTATCATTGGCATCGTGTCAGCAGGCGCCAAGGTCACGCTCTTGCTCTCACAAATCGCTGCCGATGTAGGCTCCGCCGGCAAGGAGGCCAGAATGGTTGGCAGCGAGATCCGCTCGTTCTGCGCTGTCATCAAGACGCTCGGTGATGCACTCGGGAAAATCCAGGCTTCGCAGTATTACAAGCATTGCGCGGAGTTAATCGAGCCTATGACGGAGACGAGTATGGAGATGTTCACGGAGATTTTGGATGCGTCGGAGAGCCTCAAAGTTATGGCGAAGGGTAAGGATGGAAAGGATAGCAAATTCGGGTTCGTCGGACGCGTTCAGTGGGCCATTTTCCAGAAACCCAAGATCATGGTGCTGAGGGCGGCGATTGAGGCATACAAGTCCAATCTAGCGTTGATGCTGGCAACACTCAATACTGCCGAGAAGGTTGCTCGACTTTCGTACGTACCCACCATATCGGTGAAAATGACAGTTGCCCTCTAACCTACGTAGGCCAACACAAGCTTCCGCGGAGCTTATCTGCGAGGAAGAGAAGGATCGATCGCTTCTACAGAGTCTCGAGCTTGAGCATCGGGCATCCATGATTGAGCTTGAAGAAGTTGAACAGCAGTATCGCAGGTCCGCAGTTGACGAATCCATAGAGACCTCTTCCCTAGAAGCCCTGGGAGCTCCAACGACACCTATCGAGATGTCAGCCAATTCAGCACTCAGACCTTGGATGGACGACCTAGTAGGATCAGCAAGAGAAGAAATTCAATCAATTCGGTCTAGTCTCTCGAAGAGTTCGTTATTCGACGTCCGTAAGGTCCAGGGACAAGTCTCTCGGCAAAGCGAGAGGTTGTCGGTGTTGATGGCTGAAGACCAGCACAGGATCAGTCAACGTTGGTCTGCTATCATTTCGCTATCAGCAGGTTCCTCAAGTCATTCGCGAGCAATAGGTGGAGAGACGGCCCTGGCCCATCGGCACGAATCATCTGTACGCGGCGAACTCCCGATATTAACTTCGTCCGGTGATGCCAAACGCGTAGCTTTGGACCCTCACAAAGCTCTTCTGGAGCCCTTTTACTACGAGGTTACCAACTGGCTTATGCAGCAGCCTCTAGATTCGCGCACCGTCATCCTTAGAGCACTCGAAAGAGATATTTTCGCGCCGCCACTAGATCCGCTCGGTAGTCCACCCAATACAGTTCAGATACCCGATGCTCTCAAGGACCAATCACAGGACCATAATCAGTCACACCAACTACTCGATTCTCGACTGCCTAAATGGGACTATGATGAGTTCTTATACCAGCCGGAAGTTGGCGAAATTGTCAAGCGAGTTGAGCATCAACTCAATAGGCATAACACTTTGATGTATGGAAGCGTTGAGAGGTCAACAGTCGACTTGAGCGATAAGAAGCTGCTATGGTTGGATGAGGGTGTGTTTATCAACGCGTTGACTTCCAGGGTTACTAGACTGATCCTATCCCGCAACCGTCTCGACAATCTACCGCATACTCTTTCGCTTTGTTCACAGCTTCGGCATCTGGACCTGGGTGGCAACCGATTTTCGTATGTTCCAAATGCAGTCTTACAGCTTTCCTCGTTGGAGACTCTAGACATAAGTGGGAATGAGTTGCGTGTTCTGCCGCAGGCTTTGTCGAATCTGGCATCTCTTAAGGTCTTATCGGTCAACGACAACAAGATCCGAGGGCTACCACTTGCGATTGGCGACATGCCGAAACTCGCACTACTCAGATACAAGGACAATCCTGTCGAATTTCCCTCTGCCGAAGCTCTGGACGCTTTCATCCCGAATAAATACGCGCCGACACCGCAGAATGACGACGAAGAAGGATTCCAGAATACCAAACGCTTGAAGGCTTTTCTCAAAATGACCTTTCAACTCTCACCTAACGCCGGTAAGTACCACATAACTATTTCAAGTTTCCACAACGAACTCAGTACCCAGTCCGCAAGAGGGAATTGCGGATCTTCACTGAGATTTGAGGGTGGACGAAGGCTAATCTCTCTGCAGAACGCGCAATAGAAAACGCTCCGGACCCCTTTCTTAAGGACAATAGCCATGCGAGGGTCTTACCTCGTATTCAGGAATATCCTGTTCCACACCCCGGGACTCACAACATCTACGATAGTCCAGGCTTTGCTCTCGAAATGCCAACAATCTCAAACGTAACGCGACCAGAGCTCACACCATCTCAATCGCTACCAGCCTTTGCAACGCACCTACAGCACCCAGACCTTGAGCAAACGTCCACCCAGAGACTCCTACCAACGCATCGAAAGTCTCGCTCGCACGACGTGTCGAGCAAATCTCGGACTGGAGTCCTGTTGGCGGAGAATACCTCGACTCGGCGCAACTCTTTCAACAGCTCTATGCCAGCATTCAGTCTGGCGGACGTGCTTGATGAGGAGCAGCCAATTCTGGTCAAGCCAGCTACAAAATCCCACGTCAAAGCTCGGCCTAGCTTGACTGTCTTCGAGCGAGCGGATATGCTCTTGGGCCGGACGAAGAAGCGCTCTTAGTTGGTCTAGTAAAACATTCGCTAGGATATACATTACTTTATGAGTCGGATGGGCAGGCTCATTATTTCGTGCTTTGATTCGCCAATTCAAATAGCAATGCTCCGCTGCATTTTTGGACGCAGCTTGCGCTAAGACAGCGTCGCTATAACCAGCTCTTCCAATGGGGTAGTGCCCGTTACAAGCACAAGGACGCTCTCCATCACTAAGCGAACACGCCAGGCCGCATTGCAGCCTTCGCACTAACCCATACTACCTAGTTCCTCCGTCAAGATGCTTCCTCTAGCCATCAAGGAAAAAACCCCCACCGGTGCGGACAATGCACCCCGCCCGCAAAACATGCACCCGGTCGTCAAAGCATGTATCTTTCCGGAGATGGATATCGGATGTCTGCATGCATGCTCCAAGTGCTGCGCCACGATGAAGCGGTCACCCTTCCGCTGCTTGGATTTTGCCCAAAGCCGCACTGGGGGTATTCACATGTTGATCTCTATCTTGACTAAATGCCGGATGGGCGTCAACACATCAAGCATATAATTCAAAACCTCTCTATCGCATCCCTCGCCCTGAAGAGAGACACTGCCGCCGGGGCTACACTGGTCCAGGCTTTTCACTCTTTGTAGTAGTAGCGAATGCAAATGCCCATCTGTCATGCCATCTGGAATAGAATGCGTAGTGTTAAACCCAAGCACTAAGCTTTCCAGGTTCGAATCGGCTGTATGACCGCTAGCGTTGCCAAGTCTGTTGCTATTGCTGGTGTCGGTCTGGCTATGATGATAAGGTTGATGCAGCAAAGTGGTGAGGCTGGTGAAATCCCTATCGGTGAACGGGTGTGGGCCTATTGTCGAGGGTGATGTCGTGTTCGTGGTCCAAGGGAGAGTTGGATTGGGGGGAGCGTGTCCGAGATCGTCAATGGTCATTGGTGTGTCGTCATGACCCAAAGGTAGCAGTGTCGTAGCCTTCTCATGGAGCTGTACATGCTGTTCCTGCCGCATCTGCTGCCCCCACCCCATCCGATGTTCCATTTGTTGCTGCGCGCCTGCAGTGGACTGCATAATTTCATCCATCTCGACACGCCCGCCAATGCTTGTTTCGGGCGACACGCTCCAGTTAGGGCGGGATATGGGCCCTGAATCTGTGCTCGGAGTGGTGCTCTCTTGGTCCTGCTCTTCGGCAAGAACAATGGCGGACGAAGAGGAGGGTTGCCCAAGGCCTGGACCGAGTCCGGATCTAGAAGACGCTCTGCTTCTGATCTTCTTGGAGAGTATGGTGAACCTTTGCGACAATGAGATCAATAGAGTCATAGATGGCCAAGCGCAAGACTCACCGATTCTTCAAGTCATTCGCTGATCGGGTGCTGTAGTGTTTCTCTTGGATTTTCCTCCACTCTCGGCCATAGCGCTCAACCGACTCTAAAAGAAGTTCATCCTATAAGCAATTCGGTATTAGCTCATGGTCCCGATACAGCCATATCTTCAAGACATACCTCCTTGGGCGTCCACCGCTGATGATCCAATCGTGGATCCAAGTTGTGTTGCCACCTCTTGGCACATTCTGGAGAGAATGTTGTCAGCGATGCTAAACGAAGATGGTCGGGTTGACTGAACAAAAGCATCTTCTTACGGTCGGGAGATCTCGAACCAACTTCGCTAGCTACCAGTGTCCATCTACGCCGAACGAACTGGTCAGTAAGCTCGAGCGAACTATTTGAGGGGGTAGATGTACAGTCGACATGCAGGCTGGCTGCGAAGTGCAGTAAGTGATTTATGGGAGAGTTCTTACTTTTGGCCATGGTGTGCCACGGCGCTACGCAACATCATGTCCTCGTCGGCTTCCCATGGTCCTTTTCTGAGACCACCACACAGGTGGTTGACCCATCTCTTGCGGCAGTCCTTGTTCGTTCGTCTCGGGAGCTTCTCAGCCACGCAGCTCCAATCTATTGCACATCCTAGATCCGCTACCAACGGCCAGAATGGCCATTTTAGCCAGGTGCACACGAATAGTTGTTTGGATTTCTTCCTCAGAGATCATGTCGTAAGGCAAGAAAGAATAACTCACTGTATTGCTTGACGTAAGTTCGTAGAATTTTATCTTCTTCTTCTCTCCATCGTGTCGGCGTGCCGCTTTGATGCCCAGATGTATTCATCTCAAGATATCGTCTCAGTGGTACTACTTGGCAGGTGTATGTTGAGCTAGACTGGTTGTTCGGGAGTCATGTGAAGAAGGTTAACAAGAACTCATGGGCAAATATGGCTGAGACTCTAGAAGTGAATTCAGCGTTGCACCGGAAGTAGCTTAACGCCCGCGTTTTATTCCCTGATGTAGCTAGAAGGCAGGGTCCTGTCGCGGCGCGAGGCCAACAGCGTGCCCTTTAAAGCTATCCACGGATCCCGCACTCGCTTTGCGAACTAAAACACCAAAACAAATGCCTATGCATGATCAGCTACTGTTGATGACGTACGTCACGCACGAGAGGGATTCTGTTGAGGCCAATCAGAACCTGTCATTCGGGATCCGAATGTCGGATTTTCGTCTCTCTAGGTCCCGTTACGCACCGCAACTAGGCTGACGGCGATCGACAGATGCGAGATACCCGTCAGCCATTAGCTATAATTTCGGACGAGGCCAGCCATTAGTAACTTGCATACGATCCTTTGCTCAACACTTGCATCGAATTACGACGCAGTCAAGCGAAAGCTGATTCTGCATATGTATACAACCTGCATTATCCATCAACAACGTGCATGCGTATTTTTTAGCGCTGACATACCGCAGGGGGTGGGGAACTAAAGAAGGCGGATGGAGGGCCCAGGACCCGAGTATATTCCACGTACTTCCCGAGTCGTTGGTTAATAGTTTTACTGCACACATGCGCGCAATACACCAGCTGCTTGCGTCAGGGTGAAACTGATAAGAAGCACCACTCGTACTTTGCTGCAGATTCAGTGGGGATCAATGCGGAGGTTACCTTACGAACCTTTGCGCCTTTGATGTCATTTTTTCGCCCTGCGACCTACATTCTACCTTCTTTTTAGGTCTTTCCGCATGTCGACAACCAAGATGACTCATCGTGTCCTTCTCACCGGAGGCAATGGTTTCATCGGATCTCACATCCTGGCCCAGCTTCTTGACCGCGGTTTCAGCGTCTGCTGTGCCGTTAGAACATAGGAAAAAGGCGACAGGATCTTGAAAGACTTCGCTGCGCAGCAAGATCGGCTTGCTATCACGATTGTCCCCGATATCGTCGCACCGGAAGCATACCGCAACGCGGTACAGGGACCACCCCCATTCGATACCGTACTTCACACTGCGTCGCCGTTCACGTACAAGGGCGTAGGGAGCAATCTTGAGTTTCTCGAGCCTGCGATTAAGGGTACCATCAACCTGCTACAAGCCGTAAAGACAACGCGCCTACCGTAAAGAGATTTATTTGGACAGGTAGCTGCGCCAGTGTGATTGATTACGACAACCTCGCGTCGGACCCACCCAGAATCTATACAGAAGCGAATTGGAATCCTGTTACATGGGATGAAGCAGTGCACGGGGATCCGTCGAAGGCTTACAGAGCTAGTAAGCTTTTCGCGGAACGGGAAGGTACTTCCATTGCCTTGGCTGACGTTGGCGAATGCTTATCTGCACAGCGTGGAACTTCATGGAGAAAGAAGAGCCGTGTTACGATTTGGTGACTTTATGCCCGCCGGCGACTTTGGTCCTTTGCGGCATTCGGTTTCGAGCACCAATGACTTGAACGAATCAAATGCTCGCCTGTGGAATCTTTGTTTCAAATCGACAAAGAATGCTTCCGTGCCGTACATCCCTGTGCACACTTACGTCGATGTCCGAGTAAGCCCCCCCGCTTGAGTCTCTGTCTCATGTTGACCGAAATCCTATAGGATCTTGCGGAGGCCCAACTGCAAGCTATGACAGTTCCAGAGGCAGGCAATCAGCGCTTCCTGGTGTGCGCTCAGCAAATCAGCTTCCAGGATATTTGCGATGTTCTCAGATCACGCTTCCCAGAGCTAAGTAAGCGCACGCCGTTGGGAAAACCTGGTACAAGCTCCTTGCCTCCAGGTGCGTACACCAAAGTTAAAGAGCTATTAGGAGTGAGTTCCGACGTCTTGAAGAGACAATTGTGGATGCCGCACGTTGCATGTTGGATATAGAGCGGAATGAAAAGCAAGCGCATTACTGACGCGGGAGCTGTCGATTCTACTTAAGCTAGGCCGGCGTCAGGAAAACGAAACATGACCCTTATCTTCCACCAATACAAAACGTACTCAAGCGACCTACAGATACTCGGTTTATTCCGATTCAACATACCAGGTATACTGACTTCAAGCAGCTGGCACGTATTTCGGATTGATTCCCCCCACGTCTGACGCTACCATGCAGTGCCACATTTGACGATCCACTCCACCCCGGCGCATCAGCCGCAGTTTGCATATAAGCCGCGCAAATAGAAGATCTTTTCAAGTATTGCAGAAACGCAAGGCACCCAAGAAATCGAAACGCGGATCGTTGCTGTATGTGAAAAGGGCGTAACGCGTCATCGGACCACTGACTGAAGAGAGCAGCGTCAACCAAGATTACAACTCCAACAACTGCATATGCCGATACATTCCCACCTAGGTACTCACAAACGACACCCTAGTATTCGCTGAAGAAGCGTATACTAACTATCCTTCATCAAGCCGATTACGCCGGTCCGCAGACAATTCATGCAAAGTTGTGCTCTACAACTGCAGATCTGTTCTCGCCCAAACCTCACAAGCGGCCCGCTGATGGGAATCAAAGCACCGTTTTGCGGTGTTGAGGACTTCATTTGAAGCTCGACGGTTGATTGGCGAATTCATATTAGTTTGCGCATATCGCCCTATCGTGCGAGACAGCCAAGAGTGCTTAGCCTGATTTGAGTCGTTCCCACTAGGGAATACCCGCTATTAGCTGCAGTGCAGCGTAAGAAAATACGCCCGTGGGCTGCCGCCAACAACCAACAGGACTGCATGTGCCTTCATGCAATCGTTGACCGCTTGACCGATCAGAGGTTTGTGTGCACGCGATTTCAATGTGCGTGCGGGCACACGTTGGCCTCAGATTTAAGTCCCTCGGATGTAAGTCTTTCGGATTTAGGTTACGCCTCCAACGCGCAGCGTGAAAGGATTTAGATTACGTCTCCGACGCGCAGCGTGAAACGGATTAAGTTTTGCCCACGGTTTGCTCTCGATACCTCTCTTCACTCAATCCAGTACAATGTCGGAGACCAGCGTTACCGACGTCGAACTGCAGCCTCGAAAAGCTGCAAACGGCTGGCCGCTAAGCTCTCGAGGGCCTGACGATAATCTAGACGAAGAGCGGTTGCCAAACAATGCAGCAAGCACGAATCAATCTACAGCCTCGTCGACGGATCGCATACAGCCGTTGCCTGCGGCACCATCTGTCCCCCCGCCACGGGACATACATGGCATCAAGTGGGCTTTTGCTGGTAAGCTCAAATAGGACCATCGGTCTTGTAGCTCCAAGTTCGATTTCGTTTCTATTCACACATGTCGCAGTGACTGCCATATTATCGAGCGTATTTCTGTTCGCCCTGGATCAGACCATTGTTGCTGATGTTCAACCAAACATCATCGCCCAATTCGGTTCAATTGACAAATTGCCCTGGCTATCGGTATCGTTTCTTCTCGCAACTGCAAGTACCAACCTCTTCTGGTAAGCTCTTCCACTCGTTTGGTAGTTGACAAGAGTTGTTTCCAATAATCGCTAACGTCTTCATGTTTAGGGGACGAATATACAGTCAATTCAATCCGAAATGGGTCTATGTGCTTTGTGTCGTGGTTTTTGAAATTGGTTCGACCGTATGCGGGGCAGCGCCTAGCATGAATACACTTATTGTCGGACGTGCTATAGCTGGCCTTGGTGGCGGAGGAATGTACCTGGGAGTCATGATGATGCTCTCTCTGTTCACTACGCCTCTTGAACGACCAAAGTACATTGGCATTATCGGCGTAGTATTCGGGTTTGGCACAGTGTGAGTCCTATCTTGAAGAGTCAGAGACACGCAAGACCTTGTCACTGACCATAGCATCTTTGCTACAGCCTAGGACCTGTAATCGGCGGAGCATTTGCCGACAACGCGGCCACCACCTGGAGATGGGCCTTTTACATTAATCTATGCATTGGAGCCGCCTTCTCTCCAGCATACTTCTTCCTACTCCCGTCCCGAGATCTCCGACCGGGTGTGAAAATCGGGGAGAGGATAAAAGCGGTTGACTGGATAGGCAACACCCTAGTCATCGGCGCGTACATCTCTGGACTCATGGCCATCTCGTTTGGCGGAACAACATATGCGTGGAACAGTGCCGAAGACATCGCTCTATTCTGCGTCTCAGGCGTCTTGTTCATCGCATTGGGCATCCACCAAGTTTGGTCAAATCCGCAGAACAGGATGTTTCCAGTTCACTTCCTCAAGCACAAAGGCCTTCTGATACAGTTCTTGGTGGGAGCCTCCGCGGGAACATCGTCCTTTGTTACGATCTACTTCATCCCGCTATATTTCCAGTTCGTGCAACAAAGCAGTTCTCTCCTCGCTGGTGTACGGTTGCTACCATTTATTGGCTCACTGGCGGCATTCACCATGCTAAACGGTCACCTCATGGCAAGGTCGGGATACAGCATGCCATGGTACGTCACTGGTTCAGTCCTCGTCATCGCTGCGAATAGCATGCTCTACACCATCGACATATCCACTTCAAACGCATTCATCTACGGAGCGATGGTCCTCAACGGGATCGGCACTGGAATGTTTCTAAATGCTCCATTTGCCGTTGCACAATGGCTCGCACCACCCAAGGAGATATCGAGCGCCGTGGGATTCATCATGTGTGCCCGAGGAGGAGGACTCGCCATTGCATTGTCCATCGCGAACTCAATTTTTCTCAACTTGGCCCAAAATAGAATTCGACGTATGCTTCCTGATCTGGACAAGACTCAAGTTCAAAGTCTGACTTCCGGCGCGGGAAGCAATCTCCTGGAAACACTGCCTGTCACCCAACAACAGGAAGTACTTGCAGCTATTGTGTTCGCCATCAGTCGTGTTTTTATCACGTCGATTGCCTCTGGCTGCTTTTGTCTCTGTCTATCGCTGTTCATGGATCGCAAGAAGATCAAGCTGGGGTAGGTATCTGTACGCTTAGGCGGGTCTTTCCGGATCCCCAGCAGAGACGG
>Ga0247803_1000273_pt1 | contig 30701 bp, 25 predicted proteins | sample UWRJL014104B1_FD_180928 | JGI IMG/M metagenome (GOLD analysis project Ga0247803, IMG submission 180928) | Plant litter microbial communities from Arlington Agricultural Research Station in Wisconsin, United States - UWRJ-L014-104B-1 | ecosystem: Environmental > Terrestrial > Plant litter >...
GCAAAAATTCTGGGCAGAAGACGGCACCTTCCGTGCCGAAGATACCTCCGACAAACCAAAATATTATGTGCTCGATATGTTCCCTTACCCAAGCGGGGCCGGGCTGCATGTAGGCCACCCGCTGGGCTACATAGCCAGCGATATTTACGCGCGCTACAAACGCCACCAGGGTTATAATGTGCTGCATCCGCAGGGGTACGACAGCTTTGGCCTTCCGGCAGAACAGTATGCCATACAAACCGGTCAGCACCCCGCCATTACCACTGAAACCAATATAAACCGCTACCGCGAACAGCTGGATAAAATAGGTTTTTCGTTTGACTGGGACAGGGAAGTGCGCACCAGCAGCCCCGAGTATTATAAGTGGACGCAGTGGATTTTTATCCAGTTGTTCAACTCCTGGTACAATAAAGATACCGACAAGGCTGAGGATATCAGTACGCTTACCGCGACCTTTGAAGCCAACGGTAACGCCGGAATAAACGCCGTAAGCGACGATAATATAGACATCTTTACCGCCTCCGACTGGAACGGCTATACCATAACCGACCAGGAGCGTATTTTACTAAAATACCGCCTTACTTACCTTGCCGAAACCGAGGTAAACTGGTGCCCGGTACTGGGTACGGTACTGGCTAACGACGAAATTGTAAACGGCGTGAGCGAGCGCGGCGGCCACCCGGTTATCCGTAAAAAGATGACCCAGTGGAGCATGCGCATTTCGGCTTATGCCGAACGTTTGCTGCAGGGCCTTAATGATATCGACTGGACCGAGTCGCTTAAAGAAAGCCAGCGGAACTGGATAGGGAAATCAGTGGGGGCTTCGGTTAGATTTAAGGTTCTCTCGCCGAGTCCGGACCTTACCCCCGGCCCCTCTCCGAAGGAGAGGGGGGCGAGCTTCACTCAGACGCCGGGATACCAAACCGCTGACAAGTCGCTTGTCGGGAAGTTAGTGGGGCATAGCAAATCCAATCGAAAAGAAGCGACGCAAGCAGAAGCGGTATTGTGGGAGGAATTACGTAATAAAAATTTAGGATATAAATTCAGGAGGCAGCATGCAATCGGAACATTTATTGCAGATTTTGTTTCGCTTGAAAAAAGATTAATTATTGAAGTTGATGGTGGTTACCACAATACTACTGAACAAATTGAACTTGATGAGGAGCGAACCCTACTTTTAGAGCAAAAGCATTTCTTTAAGGTGCTAAGGTTTTCCAATGAAGAAGTAATCAATAACATTGAAAGTGTTTTGAGCAATATCAGGGTAGCACTTGCAAACAGAAAGTCCTACACCGACAAGCAGTACTCTAGTGAAGCTGCTCCCCTCTCCTTCGGAGAGGGGCCGGGGGTGAGGCCAAATGAAGCTTCGAGTGAAGCTGCCCCCCCTCCTTCGGAGGGGGCTGGGGGGAGGATTTTAGACGGCCTCGGCCTCACAAACTTCATCCACGACCTTACCGATAACTTCAACGACCACACCGAAACCGAGGTATACATAGAAGTATTTACCACCCGCCCCGATACTATTTTTGGGGTAACGTTCATGACACTGGCACCGGAGCACGACCTGGTGAAAAAGATAACCACGCCCGAGCAGAAAGCCGCGGTTGATGCCTATGTAGAAGCCACTGCCAAGCGCAGCGAGCGCGAGCGTATGGCCGATGTAAAAACCATATCAGGCGTGTTTACCGGAGGGTATGCCGAGCATCCGTTTACAAAGGAGCCCATCCCGGTTTGGATAGGCGACTACGTACTGGCCGGTTACGGTACGGGCGCGGTAATGGCAGTGCCCGCGGGCGACCAGCGCGACTATGATTTCGCGAGGCATTTTGGCATTGAAATAAAAAACATATTCGACGGGCAGGATATTAGTACTGAGGCTTATGGCGCTAAAGAAGGCGTTAAGCTACAGGACTCTGATTTCCTAAACGGCGATGACTATAAAACGGCGACCAAAAAGGTTATCGAATCGCTGGAAGGCATAGCGCAGGGCAAGGGCAAGACCAATTACCGCCTGCGCGACGCCGTGTTCAGCCGCCAGCGTTACTGGGGCGAACCGTTCCCGGTATATTATGTAAACGGCATGCCGCAGATGATTGATAAAGCGCATTTGCCCATCCGCCTGCCGGATGTAGAGAAATATTTACCGACGGAAGACGGCCAGCCGCCATTAGGCAACTCAAGTGAATGGGCGTGGAGCACTGCCGAAAACAAGGTAGTGGCTAACGGCCTGATTGATGATATTACGGTATTCCCATTAGAGCTAAACACCATGCCGGGCTGGGCGGGAAGCTCATGGTACTGGCTACGCTATATGGATCCGTTTAACGACGACGAATTTGTATCGGAAAAAGCACAGGCCTACTGGCAGGATGTCGACCTGTACATAGGAGGCAGCGAACACGCCACAGGCCACTTACTGTACAGCCGTTTCTGGAATAAGTTCCTTAAAGACCGTGGGTTTATACATAAAGAAGAGCCGTTTAAAAAACTAATCAACCAGGGGATGATATTGGGGATGAGTGCTTTTGTATTGAGAAGTACAGTAAAAACTAATGAGCTTGATTATAATAAAAATGGTTTTTCAGAAACATTGTTTTTAGATAAGCCAGTGTATCATTTCTACAGTAGAGATATCTATGAAAAGTTTGTTGATGGTCTTGCTGAAATAAACATAAAGATTGCGAATGGAGATTTTGTTGAAATCCGGATACCAATAAAACATATAAAAAATAACCTAATTGACATTCAAAGCTTAGTTTTAGATAAAGAGTTTTCGGAATATAAGGATTCTGTGTTCCATACTGATGGAGGTTATTGGTTGGATGGTGAATATTTCAAAACGAACTATGAATTGTCGGACTCATTTACAAAAAGGGATGAAGTCGAAAAAATGTCCAAGTCAAAGTACAATGTAGTAACACCCGATTTGATTTGTGAGCAATACGGCGCCGATACATTGCGCCTGTACGAAATGTTCTTAGGCCCATTAGAGCAGGCCAAGCCATGGAATACCGCCGGTATTACCGGTGTGTCGGGCTTCCTTAAAAAACTCTGGAAACTGTATTTTGACGATAACGGACTTATTGTTACGGCTAACCCCGCAACCCCCGAAGCCTACAAGATACTGCACCGCACCATCAAAAAAGTGCAGGACGATATCGAGAATTTCTCGTTCAACACCTCGGTGAGTTCGTTTATGATTGCGGTTAACGAGCTTACAGCCATCAACTGCCACGAGCGTGTGATACTGGAGCCGCTTTCCATAATCATCGCGCCGTATGCGCCCCACATTGCCGAGGAGCTTTGGCATCGCCTGGGCCACCAGGGCAGCGTGAGCAAAGTGGCGTTCCCGCTGTTTAAGCCGGAATATCTGGTAGAAAGCAGCAAGGAATACCCGGTATCGTTTAACGGCAAGATGCGGTTTAAAATAGAGCTTCCGCTGGATTTAACTAAAGAGCAAATAGAAGCCGCCGTGATGGCCGATGAGCGCACCATACAACAGCTAAACGGCCAGCAGCCTAAGAACGTGGTTATCGTACCCGGTAAGATTATAAACTTAGTGGGGTAGGGAATACCGAATTTCACAGAGTTACACGGAGCTTTTATTAAGATGCACAGAGGGTTAAATCAGTAACCCTCTGTGTATTTTTATGACGTAACGAAAATTATGTTTCTTATAGTTTGCGCAGCCTTTGGCCCGTATACGATTGACATTGTGGTACATTTATCAGAAACTCAAAATATTAATAAAAATATAAAGCACGTGGATGCCTGTTTTTTTAGTAGTAAATTTCAGGTAAATTACTTGTTATGCGCATTCTAAAAAAAATAGCTATTGTACTGGGGGTGCTTGTTGTGCTTGCTATCGTGGCAAATTTTGCCGTTACGGCTTACATCAGCAAAAAGCTTCCCACTATCCTTAAAGAACAGAAAGACTTTCCGTATGCGCTTAATTATAAAGACCTTGACGTAAACCTTTGGGGCGGCAGCTTTACCATGAGCGAGGCCTACCTGGCCCCGAAGCAAAGCATGGACAGCGCTACCACACAGGACGGTATGTTTGCGCATATAAAAAAACTGTCGGTACGGGGGCTCAGCATCTGGCAGCTGTATAAAAATAACCGTATAAAAGTGAGCCGTGTTATAATTGAAGGCCCCGATGTAATTTTATACCATACAAAAGAGAAGTATAATGTTGAGGACGATGTGCAAAAGCCCTTTACGCAGTTTATTCGCACGGGCAGCCTCGAAATTACCGACGGCTCGTTCAAAATGCTCGACTCAATGCACAACCCCAGGCTGCGGGCCACAAACATTGGCTTTACGCTGAATAATATTAAAACCGATGCCCTTATTGCTAAAGAAAACATACCCGTGCGTTACCGGGATTATGCTTTTAACTGCGACAGCCTTTACTATAACGCGGGCATAAATTACAACATAACAGTAAGTAACCTTACCGCTACCGATACTTCATTAGTGGCCGGTGATTTTAAGTTAGTGCCTAAGCAAACCCGCAAACAGTTTACCACAATGCAGGCAAAAGAGGTCGACCAGTTTAACATACAGGCCGGCAGTATAGCGGTAAACGGCGCCGACTGGGGTTTTACTAACGACACACTCTATGTGCATACGCCTAAGGTGGTATTTGATAAAGTACATGCCAATATATACCGAAGCAAAGAGCCTGCTGATGACCCTACCCGCAAAAAACTGTATAGCGAAATGCTGCGCAGCCTTGATGTTGACATTAAAGTAGAACAGCTGTTATTTAAAAATACAACCATAGAATATGAGGAGCAGCTTAATTTTAGCAAGCCTGCGGCAAAAGTATCGTTCTCTAAATTTTATGCCACGGTACACAATGTATACAGCCCTGTAGGCAAGGGCAAGCTGCCGGATACCACTATAGATGTGCAGTGCCTGTTTATGAAATCGGCCCCGCTGCGTGTTAACTGGCGTTTTAATACGCTGGATATAAGTGATTCGTTTACCATGACCGGCCATCTGCAAAACATAAGAAGCGAAGAAATTAACCCCATAACCATGCCGCTCATGAACGTTACCACTACCGGCAGCCTTAAAGACATACGGTTTACTATTAACGGTAACCATGAGCGTGCCAAAGGTAATTTTGCTATAGATTACGATGATCTTAAAGTGGAAATTTATAAGAAAGATGATGTCAAAAAGAAAAACAAGTTGCTAACCGCCGTGGGCAACCTGCTGGTAAAAAACGACAGCGATGACCGCCTTAAAAAAACCGATGTAGCGGTAGACCGTAAAAAAGACAAATCGGTATTTAACTTCCTGTGGCTGTTTGTGCAGCAAGGGTTAAAACAAACCGTTTTGCCTAAAATAGCCGGCGGTGATTAAAGATTATTGGCTCGCATCAGCTAACAAAGAAATCAACTCACTACATTCTGCGGGTTATAGCCTGTGTATTCAAGGTGTTTTTCCTTAAATACTATGCCATATTGTTCCAGTTCGTTAAGTATTGGTTCATAAACCTCCCGCTTTATGGGCAGCTGCACCCCCGGTGTGGTAATGTTTCCGTTTAGTATTTGCAGTGCTGCCATCGCTACCGGCAGGCCAACGGTTTTTGCCATTGCGGTATAAGTCTGGTCCTCGCCAATGCACACCATCGTACTGTCAATCTGTTCTTTTTTTCCATTGAGTTCGTAGCCAAACTGGTGGTAGATCACAATCATGTCTTTATCGTTGGGGTCAAGCGTCCACTTATCACTTAGTATCTTTTCCAGTATGCGGGCGGGTGTGGCATCTTTTATTCCGACAATTTTATTGGGGTTAAAAATGTCCAGTTCCTGTAATTTGTCCCACTGTATGTCATCCTGGTCTATCTTCAGGCTGTGGCGTAGTTTCAGCTCAACCGAATCGGTAGGGTGATAGGGCAGGAAAGAATTAGTAAACTGGCGGTAGGTCATGTTTTCGCTGTCTTCCATAATGTAGGTATCGTCAGTCATGCCCAGGGTAACAAACATATTCCATGATTTTGAGTAGCCCACACGGCGCAATGTACCACGGTATAGCGTAAGCGCGTCATCGAGCCCATACACACTGCGGTATTTAAGCGAATCGCGATTGGCATAGCCCTCAAAACGACCGTAGCCTTCCACTTCCATAAACTCCGTACGACGAAATAATTTATTATAGGGTATGTACTTATACGTCCCCTCCTGTATGAACTTGGCTGCACCACCTTGACCGGCAAGCACCACATTGCGTGGGTTCCAGGTAAACTTATAATTCCACAGGTTGTTGTCGCTCTCCGGCGCTACCAGGCCTCCGCAAAACGATTCAAACAGTATTACCTTGCCACCCTTATCGCGAATGCTGTCTATAGCCTTCATAGCGCTCATGTGGTCTATACCAGGGTCGAGGCCGCATTCGTTCATAAACACCAGCCCGGCCTCTTTTACTTTTTCGTCGAGCGCTTCCATGGCGGGGCTAATGTAAGATGCCGTAACCATGTGTTTTTTAAATATAATACAGTCCTTAGCCACTTCAAAATGCAGGTGTGCGGGCAGCATGCTTATTACAATATCGGCCCGGCTAATCTCCGCGTGGCGCTGTGCTTCGTTAAAAATATCAAGGGCGATTGCCCGGGCATTTGTGTGGCCTTTTGTTTTGCGTTCGGCTAATTCTATCGAGAGGTCGGCGATGGTAACCCGCAGGTTTTCAGGTTCCGACTTCTCCAGGAGGTAATCTATGAGATAGGTGGCCGACCGGCCCGCGCCTATTATAAGTATATTCCGCATGTTTGTGTGTTTGCTTTGTAACACGAAAGTAGTAAATTGTTATATTTATAATGGTGTTTTGTGTTGTTAAAACTTTAAGTCTTGTTAATTTTACAGGTATAAATTTGAGAATTATGGAACGTAGAATACTTGCCACAGCTGCTTTTTTAGGTATGACCGGAATAATTTTAGGTGCCTTTGGGGCACACGGCCTTAAGAAGATTGTGGAGCCCGAATCAGTTGCTGTTTTTGAAACCGGCGTACGCTACCATATTTACCATGCGTTCTTTTTACTCTTTATCGGCTCATCAGCATTTGTAACCGCAAAGGCAAAAAAAACCATTTTTATCCTTACCATAATCGGTACATTGTTCTTTTCGGGTTCAATTTATTTATTGGCGTTAAATGCCAAATTACCGTTTGATTTCAGGCCATTTGGCTGGATAACACCCATTGGAGGTTTATTACTTATTTTGGCCTGGGCCGTATTGTTTCTGAATATTGTGAGAAAAAAGCATAAATGCTACATGCGTTACTTGAAATAGGCTTATAATATCATAAGAGACTGGTCAATTAAGATAAAAGCCAATGAACCCGTATACAATTCACAAAAATTTTACTACTTTTGAAGGGTTCTCAAATAACGAAATTATAGCCGGTGTACTGCCGGCATAATTATGGATTTTAGAATAGATGTTTTTGGAAAGGCTGCCCGGGGACGGGCAGCTATTTTTTTATCCCCTCCCCAGCCCTACCCGAAGGGGAGGGGGTAGCTTCACTCCTCACCTGAATGATTGTATAGCCGTTTTGCAGTAAATATAAAGTTCAATAAAAAAGCCACTCCATAAGGAGCAGCTTTCATTTATATCTTAAAAAGAAATTACTTGGTTTTATTAGCCTCTGTTATATATTTTTCTAACGCCATTGTCATACTTGGAGTGCCGGGTGCCGGGGCCATAATATCTACTCTAAGGCCGTGGTCAAGCGCTTCTTTTTGCGTGGTACTGCCAAAAACCGCTATACGGGTATTGTTCTGCTTAAAATCAGGGAAATTCTTGAATAATGATTTTATACCTGTAGGGCTAAAAAAGGCGAGTACATCATAGTATACATCCTTAAGGTCGGTCAGGTCGCTCATTACGGTTTTGTAAAAAGTTCCCGGTGTCCAGTCTACCTTCAGGCTGTTAAGCACCTGTGGCACATCCTCATTTAGCTGGTCTGATGAAGGGAGTAAAAATTTCTCGTCCTTATATTTTTTTATCAGTGGAGAGAGTTCTGCAAAATCCTTTTGGCCCACATAAATTTTGCGTTTGCGGTACACTACATACTTTTGCAGGTAAAACGCCACGGCCTCGCTCTGGCAAAAATACTTAAGGGTTTCGGGCACTTTGTAGCGCATTTCTTCTGCCACCCTAAAATAATGGTCTATAGAGTTTTTGCTGGTAAGTATAATGGCGGTATAGTGGTTCAGGTCAATTTTCTGGGCCCTTATATCCTTGGCGCTTACACCCTCTACGTGGATAAAAGGCCTGAAGTCTACTTTTACCTTCAGCTTATTCTGGATTTCAAAATACGGTGAATTTTCTACTTTAGGCTCCGGCTGCGAAACCAAAATTGTTTTCACTTTCATAGTAATATAGGTTGTTGACTAACTGTTGGTAAACCAATAATATAGAAAAAAATAGGGTGCTATTTCAAGAGCGCAAAGATACAAAATAAAATAAAACAATTTGCTGAGTATCAATTTTTGATAAATCCGTAACGAAATGAGGTATGAAAGTACCCCGGCAGCACCTATAAGCCCTAAAATAATGTATAATACCCAAGCCTGGGGCGCCAGGTTATAAAACAATACCACATTCACCGGTAATAACAGCAGCCCTATATACGCCCGGTAGTTTACCTTATGCAGGTTAAACTGCTCGTTAAACTCCTCTATATTAAAAGAAGTAGCAATAATTTTTTCTATAAGGTATTTGCTTAAAATAAAGGTAAATATTATTGTGAAGAGCTGGATGAAGGGTACGAAACCCTCAAACTCGTTGCCCGGCTTTTTAAAATATATGAGCACAAACTGCAGTAAAAACGCATAAGAAATAACCTGCACAAAGAAGAACGAAATGGTAAACCAGCTTTGTATGTTGCCGCTCTCCTTATAAATTTTAGTATATTTGTCTGACCAGGCCAGTTTTATAAATTCGGCGTAGCGGGCCTGAAAAACCGTGCGGTTTACAGCAATAACGGCAAAGCAAAACACAAAGAGCAGGGTGGCCCAGTCATTTGAGCCAACTATGCGTTCGTGCAGCGTAAGGTTATCCATGGCGCAAAATTACTACTTTTTAGCCATGCCATAGTTAATTATAATTTAATTGTTTTTTAAGCGTTAAGATTTACACTACTTTTGCACAAATTTTTCTCTGCCTGATGAGCGACGGACTTGTAATTATTCCTACCTATAACGAAATTGAAAATATAGAGCTTATTATCAGGGCTGTTTTTAGCCTTACCACCCCGTTTGACGTAATGGTGGTTGACGATAATTCGCCCGATGGTACAGCTGCTAAGGTAATGGAGCTACAGGCAGAATATCCCGCGCTGCACCTTGAGGTGCGCAAAGGAAAATCGGGGCTTGGCACGGCTTATGTACACGGTTTTAAATGGGCCATCGCCCGAAAATACGAATATATATTTGAAATGGATGCCGATTTTTCGCACAACCCGGCCGACCTTGAGCATCTATATGCAGCATGCCACAAAGGTGCCGATATGGCTATAGGCTCGCGCTATGTTACCGGAGTAAACGTGGTAAACTGGCCGTTAAACAGGGTGCTTATGAGCTACTACGCATCAAGCTATGTGCGCCTCGTTACCGGTATGGTAATACGCGATGCTACCGCCGGCTTTGTATGTTACAAGCGCAAAGTGCTGGAGAGCATAAACCTTGACAGGATAAAATTTATAGGCTATGCCTTTCAGATAGAAATGAAATACCGTACATACGCAAACGGTTTTAATATTACAGAGGTGCCCATAATATTTACAGACCGCACCAGGGGGCAGAGCAAAATGAGTTCTGCCATTTTTAAAGAAGCAATTTTCGGGGTAATACGCCTGCGATGGAAAAAAATGCTCAACCGACTATAACAGTGATGAACAGGATACTTATTAAGAATGCAAAAATTGTAAATGAGGGTACAATTTTTGAAGGAGATCTTTATATTGAAGACAAATTCATTAAAGAAATTGCTGAGAAAATCAGCCCTAAAACCAGCGACGTAAAGATTGTAGATGCCGAAGGCGGCTACCTTATCCCGGGCGCTATAGACGACCAGGTACACTTTCGTGAGCCCGGCCTTACCCACAAAGGGTCTATTGAAACAGAAAGCCGCGCGGCCGTGGCAGGAGGGGTTACGTCGTATATAGACCAGCCCAATACAGTGCCCAATGCCGTAACGCAGGAACTGCTTGAGGATAAGTACAGGAGAGCGGCAGCCGTGTCGTATGCTAATTACTCGTTTATGATGGGCGGTACTAACGATAACCTTGAAGAGGTGCTTAAAACCGACCCTAAAACGGTTGCCGGTATTAAGCTCTTTTTAGGTTCCTCTACCGGTAATATGCTGGTGGATGATGAAGCGGTGCTTGAAAAGATATTCAGCAGTACAAAAATGCTTATCGCTACGCACTGCGAAGATGAGGCAACTATACGCGAAAACCTCGCAAAATATAAAGAGGAGTACGGTGATGATATCCCGGTAAAATTCCACCCCGAAATACGCAGTGCCGAAGCCTGCTACATATCGTCTTCAAGGGCAGTTGCGCTGGCTAAAAAAACGGGGGCAAGGCTGCACGTGTTCCATGTATCTACCGCTAAAGAGCTTGATTTATTCACCAATAAAATTCCGCTTGAGGATAAAAAGATAACCGCCGAAGTATGCATTCACCACCTGTGGTTTACCGATGCCGATTATGCCACAAAAGGCGCGCTTATAAAATGGAACCCTGCGGTAAAATCGGCGGCTGACAGGGATGCCCTCTGGAAAGCCCTGCTTGACGACCGTATTGACGTTATAGCCACAGACCATGCGCCGCACACCCTGGAGGAGAAGAAAAACCCGTATACAAGTTCGCCTTCGGGCGGGCCGCTGGTACAGCATAGTGTAGTGGCGATGTTTGAGGCGCACCACCAAAAGAAAATTTCGGTTGAAAAAATAGTGGAGAAAATGTGCCACAACCCGGCCAAAATTTTCAAGATAGAGAAGCGTGGCTTTATACGCGAGGGTTATTATGCCGACCTTGTTATTGTAAACCCCGGCCTGCCCTGGAACGTTAAAAAGGAGAATATTTTAGCAAAGTGCGGCTGGTCGCCTTTTGAAGGGGTTAACTTTAAGAGCAGGATAATGCAAACATTTGTAAACGGCCAGCTGGTATATAATGCCGGTAAGGTTAAAGACATACGCTGCGGCGAAAGGCTGACAGGTAATTTAATTACTTCAAATAATTTTATCTTTACGGTATGAAGAAACTGGTTTTTATAATAGTTGCCCTTGTTGCGGTTGCCTGCAACAATGGCTTAGTACCTGAGCCCGACAAAATTATCGAAGAAGATAAAATGGAGAGCATACTGTATGACATTGCGCTTATGCAGGGTATAAAATCATTTAAACCCGCCGTGCTCGATTCAAACGGTGTTGACCCACGCACCTATATTTATAAAAAATATGCCATAGACAGCCTTACGCTGGCGCAAAATCACACATGGTATGCATCAGACCTGGAGGAGTATGAGAAAATGCAGCAAAATGTTGCCAACCGGCTAAAAGCCGATCGCGATAAACTTACGGCACTTAGTAAAAAGAAGAAAAAGGTAAAAAAGCCCAATGCCACTACACCGGCACAGCAGCGGGAAAAGTTATTGCATTTGAAGCAAAAAAAGGAAGAATTGCAGAGAAAGGGTAACCATGATTCGGTAAACAAATAATATACATGCAGGATTTTTATCCTGCTTTTTTATTCCTTTAAATATTCTGCAGCCAACTCCTTTAGGTAAGGTTTCATGTCTTTAAAAGTATACCCCAGTTCTTTTATTATTTTACTGTTATCGAACAGGTTGGCACTATACGCCGAGCGTGCCATGTGTCGCGTAAGCTGGCGTTTGCGCTGTAGCAGTTTGCTCAGTAGCCAGTCCATACGCCAGCCTATTGCCAGCATTAATTGTGATGCCTGTATTGACGGGCCTTTTTTGCCCATGCCCGCAGCTATGGTATCCAGCAGGTCTTTATAGTTTATGTCTTCGGCGGTAAGGGTATAGCGCTCGCCGTTACTATCGCTTTGCATCAGGCGCAGCATAATTTCAACCACATCTTCCACAGCTACTATACCACAGGTGCCCAGTGTATAAAACATTTGCCCTTTCTTTACCGATTTTAGTACCGCCCCGCTACCCTGGTCGCCATAGCCGCTACCAAAAATAAGCCCCGGGTTTATTATTACTACATTTAGCCCTTCCTGCCAGCCGCGCCATACTTCCATCTCGGCGCCATATTTTGTAATCGGGTAGTCGCTGTGGTTTACTTCGGGGTTCCAGTCGGTTTCCTCCGTAATAACACCGCCGCTTATCAGCGGGTCGCCCAGCGCGGCAATAGAACTTACGTGACAAAACTTTTGCACGCCAAAGGCCAGCGCGCAATTTACCATGTTTGCCGTGCCTTCAATATTTGTTTTTCGTAAAATAACTTCATCTGCCGGGTCAAACGATACATTCGCGGCGCAATGGTATACGTGGGTAACGCCCATAAACGCTTCTTCCAGCGCGGGAACGTCAATAATATCGCCCTGCACCCATTGTATGCTTTCAAATGACGTTTGCCGCCCGTGGCGAATAAACAGCTTAAGGGTTTTATCTATGTTTGCCTTGTTTCGGTAAAGCGCCCTTACTGGGGTGGTGCCTGCCAAACGCAGCAGCAAATACCCTCCTACTAACCCAGTTCCGCCGGTAACTAATATCATAGTAACAAAGTTAAGCAAAACAGTTTAGCTATCGTGATAATACCTGCCCGCTATTCGGCACGTTTTTGTATTTTTGCAACCGAATTAATTTATAGCGATGAAAAATTTTGTAGCCGAATTGCAATGGAGGGGACTTGTGCACGACATTATGCCGGGAACCGAGGAACAACTGCTTAAAGAAATGACGACTGCCTATATAGGGTTTGACCCTACATCAGACAGCCTACACATAGGCAGCCTTGTGCCCATAATTATCCTGAAGCACCTGTACAACCACGGCCACAGACCCATTGCCCTTGTGGGCGGCGCTACCGGTATGATAGGCGACCCGAGCGGCAAGAGCGACGAGCGCAATTTGCTCGACGAGGCTACACTAAATAAAAACGTAGAAGGCATTAAAAAGCTGCTCTCTAAATTCCTTGATTTTGAATCGACCGCGGCTAACGCGCCCTTGCTGGTAAACAATTACGACTGGATGAAGGAGTTTTCATTCATCGGTTTTGTGCGCGATGTGGGCAAGCGCATTACCGTTAACTATATGATGGCTAAAGATTCGGTTAAAAAACGCCTTACGGGTGAGGCCGGCAGCGGTATGTCGTTTACCGAGTTTACCTACCAGCTGATACAGGGGTATGATTTTTACCACCTGTACAAAACGCACAACGCCATGCTGCAGCTGGGCGGTTCTGACCAGTGGGGCAACATCACTACAGGTACCGAGCTCATCCGCCGTATGAGCGAGGGCGAAGGTGCGAAAGGCTATGCCATGACCTGCCCGCTGATTACTAAGGCTGACGGCTCTAAGTTTGGCAAAAGCGAAGGCGGCAATGTTTGGCTTACCGCCGACAAAACATCGCCGTATAAGTTTTACCAGTTTTGGGTAAAAACCAGCGATGCCGATGCCGAAAAGTACATTAAGATATTTACCTTCCTTCCGGAAGAAGAAATAAAAGCGCTTATTGCAAGCCATGCAGAAGCTCCGCACTTAAGGCAGTTGCAAAAAAAGCTGGCCGAAGAGGTTACCATTTTTGTACACGGACAGGAACAGCTTGAAGAAGCGATACGCAGAAGCGAATTTGTGTTCTCTAAATACAACTACGAGCAGCTTAACGCCGTGAGTGAAGATTTTTTTACCGATATTTTTGGCGAATTCTTTTATGCGGAAATAAGTAAAGACCTGTTGAACGAAGAGCAGGATATTGTAGAATTACTGGCTGATGTTACCAAGATATTCCCGTCGCGCGGGGAGGCCCGGAAAGGCCTTGCGGCAAATGCAGTTGCGGTTAACAAAGAAAAAATTACTGCGGACTATAAACTGACCGAAAAGGATTTGGTTTTAGGTAAGTATATTTTAGTACAGTTCGGGAAAAATAAATCGTTTGTGTTAACGGTAAAATAAAGGGGCTTCGGCCTCTTTATTGTTGGGTTTAAATGGAACGCGGATGACGCGGATTTTAACTGCGGATTTTCGCAGATTTTTACTCAAATCATAGAAGAAGCTAAATCCGCTTAAATCCGCGATTGCGAAGCATCCGCGTCATCCGCGTTCCAAAAAAAATCTAAATAACCATCAAATTACACCCCCTGATATCACTATTATCAAAGCGGCCCAGCACCTCAAAACTCTGGTTAGGGTATTTTTTGCCAAGGTCTTGTGTGGCGATAAACGAGCAGGAATTGTAATTGGCCAAATCGATAACGTTGATGCCGCCGGTTTTTCCGGCACCTATATAGGTAAGCGCGTCTTCGGTATCACGGATGAGGATATCCATCCAGGGCGGGCATTCAAAAATACCGTCACCCAGCGAGTAGGCCTGTGAGAGCAACTCCGTCATGCCGTATTCCGAATGTATTTTGCTTACGCCAAAGCCATCGCACAATACCATGTGCAGTTCTTCGCGTATCATTTCGCGGCGGCGGCCTTTCATGCCGCCGGTTTCCATGATTATAGTGTTCTTAAGCTGGAATTTCTGTTTCTCAACCAGGTCGAGCAGGGCATAGGTAACGCCTATCAGTAGCACGTTTTGGCCTGCGTTGTCTAAAGCGATAAGTTTGGTTATGAGTTCATCATAATTGTGCAGGTAAAAGCCGCTTTCAGGGTTGTTAGAGCCCTCAATCAGGTCGTTTACCATATAGATGAGCGATGAGCCTTCGCGCTCCAGGTAAGAGGGAAGGAGGGCCAGTACTACATAATCTTCTATATTGCCATAAAACTGAGAAAACGCCCTACGGAAACTCTGTTCGTAGTAGCTGAGGTCGGTTACAAGGTGGCGGCTGGTTACCATACCGGTGGTGCCGCTGCTGGTAAAGGTGTCCTGAACCGGGGCAGTGCTGCTTACAACCTCATGCGTTTTAAAGAACTGTATGGGTAAAAAGGGGATGTCTGCTACCTGCTTTACACTCTCTTTATCCCTGTCCAGCAATGCGCAAAACCGGCCGTATACAGCATTGTTATCATACTGATGGCGGAACACCTTCAGGGCAATTTTGCTGAATTCTTTTTTTGAGGCTATGGTAAAAATATCGGCTGAAGTAACCAAGGTAATATGTTTTTGCAAAGGTATTAAATAAAAAAGCACCGCTTGCGGCGGTGCTTTTAAATATGGTGTAAATACAGTTTATTGTTTTACAAGTTTCCTTGTAGCCGTTTTGCCTTCTTCGGTTATTTTAACCATGTAAATACCAGTATTAAGGTTAGCTACATCAACAGTGTTGTTTACGGTTGTAGTGTTTATAACCTGTTTGCCCAGCACATCAAATATAGCTACCGCTTTAACGCCGTTGCTGTTTGAAGTAATGTTAAGTATGTTTCCTGAAACCGGGTTAGGGTATATTGTAAGGCCGTTGATGTCGTTTTGTGCAACACCTGCAATCGTTTCGTATGATCCTAAATTTACAGTTGACGCAAGTTCAGCACACTCCACGCCTACAAATGCAGCATTGCCGCCGTAAGTAAATGAACTTGTTACAAATGAACCGGCGTTAGCAAGTACTCCACTATTGCGGCTAACATAACTATCCTGGTAAGCCCAAGGTGCAGCATATTCCTGTCCTGTTTCTGATGAAACATCTAAAGGGTTGCCAAATTGATCGATAACAGAAACAAGGTTACCTGTAGCTGCTCCGGTTAAAGGTGCGGGTGTGTCAAATAATGCTACCCTAAGAGCATCATTTCCGTTCATGTTTGGCGTTGCAGAAGAAAGCAACACATGCTCAGTTACGTTAGGGAAAATCTCTGAAAATACATTTGGATCAGTACCATTTACAAGATATACGAATGAGTTAGTTACTGTGCCAAGCGCTGTAAGATATGTTCCTGAATTCCAAGAAATTGATGCTTCGTCAGCTGCTCCGTTTGACTCAGTTTGCACCCTGTAGTAAGCAAGGTCAGCAGTTCCTGAAACATATAATTCTACTACCTTCGGTGCAGAACCTGTAGTGGCACAAGTAGCACCAAAAGTACCATCAATAATTTTTGTAATTACTACAGATTGCCCGAAAGACAAACCTGCTGCAAATAAGAATGTTAAAGTGTAAAGTTTTTTCATGTCGATAATTTTGTTATTAATCTATTAGCAAAGATACAAAGTATAACAATTTACGGCATAAACCAATGTAAATTTATGATTAATTAACTTTTTGTACTATAAAGGGTTGTTTGGTTAGGCTATAAATGCAAATTCCCCCCTATAATCGCTATAGGGGGGAATGTTGCAAAATTTATTTGTATAGTTATAAAGTAAGTTATATTAGTTTACAACCAGTTTTTTTGTGGTAGTGTTTCCTTCTTCGGTTACTTTTACCAAGTATATTCCGGGTGTAAGGCTGGCATTAATAGTGTTGTTTTGCGTAGTAGCGTTTACTACCTGCTTGCCCATCATATCAAATATAACCACATCTTTTTGCAGATTGTTATTGCTTAAAATAGTAAGCTGGCTGCCATTAAGCGGGTTAGGGTACATGGTAAAGCCGTTGATAGTATTTTGCTGCGTAGCTAAAACCGAAGTTGTAACATCTTCAACGGTGGTGCCTATTTTTATTTCATCTACATTTATGGTAACTCCATTTTGCCAAAGTGCAAGGGAACCAAAATTATCAGGCGCTGTTGCAGGTGTAAGTGTAATTGTAGGCTCAGTGTCAGAATTTACAGTGTCAAGGTCAGGGTTTATCCATGCCATTAACTCGTTTGAAGTAAAATTGTAGCCTAAAATCACAAACATATTGGTGCCGGTATCAAATGAGGCCGCAGTATATGTTATATCTATACCACCAGGAGATATTCCTAATTTAAATTTGTCGCCATTTTTTTGAACAAAAAAGCGCAACTTAAGGTCTCTAAAATTTTCTGCCCTTGCTAAGCCCCCAATTTGGCGTGCTTCCATATCGGCCTGTATATTACTTATATCTTCCACTTCCATTATAAACGAAGTGTATATACCACCACTGCTAGTTGTTGTAAAAGGTACAAAAGCGTCTTTTCCGTTATCTAGCTTAAGTGAATTATGAGCAGCACTCATGCCATCATAATTAAGGCTTCCTTCCTGAATAATTAAATTTTGGCCATTTGTGCTTTCTGCCCATAAAGGGTAAGAGGTAAGGCTTGCGCCTGCGGGATAATTAAACGACTCGTAAAAAGGGAGTTCCTGAGCCGGCTTGCATTGTGGCCCCACTACATAGGTAGTATAATCACAATTCTCGCCTGTAACTATTACATTAAAATCTACATTTTCTTCAACATTTATAATTTCAATGGTACCGCTTTCTACTGTGGTAGGGTTATCGCCAGATATGGTTCCGCCTGTAGTTGTTATTCCGTAAGATTGTGTACCCCCACCGGAAAATGGTAAATAGGCAGTATACATATCATCTGATAAGGTGTTATCATTACAAATGATATAGCTTGTACTAAAGTTTAAAGGACATCCTGATTCAATTTTTATGGTCACATCGTCTATTCTCGCTGTTACATCCAGAGTTTGGGTAAAGCGAATCCTTAAATTGGTAGATAATGGAATGGCATTTAAAAGCCTGATGCGCTCCCACCCGGCGTCAGTGTAGCGGGTATATTCCAGTTCTGTAAAATCACTCCCATTTGTGCTTACTTCTAATTTTATATCCTGATTTGAGGTCTCTTTAAAATATCCAAATGCAAGTGTAATATCTTCAGTGCCAAAGCCAGTTGTGTTAATTCCGCTAATTGTAAGGGATTGGCTTGATGCAGCTGTAAAATAAATATTCCCGAAGCCTGATGCAGCCGGATAACCGATTGCAGGGTTTTCATTGTTTATTGTTGCAGTGCCCGTGTATTCGATTGGGCTTGTGTATTGGAATCCATTGTAACCTGAAATAGTCTCTGAACCAACAGGCTGTCCAAAATTCTCTAAATAAATATTTTGCGCTTTCGCTGAAAACAGCCCCAAGCAGGATAATGCAATAATGTAAATCTTCTTCATAATGTTTCTATTTTTTTAATTATTGAAACAAAATTACTAAGATTATAAAATCAGCAATATTTAATGGTGAAAATTTATGAATACTTTAGCGAGGAGTTAAAAAAATGCCAATTACTTAATTATAAGTTTTTTTGTGGCGGTAGCATCGCCTTCTTTAATCTTGATTATATAAACGCCAGAAGTAAGTTCAGATACGCTTAGTTCTTTTGAAGTAACGGTAGCCTGAAGTATGCGCTTACCCAGCACGTCATAAATTTCTACATCCTTATTAAGGCCAGACTTTGAGGTAATATAAATCTTGCCGCCGCTTACCGGGTTAGGGTAAATGTTTAGCCCCTCGATAGGCTCATTGCCTCCGGTAAATGTTGCCTTGTTTTCCTGGGCTACAGCGCCGAGCGAAAACAAAAAGAGCAACGTTAATGTGGTATAAAAGTAGAATTTCTTCATGCTGTAAGTATTAGTGTAAAAGTATAAAATAAATTTCAAATACCGTACCAAAATTTGTTATGAAAAAATATTAAATATTTGTAAATTATTTTAACGCTATTCAATCACAGAAATCCATCATTTATCTTAAATATCGTTATTTATTTCAAATTTAATTATTATAGCATAAAAAAAGCCCCCCGCATTGCGGAGGGCTCTATACTTAAAATTTCAGTTTATTAGAAACCGTAACCTGTCCATGTAAATACTGTGGTATCAGCACCACCAGTAGTACCGGCAGTTACATTGATAGTAGCATTGTTAGCACCTTTTTTAATGTCTGTAAGTACAAGTGCAGTACCGGTAGCATTTAAAGTTACTGAAGTACTTGCCATAGCATCACCGGCGCTGTCTGTACCGTCTACTAAATCATCTGGAGCTTTAGTAGCAGATGCACCATATTTTACAAGTGTGTTTGTAATTGTAGCACCGCTACCCCTGCGGATTTTGATAACGTCTGAAAGGATTACATCAGCATTGTTTACAATTGTAATGCCTGTAAGTATAGGGTTAGACTGGCCTGCCTGGTTAGGTGAAACACCGTCAAGGTTACCGTCTGCCTCAATTCCCCTTGGGTCAGAAGATAATGCGGTATATGATTGCTCCCTGATAGCATAAGCATTGGTAATTTTACCATTATAGCCTTGTGTCCAGTCAATCATATCGTCTTTAGCATTTACTACAAGAAGGTTTGTAACATCAACACCGCCACCAAAGAATTCGATAGCATCGTCATCACCATTGTATATAGCAATGTTGCTGATTGAAGTGCCTTTACCTACACCGTAGCAGGTAAGGCCGTTAAATTCTTTTTCATCGTTTACACGTGCGCCAGAATACCTGATGATTACGTGGTCAAGTTTACCTGAGTTGTCGCTAGCGTTAGTGCCGCCATAAAAGTGGTCTACAACTTCGGTTACTGCAGTACCGCCACCGCTTATAGGCGCATAACCGCAAAGGATAACACCACCCCAGTTGCCCGGTGCAGGTGTAGCAGAGTTAGATGTAAATTCAATAGGTGCTGCGGCAGTTCCCTGAGCGTCTAGCTTACCACCCTGCTCTACAATTACATATACATCTGTACCACCCGTTGCAGCTTTAAGTTTAGTGCCAGGGTTTAGTTTTAGTGTATAAGGAGACCTTACAACAAGCCCGCCTGTAAGTACATACTCGCCTGCAGGAAGCTCAATATCGGCACCTATTATACCTTTAAGAGCCGTAGCACTGTAGTCAGGGTCTGTAAGAGACGTTATTATTCCGTTAGCTGCTCCATCTCCATTTGTTGAAGTGCTGTCGTCATCGCCACAAGAGGCAAATAAACCTACAACAGCAGAAAATAATACTACTTTTTTAAGTGTGTTCATGAAATAAAATTTAATAGTTAAAGAATTTAATATATTAGTTTTCGATTATTTATTTTATAGAGTCCAGTTTAGGCCCAGGCTTACAAACATCCCCTTGCGGTAAGTGCTTATTTCATAATCCTGTGTAGAACTATTATTAGTGGCTTCCTGGGTTATGCGGTATTTAGGGTTCAAAATGTTTTTAAAGTTGAGGCTTATGGCAAGTTTTGATTGTAGTAACTCAAACTTGTTTATAAAATCAAGCGATGGCACAGTGTTTTCTACAAGGTTTTCATTTCCGGCAGTACCTACAGAATATACCCGGTTATAGAAGTAAGCAAACACTACAGTAGAGGTAAAAGCCCTGTTTTCATTAGCCTTATACCAGCTTAGATCGGTATTAAGCAATAGTGGGGCAGCACCCTGCATTTTGCCTTTGCCGTGTGTAAACTGCACATTAAGCTGATCCCTTGGGTCGTCGTTCTGCACCTGCTCTGTATAGAGATATGATCCGTTAAGGCCAAAGTTCAGATCGTTTTTCTTAACATCGTCTTCTGCTTCCAGGCTAAAGATGTTTTTCTTTATCTCTATCTCTACACCGGTTACAAAGGCTTTTTCTGTATTTACATAAGAAAGGTCGTTAGCAGCCGAAAGTACACGTACACGGCTTATAGGGTCCTGTATGTATTTGTATATAGCGCCTGCCGATATTATTTCTTTCCTTGAAAGGTACCAGTCGTACTTAAGGTCTATGTTATAATTTGTAGAGGGTTGAAGGTACGGGTTACCAAAGCTTGAAAAATTCACGTCTGAATAAAGAAACGGTGCTGTTTCTTTAAACTGGGGCATGGTATACGTTTGGCTTGCTGCAAAGCGTAGCGCGTTTTTTTCATCCAGGCTGTATTTTAAATTCAGGCTTGGCAACACATAGGTTTTAGAGATATCAGCCGCTTTTGTAGGAGGGTTACTGTTACCAAGGTTTGTATCCCACGTTACATTTTGCTTAAAACTTTCAAAACGGACTCCTATCTGTGCGATAAATTTTTCGCTAAAAGGATATTCTATCTGGGCATACCCTGCATAAATGCTGCGCTCTCCTTTGTAAAAAAATGGGTCAAATGCCCTTGGGTTCTCGGCAGTACCCCTGCCGGTAGTAAGGTCATAACCATCGTTTAGCTTGCCAAGGTCAAGGGTAGCCTGGTTAAACAGTCCGTCCGGGTTGTTAATATCTACGGGTACAGGCCTGTTAAAGTCAAAGTTAAATTGGGTGTTGTCAAAATCCCTTGTAGTATGCCTTGCGTTAATGCCTATTGTTAGTACATTTTGCAGGTTACTCTCCGGGTTAAAAGTATATGCAACAGCTGCCTTACCGGTAATATCATTTTCTTTAAGGGTAGAGAAATAGCGGTTATTTGAGCCTGAAGAGTTGGCCGATACCAGGTAGCCACCACCATTATCCCCTGCATAATCATAGTCATAAGCGTTAGTTCTCCTGTCCGGTTCAGATGCCCTTATCATGTTGTAAGCTACACCTGCGTCAAGGTTAATTTTATCGTTAACTTTATATTCGCCTATTAACTGGTTTACAAAAAGGTTGTTATTATTAAGCTGCTGGCGGCGAATAAATGATTTGTTGGCAAAGTCGCTGTTGTCGTTTACGTTCCTTGCAAACCCATTGTAATCAGCTACCGACTGATTGTTGTCGTGAAGAAACAGAGTGTTATATGATATGCTCCTGCCGGTGCCAAACTTGTATTTTGCATTACCTAAAATGGCCTGTGTCGCTTTATATTCAGACCTCTGGAACTTAAGGTCCTGAGAATTCTGGCCTATAGCGTTTATGGTCTTAGAATTACCTTCTTTATACTGGTAACCGCTTTCGCTAAGTATTACACCAAATACCGATATGCTTTGGTCGTTAGCAAGTTCAAACTGTTTACCGGCTACTATATTAAAGTTAGTATTTACCGGTGTGCTTTGTTCTGTAGGCTTCAGGCTGGTTTTAAAACTGTATTTGGTAAGGTCATTTATTGGTATGCCTGTACCGTTTTTAAGAAAGCCAAAGTAGTTATATGCTCCATCTGCTACAAGTACTGTATTACTAAGAGCGTTAGTATTAAAGCCCACACCAGCTGAAGCAGAAAGTATGCTCTTTTTATCGGCATCTTTAGAGGTAATGTCTATATTAGCGCCGCCCACATCGCCGTAAAGGTTTGCAGAAAATGTTTTGTTGATGCCTACATTCTTTATTATGTTAGCACCAAAAAACTCAAGCGATATATTTTTGTATTCAGGGTCTTCAGAAGGTAACGGAAGGCCATTAAGAGTAGTAGAGTTATAACGGTCTCCAAGGCCACGCACAAAAACGTTGTTAACACCTTCTGCCTTGGCAACACCCGTGGTTTTAGCTACAGCACCGGCAGCATCACCCACGCCTTTACGGCTAAGTTCCTGCGAGCCTATTACCTGTTTCATTTCAACAGCGTTTTTTTGATCCAGTAATAATGCTGCTTCTTTTTCCCGGTTTACTACCGTTTCTATAACCACATCATTAAGTTGTACGCTGGTAGAGCCCAGTTCCTGGTTTAGCGTTTGTGTTTCGCCTGCGGTAAAGGTTACAGCCACTTCTTTTGTTTCATAGCCTAAAAATGTAAATACTATGGTTTGCTCCCCGGCCGGAACCGAAAGGGTATAATTTCCGGTTTCATCTGCTGTGGTAGACATTGTGGTGCCTTTAACCGTTATACTCGCAAAGGGTAGTGGTTCCCCATTCATATCCTTATCAGTAAGGGTGCCGTTAAGGGTTGCCTTCTCCTGGGCAAAACCCATTACAACGGTAAACAGGGCAATTACTAAAAATTTAAGTTTCATTTCGTGTAGTTATCGTGTTGTTACAAATTTGGTGCAAAGATGGCCTGACACAGTAAACCTAATGTTATAGAATTGTTAGGTTTGGATTTCGCCCTTATTATTAAATTGTTAACACATTAAATTACAGTTAAGCAGCTTTGATGGTTTTTTATTATCTTTACCTTTACCCCGCTAAACATCATATAGCGTCAAAAATGAAAAAAAAAGACATCAAGATCTTACTTGTAGACGATGAACAGGATATCCTTGAAATTGTGGGGTATAACCTCTCTCAGGAAGGCTATCAGATTGTTACCGCGGTAAACGGCAGGGAAGCTGTGGCAAAGGCTAAAAAAGAGCTTCCGCAGCTGATTATTATAGATGTAATGATGCCCGAAATGGACGGCATGGAGGCGGTAGAGAACATCCGGAAGATACCGGAGCTGGCTAATGTAATAATAACGTTCCTTACGGCGCGCAGCGAAGACTACAGCCAGGTAGCGGGCTTTGATGCCGGGGCAGATGATTATATTGCCAAGCCCATAAAGCCAAAACTTTTAGTAAGCAAGGTAAAAGCGCTGCTAAGAAGGCTTAAAGAAGACGAGGCTAAAGAAGATGTACTGCGCGTAGGCAATATCGAAATTAACCGCGAAGAGTATAAAATTGTTATGGAAGACCGCGAAATTGTACTGCCGCGCAAAGAGTTTGAACTTTTTTACCTGCTGGCCTCAAAACCGGGTAAGGTGTTTAAAAGGGAAGAAATACTTGATAAAGTGTGGGGTAACGAAGTAGTGGTGGGCGGCCGTACCATAGACGTGCACATACGCAAGCTGCGCGAAAAAATAGGCGACGACATTTTTAAAACCATTAAAGGAGTGGGCTATAAGCTGGAGGTTTAGGTGAATATAAAATTTAAGAAGTCATACCGTTTTGCTGTTAAATCGGCATTATATATATCAGTGTTTTCAGCAGTAATGCTGTCTGCACTGCTGTATTTTACAAACGCTTTCAGCATTGGTACAATACTCTTGTTTTTCTTTATATTATTACTATTCTCATTTTTTGTATTGCAATACCGCGTAGAGCATTTTATTTACCGCAGGGTAAAAAAAATATACGACGATATATCGTTACTCGAAGCCAGCCCCTTACGAAGCAACCGCATTACTACCGATATGGCCACCCTTACGCGCGAACTCGAAAAGTTTGCCCGGGATAAAAAAATGGAAATCGAGGCCCTAAAGATAAAAGAAGAATACCGGCGGGAGTTTTTAGGCAATGTATCGCATGAGCTAAAAACGCCGCTTTTTACCGTTCAGGGCTACCTACTTACCCTTCTGGATGGTGCCATGAACGATAAAACCCTGCGTAAAAAATACCTGCAGCGCGCCGAAAAAGGCGTAGAGCGGCTTACCTATATTGTGCAGGACCTAGATATGATAACCAAGCTGGAGGTGGGCGACCTTAACCTGCATTTTACCAAATTCAACATACTGGAGCTCATACAAAGCGTGTTTGACCTCCTGGAAATGAAGGCCGACAAAAAAGGCATCATGCTAATGTTTGACGGCAAATATTTAAGGCCCATAATGGTTTATGCCGACCAGGAAAAGATACAGCAGGTAGTAACTAACCTTATTGTAAACTCCATAAAATACGGCAAAGAAAACGGTACTACCGAGGTTAGTATAGAAGACCTGGTAAACAACAAAATTATAGTGCGCGTAAAAGACAACGGCGAGGGCATAGAGAAAAAGAACATACCGCGCCTTTTTGAGCGCTTTTACCGCGTAGATAAAAGCGGTGCCCGCACCGAGGGAGGTTCCGGCCTGGGGCTCTCTATCGTAAAGCATATTATAGAGGCGCACGACGAAAAAATATATGTAGAGAGCACCTTTAAGCAGGGCTCAGAATTTTCATTTACCCTCGAAAAGAGTAAATAAGTCTTTCCATTTTGCTACACCGTTAATATCGCGCAGCCCTTTATACATTTTTGCCTTTTCTAAATCTTCTATCTTAAAAGCATTTTGCGATGCAAACGGTGCAAGCCCGGCACGTTTAAGCTTTTTAGCCAGGTATTCCTGTTCCTCATTTTCGGGTGCCGGTATAAAAAAAGCTTTTTTGCACAGCTTTGCTATATCCATTATAGAGCTGTAGCTGGGCCTGCACAGTATCAGTTCGCTTTTATTAAGCACTTCTTCCAGTTCGTCGCTGCTCATAAAGTTGTAGCGGGTTATATTTCCTTTTTGAGATATAACCTGATGCTCTTCTACCACCCCACGAACCATTATTACCTGCCCCTCAAAGCGTTTTAACTCTTCTTCAAGCTTATTTTCCAGTGTAGTGCGGTGTGGTTCTGCACCGCTAAGCAGTACGGCAAGGTCATAATGTTTTACCGGGCTTGTTTTGTGCAGGCGGCTTATGGGGCCTATGTATTTAAGGTTGGGTATATCCTCTTCGCTATGGCCAAGCTTGCCAGATAGGTTTGGCGATGCCTTTACATCGGGTATCCAGCATTCTATGTATTTTTTTATAAAACGCCTGTGGAGCGAGCTGGCAAGTCCTGATGCCGTACCCGAAAGCATGTTAACCTGGTGGGTAATAAATATAGAAGGTATGCCTTTGTAATACACGCCCAAACGGTTGTCGCTTATTATGCCGGAAATGCCATGCTCTGTTACCAGGTGCTTTATTATGCGCTGCTCTTTTTTTATGGTGTTAAACATCAGTCCCATTTGCAGCAGCACCCGTATATTAAAAAACGCCCCTTGTTTGGCGTATTCAAGTTGGTAGGCAGGCAGTTCCAGGGCTGTATGCTGAGGGAACTCTTTTTTAAGCAACATAAGTGCGGCACCATCTGAAGCGATAATGGGTTCAAAACCATGATTTTCCAGCGCCTCTATAATAGGTATACACCGTGTCGCGTGGCCCAGTCCCCAGTTGAGCGGGGCTACGAGAATTTTTTTGCGCGTTTCCAAAATCAAGGTTTTATTAACAACTATTTATAACCCGCAAGCTAAAATTATTTATAGTTACATATATTTCCCTAATTTTACCAAAAATTTAAGTTTATAGTGGGAAGCAAGAATAAACTAAGGCGTTTTAGGGAAAATGAGACGTTTACCAACGTTTTACAGCCATCGAGGGAAGAAGCCGTAACGGGTAACTTTACATTAAAGGGCAAATGGAACGCCGATTTCTTTAAAAATGATAACCCTATTGTCTTAGAACTGGGCTGTGGCAAGGGAGAATATTCGGTAGGGCTTGCGGAGCGCTACCCGGAATCTAACTTTATAGGCATAGATATTAAGGGGGCGCGTTTTTGGCGTGGTGCCAAAACTGCCGCAGAGGGCGGCCTTACCAATGTAGGCTTTTTGCGCACCCAGATAGAACTTATAGAACACTTTTTTGCCAAAGGCGAGGTAGGCGAAATATGGATAACCTTCCCTGACCCCCAAATAAAATATAAGCGCACCAAGCACCGGCTTACCAATACCGAATTTTTACAGCGTTATAAAAAGATACTTAAGCCTGATGGCGTGGTAAACCTGAAGACCGACAGCGAGTTTATGCACGGCTATACCCTGGGACTGCTGCATGGCGAAGGCCACGAGGTACTGTATGCTAACCATAACGTATACCGCAACGAGGGCGCACCCGAAATTGTTACCGCCATACAAACCTTTTATGAGCAGCAATACCTGGAGCAGAACAAGCCCATAACCTACATCCGCTTTAAAATAAAATAACTTAACACAAACCGCCTCTAATATCAGCAGCATGGAGTACATCCTACCGGTTATCATAGGTTTCGGCATTTCGTTTGTGGCAACATTGCTGCCCGGACTGCTGAACATGACAGCCGCTAAGGTAAGCCTTAAAGAGGGGCGCAAAAACGCCATGGTATTTGCCACCGGCGCTGCCACCATAGTTTTTGTACAGGCCTATATATCGGTAGTGTTTGCACGGCTCATTAACCGCAGCCCCGAGATTATCGACAGTCTTGAGGAAGCAGGCGTATTTATTTTTGGCATGCTTACCATTTTCTTTTTCTTTTCTAAAAAGAAGAAGAAGAAAAAAAAGGCCGATCAGCTTCTGCACATACGCAGCAAAACAGGTAACTACTTTTTAGGGGCCATGATTTCTGCCCTTAACTTTTTCCCTATACCCTATTATGTTTTTGTGAGCATATCGCTTTCGTCCGCTGATGTGTTTAAATTTTCAAACCTGTGCATATTCCTGTTCGTATTTGGGGCTACTGCCGGTGCTTATGCCGTGTTTTACCTCTACATTGCATTCTTTAAAAAATTTGAGCATAGAACCGAATTTTTCATGCAAAATGTAAACTACTTCCTCGGATCTATAACCGGTATCATAGCCATCGTTACCCTTATCAAAATCCTTAAACGGTAAATACATCCTACCATGGCACAGCAGCAGGAAGAAAACTTTTTCGACAAAGTATATGATGTGGCTGCGCAGGTGCCTTATGGCAGGGTAACCAGCTACGGGGCTATTGCAAAATTCCTCGGCGCTGCCCGTTCAGCCCGTATGGTAGGCTGGGCCATGAACGCCAGCCATAACCGCGATGACGTTCCCGCCCACCGTGTGGTTAACCGCGTGGGCCTGCTTACCGGCAAGCACCATTTTGACGGTACTAACCTTATGCAGCAGCTTTTAGAAAGTGAAGGGGTGATTGTAAAAGAGAATAAGATTGTCGATTTTGCGAAATTGTTTTGGGATCCGGCAAAGGAACTGCTTTAGTAGCTAAGTTACAAAGTTACAGAAAGGCAAAGTTACAGAGAGGCAAAGAGGCAAAGTTTTTGCGGATGATTCAAATCTCTATAATTAGCTTTGAAACTTTCAAACTCTGCCACTTTGCCACTTTCCTCAAAAATAAACTTCGCCGAATAAACTTTTCACGCTATCTTTGCAATTTGAAATAAGTCTTAATAAGAGACGGTTAGCTATTTTAAATTTATGAAGTTAGATAGAAAAGATATACTCAAAGCCCTTGAAACCATTACCCTTGCCGGAGAAGGCCAGAATATGGTAGAAAGCGGCGCAATACGCAATGTGCTTACCTTTGGCGATGAAGCCGTTGTAGAACTGGTTATGGCCACCCCTGCCATGCACATACGCAAACGCGCGGAAACCGATATTATAAAAACCATACACGAACTCGTATCGCCTGACGTAAAAGTTAAGGTAAACGTAAAAGTGGAAGCCCCTGAAAAGCCTGAAATTAAAGGCAAGCAAATGCCGGGTATTAGTAATATTATTGCTGTATCGTCTGGCAAAGGCGGGGTAGGAAAATCTACCATTACGGCAAACCTGGCCGTTACCCTGGCTAAAATGGGCTTTAAGGTAGGCATACTCGATGCCGATATTTACGGCCCGTCTATGCCCATAATGTTTGATGTAGAGCGTGAGCGCCCTATATCAGTAATGGTTGACGGGAAAAGCAAGATGAAACCCATTACCAGCTATGGTGTAGAAATACTCTCAATAGGCTTTTTTACCAGCCCTGAGCAGGCGGTTATATGGCGTGGGCCCATGGCCGGAAAAGCACTGAACCAGATGATTTGGGACGCCGACTGGGGCGAGCTTGACTTCCTGCTATTAGACTTACCTCCGGGTACGGGCGATATACACCTGAGCATCATGCAGTCGCTGCCCATTACGGGCGCGGTTATAGTGAGTACGCCGCAGGCTGTGGCACTTGCCGATGCCAAGAAAGGTGTGGCTATGTTCCGCCAGGACAGTATCAATGTGCCCGTGCTGGGCATTATAGAGAATATGGCTTACTTTACGCCGGAAGAACTTCCTGATAATAAATACTATATCTTTGGGAAAGAAGGGGCAAGAAACCTTGCCGAAGACCTTGATGTGCCGTTCCTGGGCGAAGTGCCGCTGGTACAGGGCATTCGTGAAGCCGGAGATTATGGCCGCCCTGCCGCCCTGCAAACCGCTACCCCGCTTGAGGCTTCGTTTGAAGCACTTGCCCGTAACGTGGTGCAGGAAACGGTAAACAGGAACGACAACCTTCCGCCTTCTGAAGCTATAAAAATAACTACCATGGCCGGGTGTTCGGCTGTTAAAAAGAACTAAAACAATGACTACAGAAGAAATAAGGAGCAGCGTGGAGAGGGCACTTGAAGAGATACGCCCATTCTTAGAGTCAGACGGCGGCAATATTTCGCTAATTGATATTGAAGACGACAGGCATGTGCGAGTGCGCCTTGAAGGGGCATGTGTGGCCTGCAGCGTAAACCAGATGACACTAAAAGCCGGTGTGGAAACTACCATTAAAAAGTATGCCCCGCAAATAGAAACGGTTGTAAATATTGCCTAAACGCGCTTTTTTCAATACATGATTTATATCATATTAAATTAAAGCGGTTATAGCCAACTTTGCTGCCATAATTGCTTTTATCTTTTAATTCAGAATGATTACTACAGATATTTTAATAATAGGCGCGGGCCCCACGGGGCTCTTTGCCGTATTTGAAGCGGGCCTTTTAAAGCTGAAATGCCATATTATAGATGCACTTCCGCAGCAGGGCGGCCAGCTTACCGAGCTTTACCCTAAAAAACCCATTTTTGATATTCCCGGCTTTCCATCGGTGCTGGCGGGCGACCTGGTAACCAACCTTATGGAACAGATAAAGCAGTTCCAGCCCGGTTTTACCCTTAACGAGAAAGCCGAAACTATTGATAAGCTGGAAGACGGTACTTTTATAGTTACTACCAATAAAGGAACGCAGCACCATGCAAAGACGGTTGCCATAGCAGGTGGCCTGGGCAGCTTTGAGCCGCGCAAGCCACTGATTGATGACATTGCCTTTTATGAAGATAAAGGCGTGGAATATTTTGTAAAAGACCCCGAGCTTTTCCGTGATAAGAAGATAGTGATAGCCGGTGGGGGAGACTCCGCGCTGGACTGGAGTATCTTCCTGGCAGATGTTGCGGCTGATGTTACGCTGGTACACCGCAGGAACGAGTTCCGCGGCGCGCTTGACAGTGTTGAAAAGGTACAGGAACTAAAGCACCAGGGCAAGATACATCTTATTACCCCAGCAGAGGTTACCGGTATACACGGAGCTGAAAAAGTTGAGGCGCTCGACCTGGAGATAGACGGTGCACACCGCCGCATTGAAACTGATTATTTCATCCCTCTGTTTGGGCTTACTCCAAAACTGGGTGCTATAGCTAACTGGGGCCTTGAAATAGAAAAAAATGCCATTAAAGTAAATAATGCTTTGGACTACCAAACCAATATTGAAGGCATTTATGCCATAGGCGATATTAATACCTATCCCGGTAAGCTAAAGCTTATATTGTGCGGTTTCCATGAGGCCACGCTGATGTGCCAGAGTGTGTTTAATAAACTGAACCCCGGCAAAAAATATGTGCTTAAATATACCACCGTAAGCGGCGTAGACGGCTTTGACGGCACCCGTAAGGAAGCCGAAAAGCAGGTGGTTAGAGCAATCGATTAGTTTTTTATTTTGTTTCAGGTTTCAAGTTTGCTTCGCAAGTTCGGCAGCCTACTCGGTGTCAGGTTGTGCACTCAGCCGAACCAAACAGTCAAAGCAAACTTGAAACCTGAAACCTGAAACCTAAATGAATGAGTGAAATAACAATACACATAACCGACCGCGACGGCGTTGCGCATACCGTGCAGGCGCCTACCGATATGGCAATGAATATCATGGAGGTGGTACGGGCCTATGAACTGGCCCCTGAAGGTAGTATTGGCATTTGCGGCGGTATGGCCATGTGCGCCTCGTGTCAGTGCT
>Ga0247803_1000274_pt1 | contig 30623 bp, 20 predicted proteins | sample UWRJL014104B1_FD_180928 | JGI IMG/M metagenome (GOLD analysis project Ga0247803, IMG submission 180928) | Plant litter microbial communities from Arlington Agricultural Research Station in Wisconsin, United States - UWRJ-L014-104B-1 | ecosystem: Environmental > Terrestrial > Plant litter >...
TCCCCCCAGCTTCATCCTCGACGGCTTCCCCCGAACAGTAACCCAAGCCGAGAAACTCGACGACATGCTCACCTCCTCCGCGAAGCCCCTCCAACACGCCGTCGAACTCCAAATCGACGATGCGCTCCTCGTCGCCCGCATCACCGGCCGCCTTGTACACCCCGCCTCGGGCCGCTCCTACCACAAGGTCTTCAACCCGCCTAAGTCTAACATGACGGACGATATTACGGGCGAGCCGCTCATCCAGCGCTCCGACGACAACGCCGAGACGCTCAAGAAGCGCCTTGGCACGTACCACGACCAGACGGCCCCCGTTGTCTCGTACTACCAAAAGAGCGGCATCTGGAAGCCGATTGACGCGAGCCAGGAGCCTGGGCAGGTCTGGAAGAGCTTGCTCAAGGTGTTTGATAATGACAAGACGGTTATTGGAGGCCGGACTGGGTCGCTGCTTAACAAGATTGGTATCAAGAACTAAGGGAGGCGTTGCGATGATGGGCTGGTGATGGCTGAATGAGGTGCTTGGTCGGATGGGTGGGAATGTCTCGTCGAACCGGCTTACACTTGGATCCGCATGCCGAACACGCTTGAAGAGTTCTGCCTCCCGGCTTGCTTAGGCAGGATGGGGTAATGGGATCTGCACATAATGATTACACCCTTTGTACTTGTAAAACGTATGCGGAGAAGGGCGACATGGATGCGTTCGGTGGGGGTACCTTTTTCATGTAACTGTATGTGATCTTTTTGCCCGGCTTCTTGATTCTAGCCGTCAAGACGGAGGCGTGGAGAGGAATGCATTGGTGATACCGGAATACTGCAAGCTTGTCTGTTTGAGATGCGTGACATGTATTCGCTTCTGTCTCAACTCTGAGCTCTAGCATGAGTTGTGAACCATCTCTTAGATTCGCCAGCATCTTGCATACTGGAATCCTGGGTAATTCATGTTTGCCCATCCTACGTCTTTCCTACCTCCAAACAGCATCGAGCCGGTTAAAGACAATCCTCTCCTCTTGGCACCGACGCTCCGCAAAGTGAAATCCAAGTGCCAAGACGGCCTGGTGGCTTGGAGAGGAATGTGAAAAAGGAAACGCTGCATTGATCCTACTTCCATCGAGCATGTCTTTTCACACGTGGACGGATCCACCGTGAAAACACCGCTCGGTAATAGAACCTACACAATTAAACCCAAAGTAAAAACCATACTGATTTCGGAAAACATTAGATTAGAGGAGCAAATGATCTATGTAGGACGCTTGACGCTAGCGATATGCACAGAAGCAGCCCAAACCCAAAACCTTGCAAGGCCATCTTCCCATTCCGCTCCGACACAAATCAGACAGCCTCCATGAACAGTCCAAGAGCCGGCGAAGTCATCTGAAAGTACTGCAGGTCCAGACCGCTAGTCGAATCGACACGATACCCCACAAGCTGCCCGTACTCGCAAGGCCCGCTTTGAATGACGTACTTATTGCCCGGCATGACTTGCGGTACACTCCCAACGGACGTTGAACCGCCGACAGAGCTCGCGCTCACCCTTTCGTCCATCGGTCGATCGAGGCGAGACACGGCAATGCCTCCCGGGGAGGAGACAGTGTAAGGCGCGACGTGTTTGGGGTCAAAAGGCGGTGGAAGGGCAAAGACAAGGTTGCAAGTCTTGCCTCGATCGTAGTCAACATTGAAGACGAACAAGGTCGAGCGCGTAGGCGAGATCTGAGCAGTGTATTGATTGCCAATGACCAGATTCGGATCGGAAGAGTCGATAGGAACAATCTGGTAAGGTGCAATGAAAGGAGGCGTTAGACCGCGAGGCTGATTCAGAAGAGGAAGGTCGGGGAATGGACCTGTAGGAGGCACCGGCGATGGGACAGTGGGAGTCACGGGAGTTGAAATGATGTTCGAGATTGCAATTTGGGTTGGCTGCGGCCTCGGAAAACAGTTGTTCATTATTTTGCCAGGGACCCAAATACAAGGTGTATCTGGAGTCGCCGGGAGAGATGTGACTATGAAAGGCAAGGTCGCGAGCGTGGTCGCTGTCGGGACATTACTTAAAAGCGCTGTATGAAGTTAGCCTTGGTCTAGCAATTAAAACGACTCTGCTCTTCTCACAACTCGCGCTCAAAGTATCAGTTATCGCTGGTATCTCTTCAATGCCACTGCTCACGCTTGCCGTCGGAGTGTCCTCAGGCTTTGCGAGTCCATTAGCCCGTGCCATCCAATGAAAAGGCCTTTCGGCCTCAACTGGTGGGTGTACGAGACCTTGGGACGGTTTGCAGTTGATCCTGCAATCGCAAGGTGGGCATTGTGGTGCAGCAGGCAGTCGAGCGACCAGAAACGATAATACTGAGACATTGTACAGAACGAGAAGAAAGACTGGAGAGAGTAGAGACGAAAGGAATAGTGGGAAAATGTAGCTTACGAATTTGGCGCTGTTGGGGCAGGTCAAGTCGAACAGCGGCTTCACTGCCTTGAGATCGCCTCCGGGCTTGACGCCAAAGCTGGGGCTCGGGTTGCCGAACTGAACATCCTGGAGCGTGTAGTACCAGAGGTTGACGTTGTCCTTGATCAGCTGGCAGGCAACAGCGTTCCAGTAGGTCTTAGCATTGGCGCTGTTAGCGACAGCCTGGCCCTGGGTAGGGCCAGAGACGGGCCAACCGGTCTCGGTGATCCAAAGCGGCTTGTTCTGGGAGACGGCCTTGACCTGGTTGTAGGCGTCGTAGAAGAGTTTCTTGCCATTAGCGACAGCGTTGGCATGTTCGGTTTCCCAGAAGGGGTAGGCATCGACACCGAGGAACTCCAGACTGTCGATAACGGCTTTGTTGGTGTTGTTGGTGTACGCGGTCCAGGTGTCGACATGTCCGACGAGCTTGCCCTTGAGGAGGGCGTTCTTGTTGCGGAAGGCCTTGACCTGGTTGATGTACTTGGCCAGATCAGCGGGCTGGGCGCCAGGGTTCTTCTCGCCGTTCTTGATGGCAGTAGGTGTGATTCGGTAGAGGTCTTCGCTGCCAACCGAGATGCCGGCAATGAGGTCTGTGAATGATTTGCCGAACTTGTCAATGGCGGCCTGGAACGCGGCGAGCTCGTTGTTGACAACCGTCTGGGCGGCGGCTGGGGTGGTGGCCGAGGTCCAGAGACCCAGGAGCAGCGTAGTCTTGGTATCGATGGCAGCCTGGATAGCGGAGATGGTGTCCTTTGTCGTTCCGTGCTGGATCATGGTGTAGAGCCGAGCGCTGGTGAACTGGCTGTTCGTCCCGGGAAGTGTCTTCGCAGCCTCGAACTCGTACTTGAAGTCGGCGTAGCCCTTGGCAGCATTGTTGCCAAAGAAGGCTCCATAGTTGAAGCCCTTGTACGCAGCATCGGCGGTCGACAGAGCGGCTGCAAGAGCCAAGGCGGTGGATGTGAACCGCATGGTGATAGAAGCTGTGTAGGGAGGAGACCGAAGGAACAACAAGCAGCAGCAAGAACCAGAAATTACGATTAGAAAAAACTGTACAGTGGTAGACGGTGATGTGCCGGAGCAAGAAGAACGAGGGAAGAACGAATGTCGGGGTGAGCAGAGAAGACTCTTTGAAGAGTGACGTCTCGCGCTTCTATAATGATGAAGGCGCGCCTGGACCAAGGGGAACTAGCGAATGACGGAAGGGTGGGCGACGACTAGATGCAGGGGCCTTCCGCATATCGCCGTGCAGGCAGGCAGGTTCGTTATGAGGACCAATGCCCGAGCAGGGAGCCGATAGGGGGGCGCCTGGATGCTCGAGCCTGTGCAGATTATGCTGCACCAGACATGAGCCCATCTTCATCGCGCACAGCCACGCATCCAAACGTGCTGCTTGGAGGAATCCCGAGCTGTCACCTGTCGTGGACGTGTGGAAAATACGTCTGGAAGGCGTCCGGATAGGAAGCGACGCCACCCACTCTCCCGGTCCGATGCGTCATTGGCTGACGCGGAGGTGGATACCCAATTCCCAACATGTCGTGTCCCCACGTCCCATGGCGTTGAGTGGCACCACCCCCGGATCCAAAAATACCTCTCGTCAATATCCTTTATCGATTATCGACATCGCGTTTATGGGCAAGTGCAGGGTGCGGATGTGTGTGGTCACTGGTCACGCAGTCCCGTCTCACACTAGCTGACAGCGTGATGGTGACAAGCAACGTGGACCGAATGAACACCATCGATGCAAGACGCCGGGAACGGGCTGGTTGTGCACGTCAACCAACGGAGGACCAGCGTTCGCGCATCGTCTTATCGATGCCCGCGCTGTGCCGCACGGCGCACGGAGCCCGACGAAAAGCATTTGCCTGGCGTCTCATTGATGCGAAATTCCGTGTACGTGACATTGTGTTTTCGTTGTTTTCATATCATGGCCAATGACGGGGGAAGGATTTGTGCTCGCGTCTCTAGATGAACGCTATATTTCTCCATTCTCTGGGCAGTTTTGCTGGCGGGTGCACTGTCGGGATCCAGACCTCCAGCCGCGGTAATAGGGGCATATGACGTGCATATGTTCTTCGGCCCGAACGCAGGGGAGATGAGTGAGGCGGTCGCATTTCTTATTTCATAAGCAGAGCCAACGCACCCGACGAGAGCACAAGGTTGTGACAGACAATCATGCCTGCACGATAACAAGAGGCTGGAATGATGTAGCTGTGTAGCTCTTGCTTTGTGCCAGCTTCAACGACCCTCATCCATTGCAAAAGTTGCTCACAATACACCGATGACGCCGTCAGAGCCTCGCTGGTCCTAAACGCGACACATGGCTGACGTTGAAAAACCGTTCAGCCGCACCGTTGATGGCTTCTACGCCAACCCGAAAATGGATATACACCGCAGCGTGGCGCACCTGACTCCATTGGTTAGGTTCTATGCGCTGAACTTTGCAATTTGAAGCATGTGTCCATGTCGATTTCAAAGCTTTATACCATCGATGATTGCACAAGAAAGAACGCAATATATACACAGGATGTGAAGTATGTACAAGAACCCCTCTAGCCTCTCCATCACACACCCTTCACTGGCCCACTCTTCCTCGCAGTAAATCCAACATCATCCTCGCTTCTACTCCCCAAGAGTGTAGGCTCCGACGTTGCCACGATTGGAATCCCCCACCGCCCATTCATCGCAAAATTCGTACAAGGCAACTCCGCAGCATACGTGACAGCATTCCCCGCATCAGCTTCCACCCTCGCCGACGCACCAGGACACTCATACCTCCCATCGGACCCGTTGACCTCGTACCATTTTTGCTCGCCAGGAAGCTCGAACTTGGAAACATCGCCTATCTCAATCTGTTCTTCGAGATTCTGGGCCTTGGGCGAGGCAGGCGTGGGGTTTGGACGTCGATAGCGGCGGTAGAGGAGGCTCAGGTAGGCGAAGCAGGCTATGAAGACGACGACTCCTACACTTGCGCCTACGTACATGACTGCTTCGACTTTTGCACTTTGTTCGGATGTTCCGGTAGTTGAGTTAGACTCTGAGGATGTGATCGTGCCGCTATAGTTGTCGTAGATCCTGGTTTTGTTCATGATGCTGCCCAACTCTTCACTAACCCACGCCTTCTCCGGTCGTCTTTTTGATGCATTGCCCGACTGCGTGCCTCCAATCTGATCCACAATCTTGAAGTTGAGACTATTGTTGTTACCGCTGGCTTGGAAGGTGCTGCCCCACACTCCCCTCTGCAAGTCTAGCACTCCGACGCCCGTCGTGTGCCAGTCGCATATGTTTTCAAACTCATTGTGACCGCCTACGGTGATCATCTGGTTGCCGCCGGCGAGATGACATGTATGGCCCCATCTTGGTCTGTAGCCTTGGTGCATCTTGATCCAGGTGAATGAGGGAAGTGAAAGAACGTAGGTATCGTCGAGAAAGGTGGGCCCGCCGTGGGTGGTTGGGTTTTGGCCGCCGTATATCCATATATTGTGACTGGAGTTGTCGGGTGCTGATGTGACGATGGTACAGAAGTCGATGCGTGGCTGGGGAATGGAGCCCGAAGTATGCTGTGTGTACCAGGTTCCGTTTCCGTTCGAATCTGAGGTTGTGAGATATGAGTTGAGATCGAAAACATCAACTGAGCTAAAGTTCAATAGTCGACCCTTGTGTTGCGAAGAGATCGTCCGCTTTCCATCGAACACGTGCCCTCCCAACGCCACCAACAGTCCGTCTGTACCAAGTCCGGGGACATACTGCAGTGCGCCGCCAACGCGAGGCTGGTTGTCGTACATGCCGTTGATAGAAATGTTTTTAGCTGTGTGTTGTGCCATGTCGATAACTACCATTCCGTCGAGGAGTGTTTGCGAGTCGCCGTCATTGAGTGTAGACGGTGCTGTACCGTTGTCTGTCTGTCCACTAAGATAGAATGCGAGGCCTTGGTCTGGAGCCTCTGCGGCCGCACCGTAGCTTGGAGTTTTCAGTCCATTGCTACGATACGAGTCCCACGTATTAGCACCATCTACCGACCAAAGCGGATACTCTTCGGAATAGTGGAAGGTGGTGTTTCGATTAGGGAACGACTCATTGCCTCTGAAAGTCGACCCTCCGTACGTGTAGATCTTGGTGTCATTGTAACGACCATGAAACCTGGAGGTGGAACCAAATCAGCAAGTGCACCATAAGCGTAGTCTGTGTCAAGGAGGTACCCACATGGCTCCGGAGTGCATGGCATCTCTGACTTTCTTCCCCGTATCTGGATCTGGAGTAACTTCTGTGGCGACATACGATATGTTCTCCTTCCAATTCCACCAGTACTTCAGGTCTACCTGCAAAAGATATGGATCTACATCAAGTCAATAAATGTGCAGGTAGTGAGATGTATCTGCCTTGTTTCACTGGTCCCTTCGCCCTGTTCTCCAAACGATGGCGAAGTGACAGGCACTTTCGTACGGCGTTGCTAGTTTGACCCGTTCGAACGAACATGTAGAATGAAGACGAATGAAATAGACTCAACATACTGTAACCTAGAGTACTGTTCGTCCAGTTCTGGTTTGTTGGGAGGTTATAAGACTGAATCCCCCCTTGGATGAACAAAGTGTCACCCTTGATGACAGCTACAATCTAATCAGAACATGCTCATCGTGAAGAGAAGTAGAACGTACATTGGTGATACCAGCGCTGGCAAAAATATGTCACCGCATCATACGGTTTCCAAACGGTCGGTAACTGCGCGGTGGCGGTACTTGCTAGTATAACCAGGATGAGCTGGCACGATAAAAGGTTAAACAGCACCATTGTAGGTACAATCGGACATGAGGACGGGGTGAGATCAATGATCCGAAGCCAGAAGGTTGAGTTTCAATCAAAGAAAGGTAGAGAACGGCAAGTACTATATACGACTCCGCAGGTCTGGAGCCGAGGGAGGCTATCTTGTAGGAGGGAAGCCACCACGAGTCCGTGCCTTAGTGTGGCTGCACGTTATAATGAGGAGAACATTCTTGGTATGAAGCGTAAGCAGCATGTACCATAACGCTAATGGGAGCCGAAACTTACATGTCGTCAAGGTTTGCCTTCGGCTCCATCCCTTTGGGTAAACCGTTGAAGTGAATGGGCTGCTCCGAGCCCAAGGTCCGGGTTTCACACGCAGAGCGATCGGACATTTGTGACTTGGCGTGAGCTTCTTTCCATGACACAGCGATTCGCTTGCTGACTTGAAGAAACCCGAAATGTGGAGTATTCGCCAAGCTGGGTGACAGCGGAAGAGAAAGAGGCAGGGTCGTACTCTTTTCCTTGTCTGGCAGTACTGATGGTGTTCATGGCTCCGGTGGTATTTCAACGTTCACCTCGGTCGTCGTACGAGGAAGCATCTTGATTGTTCGCAGCAACGTGGCAAGCAGTGTTGGGTAGAAGATGGAAAGCGGCGTACGCTACGCCGAGGTCGACCCAAGAGCCGCAGCATCGGGGCCGCCATTAGAGCACGGAGCCGTAGAAGCGTCTTGGTAGGAAGGGAGTCAGCACTTTTGTCGCTGACTTCGCGATATTCGACCTAAGGTGATGCATAAGCTGGGTGTGGCGCACTGAAATTGCGTCACCTAGGAAGTCTGAAAAGCTAGGCTTTAGTGATGGGGACCTTCACGACATGAATTGCTTGGTTGAACTCAAGTCAAGTGCATGAGCAATGAATTCTACGCCAGCCTCTCTATCCTAGTTCTCTATCGTAGTACAATGTAAGGTGTGCGAGGCTTGTGCGGGTCCAATGTCTCCATGTATACGGGTGTATTGCTATAGAGCGTACGGACAACCTCTCAAGGGGCGATTCCGTCTGACATCAAATTCCGGTGTGGGTGTTATATCATGTTCTCCAGAGCAGAATCGGGACGAAAGGCGGGCCTGTACATGCAAGGCGCACGCGCAGGTCCACTGTAGTCCTATCTCAGCCCAGAGAGAGCCTGAAATTGGGGTTTGTACCCTCACGGCACGACTGAATTCGGACGGGGCTTGCGGTTAGCCAAGTCCGAAGGCTGCAGGAACAAGCCACTGCTGGGGTAGACATGGAGGCAAGCAATGTCCGGACGTTGGAGGTCAGCAACTTCCAGTAGTTCCCGAAATGCTTGAGAATGCCGTACTGTGGACGTCGGCATGCCTCAACTTGACATAGACATCTCTTACAGTGGCTTTCATGTGTGATGTTTGTCGTTGGATGTGTTCCAATGATCAATTCTGTGTCGTCCCATCGAGCCGAAGCTGTCGGTTCATGCTGCGGGACTGGGAGCGCTGAAGCCGAGGGCAACATGAAGCGAGGAGCCGCCCATCATGGGGTGGGTGCTCCAACGGTGCGGGGTCTTCTTGCCGGAAAACCTGCCTATGGTTCTGGACCTACCAGCGCAAATAGGCAGAGGGGCTGCAGACGTCTCTGTTCTGGCGGAGCCTCGCTAGGACTGTTGGTCCTTCCGGCGCTGACTGAGGATGAGTGCGCATCTGCAACGGCTACGCGGGACATGGCCCAATGGGCGCCGTTTGTGCGATCACATGAAAGCCGACAGGGCGCCTCGCCGCGCTCATCGCGATGGCGATATAATATGTGTTGCGGGCCAAGGTGCCATGCTGCCGAGCGGCTGGGAGACTGCCATGCGAACCGGCTGCGGCATGCAGAGCAGAGCAAGCGAGCAGTGGGTGGATCGATGGCCTTTATGAATCCCCGGCTTGTCGTTGGCTGCAGAGGGGCAGACGAGGGGTTGGCGATAGCGACATGCATATGGCGGCGTCGCCAGCCTGGAAATCATGACATCGTGCAGGAGAGGACGCCAGCGTAGACAGATAGACGATCCGATGGCAGAACAGGCCCTGTCGTTTCTGCGAAGCAATGCAATGACTTGAGATTATTGCAGAGACGTTGGAGTGGGTGCAGCGTGCGCGGGGCCGACTCGGGAGCGGAGAGGCATGCGGATCAGCTGCTTCCGATTTCTTTTCTTGCTGGTGAGCGTCACACCCTCGCCGGGCACGCCAAACGTTCCACCTCGCCGCCCTCTGCCGTCCGCGGCTACACTACCAGTGTGTGCCATCCGACATTATAATACACCACCATAATACCCCGCCATCCGCTGTCCCGCTGCCGCTGCGTGAACGAACGAACCACAGTCTCTCGGTGCCGACCCTCCTCCAAGCCCACGTACGTCACTTGCACGTTGCTCGCATATCCCCTCCACCCACCGACGACACCACCACGAAGCCTTGAACTGGCTCCAGCCCCCGCATGCGTTGCACATAAACCCACGGCGGTGCTCGTGGACAGAGAGTCGTGCCCACAAAGTCCTCTTCAGCATCCCTACTCGCAACAACCCCCACATCCGAGGTGCAGCCTATACATGCACGACGAGCGATCGCGCTCTCGCTCGGGTCGGAAGACGCCAGACACCACTATGTCGACCAACAGACCCTTCTTCTCCAACTTCCTCGCCGCTTTCAGGGCCCAGTCTGCCATACAAAAGGCCGCGACATCGCAGGCCGCCGCAGGCTCCTACTCTCATAACTCTTCCACCGCTGCTCAAGGCTCGACCTCGACTACACGCGCGATATCGACCAAGGCTGGCCCTACTTCCCCTGGCGCCACCGCCGCAGCCGTCCAAGCAGCAGGCCAGTTCCAACCGACTAGGCAACATGCTGCGCCGTACCACCGCTCCACATCACCTACCACAAAAGCCTTTCCCATACCAGGTGCCTCGAGACGAGATAGACGGGGATCCGACAGCTCGAATGAGGGCTTTCATGAAGTGATAGGTGCCGAGAAGTGGTACGTGGGAGGACGAACAGCCGCAGGCGAGGAGAAATTCTACAAACTAGGCGTGGTGAGGAGGCATCGGAGCGTGGACCGACTGAGCCTCGACAGACTCAGCATATAGAGGCCGGCCACATACAGCATCAAAAGTACAAAGCTTTGCATGGACTGGCGTTTTTTGGTATTCCTCTCCTTAGCGAGAGTTGAAGGAGCATCTGGTTTGACTGTGGCGCAGAGAATCAACAATTGACGTTGATAAGAGGTGGAAGCGAGGTGGTACAAAGTTTTGCACTGTCCAACCCCATTTTCATGTTCATAGCTTAAACGAGTCAGTTGACTTTATGATTCCCTCAAGCGCCATGATTGCTAGCATGTTCTGATAACCGAGAAGTGAAAGGTGGGAAGCCGCAGGCTGCATCATCTTGATGACTCAGGCGCACGTTCGCTTCCCACCGCGGACGAGGAAAACGACCGTGACCGCACCGCGATAGCAACGATGGATCTCACCAATCAAGACATCAGTGATCTTCGTCGGAATTATCTGCAGTCTGCCGAAATGATTCCGAAGTCGCTTCGTCTATTCCGATATCCCGGATATGTAAACCGCTACCCTTATCTGTCGGCCGGCTACGTGAAAATCTTCACGGAAACGCACTATCCAGGTAGGCTAGGACGGCAACGGGCCATGAACCCACTACGGCATCACCGTGCTTTATGCACTAGAGCAGTAACGGAGTAATCTACGATATTCGGAGCCGTGGATTCGTTGCATTCGAGTCACATTTTCTATTCTCCGTCTTGTTCAGTCTTGCATTTATACAGAGCTACAACCCGCTTTTTCCTCCGCCCATCCTCGATCAGTTTAGTTTCAGCTACCATTTGGAGTCTGTTTACTTTGATGCCAGTCCCTTTTCAAGGCGCATGACTTACTACAATGGCGCCCACGACCACATCCCGTCAAGAAGGCTCACTGCCCGACGCGCCTCCGCAAGCACCCATACAGAGCGAGAAGCAATATGCTTCCATCGTTCCAGAGGGTACGAACCAGGGTACCAACCGCCTGCAACTCCAACACACCATCTCAACGGTCAGCAACCATGATATGGCCGATGTTACCTATGTTGCCACTGGGGACAACGACGAGATCTACAACCGCTTCACGGAACGCCGGAAGATGGTCATCACTGCTGTTCTTTCCTTCTGTAGCTTCCTAGCACCAATGTCCTCGACGACGGTTCTATCAGCTGTACCCGAGGTTGCAGAGACGTACGGATGCGATGGCTCTATCATCAATTTGTCAAATGCGCTGTACATGCTCTTCATGGGCATTAGTCCAATGTTCTACGGGCCGTTTGGCAACATCTATGGGAGGAAATGGGTACGCATTAACCTGAATATACTTGTCTACCAACACGCTGCTGGTGTGAGTAACCCTAGCTCCAATCTAACATGACCCCCTTAGGTATCAGTAGCAAGTGCTGCGCTGTACTTCGCCTTCTCCATTGGAACTGCCCTTGCCCCAAACCTTGCGGCCTTTTTTGTCTTCCGGATCTTGACTGCGTTTCAAGGCACAGCGTTCTTAGTCATTGGTTCAAGTATCATTGGAGATATCTATAAGCCTACTGAGCGTGGTACAGCTCTTGGATGGTAAGCTTAGACTCTTCCAAACTGGAATCGCTCCTTTACACTATTCGTCACTTCCCGTCCAACATCTTCTATAGAGAACTACTCTCGAAAGGTTTCCGGGATGCGTTATCCACTGGTGCAAGTATATGGGACCGGACCACAATGAGGTTACGGATCCCGTAATGAAATCAAACTAACTTTCGTTTATAGGTTTTTGTCCGGAACTCTCATTGGCCCAGCTTTAGGTACGTAATTCCCGGTTGCGCTGAAGGAGCAGAGTCAGAGAGCAGCTCCGGTTTTATAGGAAGCCATGGAGATCTGTCCTGACGCCTCACCTACACCTTCATTCACTAACAACGTTCCTAGGTCCGTTCATTGGTGGCATCATTGTCACTTTCAGATCATGGCGCGACATCTTCTGGCTCCAGACTGCTTTCGCGGGTGTAGCCACGCTCTTGGTTCTCTTCTTCCAGCCAGAAACAATCCACTACAAGCGTTCCGACGAACTCGTAGGTATGCCCAGGCGGAAAAAGGCTCATACCATGTGGCAGTGGTTGAACCCAGGGCGCATTGTTCGGCTGTATCGCTACCCAAATCTGCTCACCGTCGTAAGTGATCCGAACCCTGTAGATCAAATGGGAAATATCGAATACTGACGAGTGACCTAGGCTCTCGCATCTTCGTCGCTCGTCTGGAACATGTACTCACTCCTTACCCCCATTCGCTATGTCCTCAATCCGCGTTTTGGCCTCACCACTCCCCTCCAATCGGGTCTTTTCTACATAGCGCCTGGCTGTGGCTACCTTGTCGGCACCTTCTTCGGCGGTCGCTACGCTGACCACATCGTTAAGAAGTACATCAAGATCCGGGGAAAGCGTCTTGCCGAAGACCGACTGCGTAGCTGCTTGCCCTTTCTTGGTATCGCGGTTCCGGCGTGTATGTTGATCTATGGATGGAGCGTGGAGAAAAGAGTTGGAGGTGTTGCGTTGCCGGTCATAATGATGTTCTTGCAGGGCGTCGCGCAGCTTTTTTGCTTTCCTAGCTTGAACGTGTACTGCTTGGATGTCATGCAAGATAGGAGTTCGGAGGTCATTGGTAAGTTCCAGCCCGCTATTTTCATCCGTATCGAACTTGGAGGACTGACTTGTTCTCAGCTGGCAACTATATGGTGCGCTACCTCTTCGCCGCGCTAGGATCTGCCGTTTGTCTCCCTGCTGTTCGCAAGATTGGCGTGGGGTGGTTCTCAACCATATCAGCCCTGTTCCTTGTTGTAGCTGCGGCGGCGACGTGGCTCACGGCGACAAACGGAACAGAGTGGCGGGAAGCCGTCGATGCTAAAAAGGCGGCGAAGAAGGAGGGTGAGAACCAGGTTTGAGTGGCACTTTTAGAGAGGACGATGAGCGTTTGGCCAAGGTCCTTATTTCAGCAGAGTTTGTGGATTGCATTACCTCAGGAGTTCAGGTTGGCTTTGAGGATACATTTTGGAGCTATTGGTTAGGCGTTTGAGATCGCAAGGTATTTTGGAGGCAGGAGATTCGGAATGATGTATAATTATCGCAGAGCGGAGTACACGGTAAAGAGTGAATGGGTTTGATGGATTAGAGAAACCCGCAGACAGCGAATAGACCGCCGAATAGAACCTACATGGTTTTCAATACAAACAAACGATCTGCATGTCGCGTCTTCTGTAAAGATTGTTTAGCACGACTGTCTTTGAGGGTGTACACTGATTATAAGAAGCTCCGCTGTGAGTTCTCTCCGCCTCCCGCTGCTGGGATCGTCCGTGCGAGGGCTTGGCATCGAGAACACGGAAGGCAGTCGAGCTTGCGACGCTCTACCACACAACCTCAACTCACATCTAGCTGCTGTCCTCGCCCAACTTTTGCCCTCTACTCTGCTCTCGAGCGTACCTCCGGACATAAACTTGTCAAACCACCTCCCAATCCCCGCCGCAACCCTCCGTCAACATGGTACGCCCAAGCTCCACACCTCTTTTGGAGCTTGTTCCGCTAACATGAGCAGTTCATAGCCCGAAGCGAATATGGTGAGCACATCTGCATTTTCTTAAAGACTGAACGAAAGCTAATAGTGTGTGTCTAGACCGTGGCATCAAGTCAGTAGCCCCACTACCGCTCGATTGTAGACCGCCAGCTTACAGTACCCCAGCACCTTCTCGCCCGAGGGCCGCCTGTTCCAAGTCGAATACTCCCTAGAAGCCATCAAGCTCGGCTCCACAGCAATAGGCGTACGTCCCCACGAAACCCCACGTCCCCCGTGGCGGCCCGCCTTCGATTCACCTCACCCTCCTCATCCACAAACACACATACTCACAGCTCTCAGGTAGCAACCGGAGAAGGCGTAATCCTCGGTGTAGAAAAGCGAGTAACTTCCACCCTCCTCGAGACCTCCTCCGTGGAAAAGATCGTAGAGATCGACCGCCACATCGGCTGCGCTATGTCCGGACTACAAGCCGATGCCCGCAGCATGGTCGAACACGCGCGTGTGGAGAGCCAGAACCATGCTTTCAACTATGCAGAGCCGCTGAGGGTCGAGAGCTGCACGCAAGCGATATGCGATCTGGCGCTGAGGTTTGGCGAGGGTGCGGATGGAGAAGAGAGCATCATGAGCAGACCGTTCGGTGTCGCGTTGCTGATTGCGGGGTATGACGAGGATGGACCGAGTCTGTACGTTGACCATATACCATGGAGGGTCCTGAGGCGTCAAGTGCGGATGTCAGTTTCTAACAGTGGACAGCTACCACGCCGAGCCCTCTGGTACATTCTACCGCTACGACGCCAAAGCCATTGGTTCCGGTTCCGAAGGTGCCCAAGCCGAGCTCCAAAACGAATTCCACAAGTCATTGACGCTCCCGGAGGCTGAGGTGCTGGTTTTGAAGACGCTGAAGCAGGTTATGGAGGAGAAGCTGGATAGCAAGAACGTGCAATTGGCTAGTGTGACGAAGGATAAGGGCTTCAGGATTTACACGGATGCGGAGATGGCGGAGGTTGTCGGCAGGCTACCTACAAATTAGAGGAAGCGTGCCTTGGGACGGCTGAGGATGATATGGATGAATGTCGAGTAGAGCGGACATAGTAGCATCTGAGCACTATGCTGCGGTTATGACAGAATAGACCAACGATGCCACACGCTCGCCTCCAGCTCCAGGTTCCAAGAGGCAGCTTTGGCCGAACTGACCAGTCAAAGTGCACGTATCGAAACCAGATCAAGCAAGGTGAACAGAAAGAAGTCTATTCCGCAACTCATCGCTAGTATACAGCATGCCGTGCGTAATGTCCGTCAAGCCCTCATGCTATAGTACACTCCGGCCCCCATCCGTCCGCTTCCTTCAACTTAATCCAGCGTTTGCATCTAAAAGGGGTTGTCCTCTGGGGGCACCTCGACCTTGAAGTAGTCTCCCAGGATCGGCACCTTCTTCATGATGTCCTCGCGCACACGCGGTACCTCGGCAAAGAAGAAGAGGGCGAAGAAGCCGGCTACGCCACCGAAGCCGGCGGCGAGACTACCGCTGGAGGTGTGTTAGGAGAGTGTTCGGCTGTCCTGGCGGCGGGTGGTGGAACGTACTACTTGTAGAGGTGGCGGGTGGTGATGCCGTGGAAGTTGGGTTGGATCTTGTACCTGCGGAGCGTGGTGTTAGTGACGGTGTCGCGCGGTTGTATGATGGGCTTCGAAGCGCCTTGAATCCTCTTCTTTGAATGCGCTGTCGATGATGGTGCCAGTGCTGCCTCCTCTTATCCGTATGATCGTAATTCCTCAACACCCCCGTCACCCTCCTCTTCCGCCAGCACCTCCCCTTCCCGTTCCCTGCACCCTCTCCCCAGTTCGCTCCCATAGGAATCGAGAATTATACGTACTGCGGCGCATAAGGACTCCGGTAAGCCTTGTAATCGCTCCGGTGCGACTGTTCACCCGTTAGCCCTTAACCTTCACCCAAGGCGCCATCTCGGATCCAATGGCAGCGGTGAAAGCTTACAAAGGCAGCGGGCGTCCTCGTCATGTTCGCGGGGGACACGGGTCCGTTGGAAGCCATCGTTGCGGTGGATGTGGGGGGTATCTGCGGTGGAAGTGGTGAAGTTGGTGATGCAGAACTGGATTGCGAGGTGTTCGGGCTTGGCGCTGGTTTGACGGTGGCCAATGGGAGGGCGTGGGATTATTTGGAGCGGTGGACAAGGATTTATGGGATAATTCACGTTCAGAATTCGGAGACTTTCCTTCGTACTTCGTTCTTCCTCAGGAGACTCGAGCAGAGATTCGCGAAGACTGGCCATTGACGTTGGGGTTCGTAGATCCGCAAGTCTGTGAAAGACAGCGATGAGGAAGGGGTGTCCAACGGCTGAGTAACTTGACGCTGGAAGTACAGTTGCATTCTGCGAACCAATTGGAAATAAAGAATTCGAAGGGGGGGGGCTGCTCAATTGGCATTGTATGACATTTATTTCCACAACATGGGCATCCTAGAATGAGGACTAGTGATATTGAATGTATTGCGACTGTGACTGGTACCACTGCACGACAGTCTCGCGATGCTGTGTTGCATGAGAAGATTGAAGGAACACTGTACTGGAATTCATGTGTAATTGCAAAATTTATCTGCTCTACATAAGTCTGTCTGTGTCGGAGCTGCTAGTTAGCTCACCATTTTCTTCGATCTGCACGGATACATGCGACACGCGACCATCGTAAACAACATGAAACACTTAGCTAGACTAAACGAACCAAAGCTTGCAGTTCAGCTGTATTCGTCCTGGAAGCAAGCGCCCTGGAAGGTGGTTGCTCGGGTGACGCCTTCCCATTTGGGTTAGAGCCCTAAAGCGGAAAGTTATAGAAAGCTCTCACCGACATCCACTTCCACCGCCCTACCGACAACAAGCCCCGTACCAACGTCTCGATCGCACACGATATCGCAAAAACTCGACACCGCGCCCGAGAATACCGCCACCCACCGCACACATCCCAATCACCATGTCTGCTCAACCTGAGGACCACCAGATGGAGGGCGTCGACCAGCCCGTTGCCGACAAGGGCAAGGGCAAGGCCACCGAGGTCCCAGAGGAGTCCGCCGAGGAGGAGTCTTCTGATGAGTCTGGTGCTGAGGGAGAGGTACGTGCCAATTCCACTCTACAGTCGCCGGCGCAAACCGCTAACACAATCGCAACAGGCCGCCGAGGGTACGCTACTTCTCAATCACGCGCAACCACCCCGAGACTTTGTATTGACATAGACAGCAGAGGTGGACGAGGACACCATGGCCGAGATTGACACCAGCAACATCGTTGGAAAGCGCACGCGCGGCAAGACCATCGACTTCGCCAAGGCTGCTGAAGAGCTCCCGGAGGATGAGGACGAGGACGACGACGGCGACTTCAACGACCCGGATGATGAGATGAAGGACTAAGGAAGAGCGTTCGCTCGTTTCCGTTCTCGTACGCTTTCCCCCCAATGGCCCCACATTACCCCCGCCACGCCCGCATGTCTCTGACCGTCACGAACAGGCTCCTTTCTTCGACGCGATTACGGACCTTCGACGTTCATACTTTGGTTGTTATCACACGGATGGGGCATCAACAAAAAGAATTTGGCATTGGTTAGCGGGTAGGCTCATATAAACATGGAGTCTTGGCGCGTGGTCCTGGATGGCGGATGGTGGGGTCGGTTGTGTGCACTTGGGCACCACAATTCGTAGGATAAGAACGTCCCACAAGCATATTTCAGCGGCAATTGGGTTTTACACTCTTGTTCCTAAGTTCCAGACATCGTGCTCCTCATTCCTGTTGTCGCTTGGTACGTGGTCTGCTCATGTCCACCTGCCCCGCGGAGTCAAGGTGACCTTACGTGCGAGTCTCAAATCTCGTACTGCTTGTATACCATGAGTTTAGTTGCTGCCATCGTAGAGCTAGCTGTCACTATATACCATGCAGAAGCTTATTACGCGCATCCAGATTGCCTTCCCAACGTCGGTTTTACACTATACCCTTCTAGAAAGCAGAAAGACATCGCAACGAGGGTCCAGTCCCGCGGTACTAGACGTGTCGGTGGAAGTGCTGTGCGCTAGACCACTGCTAACAACAGCACATCCACGGGTTTGTCCCCCTTGCCGCTTCAGTCGTCCATCCCCAACATACCTTTGTATGTAGAAGCCGTGATTGGAGTGTCTATTGCTCGGATTGAGGTCAAGATGCCCAACCGGTCGTTATAATTAGGAACATCGTTCCAACCTGCAACGTGCTATGTAAACTATTAAGCAATTTAGAGACTGTAGAGCGGGCAGGATGCCCATAACGGACGACATTGAACAAGGATACCCTGCCCAAAATTCTTCTTGCATCAGAAAAAGTAGGCTACGTTACTGGCAGGACTGTCCTACTCGACGATACGCACACTGCTTCGCAATGGTTGTCGTCGCCTCCAGAAGTTCGCACCCACGCTGCAGCGATACACGGCCCTGATTCGCCTGCCAGCCCTGTAAATTGACCCCAGCTGGTTGGGACACAGATGGCCTCGGCATCCAGTAGCTCGAGAATTTGGACACAAACCTGGAGTTGGAAACGGTCGCTCCACCAAAAAGCTGGAGCTTGCTGCATCGCCGTCGAGAGGCAAACGACAACCGCGCTTTCTTTGCGGTCCGCAATCCCGCGTCGCCACTCGCTACCACCATGCCTTTTTTGATGATCTTTTTAGCAGGAGGAAAGTATCTGCAGGCAACCGTCACGCGGGCAGCAGCCTCACGTCTGGAGGGCCTCGAAAAAGAGATATACCCGGTGCCTTGTAGATACACCCCCATGGGACAGCTCAGAGTGTCGCTACGAGAATCTTTCACGTCACGCCAGCGCAGAGTAGGTTCCGACTGCAACTCGTGCCTCCCACCCTCACCCTTCCAGTCCCGATGCGGATTGCATTAGGTACACAAACGCCGGCGCAAATTGCACCCTAGACGGACGGAATGTATGTATGACCGCAGCTCTTTGGTACGCTTGTGTGTTGCTCCGCAGCCCTCATACAGCGGAGTGGCCTGGAATATCCGCCGTGGGCGTGCTGCAGAGTGCGGTAGCGATATCGGCGGGGTCGAGTTGGGACATGGACCGGAGCGTGTTCTCGTGACTCATGGAAACACCAGGCGAGCGCTCCCGCCGTGCACTGCCGTGGCAGCTCATGTGATTCCGGTCTGCTCCGACATGAAGGATCGCCGCTTTGTCGAGGGCGCGGCGGCAGCCTCTGCTCTGCCAATTCGTTGCGAGGGGCACGCAGCGGCGAAGGGCGATCCAACACAGCGCGGGCGGGAGCGTTAGCTTTTGTTATGCCCGGCTGGCGAACGAAAGGCGTCGATGCTCGAGGCTGCTCGAGGATGCTCGATACTCGGCGCTGCTGACGTCGACGACTGAGATGCCGCTCGCCATGTTCCGCTGGGCGAGGCGGCGAGCTAAGATCTCCGGGCCTATGACGGGCGCCGTGTTCCGCTCCTGGTGCATCGCAAAGGCTGATAAGGACCAGCACCGAGGAGATGACCGCGGCAAATTACGACAAAGAAGCATCGGCAGCGCGGAGCTAGCAGGCCGGACCAATGCCGTGGTGGGCAATGCAAAGTGTCGTTGCGTGGGCTGCAGCGGCAATCTGGGACGTGCATTGCATGCATGTGGCTTGCCGCTCGCCAGTCTCCACCGGCTAGCTCGTCACCAGATGTCAAAAGTCGACTTCGGACGGCTGCCATTGGGCCGCACCCCGAACCATTCGCCCACCGCCTGCCCGCTGGCCGAGGGCCCTGTCGCCTCCATGGCCGTTTACGGCCGTGGTTGCGGCAGAAAAACCGTGGGGTAACAGGCCCTTTTTTTGCAACGCACGACAGACTGCAGACACATTGTTAATGGGCCTGCTCACGAGCGCCGCCAAGGTGCGCTGCTAGAGCTTCTCCGGCCTGTCAATGGCCGGCTTGCACGTGTCTCGAGGGCAATTGGGCGTGGTTTCATGCTTTCTCCAGCGCGGCGAGGACAAAGGCCCTGCCATGTGCCGCTTCGGGGCATGCTGGTGATATATAGCACAAATAGAGGCCCAAGACCACGTCCAAGACCGGGAGATTCTGGCAGACGGCAAGCGAGCGGAGTCGCTCTCCAGCGTGAGCAGCAGGCATACTTCTTGAAACCAGCCTAGGTCGGTTTTTGGTGAGAAGGCGTAGGAGTGCTAGCGAAAAAAACCCCACCCTCCAGACTACTTCTTAAGGCTCCCTCGCACCCGTCGCCGCCCTCCTTTCTTCTCCTCACCCCCACCGCTCAACCTTGCCTGCAGGAACGCACAGCGAGTCGAATCGAGGCCTGTTCCACCTGCACCGCTGCGAGTAAGTCACGTCTTTTCTGCCCCAAGCTGTCTGCACTGCCCTCGCCTCCCGCCTCGATCCCAACGTACTGGCTCTCTGGAAACCACACAGTCGACGCGCAGGGATCTAGCGAGCGCGACGGTCCTTAGAAACCACAACCCCGCGTCCTCCCATTCGCCCGTGCGCCTTATCACACATTCCTTGCCTCGCGGTGCAGCTATCGGGGACCGCCGAGGCTAGAGCAGTGTCATTGGCAGCGAGCCCCATACCTATCAGGACATGGAGTGCTAGTGACGAGCCCTGCCCGTCATTCTTCTCGCGCAGAAATTCATCTCGATCCGTGTGTTCTTTTGGGACCTTCTTCCCGCATATTGTTTGCTTCTTCCCGGATCGTCGCGGGGCACGTCTGCAGCAGCCTTCAAGCTTCACCCGCACCACCTATACAAACATCCAGTTGAGCGTAGAGCTAATTCCCTGACCCAGTACCAGAGCATTCTCCCTCAATCACTTTGAAGCCTGAGCCGCGAGCCACCCCACCACTCTCCATTTGACATCCTACCCCGCAACCTCACAACACCATTTTCCCCCAGAACTTCGGCCGGCTGCCGATATAATGGGTAGCGTTTCCTTCGCCGAAGATACCAAATTGCCCCAGGATATCCCGTTTGTCGAGGAGGAAAGCTCCGTCTTCCCTTATCAGGATGGCCCCGAGAACAAGTCGTGGGCGGGCGCGCTGCCCTTAAAGCAGGGTCTCTATGATCCAGAGCTCGAGAAGGATGCTTGCGGTGTTGGTTTCGCTGCGTACGTACCCCGGCCACCATCTGCATATGGAGCTGTTGCTGATAGCAGGTAGTCACATCAAGGGCAAAGCGAGCCACAAGATTGTCTCCGATGGTAAGAATCACATTCGAGTCTTCTGGAGATTATTGCTAACAATTCACAGCACGGTCACTGCTCTGCAACATGACGCATCGAGGTGCCGTCGGTTCAGATGCCCGTGACGGAGACGGCGCCGGTGTCATGACCTCCATTCCTCACCGATTCTTCGTCAAGGAATTCGGCCGCGACCAAGGCTTCAAACTGCCCGCGCAGGGCCAGTACGCGTCCGGGAACTTGTTCTTCAAGCCAGACGCGGCTGCGCTGGAAGAGACCAAGGCGATGTTCGAGGATGTGGCAGACCAGCTGGCACTGAGAGTGCTGGGCTGGCGAGAGGTCCCTCGAGACTCTACGCTTCTTGGCCCAGCAGCCTTGTCGCGAGAGCCCATCATACTTCAGCCCTTCGTTGTGCTGAAGAATGCTTATGGTGAGGGCAACGAGCCCAAGGCAGATTTCGATAAGATATACGATGCAAGCTACTTTGAACGCCAGCTATATGTACTGCGGAAGCGCTCTACACATGTCATCGGTCTCCACAACTGGTTCTACATCTGCTCATTGAGCAACAAAAACATTGTTTACAAGGGCCAGCTTGCGCCTGTCCAAGTGTACGAATACTACCACGATCTACTCTCCGTTGATTACGAGGGTCACTTCGCCCTGGTGCATTCCCGATTCTCGACCAACACATTCCCTAGCTGGGACCGCGCACAACCGCTGCGATGGGCTGCCCACAATGGTGAGATCAACACACTTCGGGGCAACAAGAATTGGATGCGAGCACGAGAGGGTGTGATGCAGTCAGAGACTTTCGGTGAAGATTTGGACCTGCTGTACCCTATCGTCGAAGATGGAGGCTCCGACTCCGCAGCTTTTGATAACGTGCTGGAACTGCTCGTCATCAACGGCGTTCTGTCTCTTCCCGAGGCGGTCATGCTCATGGTTCCCGAGGCATGGCAAGGCAACCAGTCCATGGACCCCGCTAAGCAAGCCTTCTACGAGTGGGCTGCGTGCATGATGGAGCCCTGGGATGGACCAGCTTTGTTCACCTTTTCAGACGGTCGGTACTGCGGTGCCACTCTCGATCGAAACGGCCTCCGGCCTTGCCGTTACTATATTACCGACGACGACCGCATTGTATGCGCCTCCGAGGTCGGAACCATTTCCATTGAGCCGGAGCGAGTTGTGCAGAAGGGACGTCTACAGCCAGGACGCATGCTGCTCGTCGACACAGTCGCTGGACGCATCGTCGATGACGCCGAGTTGAAGGCGACTGTTGCCTCTCGCCACGACTTTAGGTCATGGGTCGAGAAGAACCTGTTGACCCTGCCCAAAGTTTTGACCCAAGTAAGCGACAAGGGTGTGGATCTTACCAACACACTGACGGAGTCGCGTGTGCACGAAGATCCTCGCTTGAAGGCCTTTGGGTACTCGCTGGAGCAAGTCACTCTGATTCTTGCTCCCATGGCCGCCGACTCCAAGGAGGCTCTCGGTTCCATGGGCAACGATGCTCCTCTCGCATGTCTTGCTCAGCAGCCCCGTCTTATGTATGAGTACTTCCGCCAGCTGTTCGCCCAGGTCACGAACCCTCCGATCGATCCCATTCGCGAGGCAGTCGTCATGTCCTTGGAGGCATACGTAGGACCTCAAGGAAATCTTCTTAGCATGGATGAGACACAGTGCGGCCGACTTCTTCTACCTTCGCCAATCTTGGATTTGCCGGAATTCACGGCTCTGACCAACACCCACATCATCTATCCTGAGTGGACTGCCAAGAACATCGATATCACTTTCAACAAGAGTGAGGGCGTCCCGGGATACATGGCCGCCCTTGATCGCATCTGCGACGCTGCAACCGAGGGTATCGAGAACGGCGACAACTTTCTCATTCTGACCGATCGTGCCACCTCTGCCGAGCGTGTTGCAGTTTCCGCCTGCTTGGCCACCGGTATGGTCCATCATCATCTTGTTCGCAACAAGTGGCGATCCCGAATTGCACTCATTGTCGAGACGGCCGAAGCTCGTGAAGTCCAGCACATGTGTGTCCTGGTCGGCTACGGCGCAGATGCCATCTGCCCTTATCTCGCCATTGAGTGTATCCTGAAGATGCACCGGGAGGGTCTCATCCGCAAGAAGCTCACCCCTGAGCAGCTTATCGACAACTACAAGCACTCTTGCGATGGTGGCATACTCAAGGTCATGAGTAAGATGGGTATCTCCACTCTTCAATCCTACAAGGGTGCTCAGATCTTCGAGGCTCTCGGTATCGATGATTCCGTTGTTGACCGCTGCTTCACCGGAACAGCCACTCGTATCAAGGGTGCTACTTTCAAGGACTTTGCACAGGACGCGTTCGCTCTTCACGAGAAGGGTTTCCCTTCTCGCAGCATTATCGAGATCCCTGGTCTCGCCGAGACGGGCGAATATCATTGGCGAGATGGTGGCGAGCCTCACGTCAACGACCCTACCGCGATTGCGAACATCCAGGATGCCGTCAGGACCAAGAACGACAAGTCCTACGAGGCATACTCGATCGCCGAGTACGAGCGTATCAAGGACTGCACTCTGCGTGGTCTCCTCGACTTCACCTTTGAAGACCGTACTCCCATTCCGATCGATCAGGTCGAGCCCTGGACGGATATTGTCCGCCGCTTTGTCACTGGCGCCATGTCCTACGGCTCTATCTCGATGGAGTCTCACTCTACTCTTGCCGTAGCCATGAACCGACTGGGTGGCAAGTCCAACACTGGCGAGGGTGGTGAAGACCCAGAGCGGAGCTTGCGGATGGACAGTGGTGATACCATGCGTTCCGCCATCAAGCAGATTGCCTCCGGTCGATTCGGTGTTACCAGTAACTACCTAGCCGACGCCGATGAGCTCCAGATCAAGATGGCTCAGGGTGCTAAGCCTGGAGAGGGTGGCGAGCTTCCGGGCCACAAGGTCTCTGCTTCCATCGCAAAGACTCGTCACTCCACACCTGGTGTCGGTCTAATCAGCCCACCGCCTCACCACGACATTTACTCAATCGAGGATCTCAAACAACTGATCTACGATCTGAAGTGCTCCAACCCTCGTGCCCGCGTCTCTGTGAAGCTCGTTTCCGAGACTGGTGTCGGTATCGTCGCCTCGGGTGTAGCCAAGGCCAAGGCTGATCACATCCTCATCTCCGGACACGATGGTGGAACTGGTGCCTCGCGATGGACTGGTATCAAGTATGCCGGTCTTCCCTGGGAACTTGGTCTTGCCGAGACTCACCAGACTTTGGTGTTGAACGACCTCCGTGGACGTGTCATTGTGCAAACGGATGGTCAGCTCCGCACTGGCCGCGATGTTGCCATTGCCTGTTTGCTTGGTGCTGAAGAATGGGGTTTCGCTACGACGCCCTTGATCGCCATGGGCTGCATTATGATGCGCAAGTGCCATGTATGTGAATTCCTCTCTCTTTCTCATCCCTTTCCCTCTTGCCTGTGCGTCGGAAAACGCGTTTTGAATAGCGTCGCCGGTTGCGTACAGCCGTGCGAGGGCAACCAGGGTGTCCTTTACGCTGCCCAATCTGAGCCCGATCCTCCAAAATCGTCCGCGCTCTAGGAACATCATCGCTGACCGCTTCTAGTTGAACACATGCCCTGTCGGCATCGCCACTCAAGACCCAGAGCTGAGGAAGAAGTTCGTCGGCACTCCCGAACACGTCATCAACTTCTTCTACTATGTTGCCAACGAGCTCCGTGCGATCATGGCTAAGCTGGGTTTCCGCACTATCAACGAGATGGTCGGCCACTGTGAGGTTCTACACGTCCGTGATGACCTCCGCACCCCGAAGACAGAGAACATCGACCTTTCCTTGATCTTGACTCCGGCACACACTCTTCGGCCCGGCGTTGCGACATTCAACGTCCGCAAACAAGACCACCGCTTGCACGTTCGTCTCGACAACAAGCTCATTGCAGAGTCGGAGCTTGCCCTCGAAAAGGGTCTACCGGCCCGCATCGAATGCGACATCGTCAACACGGATCGTGCATTCGGTGCTACATTGTCTTACCAAATCAGCCGTCGCTATGGTGAGGCCGGTTTGCCTCAGGACACTATCCACGCCAACATCCGTGGATCTGCCGGTCAGTCCTTTGGCGCCTACCTTGCTCCCGGTGTCACGCTGGAGCTCGAGGGTGATTCCAATGACTATGTTGGCAAGGGTCTCTCTGGCGGACGTCTGATCATTTACCCACCGCGTTCCGCCGTGTTCCGCGCTGAAGAGAACGTTCTCATTGGCAACGTCTGTTTGTACGGTGCCACCAAGGGTACCTGCTTCTTCCGTGGTGTAGCCGCCGAGCGTTTCGCTGTCCGCAACTCCGGTGCCACCGCCGTTGTCGAGGGTGTCGGTGACCACTGCTGCGAGTACATGACCGGCGGTCGTATCGTTGTTCTCGGGGCTACTGGCCGCAACTTTGCTGCTGGTATGTCTGGTGGAATTGCCTACGTTCTTGACATCCATCACGACTTCGAGCAGAAGGTCAACCAAGAAATGGTGGAGCTCTCCGGCGTTGAGGACCCCACGGAAATTGCTTTCTTGCGTGGACTCATTGAGGATCACCACCACTACACCGGTTCAGAACTCGCCGCACGCATCTTGCTCGACTTCAACCGCGCACTACCTCGCTTCGTGAAGGTCATGCCGGTCGACTACAAGCGTGTGCTTCTGGAGGAGGCAGCGAAGGAGGCCGAGAAGAAGAAGAAGGAGTATCCCCTTCCGATCCTTCCTGGAAATCCCGTCCGCTCCGCCCACGAAGAGTCCCGCAAAGCCGAGCACGAAGCGGATGCCAAGGAGAAGAAGAAGAGCGACCTGCTTGACATCGAAGAGAGTGTGACCGATTCCAAGGCCGAGAAGAAGAAGGCGCTTGTTCTGGACAAGACGAAGGGGTTCATGAAGTACCAGCGACGCTCGGAGAAGTACCGCAACCCGAAGACGCGCACTCGCGATTGGCAGGAGCTTTCCCAGCGCCTGAATGAAGACGAACTGAAGTACCAGACCGCTCGCTGCATGGACTGCGGTGTGCCGTTCTGTCAGTCCGATACCGGTTGCCCTATCAGCAACATCATTCCCAAGTGGAACGAGCTGGTATTTCAAAATCAGTGGCGAGAGGCTCTCAACCGCCTACTCATGACTAACAACTTTCCGGAGTTTACCGGTCGTGTCTGTCCGGCTCCTTGCGAAGGTGCCTGCGTTCTAGGCATCAACGAGGATCCTGTTGGCATCAAGTCTATCGAATGCGCTATCATTGATCGTGGCTTCGAGCAGGGCTGGATGGTCCCCACGCCCCCCAAGATCCGCTCCGGAAAGAAGGTTGCCATCATCGGTTCCGGCCCTGCTGGTCTCGCCACCGCTGACCAGCTCAACAAATGCGGTCATCAAGTCACTGTCTATGAGCGCGCTGATCGCGTCGGTGGCCTGCTCATGTACGGTATTCCCAACATGAAGCTCGACAAGAAGGTTGTCCAGCGTCGTGTTGACTTCATGGCATCTGAAGGCATCAACTTCGTGACTGGTGTCGCCGTTGGTGCCGATGGACAGCCTTCTCTGGAATCTCTCCGTGCTGAGAACGACGCTGTTATCATCGCCACCGGAGCGACGGTCGCGCGTGATCTCCCGATCCCCAACCGCAACCTTGAAGGTGTTCATTACGCCATGCAATTCTTGCACAAGAACACGAAGTCCCTGCTTGACTCCAACCTCGCTGACGATACATACATCTCTGCTAAGGATAAGCACGTCGTCGTCATCGGCGGTGGCGATACTGGCAACGATTGTATTGGTACCTCTGTTCGCCATGGTGCAAAGTCTGTCGTCAACTTCGAGCTCCTTCCTCAGCCTCCGCCAGAGCGTGCTCGCGACAACCCATGGCCACAGTGGCCGCGTATCTACCGCACCGACTATGGTCATTCCGAGGTCAAGACGCACATGGGCAAAGATCCTCGCGAGTACTGCGTGATGTCCAAGGAGTTTGTCGATGACGGTAAGGGCAACGTCAAGGGTATCAACACCGTCCGTGTTGAGTGGACCAAGTCGGCCACCGGAGGTTGGGACATGAAGCAGGTCGAAGGCAGCGAGCACTTCTTCCCTGCGGACCTTGTCCTTCTTTCCATGGGTTTCTTGGGCCCCGAGGAGCGCGTTCTCGCAGACATTGTCGAGCGCGATGGCCGCAAGAACGTCAAAACCGCACCCGGACACTACAACACGAATCTTCCTGGCGTGTTCGCTGCTGGTGACTGCCGCCGTGGCCAGTCCCTGATCGTTTGGTAAGTGATAGTCTTCGAAACATGGTATAACTACAGTCTTCTAACACTCTTTCAGGGGCATCAACGAAGGTCGTCAATGCGCTCGCGATGTCGACTCTTTCCTCACCGGTCTCGGCACCCAGCTTCCTGTCACGGGCGGTATCGTCAAAGTACCCGCATACGATCTCCTGGCCAAGGCTAACGCAACCCCTGAGGTGGTCGCCGCCGCTGCATGAAGAAAATTGGATAAACGAGGATTGACGTGATAACGACTAGAATGATTTGCGTTCAAGAGTGGATGTACTAAAGGCATGGTTCGTGAGGTTTTACGCGACAATTCGGTCTTTTTGTTGGCATGTTCTCAATCTTTACACTTGCAAGATACCTCTTTCATCAACAGGAGTCATCAGGGCGGCATATGCAGTGTAATTGTAGGCGTTTCTTCTTGATGTACATGAAATTAAGAACAATTCATAGCTATAATAAATAACTATGAGGCTTTTCCAGAATTTACCACGTTCAAAATCTTCAACTGTCGTTTGGATGAACGGCCTGTTCGATACGCAGCTACAGAAGCCTGTCAGAAGGGCTCCAGATTGATGTATTGGCGTACAGGGATTTAGCACTAGGTTCGCGTTAGATGTAATAGTTGCTGAGTTGCAATATGGGCACCTGTTCGGTACACATAATATACTAGATTTCAGATCAATACATAGCAGACTTTACATCTCACACAAATATTAGAGTTACCTACCTAATCATTATATAGATATACGCAACTATAGCTGTTGCAGCGGAGAGCCTAGCTACGAAGAAAGCTATAATATAGGCCTTTGACGTTGATATATTAGTACTCAATACTACGCTAAGACTCGCGATATTTGATGAGAGAGATGTTCCGGGCTCAGCGGTTTGGGCTTTGATAGAGAGCTGCGAGGGCTGTTGACAGTTGACGACGCTGCGGGACTCGCGACTAGCTGATAACTTCTGCAGCCGTCAGAAGTCCGAACTGAACAGGTCCTACAATGATTTGCGTTCAAGAGTGGATGTACTAAAGGCATGGTTCGTGAGGTTTTACGCGACAATTCGGTCTTTTTGTTGACATATTCTCAATCTTTACGCTTGCAAGATACCTCTTTCATCAACAGGAGTTATCAGGGCGGCATATGCAGTGTAATTAAAGGCGTTCCTTCTTGATGTACATGGACTGGAGAATAAAACATAGCTATAATAAATAACTATGAGGCTTTCTGAAAAATTTACAATGTTCAGAATCTTCAACTGTCGTTTGCATGAATTTCACAGTGAACCGCCAAGACGGTGGCGCGTACGTGGCGCGAGCTTAGATTGGGACGTGCTTTGTCAATTCGCGTCGACGTCATTGGCGAAACATCAAGCTTGCACGATCCTCAAGACCTCAGTCCTCATCGCGCGACATGCCTGAGTGAGCTTTACGACGTCCTAGTATGTATCCGAGAGGCCGGTGGCATCATGCCACACATTTGCGGACCAGTTTGCAGGGGTCCTCAATAAGGTAACACGGCGAAGCTTTCCTAGCCGCAGATCGGGTCGCTGACTGCCTCATAGATCCTCACTCACCGCGAGGCGCGCATATCCGCTGATCAAGAGTCGATATGCATCACTAGAATCCAAGGACCAGACTGGGCATATCAAGACGGGGTCCAACGAGGGGATACTCTTTTTTGACAGTATGCTGGCGAAATGTGGATTGAAAAAGTTGATTGCTGACGACAACAGATGTCTTCCCGTTGAATTTCCAGAAACTTTTAGGCATCCCCTTCACATCTGCTAATAAGCCGCCGAAGTTTTTGAGTTACTTCATCAGTCCGGTCATCACGGGGACGGATCCCAGCAAAGTCATCGAAAAGGCAAGCAGCAAGGCGAATCTACCCATCACAGCTGTCGAGACGCTTTTGCGACTCAAGGAAGGTGGTGCGTTCGTCAAATTCACGCACGATGGCGGTCAGTCAACTGCGGAAGTCGAAAAGATGCTCAAGCAGTACCTCGCCGAGACGCCCGTGAAGCCGTGGTGGAGTCCGTGGCGACGCATGGATGTGAACATTGTCAAAGGCATCCCCTGGGTTGAAGATCTCTTCCGGCTACCAACACCGCGCCTGAAGGTTGAGTTCATCCCATCCGAGCCGGGAGCTGAAGCGGTCGAGCTTTCCCAGGAGCAACTCTATTCGTTCTTCAGGCCATATGGGAAACTCAACGATATTGTAGTACAACCTCCAGACTCGAAGGTTCTACCGAAGTTTGCGTACCTGGACTTTTCGACCATGTCCAAGGCGATTATGGCGAAGAACTGTATGCATGGATTTGTAGTAGGCGCGGCTGATGGTGGGGGGAAGATGGGCACAGTGTTAAGGTTAAAGTATGAGCAAAAGATCAAGGCACATTGGATCAGGGATTGGCTTGTCAACCATCCGCGTATTGTCATTCCAATTTTAGCAGCAATTATTGCCGGCATCACTGTCGCGATCTTCGACCCGTAAGTCCTACCCATGCCCGTCTGCTCCTGGGACTAATGTGTCTATAGCATTCGCACATTCTTCGTCAAGGCGCACATTACACGGTCTCTGCATATCCAGGAAAACAGTTTCTACAAATGGGTAGTAGGCTACGCGACCGACATCATCCAATGGCACAAGAAGCGCGACGACGATGGCATGGAAGCAGTATGGGACGACCGAAAGGACAACATTGAACAGATTCAGACATGGCTCATGGAAACTGCCGACACGTTCATCATTGTCCAAGGCCCTCGTGGCTCGGGCAAACGAGAACTGGTTGTTGACCAAGCTCTCCAGGACAGGAAGTACAAGCTTGTCATTGATTGCAAGCCGATTCAAGAAGCCCGTGGTGACAGTGCTACGATCAATGCAGCGGCGACTGGCGTTGGATACCGACCTGTGTTCTCGTGGATGAACTCTATCAGCGGTATGGTCGATATGGCAGCTCAGGGCGCTACGGGTGTCAAGACCGGCTTCTCTGAGACACTTGATTCTCAGCTTGCCAAAATATGGAATACGACCGGTACAGCTCTTCGGCAAATTGCTCTGGATCAACGGCACAAGGAGGACAAAGATGCTAATCTCGCCGATGACGAATGGCTTGAAGCACACCCAGAACGGAGACCTGTCGTTGTTATCGACAACTTCTTACACAAGAGCCAGGAAGGTGGCGTTGTTTACGACAAGATAGCAGACTGGGCCGCTCGACTCACCACCGCGAACATTGCTCATGTCGTCTTCCTCACCAACGACGTCTCATACAGCAAGTCGCTCTCCAAAGCCCTCCCCGACCGC
>Ga0247803_1000275_pt1 | contig 30545 bp, 32 predicted proteins | sample UWRJL014104B1_FD_180928 | JGI IMG/M metagenome (GOLD analysis project Ga0247803, IMG submission 180928) | Plant litter microbial communities from Arlington Agricultural Research Station in Wisconsin, United States - UWRJ-L014-104B-1 | ecosystem: Environmental > Terrestrial > Plant litter >...
GTTGACAGCGTAACTGGGGCGTTTCACACAGTCATGTTTCGCATAAAAGTAGTCTTATTTGTTGCCCTGCATCACTAGGGCCAAGCCCGTCCGACCACGCCGTTAGCAACCCGCTGGGCAACCACGAGCGCACCCAACAGCACTCCGACTGCATTGGCGACAGCGTAGGGCCCCTTTCCGTGTCCAACAGCGTGATTCATCTGGGCGAGCAGCGCGCGCGACGCCACGCGACTCAACATGCTACGCCGCCAACAGCTCTTCCATAGTGGGTGGCACCCCATGGCTTTCGTAATTCGCACGTAGAACACGCCGCGGTCCGCCATTGTGGCACGAAGACGCCATCCATCCCTACGCCATACGGCTCGGCGTTGCTCATTCATTCCCGCACGTTGCGTGCCACGGGTCGAAGTACAAAGGGATCGAGCGATGCGACGCTTTCCTACGCGTTGGACGTCTACTTCGAAACCGACTCTCCCGGATACAATGTCTCTTCTATTTCCATCTGCTACGTATTTCCAGACTTAGCTCAAGGGGCTTCACTAATGAGCTGGTCTATGTTCGACAGGGTTCCGCAGTCTTACTACGAGCATGATCACGTGTTTGGAAGGTCAGCCGAAATTGGCCGTTGTCAATCTCAACTTCTTACTCGACGACAAAACAGTCGCCTTGAACAAAAGCCGTGCGCCGCCTATTGACATCCCAACATCGATCTTAGTCCCCTTAGCTGTGGACTATAGAGAATCGTCAACCCGTGTTGAAACTTTATCCATGCTACGCATCACGCATCAAGCTCAGCGCACTGGATCCAGAACATGTCTGGTTACGTCTCAATGAATGGAACGTTGACTACACAAGGCGCACATGGAATCATCCTCCATCCTAGTCATGAAGCCGCAGAATCTGTTAATGGCAGGTTTACCATACACCGTACCTCCGGCCGCGCCCAATGATCCCACTAGCTGGCGATGAGCGTTACGAAAACGGAGATATGGACTCGATGTAGAGTGATTCCCGACCTGTGCATCCCCAGACATTACGTCTTCCTCGGTCTATATCATCTCTCAAGCACATGCGTAAATGACTCGAGCCCATTGGTGGACTGCCAGAACGCAGAGCTCCCTGGGACAGTTCGTTGGACTTTGACGTAACTCAAGGTTACTCGTATGAAGGAAACACGAAGAGGAGGTCGGAGGTATCGCATCGTATGTTTCGACTTTCCCTCTTATTGTTGGTTGCCTAATCACGCTCCAACCGCCAGCGACTTCACTCCTCTATGGACAACAACAATTCTTTTGTTCCACACTCTCCAGGAGCCCAAGTCCGCATCCATGACATTCCCCTGCATTTTCAGCGGAGCGCGAGACCCCTCTATGCGAGGATCTCCCTTTAGTTTTCCATTTTGGGTGAAGAGCCACGCTCTGTCGGAATGGGCTCGCGTTGTTGTAAAGAAGTCGCTTCTTCCATGCGTTGCGAAGAGAAGACTAGGATTGGACTATGGAGGTATCTATACCCGCAATGACGCTGATAGGCGGTGCTGTAATCGAATGATCGGGACTGTTTGATGGTGAGAAATTCACTAGCACAGAATGTAGGTGGTACTGATCATGGGAAAAACACAGCTGTAGGATGAACTTATTTGAAGTGGGAAAAGACTATTGAAGGGTATCTATGGCTATGTTCGCATGCTCCAAGGCACATCGAGCGCAAGCAGGTAGACCAGGCTGTCATCTTCCGACAGCTCACAGTCAATACAAAACGTCGGCATCGCCCATCCTCAGCGACGATATCACCGAAAAGCTAACAACAGAGACTAGGAACCAAAAGTAGCGTGATTTTGTATGCGAAGAGATCGTCACTATAGTCGTTAACTTCCAATATGAAATCATAAACATGTTCATTAGAACCGGATGAAATGGACCGTGAAGAATTCCCAGCCTTATCTCGAAAATTCGGGTTTCCGCCCCCTGTTGACCGCCGGTGGCGGCCCATCCGTATCAGGATACGGCAACGGCGCGCCAGGTGGTGGTCTTGGTAGTGCTGAAGTAGGCGGTGGAAGGGTAGGAGGACCCGACAATCCACCTGTTCGCATCAGATCCTCCTGAAGTGGTGTTTTGGGCGGTAGGGGTGGTGGGACCGACTCGTACAACTCTTCGTAGCTCGGCCTAGGAGAGCTGTGTGCCGGGCTGACGTGGAACTGTTCTCCAGAGCGACGATTCGGATGGCTCCACTCGCCAGAATGCCGGGGTGATACTTCGGACGTAGGCTGTAGGTAGTCGTCGGACGCAATAACGGCAAACTTGTCGTTGTCCGAAGTGCGACGGAAGGCTGGGTGAGTGAGATTAGGCGTATCCTGAAGGGTTTCATGGTAGTACTCGGGAGCGACTGCGTCTGCAGGAAGCTCCACGGCGAAGGCTGATGCGTCTGGGACTGTGGGCAGGGGCCGATCCCGCGAGTTCTTCATCGGCAGTCCGCTATGAGGTGCTTGACCTTTCTCTGATCTTTCCCATCTTATCTTGGCGCGATGTATCCGGGCCATCTTTGCGGCTGCGTCGAGGCTGATACTTTGTACGGCCGAATCGCCTAGATACATGCGTGTGTTGGTGCTAATCTCCGCAAGGCGGTTCCACTCATTCATGCCGAATTCTCCGACTCCGACGTTAACGTTCAGTCGGTAGTAGTTCTCGGGATTAACTTGTCGCTTCGCGAGATGGTCCTTCATGCCCTGGTGTGTCTTTTCGCAGTCTTCGATCTTGCTGATGAGCCTCCTCCTTGCTTCGGCAAAATCACCGACACTGGTAGAGACGAAACCTTCCCACCAAAGATGCTGCTGTTGGTTGGTACCATCGGGTCGCTTTCCTGTACCGATGCTGATGAACACGCCGACATCACGCCCTGGCCACTCGTTGCATACCGCTTCTTCGAGGATCTGTGGGGCCGGGTTGTACCTGCCAGCGCCTTCGTCCAAGAATACCGACTGGCCGACCTTTATGGGCTTGAAGGCGAGGGCAGTGGCACACGTTGCGCGTCCGGCTTCCCATATCGTCGCGTTGGGTTCTGTCGAGGTCTCTTTTCGCGAGTCGTAGGAGCGAAGTAGGATCTGGCCGCTGCTGGCGCTTCTAGTACCTTTATAGACTGCGGTAATGGCACTGTCACTGTTAGCAGGTACGTATTTGATAGACACGTAAAATACTCACGTCTTTGTCCGCTCTTCTCTGTTGTCATAAAGTTGCGCATTTGGATTTCCCCACTTCAAAGCTGCCATGCGCATATTGACTGGCGTGCTGCCGATCTGGCTGTACCTGCTCGCGGAACTAGGACTTCTGCCGACCCTCGACATTGCGCTGCCCGGCGTCATGGGTGTACGGACGTCTGCTGAAGATGACATTGCGTTCTCGCTGTCGTTTCCCTCATCGTCGTAGATTGTGTGTTCCCGAACGCACTCCATAATGGCCTCCTCCAGCTTTGAAGCCTTGAATAGTGTTGACCTGTATGGTATCCCCGCGAATGTCTTATCCGTCTCAAATACCCTTTTCGTCATACGTACATAGACGTCTTTGCAGGTTTCCAAGTCCAGTCGCAGCCTGCCTAGCATGATGGCGATCAGCCCGCCGGTGCCGGTCCCCGCGATGAGGTCGAAGTGGTCGCATGGCTTCGGTATTTCGTGTCTCTTCGGCGCTCTTCCCTCTGTTTCGACAAAGGTTCGGTGCATGAGCTCCTGTAGGATGATGAGCATCGAGTAGCCGCGCACGCCTCCGCCATCTGCCCCGCATCAGTGCCTGAAATCCGCGAGCGCGAGTCAAAACATACCGAGTGATAAAATGCGCAAAGGTGGGCCCTTGGTGGTGTCCTTCCGCCGGATTCCGTTGTTTGCCATAATTTCGCGAATGGTCGCAGTGGCTGCGAAAGACTGAGGGCCTGAGTGACTGGTGTGGAGGCTGGGCGCCCGTGGGCTTGGGGAAACGACGTATTTTGCCCACGAGGAGAGGTTGTGAGCAACAGCTTCCTTTGTGCTAGCACAACCGCGCGGAGGAGGAAAGATTGAAGGTAAAAGTCCGCGTAATGCAGCTAGGTTGCAGTGCTAGCTGAGGCTTGATTAGGGAGCAAAGGCTGACTGAACCTGGAGTTGCGCGTGCGCCTGGAAGCGCTCAGCGGTTATTGCTTGGGAATTGGGTGAGGTCGTGAGGAGAAGAGACAGAGGAGTAGAGTCATGGGAGACGTGTAGGCTGCACGTGGGTACACTGCGAGAGTCTTGCAAGGCTTGTCACTGACACTTTGGGACATTCACCGAGGGAGACAGGTGGGTTGGCCCTGTCTTCTGACGTACCTCAGCAGCGGAGTGGGGCTTGGCCGTTCGGCACAGCCACACCGTCCCAACCAACCACAGCCGACTCCACAACACCTCTTCCTCTCCATCCCAGGATCCCAAAACCCACTTTCCAGCTGCCATTCGGAGAATCAGCGAGAGATCTCCGCCCCTGCAGCGGCTGCGTGCTGGCCCGCTTTTGCCTTCAGGAACCCGGATGCTGTCAACGCTATCTGGACGCCAATCAGCCTGGCGCACCTGACCCGGATGCATGAATGGCGAAGTTCTCGTCGGGCTCCCCGACGAGATGGATCTTGGCCGACGAGATGGAACTTGGGCTCATCTAGCGTCTTCAAGTCGTCGACGGAGACAAGATGAGTCGCGGTCAAGTGCGTTCAGAGAGAGTGTTCAATATTTGTCTTTTAACACACTGCGTGCAGCACGCCTTACGCCTTACGCCTTACGCTCTACAAATGACCCCGCTTCTGGAAAGCGGAACCCGCACCGTGCCTTAGTCACTAACGCCCTCGGTTCTTATCATCCATCAATTCTGAATAGAAGACCGACTACCTCGACAGAGCTTGGCCTGGCTCCTTGAAGCACATCTCAAAATCGGTCTTCTTTCTATCTCATCCTTTATTCTATCTCCGTGTTTTCCATTTCGCTCGTCATGCTTCCCCTATATTTAGGCGTCACGGCCGCCGTGACCATATTTCTACTTTACCAACTTCCGAAGATCTTACGAGGCAGCCCGCCCAAGCGAAAAGCCATGAAAATCAGCGAAGTGCCTTTTCCCAGACGCTAGCGCCGGGTGTGAAAGTTGACGCAACTTCACAGATACACCTCTATCCTATCAAGTCTTTACGTGGCGTCCAACTCAGTTCAGCCCTCGCAACGAGACTTGGATTGGATCATGACCGTACGTACTTCCATAGCCGCCAGCCACTTCGCCCACCTTACTTAGACAATCATCAGGGAGGTTCATGCTCCTCGAGGTTACGCCGAATGGCTTGAAGATCATGGCCGTTGGGAAATATCCGTTCATGACACAATTCCTCGCTTCAGTCGACTTCGATGGCAAGGGTAATGGAACAATTACGGTCGCTTTCAAGTCGCCTGGGAGCAAGGACAAGCCCAAGACATTGTCAATTCCTTTGGTGCCCAACACCGAAAATTTAGAACCCATGCCAATCGACATGCACTCGAGCCCGACCGAGTCATTCAAGATGCCGGAAGAGTACAGCAAATGGTTTTCACAATGCTTCGGCTATGAAGTCGTGTTCGTGTACCTAGGCGACAATCGACGGAATGTCCTTTTTCCAGGCATGTCTTCAGCCTCCTGGATATCGACCATCAAGAAGAGCGTCCCGCTTCTTTCCTCCATCTCTTCAGCAGATCATCGCATCGGTTTCGCAGATTGTGCACCCTATCTGATCACTTCGGCAACCTCTCTTGCCAACGTCTCTGATCGTCTTCCAGAAGACCAGAAGATGGACATGACCAAATTTCGGCCGAACATTGTGATCGAGGGCGCGGATGAAGCATGGGAGGAGGACTACTGGCGGAAGATCAGAATCGGAGATGCTAACATGGTGCTGATGCACAATTGTATACGTTGCAAGAGCATAAACGTCGACTACGCGACCGGAAAGACTGGGACTAACGAGTCGGGCGAAGTACTGAAGAGAATGCAGAAAGATCGGAGGGTTGACAAAGGAGCAAAATATAGCCCCGTATTTGGCAGGTACGGCTTTTGGGGCGCGGGAAGCTCGGAGAAGATTCTTAGGGTGGGTGACGAGGTTAGGGTGACGGAAGTGAACAAGGAGAGGACGATTTTCGGTGTGTCCTCATTTATCTTCATCTTCAGTCTGCTGCAGTCCGCTAACGCATCCTAGCTTGGCCTGGTCTATAGTGAGGGACAATATCGAAACTGCGGTTAGACTATCCTGTTCAAAGCTTCGTCGCAGATCTTCGAAACTGGGGCCACAGATGACGTCGACTTCCAAGACAGCTAGGGCCCTGATATGAGACATTACGTGCTTAAAGCCTTCTGGATGAGCTTTGCAAACTGCCTGCCGACTTTGTATCGTGACCTCAACACTGTAACTGAGGACCTAGCAAATTACTCATAAGCCCTACTGGATCTGCCCCCATTCTCACCCTGACAGAATTATCAACTTGTGAGAGGCACTGTCGACACGTTTTCTCTCCCCACTCAACCCCCAATACAAACTAACGCACTTCGTCTGACGATCTGCAAGTAGTCTACAACTTGATCAATAGGGATCCATCGATTGTCGCTGCCGATGAGCATGATTAACAATGAATGAAAAGTTCGCCTCCCCACTCTTATCCGTCTTCTCCCTCAACTTCCTCGCAATCATCTCCGCCGCCGCTACACTCCGATGCGTGCCCGCAACTGAGCACGTATGTAACACAACATCGTCATCACTGCTGCACCACTTAACCATGATGAGCTTTACTGCGTCGCACCTGTGCACGAACTAGCACCAAACATGCCGTCAACTATCCAGCGAAAGCGGGGAACTAAAAAGAAAGAAGTGGAACTTACACGTCCCTCCTCACTCCTTCTGCATTCTCCTTCAACCAATCCTGCATTCTTCGACTTACACCAGAGACCTGACTACACATTTCCGAAGGCGGCAACGGCCAGTTCTGACAATGCAGTATATAAATAGGCGTTGGTTGGAGAATGGGGTAGACTGGGTAGGTAGGGCAAACAAGAGGTTCGGGAACGAAGACGGGGGTGGGCAGAGGGTAGCTTGGGGGTATGTTGCATGTTGGGTAGATGGAGATGAGAGGGTAGACTTCTTGGTAAACTTCTTGGATGATGTTCATGGTGGGTCGGGCGGGCGGTTTTTAAGTTGAGGCGGTGGGGCTTCCGAGAGTTCTGTGTGTGGTGGTGAGAGAAGAATGATAGTCATCTACATGGTTGGGGTGCAGATGTTACGCAGTAGCGCTGTAGAAGTTGGACGTGGGCGTAGTGGTCTAGCCACTGCAGAGTGAGGATTCGCAGTGACAATCATGGAAGTGAGCTCATGAAGTAAAGTGGCATAGTCTAGTGAATAGCGATGATGTAGGCAATGCGATATTGGGCATAGGGGTAATGATCTCGGGTCCACACGGTGTTATAATTGACATTGAGAAGACATGTAGGCCGGCAAAGCGGGACATCAACTAATAACACTTCATAGTATCGCGAACCTGTGCCATCCCAAGGATATGTAGCACTACGTACTTGTCATTACCACAGCCAACCTCGCAACAGTCCGCACCGTTAGAACATGGTAGTATACTATCTCAAACCAACGCGATCCGCCCACCCCTTAACCCGATGCACGTGCGTAACATGCGTAGTTCTGACACCCCTCCTCTGCAGCTCCTGCGCCATAATCTCGGCTGCAGCCACACTCCTATGCGTCCCCGCTACACAGCATGTATGTACAACTGCAACCCTTGTCTCGGTATTGAGTAGGAGCCAAATTGTCCTGTCGACAGCATACATGCTGTGCACCAAACTGTTAGCGAAATGTCAACTTTCAGCTGTAGGAAGAGGCTTAGAGAAGGAGAAGTTTGTAGGCAGTGACCGCATGCAGCACTTACATATCTTCTATGGCATTCGGCAGCATCCTAACATGGTTCTGGATCTGCGGGCTTACACCTGAGTAGCGCTGGCAATCCCGCCCGGATGGTGGCTGCCAGTGCATGCATGTTACTGTTATGTCCGGCTGCATTTGCGGTGGGGCGCTTTCAAGTTGAGCGCGTGCAGTATGATCGTTCGGGTCTTTAACACGGTTGTAAGAGTACGACGTTATGTAGACGGTCGTCATTTTGGGGTATGCTTCGCGCTGGGGTGCGTATGATGACTTTGAAAAAGGCGCAACGTGAGAGAGTTTGTGTGGGCTTGCGAGAGAAAGTGCATGTAAAGCACTGGAAAGATGGTGGTTATGCTGTCTTGGAGCTGAAGCCCGCTTGTATGGTGAATTGGGATGGAGATATGAGGGAAGGGCAGATGTGAAGATGCGTGGAAACGATGTGGGGTGTTAAGATTGGTGTGGGAAGGGAAGTGACTTTGTCATTTGAAATACATATGTATATGTTAATGAGGGAGATGGGAGTGAATCGCAGAGGTGCAGAGCGGATTTATATACTTCGTATTTTAGACTCATTAGGAAGTGAAGGGATGAGGGAAAGGCTTCGTGATGGGGCTGTACATGATCTGTATGATCGATGCGTCAGGAAGTGCGTGTCGAATTGGTAACACACCCTCATCACTTCTATTAGTGGCACAAACTCCGCCCAGCATTGCACAACAGCCGATCCTTATCCACGTGTGCTCTTTGAAATCCGTTCCATTGTATCACCATATAGGTACAGAGGTATCCGCGCCCCTCTAGATGCGATGTCGACAACCGGGGCGTAGCACGCATGCTCTCTCCCAGCCGTACTGTCTTCACTCTTTCGCCCGATCATGTAGTAGTCCGGTACCAGTAGAGACGCTCCCTTGTCGTAATGTATGCATTGTTTATCCGCGATGGTCGTACAATCATAGTTTCGCCTCCTCCTTCACCGTACCAATCTTAAGCTTCGGCGCATACTTCTTCAATACGCTCTCGTTGTGGTACTATTCACCCCGTTAGCCATTATCCAAAAGACAACGCAATACCGACCCTCTCCGTCTGGCCCACTCGCACCCATAACGTCATTCTCTCTGAATCATCAACGCTCCTCACACGGTGTACCATCCTTCAAAGAGAAATACAACCCTTAACATACCTTCCAAAACTGCTTACTCGCGTCCTTCCCACCCACCCTCTTCAAGATCTTCGCTCCGCCAGGATGCTCATCCACAAAAGTATCCATTTTGTAAACCCCCTCGTCGATTATTATGTACAGCCCCTTCTCGACGTCCTTGTGTTCTGCGACTTGCTTTGTGGTGAATGTGTCGGACATAGTGGCGGTTATTGACGGCACGAGGTTTGGTTCGGGCGATTGGAGGTTTGGGGATATGCAGCGGGTGTGCAGAAGATAGCGGAAGGGGTGGGGAAGGGCTGGAGAGGTGGTGAGGCCGTTGTTTGGCCGAGGAAGATGGAGAGTCGCAATGGTGATGATCGCTGGGTGCTTGCGGTTGTGCCGAGGTTGTTTCGCGGCGCTGGGTGTCAGCGGCGTTTGCCGGGGTACGATTGGTGGGAAGCTGTTGGTGCACGTGTGATTACTAAGATGAGATGGCCCTGCTCGTCCTCCTTGATATGCAGGTGTTCGACTCGTGTTCAACGTTTTGAACCTTGAGAATTGGAGTCTTCTTTGAACACTTCTTTGATTCGCATGATGCAGCTCTTTCATTGCGGCTGCGCGCTTCGGTGAATGGCGTTAGATCATACCGCTGCAGGAGGCACTGGGTTACTGAGATATCTATCAAGAGCTCATCCTCGGTCGTACTGGTTGACAGATCAGACGACCATACTAACGTGGCTCCCCTTTTCATGAGGTGTCAAAAAGGCTCATATATGGGGCAGTCCCTCTTCCTTTGCTCTGTCGAGGAAGATATTACCTGTAATAGGTCTGAAACTCACTCGTTTGCCGTCAAACTGGTTGCGATGGCTATCAAAAAGGTCACAATGGCCATGAAAGTGGTCGTAACGGCTTACTATGATAGTGGATACAGTGGCCCTAAACAGATGGTGCAAGCCACGACACTGATTACGAAGTCTTGATTGAGGTGCGTTGTAGTGTCAATTCAGCGCCCCCTTGACGCGAGACGATCTATGCTGAGACCCCTCTGGATGCGCTTTGTGACCTTCGCACTTTAGGCTCACCAGCTCACCTACTCACCAGTTTGGGGGCAGCTGTTGCACTCCCTGCAACCCGTTTGGGACTCATATCGGAACAGGTTACACATCTTCACGATGGTATGGTTGCTACAGGGAAGGACTTCACCTTACCCGTCTCACTCTCACCAGCAACGGTAGTTATCGGAGATCATTAAGCACTCAAGGTGAAGGTAGATTGACCGCGCTCCGCAAGCTCCCAGGAACTACTTGAACCAGCTCACCTACCACTACCTCCACTCACCAACCACTCTCCTGCTTCTACCACTCCCGCACCGGATCGCTCCAACCAGTCAATCGCAACTACGCACATCTCTCGACATCTTCCACCGGATCAAAGCAGTCAAAATGTCCGACACAGAGAAGAGCACCGGCAAGGGCTGGTCTGACAAGGAGCGTGTGAGATCACTCTGTCCGTCCTGTCTAGATATCAAGTAACTGACCTTCATGGCAGTTCGTCTACCTCTTCGCCCTCTTCGAGCAGGCAGGTACAAAGCCCGACTTCAAGGTGAGTACTACTTCTCACTCCAATATCCCCCAAGATGGCTAAGCATGCTTTTCAGAAAACCCCTCGGCCCAATGGTCGTTCGGAGGTCGCTTGCCAGCGCATGATCGACCGTCTCAAGGTCACTCTCAAGGATGACCTTGAGGCACTCAAGGCTGGTGAACCCATCAATGTCGAATCCACTCCCAAGAAACCCCCGAAATTGACCCCCAAGCGCAAGACTCCGACCAAGGCTAGTGGTGAGACTGATGGCGAGGGTTCCCCGAAGAAGCGTGGCCGCAAGAAGAAGACGGATGCCGAGTCTCCGGTCAAGACTGAGGAGGCGAACGGTGACGTCAGTTTCGAAGACGGCGAGGAAATTTGACCATGAAGCTCTATTCGACTCTACCCTTGGATGGCGTTGAGGAGGTCATCGGTGAGCCTGGACTCCTTGGTCTGGACTTGGTTGGTAGTTGAGGGCTGCAGCGTACTCAACGCTACATATCACGAGCTGGCTAGTTCTGACTTTTATGGGCAGACTTCGACTTTTCTGGAGGTCTGCACCATCATGGCCTTGGGTGCAAAGCCCCTCTGCACCGGAAGGAATGGAAGCAAACATGCGCTTCGACGTAGACTTTCCTGGCTGTGATGCACTGCCGTTGTTCTTCCTATGCTAGGGGTACTAATTAGTTGCGTCGTCGTCGCAATGGCAAGAAAGTCGTGGAGCCCAACCCAGTTCGAGCCCATCCGGACTGACGCCTTCCTACTGTGCATTGTAGGCTTCCATGTTCGTAACTTGGAGCGTCCGATTTGGAATCTTCGCCCTGTTCTGAAGTGAACGAATGGTTGAGGTGTTGCCAGCGTGATGATGCAAGGAGGTCCAAGACAGCGGAACCGGGGAGGCCGCTTAGGCCGGCGTGTGAACCCTGATGCTAGCTCCGTCGTGCAGAAGCCATCGCGACGGTGCAGGTAGGTTGCGACGAGCAGTCACTTTTGCGAGCAACATACCATATCGGATACCAGCAGTCGCAGTCGCTCCCTTACCGACGCGCAGCGACAAGTCAAGCATCTCTGCGCGATTGGTTGCTCATGCGTCTTGGCCGCCATTCGCCGTTTGCCGCCTTCAGCAAAAGTTTTGCGACAGCCTTCACCTCACCTACGCATACACCGCGGCAGCCTTTCCCTCTCCACACGCCGCCGCGCCCACGCTGCACCCGTCCTTTCCTTCACCACCACCGACTTGCAGCGCCCATCCAACACCCCCGACGCTTATATTCCCTCCTTAGCCCTATGCCTGCCGCCGACCAGAATGGCGACTCCTCAGAAGCCCGCTCCAAGCGCAAGCAGCCACCAACGCCGTCCAACGAGCGGCCCATGAAGCAGATCAAGCCCGAGATCGATGCACATGCCCGCAACGGCTCCTACGTGGCCGCCTCTCCCGAAACCCCCGACCACGACCAGACGCCCTCGCCAGGCATGGATGCGGACATGGACATCGTGCTGGACGACATGCCCTCGCTTCCCGTAGCCGGCGCATTGCACGACACGGCCGAGTGGCAAAAGACAATCGAAGGCGTCGTCAGGAGCGTCGTCTCGATCCACTTCTGCCAGACGTGCTCCTTCGATACCGACCCGGCTGTGGCTTCCGAGGCTACCGGCTTCGTGGTAGATGCGGAGAGGGGATACATCCTCACCAACAGGGTGTGTACGGCCATTGTGTATTGGTAAAGAACATGCTAACCTAGACCCAGCACGTCGTTGGAGCCGGTCCATTTATTGGTTACTGCATATTCGACAACCACGAAGAGGTAAGCAGACAGCCTGGCCCTGCAGTACGACGCCACCAGCTAACCTATCTCTCAGTGTGACGTCTACCCCGTCTACCGCGACCCCGTGCACGACTTCGGTATCCTGCGCTTCGACCCCAAGAAGATCAAGTACATGCCCGTGAGCGCCCTCGAGCTGCATCCCGACCAAGCCAAGGTCGGCGTCGAAATTCGTGTGGTCGGAAACGATGCGGGTGAGAAGCTGAGCATCTTGTCTGGAGTAATTTCCAGGCTCGACCGCAATGCGCCCGAATACGGCGAAGGGTATTCCGACTTCAACACCAACTACATTCAGGCTGCGGCTGCAGCAAGTGGTGGCAGTTCTGGCAGTCCGGTCGTCAACAAGGATGGCTTCGCGGTCGCGCTGCAGGCTGGTGGTAGAGCGGACGGTGCCGCGACCGACTACTTTCTTCCCCTAGACCGACCGCTGCGAGCATTAAAGTTGATCCAGCAGACCGAGCCCGTTGCACGAGGAACCATACAAACACAATGGCTTCTGAAGCCTTTCGACGAATGTCGCAGGCTCGGTCTCTCCCCCGAATGGGAAAAGGCTGTCCGCACGCAGTTTCCGACCGAGACTGGCATGCTGGTAGCTGAGATTGTCCTCCCGGGTGGCCCTGCTGCTGGGAAGATTGAGGAAGGTGACCTACTGATCAAGGTCAACGGGAAGCTCCTCACGCAATTCGTGCGCCTCGACTCGATCCTGGACGATAGTGTTGGCGGGAAGGTGTCGGTCACCATACAGCGAGCTGGCGAGAATACCGACATGGAACTCGACGTTGCCGATCTTCACCACATTACTCCAGATCGATTCGTATCGGTCGCAGGCGCTTCATTCCACGACCTTTCGTACCAGCAGGCCCGGCTTTACGCCATCTCGCTCAAGGACGCCGGTGTCTATGTGTGCGAGGCGGCTGGCACATTCCGTTTCGCCGATGGCTTTGCTTCGGGATGGTGCATCCAGGAGGTGGACAATCAACCAACGCCTAACCTTGAGACTTTCATTGAGGTCATGCGCAAGATACCCGACCGAAAGCGAATTGTCATCGTATACAAGCACCTCCGCGACCTACACACTGCCAACACGAGCATCACAACCGTCGACAGGCATTGGCACGCCGACATGAGAATAGCCAAGCGCAACGACACAACGGGACTATGGGACTTCAGCACACTTGCAGAGGCGGTACCTGCGGAAGCTCCGGCACCGCAACGAGCCAACTTTGTGAAGCTCAGCTCGAAATACCCCGAGGCTGTAGACATCGTTCGCAGCTTCGTCCGCGTGCACGTGTCGATGGCATTGAAGATCGATGGCTTCCCCAAGATGCACAAGCAAGGCTACGGTCTGGTTGTAGACGCTGAGCAGGGTTTAGTCCTTGTCTCACGAGCGCTTCTCCCGTACGATCTATGCGACATTCACCTGATCATTGCCGATTCGATCTTCGTGATCGCGAAGGTTGTTTTCATGCACCCTCTCCAGAATTACGCGATTGTCAAATACGACACTTCGCTCGTAAATGCGCCTGTGAAGACGCCAAAGTTCTCTAGCGAATTCATTAAGAAAGGAGACGAGACGATTTTCTTTGGCTTGAACCAGAACTTCCGGCCAGTCGTGGCAAAGACGGTGGTGACCGACATCTCCACGGTCGCCATACCTGCGAGCGCAGTCACTCCTCGTTACCGGGCGACCAACTTCGATGCGATTACCGTCGATACCAATCAAGCGTCCCATAGCGCTTGCGGTGTGCTGCTCAAAGAAGATGGCACTGTGCAAGCATTATGGCTCTCATATCTTGGTGAGCGTACATCTCATAGCGGGAAGGATGTGGAATATCATCTGGGGTTGGCCACGCCCATGATCCTTCCCGTTCTCAACCAGATCAAGAGCGGCAAGACACCCAAGCTCCGGATTTTGAACGTCGAGTTCCAAACAGTGCAGATGAGCCAGGCTAGGGTCATGGGCGTCTCTGAAGAGTGGATCGAGAAAACCGAGCAAGAAGACCCGGAACGCCATCAGCTCTTCATGGTTCGCAAGGTGGATTCGGGTCACGAAGATGGCCTGCAAGAGGGTGACGTTCTCCTCACCTTGAACGGAAAGCTGATTACTCGTGCGCCGGATCTTGATGTCATGTACAACAACGAGTTCTTGGGAGCTGTTATCGTGCGGAAGCGTGAGGAGCTCTCGTTGAATGTCCCGACTGTGCCCACGGAAGACCTGGAAACAGATCGTGTCGTCAGTTTCTGCGGTGCTACGCTCCATCGGCCGCATCAAGCCGTTCGACAGCAGATCAGCAAGATCCACTCGGACGTGTACATTTCGTCGCGTGCCCGGGGTTCCCCAGCCTACAGTGAGTTTCTTGAATAATCCGTTTTTGAAGCACCATGAATCGCTAACGACTTTCCAGTGTACTCACTCGCCAGCACAAACTTCCTGACTCACGTCAACAACGTCCCGACGCCCGACCTCGATGCCTTCCTCCGCGAAGTGAAGAAGATTGGCGACAACGAGTACTTCCGGTTGAAGGTCATGACCTTCGACAACGTACCCTGGGTCGCCACCATGAAGAAGAACGAGCATTACTTCCCAACCATCGAGTACGTAAAGGATGCCACAGATCCGCTAGGCTGGCGGAAAATCATTCATGAGTGCGAAGAGGGCGGTGCGAGGGAGGAAATGGCGTCTGAGGAGGTGGAGGCGGATAATGCCCAGGGCTCCGACTTTGCAGCAGTCGCAAAGTTGTGAAGGGCCTGTGATAGGGCGTAGGATGGCATGTAAGAGTATCATCGCAAAGTAGCAACGAGATACCCTTTCGCTTCTGGCGCTCTGGCTTTTGGCATGGCAATCCTGTATTACTAGACCTTGGAGCTTCGCTGCCTGGCCGGGTAAGAACTAGAGGCGGCGTTGGGATATCAAATGCATCGGATTTACCGTGAGTTGTTCAGCTGGGGCGATGTGCCGCATGCTTGCGTTGTGATGTTCTGGTGTTGGGGGGTTAGTTGCATGTGAAGTCGGTTTAGGCATAACAATAGGCCGTGCGGGAGCCTGGCGGTTACGGTTCAGGCCGACGTTCGGAAGTTTGAGCGAGATTGCTTGGTATTACCCGGAGGAATTGCATGGGGGGCTTCGTGGGATGACGGGCATGTTGCTGTGCCGCATGCAGGTGTTCGATGCGGTGTGGACGAGGCTGGTGGGGGGAGCAGCAGCCACAGCGAAGGTATGCCGACGTTCGGAGGTTTGAGCGAGGCTGTTGTCAGCTGAATTGCCCGAAGCTTTATTGAATTGGTTGTATAATACCCTCCAGAGGCGGGAATAACCTTGTATTCGATATGCCGATGTTCGGGTGTTGAAGCGATACATTTTGTTACGTTCACGGGCTTCGCTCACCACCCAGCTTCAGATGGTCTGATCTTAGTCTGCATAGTTCAAGATTGGTATCAGCTCGATAACCATGAGCTCCAAGAGACCATGTTGCTGTCTACCTCTTTTTAAAACGGCGAACAGCATACGAAGACGGCAAATGACATATGAAGACGGCGACCAAGACTGTGAGGTCTTACAAGAATGTCTTTGTTCGACCCCCACACGTTCCAATGTCCTTGAACACGCGAAGAAATCTCCACAAGATGGCCGATCTGACGACAATGCATGGCATGCATGTGTGCGATCGACAAGGCTGAACTGTTTCGCCAGGAGCACAGCCTTGCAATAGAACCACGTGGGACCCTTGTCGTAGAAGTGGCTAAGCATGGTGTCACAACAGCTAAAGCCGAGATTCGCGACCTCGAGCGAAACGTCTTCAACGCACCGCCCTTGGAGATATCTGCATGAACATTTCGAGAAGGGTCGTTGTGTTGTCGGGCGAGGTGGGGACGCAGGCGGTGGCACATGTGAGGTAGGATATATGCATCTAGGCAGTTGCTGAATATAGATTCGACAGGGAAACTAAGCCATGATGAATATTGCATGAGCACACCTTGACCCGAATGACGTTTCATGGTTTATTTTCTTCTCGCAGATGTGCCTGTATACGCAATCGATTGAACGTCTTCAGGGAAAAACTAGACTAGCGAAGAAGCAAGCGTTGGGAAGCACCCTACCACAACGATCTCTTCACGCGCTTCGGAAAGATCCGAGCATAAGATTGACAGCTACCTATGGTACGCTAGAAACATCTATTCGAACTAGAATGGTTCGTGGGTTAGAACAATAGCACCATAATTGGCATCGCGGCAGGCTTCGGGGACAGGGGCCGAACACACTTGTGGATAGATAGGCGACAACGACCCGGACCCCAGCCCAACGACGCGGTTAGAATTAGAAACGGCGAGTTTCTTGCAGGAGCGGGTTGCGCGGTCCATTGCGTCAGTGCCCGCCCTTTCAAGCCCGGGGGCTTGTTTAAAGTATACATGCCCTGTCGCGCATTCGCTTGGGTCTGACATTTCGACAGTTTAACGTCCTGGTCGACGCTGCGGGCTGCGCCACGCCTGCATTAAGCAAAGTACGATGGGCTGAGCGATTCCCAAAGCGGGAGAGCTTGCGAAGACACGCAAAACGTTGTCCAGCTTGATAATTACGCTCGTTTGGTATCCGTAAGTGTACACCCCGCGCCTCTTTCATAGGCTCAAGCTTATTATTCACCACAGCATTTTTGCTTACATCCTCCCTTGTCGGCAACGCCCGTTCAGCGCGTCACTTTCAACCCCCAATTAGAAGACTACGTACCACGCCGCACACTCACACGTTACGGCCGGCAGCATCACCGCCTTTCGCTCATCAGCCCATCTTCTCGTGTTTCGAAGTGCGTGCGGCACGTATCTGATTGACTCCTAGTCGGGGGTGCGAGGACCACTCACCGGTACCAGCCACAGGTGCTTGGCGAGGTCGAGGCTGAAAGGGTTCGTGCTTAGTCCTACGCTGGGAATCATTTGCGGCGCGTCTCCATGAGATTCGTGGACGTTCGAGGCGGAGTTTCTGTACCTGGAGGTTTACTTCGCTGTAGGGTGTGATCTTGGGTTGCAAGGGACCGTCATCGTTTGTGTGCTGTGGGGTATATAGGTGGGGGGTTTGGTGCCTTAAGGCTTGAGGGACAGAAAGGTTTGTGCTGTTCACATTTGGTGTTGTGGTCGAGAGTTTTATATTCTTTTGTCAGTTGGTTGTAACTTTTTACTTCTGTCTATTATTGGGGAGAGAAAGAATGGTTTATACCGGCAAACCGAGCAAGGGGTGTGGGACTTGTAAGAGTCGCAGGATCAAGGTATGTATGCTTGCCGCACGAGAGTCGACTCCGCATCCTCTTCATCCATTGTATCTCTCAAGATATGCCATCCGCCATGACGCGGCTTTCTCTCTCCTAAGATCAAGCTAACAATATGATAGTGCGATGAGAAACGTCCGATATGCGGTCAGTGCACGAAGAGCGGACGCGATTGCCCGGGGTATACAGACGAGTTCGATCTCATGTTTCGGGATGAGAATAAGGCAATGGCGAAAAAGGCGAGGAAAGGGAGTGGACGGAGCGAGCAGAGTGAGAGAAGTAGTCCTTCGGAGTAAGTATTCACCCTTTCTGCTGATTACGGATGTTTTTACCAGAATTGATGGCTAACAACTAGCAGCACTCCAAGCTTTGCCTTTGAGACATCGCCAGCCTCAACATCCGCTAAGGCAGAACGTTCAAAGTCTCCGCTCCCCACGTCTTCATCATCAGGGCAATTGGTAGCTTTCTCGCCTCCGGAAATGCTCCCGGGGGAAGGAACCTTCGACCCCTTCCTCTGGAGTCTCCAAAACGCCATTCCGAAGAACATCACACTACCTCACGAGTTTGAAGCCGTACCATTCTTCTTCCGAAATTTCGTCTCATTACCACAACAAGCGGACAGCATGAGAGGCTACCTCGAACTCCTCGTCCCTCTATACAACAGCGCGCGTCCCTCATCTGCACTGCACCTTGCCACCACCGCCGTCGCACTCGCAGCGTCTGGTGCCTATCCCGGCAGGCAAGACCTGCTGCAGGAAGCGGCGGCGGCATATGGCAAAGCACTCCGCAAACTCAAGGAAGACTTGCAAGATCCTGCGATGGCCAAGTCGAACGAGAATGTGCTTGCTACCCTGCTCTTCTCCTTGTACGAAGTAAGTCGACTCATTAGTATTACTTCTGCAAGGTCTTCAGTAGCTTCCCTTCCATTTGTAAATGTTCAGAGGGGTGCGAGGCTAATTTTTGGTAGACTATCATGTCGACGGACGATACGATTACGGCTTGGGGAAACCATGTCGATGGCGCCGTGGCGTTGACGAAGATGAGGGGCACCGAACAGTTCAAGGATCCAATGTCCCATCAAGTGTTTCGGGCCGTGCGGACTATGATGGTCAGTAGTACAAAAACACGTAACGTTTTATGAGCTAACAGTTCCTCAGATCACAAGTTGCGTCCAGCGAGCCAAACCGGTGGAGTCATTTCCTGGGATAAACGGATGGATAGCCAACGATATCAGCGAGGAGAACGCCGCTAACCGGCTCACTCTCATCTGCATCGATCTTCCGGACATTCGAGCGCGGGGACACGACTTGCTCCACAAGGCCTACAGTCCGAGTAAAGAGCCCGAAGTGATGCAGGTCCTCCAGATGGCACGAATGGTTGACGACAACCTCCAGCAATGGTACCTTACCCTTCCAGTGGAATGGCACCATCACACCGTTGGTATCTTCAACGGGCCCTTGGAGGACCCCGCTACAGCAGACCGGTGGCCCGGCGAACAACACGTCTACCACGACGTTCCAGTCGCCAGCATCGTCAACGACTACCGTGTTTGCCGGATCTTCTGCCAGCGTATCATCATAAGCTGCATCACCTGGCTCGGCAAAAACCCCGCACAAGACCTCCACGCAATCTACGAACACGCCCTCTTCACCGTCCAGCGCATGGTTGACGAGATCTCGGCCTGCGTCCCCTTCTACGTGACATACGAGTTGCAGCCGGCGGCAAAACGACTCGGTCAAGAAAAGCAGGGTGAGTCCCTTCTACCTGGCCCAAAGGTGCCCTTCCCCCTGGAAAATTTGGGCGACGGTCTAATGGATTACACGCGTTATAGTCGCAGAAGCTTCCGGTGGTTACAGTCTCGTTTGGCCATTGTACGTCGCGGCCAATGCCGAAACAGTCCCGTTATTGCAGAGAAAGTGGCTGGAGGGGCGGTTGATGTCGATTGGGGCGATGTTCGGGCTGAGTAGTGAGCAGGTGTTGGTGTTGGCGAGGCGGCAGGTGCTTACTTGTGGGCCGATGTTTCCGTAGGCGTTTGGGGAGTGGTGATTCGCATTTTTGGAGGGTTCTCGGGTGATGTTTGGAAAGGGTGGTATTGGCTTTCCATGTTCAGTGAATGTTGGGGGCCGAGAATGAAGCACATGGAATACGGGCTTACGAGAGTTTACTATGCTGGACATATGGTATAGGTGGAGACACACGATTACTTTTAGCTTGAATAGGATAATGCGACGACTACACCTTCGTATCAACTCGAAGTGTCTTTCAGTCCCTTCGCGGACTTGAACTCCTAATCGCATTCGTATCAAAACAGTGATCATAGCAAAGAGCATGACGCCAAAGCCTCTAGATTCGAACAAAGCATGAAGGATTGAAAACGAAAACTCGCGAACATGTGAGCCTCGCTTAACCCCTGGTCAGTTTGCCGTCCCGCATCCCCGCCAAGCCTACTACATCCGCCTGTATCGTTTCAGCATCAGCCTTCCGCCTAGCCACTCATTAAACGACCTTTTTTCTGCGCGAATTGGAATAACTGGATTTACTTCTCTTACCTCTTCTCTGTTGCACGCTATCTTCACTTAACATTTGCGACCCGTCACTACAGCAGCATCTGATAATCGATTACCCCGCAGCCGCACACCTCACATACGCCTCGAAGCTTACCCGCGACATCACACGACACCACACCTCAACCACACAGTATGGGTGCAATCGGGAATCTGATCCCGTTGGTTCTTCTCTTCGCCGTCGTAGCAGGCGTGGGCTGGGTAGGATACCAGGTGCGTCATCTCCCTCCTCGTTCATGGTACACCGGGCTGACAGCGGCCACCCCCACAGATCTATCTCTACACCAACGAGCTCACCGAACGCGGCGTCCACAAGCTGGAGAAGAAAAACGTGGTGTTTACGAAAGACGGGGCGCGAGTCGCCGTCAAGGAAGTAAAGGATGAGGACTACGCGGATCGGACACAGAGAGCTTTTGTGAAGACGTGGAATGCGGCCAAGGATGATGGGAAGGCGTAAGTTTTGCCTTGCGAGATATGTGCGGGTTTCGGTTTGGTTACTGATTCTTTCAAGGCCTTCTACCTCGCGCTCGGCCTCGCATGGCACTTCAAGGTCGCGGACGAAATAGACGGGTGCTGGAGTGCGATTGCTTCGTGTTCACGGAGTCGGTATACCAGTGGCTTTGAGCATTGCATGGAATGCGCTGACGATTGCGACATCTTGCCCGGCTGGCGCGATGAGGGACGAGGGTATCAATTGCCGTGCGCTATCTCGAGAGAGCGTCTTGATACCCATGGAACGGGGGCGGGAACAGAGATATGACGCGGCAGCAGCATCCTGAGCGTGCGCGATAACGATTTACGGATGCAATGGCAAAATTCTCCCACCAACCTGCTTCCTCGGCAAGGGAGTCCGCCTCTGACTCATTAGCACTTTTGGATCTGATCTATACCAAGGCGGATTGTTCATGTGTGATTTCGTTTCTGCACTCCGCAGACCATGCCGAATGCCCCTCTTCGGCAGCGTCAAAGCTAACCACTCGAGGTGCTTGATTTACCACCAACAACGCTAAATGCTTACTTCTCTCCACTATCGCCCAGACCTAAATGTATGCCAAGTATGCGTTTGCCCGTACTGGTACCAAAGATTGATACACATGGACATGTGTACATTAGTAATGACTCCAAAGATGTAGGTAACATCGGCGGCGACCCGCGTGGAGAGGTAGTCTGGTCTGAAATCGCCCTGATGTTTTCCATGCCAGGTTCGTGAGTTCAGGGAACTGCCGTAAGTGCGATGAAGAAGGCTCGCGTACCGGTCGTAAGCTAAGGCTATACGTTTTGTAGTTGTTGATGAATCAACAGACATGTATTACCTGAACAAATAAACGGCCCCAGCTTTGTTTCCCATCTTGTCTTTTTCAATACTCCTAAATCTAGGGTCCAAACAACGAATCACGCGAACGAAGATACGGCCCGAATCCCAGGCGATACTGCGCCAGTGTACAGAGGCGTCTTGGTACCGCATAAACTCAGATAAAAGAGCCAAGCTAGGCTCAATAAAGCAATTCCCCCTCTTCTACGCCTGGGAGACGTACACAACCTACTTTAAGATATAAGCTTAAATTTAAGACCAATTCCCTCTATTTCTAGATCCAGCACACAGCGTAGAGTCTGAATTGTTGCTCTGAAACATGAGAATCTGATCTTTATAAGGTTACGCTCTACCTCCAAAGCTTGATAGACATGGGATGAAGGTAGCCAATTAGCAGCTCGCCCACAGGTCGAACTCCTGCCCTATCAAGCCTAGCTTGGCTCTTTTATCTGAGCTTATGCGGTATATAGGAACAGTACCCCTCCGACCGCCTGCATGCTGAACTTCTAGTACCTACCCTACTGCTCAGTCCAGTCGCTTGGAAGTTTTTCGCAATGGCCGCCTCAACGGGTTTCCTCCCTGAAGGTTTCCGCGTTTTTAGCTTTGCAGGTATCGCGCTAGCTTTCGGTATATTCTTCTTCTTGGTAAGTTGTCCCAGCTTCAGATTACACCAAAGCGGACCAAGACATACATTTGCATGGCATGCAAGGAAGATACTGGCGTATGCGTTAACGTTCATGCTCAGTGACCAATGTAGGGTTGGTCGATCAACATTACTGACAACTTACAGGTTGTACTTAACTTCATTTGGTCGATAATTCACAGCCTCTACTTTCACCCACTTTCCCACATCCCAGGCCCTTTCTTCTCGCGAGCGACTAAGCTGCCAATATTTCTCCATGTGATACGCGGCGATCTCGCTTCATATATCCAAGATGCGCATGAGAAGTACGGAGCGGCCGTTCGTGTGGCCCCCGAGGAAATCTCCTTCATCTCCGGCGAAACAGCATGGCAAGACATCTATGGCTTTCGTACTGGGAAGAACAAAACGCCACCATACCTGAAAGACGGTAAATGGTACACGAAGCTTCCTAACACCGCACCTTCCATCCTCATAGCAGATGAAGCCGACCACTCGCGCATGAGGAGAAACTTATCCCACGCCTTCAGCGACAAAGCTATCAAGGAGCAGGAGCCGCTTGTTCAAGGGCTCGTCGATCTACTAGTCAACCGGCTCCATGAACAAGTCGAAGAAAACAATCCAACGGTAGATATCATGCGCTGGTACAACTACACCACCTTCGACATCATCACGGACCTTACCTTCGGCGAGCCGCTGTATTGCCTCCGCGACAAGGACTACCACCCCTGGGTCGTTATGATCGCCGCGTCTATGAAGATAAACACAATCAAAGCACGAACCAAGCAGTTCGCCGCCTTCGTCTATATCGACATGCTCATGGGGCTTTTCATCGACAAGAAAGCGTTAGAGAACAAGCGCATGGAATTTTACGGATTGATTTCCGCCAAGGTTTCGAAGAGGATCGCTGAGGGGACGCAGAGACCGGATTTCATATCGCACATTCTGAGGAATGAAGAGAAGGCTGAGCTGGCGTTGACTAAACCCGAGCTGGATTCGAATGCGCTCATTTTGATGGTGGGTGGGAGCGAGACTACGGCGACGGTGCTTTCGGGTTTTACCTATCTGCTTTTGCGTCATCCACTTGTGTATGAGAAAGTTGTTGGGGAGATCCGTGGAAGATTTACGAAACTGGCGGACATCACTTTTGAAAAGGTGAGTCAGTTGGAGTACTTGGTTGCGACACTGCAGGAGTCTATGCGTGTTTATCCTGCGGTTCCTACGGGGTTTCCGAGGGCGGTACCGGCTGGTGGAGATACGGTGTCTGGTGTCTATGTTTCGGAAGGCGTAAGTGTTTTTATATTATCCCAAGATGAAATTCGGTTAGCTGACAGTGACCAGACTTCGGTATATATGTCTCAACACGCAGCAAATCACTCCAAGCGCAACTGGACGGACCCCGATACCTTCGTCCCAGAGCGCTGGCTCGGCGACGCGAAGTACAAAGACGACAACCGCGCCGTTGTCCACCCTTTCTCGTTTGGGCCTCGGAATTGCCTGGGCAAGAAGTGAGTTTTCGAAGTCACGACTGGAGGAGGAGGAATGCGATTTGCTAATCACCACGATAGTCTTGCGTATGCTGAGATGCGTCTCATTGCCGCCAAAGTGCTATTTAGCTTTGATCTCGAGCTTAGCGATGAATCAAAAGACTGGTTGAAAAACAACAAGGTCTTTGGGCTGTGGGAGAAACCGCCTTTGATGGTGAAGTTGCGGCCGGTGAAGCGGTGATGTGTTTGAAGGTTCACTGAACGATTTTGAGAGGTGGAAGATTGTGATGAAGGGGTCGTTTTGCGGCTTGTTCCTCAATATATATCTAGGCACTCTGAGCAAGTGGGAAGCAGAAGAAACAAGCTCCACTGACTACTCAATGGCGCACTACATTATTGCAACACGCATTATCCACTTGCATTCACTTAATCGTTGGTCAGGTCTCAGTGATGAGGATTGTAACTTCGAGCACTTACAGTCTGATCTGCTCGTGTCGTCAGATCAGGCTGGTCAACAAATGATTTTCGTCTAAGACGCGTCTGGTTTGACCACTTTTTAATGCTAGATAAGGAGGGCTTAAGTGCAGACTCTTCTGGCAAACATAAGAACAAGGTTCCACATGGAAAATCGAGAATAGAGAGGGCTTAATTCTATCAAACAATATACCCAACGATCTTCGATATGATCTAGACATGCTTCTATCATGCAGGTGCAGCTATCTGGTGATGTGAGTTATACGTTAAGTGCTGTCAAATGAATGAGCAGCACGCATCAGTACACCGCTGTCTACAACTAGTATGTGAAATTTAGTCATCTATATCTATTAAGGACATATGAGAAACCCATCTGCAATCTACGCCTAAGCGGCGTTGTTCTCGATCTGTTGACTAGCCTGGGCCGGAAACAGCGTAGATGGCGTCGTGGTAGAATAGCAATTGCGGCCCACGATGTCATCTTGGAGACGAGCCTATCAGTGTCTTGTGCTTTACTACTACATCCTGATGCGATGTCTGAAGGCAATCATCGATCTTTGGCTTGGTGAGTTCTTGAGCGGTGCAGGTCCACTTCGTTGTGATGGCTGAAGTTGAATGATTACCCGAGGATAACAATAACCGGAGGACAATAACTTGAAGATAATAACGTGAGGATAATAGCTTGATAATGATAATGTGATAGTGACAACTTGAGGATAATAACGTGAGGATAATAGCTTGATAATGATAACGTGATAATGATAACTTGATAATGATAACTTGATAATCATAACTTGAGGACACTAATAACTTAAAGATTCTGATAACTTAATGATTCTGATATCTTAATGATTCTGATAACTCGAGGATAATGAGAGCTTGATAAGAATAATTTGATAATGATGACTTGAGAATAATGACAACTTGAGGAGTACGACAACCTGAGGAAGATATAATGTGGGTAGCGCTAGCTTGAGAAAAGGGACGGCAGCTTGCATGGAGCGATTGTTCCTAAAAGCCCACCAGACATCACATGTTTTCAGAAGTTGAATTGTTCACAAAGGAGGGAAACAATATGATCTGATAATACCCTGCGAAAGGAATCACGTAGACTTGCCCAGCTCAGCGATCCAACTCGAAGCTTTGCCAGCCAACGAAACGAACCATCTATCCAACAGAGACCATACAAGCAAACCGCAGAGACTAGCAACAAAGACAACCAGCTGCAAATCGAACGCCCAGTTTGCACAAGGACTTTGACACAAATGTCCGGACGAATACTCAAGAGTTAACGACCAGTATACGGTGCGTGGGTTTGAGCAGATCATGGCTTGCGCGTGGCGTTAAACTTCGAGTTGACCGTAGAGGGCTTGCACCCTAGTTCACGCCACTGGTGATAAAGGAACAAGGCGTATGGGGCAGAAGACGAGCAAAAGCCCAGGAGGGTGTGGAGAAGAGTTTATTGCGCATTTGCTCGTTTAGGATGAGTTGTTGATCACTGGTTTCAAGGACGTCCACAGTGGCGCATCGAGGCATGCGGTACTGTACGACATAGTCTGATCACTTTACGCAAGGTAGGTGCACCGTCGTCGCATTGGCGTCCGCAAGCCAGTCTCGACTCTCGACTGTTCCAAAGCCAGACCATCGGTGTCCTCCGCGGACCCACTCGCGCATCCTGTGAGGGGCGGACGAATCGAGAGAAGCTTTGCGACTCGCGGTGTGTACCACACCACCCAGATGCTTGACACCGAAGCGAGTCTTCGCCCCCTCGATCCCAAGATCCGTGGTGTTGATGGCTTAGGCCCTCATACCGTTTTCAGGGGAGTATACGAGACGTGATGCTGTGCGAACATTTCCATGTTGAAAGTAAGACAAGGCTTTCTGGTTCGAGGAAACGATAGCAGCACTGACTAGACTGGTCGCTTGAGCTTGTCGATGCTAAAACCTGGGATTGGTAGTGTGGCAGATGATAACCGGGATGTCGACGTGATGAGACAGAAGCTCACCGACGCCTGTAACCGTGTCACGCCCTTCGCGACGACGTTCTGCAGCTCATCGCTTTCAGCGAGTTCCCCTGAACGCTCTATTGTCCTCTGGACCTTGTTTGCGATTCTTTTGCGCATTGAGCCCTATTTGGCCCCATGTATCGTCGCGTTCTCCGCAATGACAGGAGCGAGCTAACTGTAGTTCGTACCTCTATGCTCGCGTCGTATTTCGGCTGGTACCCGATCAAAAAGATCGCTCCCTGACAGGAGCCACAGTCACCCGAAGCAAGCCGAGCCGCGTTTCCACAGCGTGGGAAACACCCACATTGTGGAACGGGTGGCTTGAGGTCCTGATCGGTGAGGGAACGGGTGTGAAGGATTGACGACTGTGGGGTGTGCAACGTTGCTTTTTCCCGCGTTCTTGACTTTGGGGGTCAACGATCTGGAACGCATGGTCGGTCGGCGTTGGAGGAATCGAGCAATCAGCACCATAGCTTCGGTTGCCGTGATTGCAAGACAGAAATGAAGCTGAAAGAAATGTGGCTGGCGTGCCGTGTCTCGACGTGAATAGCCATCACGCGCAAACTATCGATATCTGGTAGGGGTGTTGCACTGCGAAACCCGTTGCCGACCGCGGGGCGCAAAGCGCGGGTCGGAAATTGTCCGTTCGCATGAGGTGCGCTTGCTCGTTTGGAGAAGAGGACCTGGATCCATGTGGGGCTTTGTGAGACTGCTGACGAGGATTGCGCACTCTCTCGCGTGGATAATATTGACTCGGCGGCGATCGCGGTCTCTGCGTGCGAACCGTGCTGCTGAAGGTTGTCGGAGAATGTTCCGGCGATACAGAGGTGTTGTGGGATTGCAGTGAAGGGACATACAAGCGCAAAACCATCTGGTCCAAGTCATGGTGCTGTCGTCAATACTCGAACATCAGGAGATGGGGGAAAGGTGTCAGACCATCCATTGTCAAGAGTCAGGTAAGCTTGCGTGCGAGACGACGCATGGAGGTGCAAATGCTCCGGAGCGCGAGCCGTGGCAGGAGATTCGCCCACTCGTCCGTTCCATTACCGCGGCACGCGAAAGCAAGGACGAACGAGGGACTATACCCGAGGGCGTATATCCGACCCATATGCTTTGAGCACATAAGGAAGCGGTCTGATGTAAGATCGGTAATGAGATAGGGCTTGGGCGTTACTATACCCGCTGTCGTATTGGTAGGATGCTGCACCCGAGCCCGGAAGTTGTGCTTTCCAAGTGTTATCTCACCTCCAGCCAATATGATCGACTTGATCAGCACATTTCTCCAACGCTCCCCAGACATAGCTCGCACTGATCTACGTTCTCCAAAAGATCGACCGCATTCTGGCTCGACGCCGAACCCCCAAATCCTGTGCAAATCCCATGCAGGCCTGAGCCTCTCATCACGCGGCACAGCTCGTATCATGATCCTTGCTTCTCAACGTCGCCATAATGTGCTCTTTGTTCGTTCATAACCCAGCCGTGAAATCCTTCTGTAATGTGGTGCTGGTTGCCTTTCTCACATGTGTGGTGCAAATTGAGGGGTACTAGTTGACGTGCGGGCTGCTAGCAGCCTAGCTGGAGTGTCAACCGCAGGACATGCCGCCCCAAGCTTTTGCTAGCTCAGGAACTTGAGCGGAACGGACGATGCCGTGAAGCCACTACAGGAGCCAACGAGCGTTGGATGATTTCTGAAGACCACCACAAGACGTATGCCTATCTCTGCTTTCTGACGTTTGAGCTACAACGTTGTTCAATACGCTCATACAAGAGGGGCAACTCCGTTGCAGTACACATCCCATCATCTTCACTTGCCTGTTCCAGCTCGCCTTCAACTTCCATTGGGCATCAGAGATCGCCACAAAAGTAGAGAAAGCGCCCAAACGTGAGAAGCGGACTGATTAGCACGTGGATGGAGTTGCTGTCCCGCACGAGTGGTTTGAGTTTTGCCGCCGCGCGCCAGGTCAACATCGAGCAAAGTCGAGTTTCTCTAGTGTGGTCATCTAGCGTTGGTGCAAAGAAAGGCGTGTGACGAGAGGCAAGTGCCGAAGGGCCGCGGTTCCAGTAGGTGGTGGAGCATACGATAGCGCGCGAGATAGCGTCAGGAACGAGTCTGCTAGTGGTGTTCGCACACCGCTTGCTCCCGACTCTCAACAGGTTTCTATTTTGATATGGGCTCTAGACATGGAGGGCTGAAGCAGGCGTCAGCCAAGTGTCACCGCGCATCTCGACCATGAAAGAAATGGACGTTCGTTGTAACCCCTGGTCCAATAGATCTATGAGGCGCCTAGGTCTAGATGGCACGAGCCATTTGGACTAGAAACGGACCGGGCAGAAAAATTGAAGGCTGTTGGCTGATCGCCGAAACAGCTGAATCGGTATACCAGATAGAGTAAATGAGCTGCGCGCTGCTGTAGAATGATTCATGGGCAACCACAAGAACAAATGTGCCATGTAACCGACGAGATTTCGCAAGTCCAGTAGTTCCTCCGATATCCAAGCCGGGGTATACCCAGTACCTTTGCAGAACAAACCACCGCCCAGTCATGTAGGCATCGTCGTAAACGCAAGGCAAGATTAATGAAGCCAACAATGTATGCGGATTGTTGAAAAGTCGAGCGCTAGCCGCCCAATGTAGTGATGATGTACTTGATGCGCCGAGATAAATGCGAGACAAAAATTCAATGCTGTTATCGTGTGCAACGCTATTGGTGATGGGCCATGCATTGTACACTTCGCCTCGAACAGAGGGTATATCCAACGACAGTAGTAGAAATGCGGGAAAGGCCGCGCGAAAGAGGGTGTGACAACTGGGAGAAACGAGGCGTAAACAGTAGAGGCGACGGAAAGAGGTTCAAGGGATATCGACTACTCGTTTTACGTTTTCGAGGATCTTGTGGTCCAAATCGAGGACTGGCGAGTTCGGCGCGACTTCGCGCAGGATCTTCATCGTTCGGTGAAATAGAGCGGATAGATTCGTTCTGTTGAGTTCAGAATCCTGCGGTAGGTGGTCCCGCAGTGGGGACCTGTAGACTGCCGCAAGAATAATCATGTTGCCAAATTGTCTAAAACCCTAGGTCAGCGAGGCGCAAATGTATTGGAGGTGCTACTTACGCATGCAACGTGCCAAAGATATTTGTCAAAATGAGCCGTCCTACCCGTTGACTCTTGTAGGGTCGGTACTCACTACCCTCGGGAGCACCGACACGGTCGAACGCAATTGTGCTTCGGATGGCACTCTCGATGCATTCATGCACAAGCTGGATGTTTCCAGCATCTTGGACTTGGCTGGCAGAGGAGTCGATGGCTGTGCGAAGAAACGTGCGCAGAACCATGTATAACCCGCCATAATACTTTGCTCTTAATCGCGCAACGTTGATGTCTGTCGAAGGGGGTTGGTCATCACCCCAAGCCAGATGTGGTGGTAAAGTAGTGCGCCATAGCTTCAGGATGTTTGCAATGGATTGCGCTTGAGCCCCAACATCTTTCAGACTGCTACGATTGATTCCAGTCGGTGTTGGGTGTTTTCGGTCCTCTGAGAATTGTCAGGATACGCTCTAGAGCAGGCCATATCAGAACTTACTAGCACCGTACAAGGTATTGTGCGCACCATTGAGTATGACGCGCAAGTGAATGAGACTAGAATAGATGAACAATGTCATCATGTCATCATCGCTGCTATTGCTGCTTGAGAGAGTATCGGGGAAGCTTTCGTAAACACCCGAAGGATAGGTGATAACGTCTTGATACTTGGAAACGTTGGTGGGAGGAAGAGTGCTCATTTCAGCCAGGATGTCTCTGCCAGGGGATTAGTAGCTACTAAACTGGTGGCCTATCGAGTGCTCACGTTTCCAATTGAAGGCATGTCCAGTATACGCATTTGACCAAGTTCAAGCGGTAGATCTCCTTTGGCGGATCCATATCTCTTTTTGGCTTCAAGTCTCCCCGGGTAATCTTAGGATAATCGCTTGGAAAGTTAGTAAAAGTGCTTCCATAGAGATATAGAGTACTTACGCTTTGATGAGCACGAGACAGATCCTGCAAGCATTGTTGATCCAGCTCCAGCTTTCCAGGACACGAGCGAATTGTGACAAGTATAAGGCGGCAAGTAACATCGCTTGTGCATGTGCCACAGTATTGCCGCCTTGCTGGTTCCCAAGTATGTCTGTTGCATACGAAAAATAAGCCATGCCAGGTAGGATATCGATGTTGCGTGGACGACTGTCCGAACTTTCGCCGTGAAAGCTATTGTTGGCAGAACGAGGTGAGTCTCGAGTATAGCCCCAGCTATCACTCGACATGGGGTTGCGGTCGGCTTGCGGGGCGGGCAATGGATCTTTGTGTAGGC
>Ga0247803_1000277_pt1 | contig 30503 bp, 27 predicted proteins | sample UWRJL014104B1_FD_180928 | JGI IMG/M metagenome (GOLD analysis project Ga0247803, IMG submission 180928) | Plant litter microbial communities from Arlington Agricultural Research Station in Wisconsin, United States - UWRJ-L014-104B-1 | ecosystem: Environmental > Terrestrial > Plant litter >...
GCTGCTGCAGCGAGAGCAGGAAGCGGCCACCAAGAAGGAATTCGCCGGCATCATCACCGCCAGCTGGGGCGACCAGATGCGCAGCTACGTGCTCGCGCCGTACCAGATGGTCAAGGACCTGCGCACCGAGTACGAGGTCAACAACCCGTCCAACGTGTTCGACGGCGACCTGGACGGATTCATCGCCGCGGGCATCCGGTGGCGCAAGACCCCGACCGATTAAGGCACCGGCACGGCGCCCTCGAACCTTTGGACTTGCTGGTTGAGGTATGTCGCAAGTAGGTAAATCGCGGATGGCTGCCTAGGCTCGAAACGCCATGATCCGATTTGATCACATCACCAAGAAATATCCCGGTACGAACCGACCGGCCCTGAACTCAATCGACGTCGAGATTCTTCGCGGCGAATTTGTCTTCCTGGTCGGAGCTTCGGGCTCGGGTAAGTCCAGCTGCCTTCGCCTGATGTTGAAGGAGGAGAAGCCGTCCAGCGGAAGCATTCACGTGCTCGGGCAGGACCTGCGCTCCATCTCCAACCGCAAGGTGCCGTACTTCCGCCGCAACCTCGGGGTGGTCTTCCAGGACTTCCGCCTGCTGCCGAACAAGACCGTCTACGACAACGTCGCGTTCAGCCTGCAGGTGATCGGCAAGTCCCGCGGGTACATCCAGGAGGCCGTCCCCGATACCCTGCAGATGGTGGGCCTGGCCGAGAAGGCGCAGCGCCTGCCGCACGAACTCTCCGGTGGCGAGCAGCAGCGTGTGGCGATCGCCCGCGCGATTGTGAACAAGCCGCAGATCGTTCTGGCCGACGAGCCGACCGGTAACCTCGACCCGACCACCAGCGCCGAGATCATGTCGCTGCTGGCCCGGATCAACGCCGGCGGCACCACTGTGATCATGGCCACGCACGAGGCCGGCATCGTCGACAAGATGAAGCGCCGCGTGATCGAACTCTCCGCGGGCCAGATCGTTCGTGACGAGCGTCAGGGTGGCTACGCCACCGCGGCCATTCCCATGGTGCTGGCACCGGGCGAGCGGGCCGCGTCCCGGTCGTCGCGGATGCCGACAACGGCCGCGACCACCGGGCCGATCACGGATCAGACCCCGGTCGAGCCGCTCACCCACCCCGCGCCGGAGGTGCTGCCCCAGGAGGTGGCATCGGCCGAGGTCGAGGCTGCCGCCGTCGCGGTGAGCACCGCTCCGTCCGCAGCGCCCACCGAGACCGCCGCAGAGACCGCACCGGTCGCTGAGACCCGGCCGGCCCCTGAGGCCGTACCGGCCGTCGAGACTCGGCCCGCCGAGACCCGGCCCGTCGTCCCCGAGGCCGTGCCCGCCTTTGCGCCGCCGCCGGCAGCGCCGGCCCCGCTGGTCGAGGCTCCCGCCGCGGTCACCCCGCAGCCGGACGCCGAGCCGCCGGTTGAACCCCCGACGTCCACCATGTCCAGGCCGGTCCTTCCGGTCACCCAGCACGACGAACCAGAACAGCTCACCCTGGCCGAGAAACTCGGCCTGCGCGCTCCGGGCGAAAAGCCCGACCCGACCAGTGAGCAGAACGTAGGACCCACCCGATGAGACTCGGACTTGTGCTTTCCGAAGCATCCAACGGCCTGCGCCGCAACGCCTCGATGGTCGTTTCGGTCGTTCTGGTGACGTTTATCTCGCTGACCTTCGTCGGGGCGGCGATCCTGATGCAGATGCAGATCGGCCAGATGAAGAACTTCTGGTACGACCGCGCGCAGGTGGGCATCTACATGTGCACCGCCATCTCGCCGGGGGAGACCTGCACGGCTGGAGAGGCCACCCAGGAGCAGATCGACTCCGTGGAGGCGCAGCTGAAGTCCCCGACTTTGGCGACCTTCATCGACAAGTACTACTTCGAGACCCACGAGCAGGCGTTCGAGAACTTCAAGACGCAGTTCGCGGGCAACCCCGTCGCCGACTATGTGACGGCCGATCAGCTCAACCAGACCTTCTGGGTGAACCTGAACAACCCCGAGGACTCCGACGTGCTGGTGGAGAGCCTCTCCGGCGTCGCCGGGGTCGAGAACGTGGCCGATCAACGCAAGTACCTCGACCAGATCTTCTCGGTGCTGAACGTGGCCAGTTACACGGCCATCGGTATCGCGTCGCTGATGCTCGTGGCGGCAGCCCTGCTGATCGCAACGACCATCCGGCTCTCGGCCTTCTCCAGGCGCAAGGAGCTCGGCATCATGCGGTTGGTGGGTGCGTCGAACCGGTTCATCCAAACGCCGTTCATCCTCGAGGGTGTGTTCGCGGCGCTGTTGGGTTCGCTGCTGGCCGGTGGTGCGATCGTGGCGATCGTGCACTACTTCGTGCAGGGCTATCTGGGCGCCAGCCTGACCGGATTCGCCCTGGTCGGCCTGGATGACGCGTTCACGGTGGTGCCCATCCTGTTGGTCCTCGGTGCGGCGCTGGCTGCGGCGTCGGCCAACTTCGCGATCACCCGCTATCTGAAGGTCTGATCAGATCCACTAGACTGATGGGCTGCCCGGCGGATGCCTGGCTGATTCACTGAACCGATCGAGGAGAATGCCGTGCCCAGGGAAAAAGGCGAGAAGGTCGTCGCGACCAATCGCAAGGCGCGCCACGACTACCTCATCGAGGATACGTACGAGGCCGGAATGGTGCTCAGCGGCACCGAAGTGAAGTCCCTGCGGGCCGGGCGGGCGTCGCTCGTCGACGGTTACGCCTTCATCGAGTCCGGTGAGGCGTGGCTGGATGCCGTGCACATTCCGGAGTACACCGCCGGTACCTGGACGAACCACCCGCCCCGTCGCAAGCGCAAGCTGCTGCTTCACAAGCAGGAGATCATCAAGATCAGCCACAAGACCAAGGAGGGTGGTTACACCCTCATTCCGCTGAAGATCTATTTCAGTGACGGTAAGGCCAAGGTCGAGATCGCGGTGGCCAAGGGCAAGAAGGAATTCGACAAGCGCCAGACCCTGCGCGAACGCCAGGACAAGCGCGAGTCCGACCGGGCCATCTCCGCCCGCCGTAACCTCGGCGACTAGTCAGCTAGCCACCAGCCACCAGCCAGCGAACTGGCCAACCAGCCACCCAGCCAGCGAGCAACGGTCCGGCCGGCCGTGCCCCTCACTCGGTGTGGGGTGGTCGTCGGGTTTTCGGGTCGTGGGCTCGGTGTTGTGGTGGTTTCCGCCAGGTTCCGGTGGGGTCGATCCAGTGTGGTGCTTTGACTTCGGGCATGCCCAGCACCATCCGGATTTTCCAGCCGCCGGCGTCGTCGATGCCGTGGTGGTGGCGCCAGCAGAGCAGTACCCCGTTGGTGACGTTGGTGGGGCCGCCGGTCTGCCAGGGCACCACGTGGTGCACTTCGGTCCATTGCGGTGGGCAGGTGCAGCCGGGGATGATGCAGCCGCCGTCGCGTGCGGTGATGGCTTTGCGTTGCATCGGGGTGAAGCAGCGGACCTTGGTGCCCAGGGCCAGCACGGCGCCGGTGCTACCGAAGAAGATGGGGCGGAAGCCGCCGTTGTCGACCATCTGGTTGATGGTTTTCATCGAGATGGGCCCTTCGACGCCGTCGATCCAGCCGGCCCCGACCCCGGCCTGCAGGTCGGCCGCGCTCACGTGCACCATCACCGTTGGGGGCATGCCGCCCATGGTCGGGGTGCGGGGGTCCTGGGCCACTTGGACCAGGATGCCGCGGAGAATATCGGCGCGTTTCTGCCCGCCGGTGCGTTCGTCCAGGATCTCACCGGGCACCAGTTCGCCGGCCTCGATGCGCTGCTGCTCCTCCGCGGAGGGAAACGCGGGCGCGCTGCGGGCGGACTGGAAACTGTCGAACAGGGTTTGGATGATGCCCTTGAGCTCGGGCGTGACCCCGCCGACCAGGGGGTGCAGGCCCTGGGTGAGCTTGCCGAAGGAGAAGGTGGACTTCGCTTCGAGGACGGCTTCGTTCGGGGCGGCGCCGTCAGGGTTCAGTGCCGACTGCCAGGTCGCCGCCATCTCCCGGATCCGGTCCGCCGGGAAGGTGAAACCCTCGGAGTCGCCGAGGCGTCTGATCGGGCCGGTGCAGACGGTGCCGGTCTCCGTGTCAGTGTCCGTGTTCGTGTCTGTGTCTGTGTCTGTGTTGCTATCGGTGTCGGCAGGGCCGGGCGTGCGGCCGAAGATCGACCCGGTCGCGCTTTCGACCAGGGCGGCCTCGCCGGCGTCGACATCGACCTGGGTGGCGTCGAAGCGGCCGTGCACTTTGTAGTCGGCCAGGCCGTTCACGATGGCCTCGGCCCCGTCGATGCCGAGCTCACCGGCGGCCATCGCCGCGGCCACGAACGGGAATACCGGCTCCAACACCGTCCCGCCCCAGGCCCGCGGGGCGACCTTCTCACCCAGCTCCACCCGGCGTTTCATCTCCGGCACCGACGTGCCGGTCAGCCGGATCAACAGGTCGTTCGTGTGCGTCGCCCCCAGACGCCAGGCCAGCGACTCCCGGCCCAAAGCGGACCGGGACCGCTGCCCCACCACCGTCGCGGTACTGATCCGGGCCGCGTCCACCGGACGGCCGGTGCGCTCCACCATCTGGGTCAACGCGACAACCTCCGAGTCGCTCAACGCGTTCACGTCCAGGGAATCCATCACCGCCCGCACCGTGCGAGCCGCATCATCCAGGGCCTGGAGTTTCTCACCGAACACCCCGGTGTGCGCGCGCTGCACCTCGGGAAGGTCGGCGGGATCTCGCCACTCGGGGCGCCCACCGTTCAGACTCCGACGCGGCTTGCTGGCGCGGTTAGCGGCCCCGGTCGCAGTGTCGGTGGTGCCACTTAGGCTGTCGGCAGCCGAGCCGGAAGCATCCGGCGCCGGCACGGCCAGGGCCGTGTTCCAGTCATGGAGATTCGGAGCGGCGGGAGGAGTTCCCGTCGGTGCGGTGGAGCTGACTAGCTCTTCATCCATAACCCCATTCTCTCACGAATCAGAGAAATATGTGAGGAAACGTCATCTTTTCTACAGGAAAGCTTCAGAAGTTTCTCCTAGCTTCCCGAGAGCGGCTCGCGGGGTCTCGACAAGCTCGACCAGTGGGGTGGGGGCGGAGTTGCTACCGGGGCGGGGCGAAAGTGTTGTATCCTGAAAGGCCGTAGTGGTGGGCTGCAATGTTCGCCACTGCGGTCTTGGAAACAAGATTGGTAACTCAACAGCGTGTGACAACAACCGCGTACTGCCTCGCTCATCCGAGTCGGCGGCACGTGAACATGGGGATGATCGGTTTCGACATTGCCTGCGTAACTGTGAGAAGCGGGTCGAGGATGCAGGGTTATCTCGTTAACGATCTCTGCAAAACAATAAGTGCCAATTCAAACCGCACTGTCTCGCGTTCCGCTTTCGCCCTCGCGGCCTAAGTAGAACCACATTGAGACCGTCAGACCGGGAATGCTCTCTACTCGGACCCTGACGTCATTTAGAGAGATTGCTCCTATCCTGAGCCTCGGGGTATAGGGGGACTTAAACGAGGGCTGGGCTCGTCGGATCAGCTGACAGTGGCAAGTTCCGGAGCCGAGTAGAACGTCTTCACTGGATACACCCGTAGAAGAAACATGACCACAGCAATGGACCGGGGTTCAATTCCCCGCATCTCCACCATCGGGTTGTTGCCACACGCTGTTGACTGCCATATGACCAAGCACACAACGCCACCTTTCGGGGTGGCGTTTGTGTATCCCGGCACGGTCAGGCAGCGGCACAGTCGGGAGAAAGCTCAGGCGATCAGGAACTCCTGATGCCGGTACCCGTCCAGGTCGATGATCGCGGCGGATGACTCCGGCACCTCCACGAAGGCTCCCGGCAGGTCGTTGAGCGGTTCGGAGACCACGACCTTCGCGCGATCGCCGAAGGCAGCGAGCCGCTCCTGGTCGGGGTACATCTGGCGGAGAGTCCGGATGTCCGCCGAGTGGTACAGCGACCGCGTGCGGCCCTGGGACGAATACCGGAAGGCCCACAGGGTGGAGCCGTCCGAGACGGCCACGGTGCCCTGCCAGGGAAACTGCACACCGTGGGCGTGGCCGACGGACTCGACGGTGCGGATCGCACGGCCGATGGCGTCGATCGGGTCATCGCGCAGCCCATAGGTCAGCGCGAGGTGGAAGAGCACCTCGGAGTCCGTGGTGCCGAGCACGTTGGGGTAGAGCGACGGGTCGATTGCCACCGTCAGGTCCCTCCGCAGTTCTCGCCACCCCGCGATGGCGCCGTTGTGCATGAACATCCAGTTCTCAAAGCGATACGGATGGCAGTTCGTCTGCTGGATCGGCGGCGCGGCCGCGGCGCGCACGTGGGTGAAGAAGAGCGGCGACTCGATGGCCCGGGTGAGTTCGCGGAGGTTGGAGTCGTTCCAGGCCGGCTCGATGCTGTGGAAGAGCGCCGGCTCCGTTCCCTGCGGCGCCCCGGAGGGATACCAGCCGAAGCCGAAGCCGTCACCGTTGACGGTCTCGGCGCCGAGCGGGGAATCCAGGGATTGCGCCACGATGGAGTGCTTCGCGTCGAGCACGATCGTCGAGGGCCGCAGCGGCTCCCCGATGTAGGCCAGCCATCTACACATCCGTCCATCTCCCATCCGGCACGGCCGCGGCGGCGCGCACGCGACCATTGTGCACCCGTCCGACGCAGGCGGGCACGGACGCCCCGGCCCGGCCCGGCGACCCCTCCGGCGACCCCTCCGCCGGGGCCCTTGACCGTCCTCCGGGGAGAGGCCAGACTCGTCGCAGGCGGTTCACACTGTCGTGTTCCGACGTGAACGGAAGTGGTCAACGTGGCGACGTTCGGCATCGAAGAGGAGTTCCAATTCCTCGATCCTGACACCCTGTTCCCCGTGGATGTGGGCGAGAAGGTTTTCACGCGGCTCTCAGCGATGGCCCCCTGGCGGGACGTCACCCACCGGGAGTTCCTGGCCTCGCAGATCGAGCACGCCTCGGCGGTATTCGACAGGATGGACGTCGCACGCACGGCCGTGACGGGCTTCCGCCGCGTGGTCGCGGATCAGGCGGCCGACCTCGGGGTCATCGTGGCGAGCATCGGCACCCCGCCAGACACGACGCCGTTCCCGTCGATCACCGACACCGAGCGCTACCAACGCATCGTGCGCACCATGGACGCCGTGATCGCCGACCACCAGGTGAGCGGCCTGCACGTGCACGTGGGGATCCCGAGCCGGGAGGCCGGGGTGATCGTCCTGAACGCGGTGCGGCCCTGGCTGCCGCTGTTCACGGCCATCTCGTCGAACTCACCGATGTGGCGGGGGCAGGACACCGGGCATGACAGCTGGCGCACGGTGCTGCTGCGCCGGTGGACGACCTCGGGCTGCCCGCCGTCGTTCATCGACGCCGCGGACTACGACCGGCGGATCGTGCGTCTGCTGGGCATCGGCGGCACCGTCGACCTGGGCGTGATCATGTGGGACGTGCGTCTCTCCGAGCACCTGCCCACCATCGAGTTCCGGGTGGCCGACGCGCAACTCGACGCCCAGACGACCCTGTTCATCACCGCCCTGTGCCGGGCCTTCGTGGCGCACTCCCTGGCGGTCCCGTCCGCGCGGTATGCCGCCGCGTCCGCGTCCGCGCAGATGCCGTCCGAGCTGCTCTCCGCCGCCCTGCTGCACTCCGCTCACCACGGCATGAGTCAGCAGGTCTTCGACCCGCTGGTCGGCGGGCTGGCCCCGGCCGAGGACTGTCTCGGCCGGTTCGTGCGGATGCTCGAGACTGAGCTCGGGGAACTGGGCGACCTGGAGTTGGCGAGGGAAGCCGTGGCGCGGTTGCGGGTCGACGGCACCGGTGCGGCACGCCAGCGCGCGGCGTTCCAGCGGGGCGGTCTGCCCGAGCTGCGCCGGCTGCTGACCGCCACGATGGCTCCGGGCGGTGACGGCGAACGGGTGACGGTGGCCGCGGGATCGGTCCTCGGCTGAGCCCGTCGTTCGGGGCCCGGTGGGTCAGGCTCCGGTGACGACCGGATGCGGCAGCCGGGTGTCGGCGGGCACCACGAGAGGGGTGCCGGTGAGCGGATCGCTGATGACGACATTGGCCAACCCGAACACCTCTGCGACCAGCTCAGCAGTGATGGTCGTGCCGGGCGGCCCCTGGGCCACGATCCGGCCGTCCTGCATGGCGATGATGTTGGATGCGTACCGCGCGGCATGGTTGAGGTCGTGGAGCACCGCCACGATGGTGCGGCCCCGGCCGTTGAGGTCGTGCAGCAGGTTGAGCACCTCGATCTGATGGGCGATGTCGAGGTAGGTGGTGGGCTCGTCGAGCAGGATCAGCGGCGTCTGCTGGGCCAGCACCATCGCGATCCACACCCGCTGCCGCTGCCCGCCGGAGAGCTCGTCCACCGGCCGGGTCGCCAGGTCGGCGACGTTGGTGACCCGAAGCGCATCCGTCACGGCCGACTCGTCGGCGGCTGACCACTGGCGCAGCAGACGCTGGTGGGCATAGCGGCCGCGAGCGACCAGCTCGGCCACCGTGATGCCCTCCGGGGAGACCGCGCTCTGCGGCAACAGCCCGAGGCGGCGGGCCGTGTCCTTGGCCGAGTACGACACGATGTCGCGGCCGTCGAGCAGCACGGTTCCCGACGACGCGGGCAGCAGCCCGGCCAGGGCGCGCAGCAGGGTGGACTTGCCGCAGGCATTGGGTCCGATGATCACGGTGAACGACCCCGGCGGCACGACGATGTCGAGATCGTCGATGACGTTGCGGCGGTCGTACCGCAGGCCGAGGGCGGCCGCCTGCAGCGGGGACTGCAGCGGCGGGTCAAGCGGACCGGTTGGTGAGCTCATGCCCGCCTCCTGGATTCGTGGATGAGGAGCCAGACGAGGTAGCTGCCGCCGAGGACGACGGTCACCACCCCAACGGGCACGGTCAGCGGGATGACGTGCTGGGCGATCAGGTCGGAGCCGAGCAGCAGCGCGCCGCCGACGATCCCGGTCGTGACGAAGGGAATGCCGGGTGTTGCCGTGAGGCGGCGGGTGATCTGGGGTGCCGCGAGCGCCACGAAGGCGATCGGGCCGGCGACGGCGGTCACCACGCTCACCAGGCACACGGCGAGGGCGATGGCGGCGAGCCTGGCCCGCCCGACGGCCACTCCGGTGGCGGATGCGGCGTCGTCGCCCAGGTCGAGCTGGCGCACGGCGGGGGCGACCAGGGGCACCAGCGCGAGCAGCAGCACGATGCTGAGTCCAGCCGGAACCGCGGTGGCGGCGGTGACGCTGTTCAGGGTGCCGGCGCCCCAGGCCGACGCGAAGAGCGCGGTCTCCAGTTCCACCCGCAGCAGCATCCAGGTGTTGACCGAGGCCAGCATGGCGGAGATGCCGATGCCGACCACGATGAAGCGGAACCCGTGCAGCCCGCCCCGGTAGGCGAGCAGGTAGATCAGGACCGCCGCCGCCAGGCCGCCGATCAGGGACCCGGCGGTGAGCAGCGGCCAGCTGCCGCCCAGGACCAGGAGGGCGACGAGCATGCCGGTGAAGGACCCGTTCGCCAGGCCGATGATATCCGGGCTCGCCAGCGGGTTGCGGGTGACGGTCTGGAAGATGGCGCCGGCAACGGCCAGGGCGGCGCCGAACAGCACGGCGGCCATGGCGCGCGGCAGCCGCCACTCCAGCACCACGATGCGCGGCAGCCCGTCGACCTGGCCGGTGACGACGCCGACGACCTCGGCCAGGGTCAACGGGAAGTCGCCGAGGGCGAGGGCGAGGAGCGCGAGGAACACCGTGACCAGGAGCACCAGCACCCCGACCAGGGCGCTGCGCAGCCCGATCACCACGGTGAGGCCGCGGATGCCCAGGACGATGCGCCGTCGTCCGACGTCGAGGGTGCTCACGGGGCCGGTGCTCACGGTGCCGGTCACAGCGCCGTCGCCGATCGGCGGCGCACCAGAGCGATCAGCACCGGGGCGCCCAGGAAGGCCGTGACGACGCCGACGGGCATCTCGCTCGGCAGCACGGCAACGCGGCCCAGCACGTCGGAGGCGAGAACCAGGACCGGGCCCAATACCATCGAGCCGAGCACGATCCGCCGCTGGTCGGTGCCGAGCGTCCACCGCACCACGTGGGGCACGACCAGGCCGACGAACACCAGAGGCCCGGCCACCGCGGTGGCGCTGCCCGCCAGGAGCGTCACGGCCAGGAGCACCACCAGCTGGATGCGCCGCACATTGACACCCTGGGACCGGGCCACATCCGGACCGAGCGCAATCGAATTGAGGCCGGGTGCGGCCCACAGCGCCAGGGCCAGGCCCACCAGCACCAGCGGCAGCACCGGGAGCACCACGTCGAAGCCGCGTTCCAGCAGGCTGCCGGCGCTCCAGCCGCGCATCCGGTCGAAGGCGTCGGGGTGGGTGAGGGTGAGCCCGGTGGTGAGCCCGGCGAAGACGGCGCCGATCGCCACACCCGTGACGGTCAGTCGCACCGGACCGGCCGCTTGGCCGCCGGCCGAACCGATGGCGTAGACCGCCACGGTGAGAAGGAGCGCCCCGGCGCAGGCGAGCCAGACATAACCGAGCGGGCTGGTCACCCCGAAGAAGGTGATGCCGACGGCCACGAAGAACGCGGCTCCCGCGTTGACGCCCAGGATTCCGGGGTCGGCGAGCGGGTTACGGGTGAAGGCCTGTATGAGCGCACCGGCCACGCCGAGCGCGGCACCGACGGCCATGCCGGCCGCCGTGCGCGGTATCCGCTGGTCCCAGACCACAAAACGGGACTCGGCGGTGCCGCCCCCGAACATGGTGTCCAGCACCGCACCCGGGTGCAGCGGGTTCGCGCCGACGATCACCGAGAGGGTGACGGCCGTGATCAGAGCGACCAGCGCAGCGCCGAACCAGGCCGCCCGGGCGGCACCCCGGCCGGCCCGGACCGCTGGCACTGGGATGGTCGCCACGACTACTTCGAACCGGCCAGGATCCGGTCGATGTCGTCGAGCACGGTCATGCCGCCGAGCGGCCCGACGCCGGTGATCCAGAAGGACTGGTCCACGACCGTGAGGCCGGGAAAGGACGCCGCGTTGGTGCGGATCGAGTCGGGGACGAGGGTCTCATCGGTCACGTCGGTCGCCGAAACGAGAACCAGGTCGGCCTGGGCCTCGAGCACCCGCTCGGGGGAAATGTCGACCGAGATCGACTCCTCCCAGTCGCGCTCGGGGATGGTCAACCCGGCGCACTCGAGCGTGCTGCCGGCGAACGAGGTGGGCCCGTACAGGGTGAGGATGCCGTCGCGCGGGCGCACGAACTGGGCCGTCATGCCTGCCGTGTCATAGGTTTCGGCGATCTCGGCGCAGCGGTCGTCGTACGCCGCGAGGAGCTTGTCGGCGCCGGCCTCGTCGCCGAGTGCGCGGGCCACCAGGGCCACGTTGTCGGTCCAGGGGTCGGTCTGGGTGGCCATGAACACCGTCGGCGCGATGGACGAGAGCTGGTCGTAGAGCGCGGAGTGACGGGACTCGGTGCCGAGGATGAGGTCGGGCTTGAGCGCCGCGATCTTCTCGATCGACGGTTCGGGCACGGTGCCGACGGTGGCGATCCCCGCCGCGGCGTCGCCGAGGTAGGCCGGCACTCCAGCCGCCTCGTTCAGCACGGCCGCGCCCACCGGGATGACACCGAGCGCCACGGTGGTGTCCAGCTGCACCGGCTCCAGCACCACCACCCGCTGCACGTCGTTCGGAACCTCGGTCTCACCGCGAGCGTGCTCGACGAGGTGGGTGCCGGTATCCGCCGTCGACGGGGTCTCGGATGCGCCCGACGAGGATGACGGGGTTGCGGTGCAGCCGGTCAGGGCGAACGCCACGACGACGGGCAGGGCGAGCCCCGCGAGGAGACCTCGTGACCGGAGGGAGGAGGAAGGCAGGCGCACGAGGACGTCCTTTCGACGGGGGAGAGGGCGACAAGTATCGCGACAGTTAGCTTAGCCTGTCCTAATAACCTGCCTCAGGCCTCTCGCGCCCGGTCGTTCCAGTACCCCTGCGCGTGTACCCGCTCCGACACGATCCCGCTCTGAAGGAGCAGGCCGCGCAACCGGCTGACCTGGCCGCTTTCCGTTGCCAGCCAGGCATAGAAGTCGCCGCCCAGCCCGGCTGAGCCGGCACCAGGGCCGCGAAGCCAGGCCTCGACGGCGCCGAGGAGCGTAGTCCCGCCGTCGGCCGGCTCGCGCCGGTAGACGGCCACCCGGTGCCCGTGGAGATCCGGGGTGAGCCAGGCCGCGTCCAGCGGATCACCGGTTTCCAGCACGATCGTGGCCCGGATCGACGGGTGCATCGCGCTGACGATGCCGCGGATGGCGGGAAAGGCGGTCTCGTCCCCGGCCAGTAGCACCTGGGTGGCCGATCCCGGTGACCATTGGATGCCGTGCCGGTTCTCGCTCAATCTGCTGCTCGGCCCGGAGACGAGCAGGCGCTGGCCCGCCGTGGCGGCCACCGCCCAGGAACTCGCCGGGCCGGGCCGGGCATGCACGTAGAAGTCGAGGTCGACCTCGCGCAGATCCGGTCGCACCGCGCTGGTCGTGTAGCTGCGGAGCGCCGGCCGGTCGCTGCTCGAGAGGTCCCGCCAGCGCCGGCGCCATTCCGATTCGTGCAGCAGCTCGTCGTTGAAAACGGCCGGGTACGGGCCACACGGCACCAGGATCTTGATGCGCTGGTCGAGGCCGTGCACGGCGAACCGGTTGAGCTGGGCGCCGGCCAGGGTGATGCGCACGAAGCCGGGGGAGAGCCGGCTCACCTGGCTCACCTCGGTATCGAAGAGCGCGTTGGCCGAGGCGTGGAAGGGAGCCGGCATCACGCGGGGGAGGCGGCGCGGGGCTGCAGCCGCAGGCCGGCCGAGGTGCCGATGGCCTCCCGTTGACCGCCGGAGTGCACGATCTCGGTGCCGTGCACGGTGAGCTGGCTGGCGTGCGCGCGCAACGCATCCGTCACCACGCCCTGGTGCTGCGGCAGGTCGAACCAGTCGCACCCGGCTACGGGGGTCTCGAGTACCTCGGCGAAGTCGGTGCCGGTGGCCAGGCACGCGGAGCGGGTCGCGTCGTGGGCGCGCACGTGATCGGGATGGCCGTAGCCGCCGCCGTCGTCGTAGCTGATCACCAGGGAGGGCCGCAGCCGCTCGATCAGGGCCGCGACATCGGCGCTGACCTCGGTCAGCGGGGCCACCGAGAGGGCGTCCTCTGCGGCGTCGTCCGCCGGTCCGGCCAGGCCGGGGCGAATCCAGACCATGCCGGAGTCGCGGTAGCGGCGGGCCGGGAGTCCGTCGACCCTGGCCGGCGGCTCGCCCAGCCAGAAGCGTTCGGTGATGCCCAGGATGCCGGTGGCCCTCGCCAGCTCCCGGTCCCGCTCCTGCGCCAGTTCGTCGGTGCCGGCCAGGGCCGTGAGCGGCCCGTCGACGACCTCGCCGCGTTCACCGCGGGAACAGGTGAGCAGGAAGACCCGGCTGCCCCTGGTGACGTACTCGGCGATGAGCGCGCCGGTGGAGATGGTCTCGTCGTCGGGGTGGGCGTGCACGAACAGCACCGAGCGCTGCCCGTCGAGCAGGCTCACGCGCAAACCGGAACCGGCAGCAGGGTGCAGTAGGCGCTCAGCAGGGACACGGCAGAGCGGTGCCAGTCGAAGCTCTCGGCGCGGGCGCGGGCCGCCAGCGACAGGCGCTGGGCCAGCGCGGGGTCGGAGAGCACGTCGGTGAGCGCTGCTGCCCAGACCAACGGTTCGCGGGATTCGATCAGGAGTCCGGTATCACCGTCGAGCACGGCTTCGCGCAGTCCGCCGGTGCCCTGGGCGACGACCGGCACGCCGCTGGCGGCGGCCTCCAGGGCGACCAGGCCGAAGGTCTCGGAATGCGAGGGAACCAGCACCACCCTGGCGCCGCGGAGCAGGGCGGCCAGGTCGACGCGGGATCGCGGCCCGACGAAGCGCACGCCGTCCTTGATGCCGTGCCGGGCGGCCAGCCGGCCGAGTTCGTCGATGTAACCGTCGTAGTCGGCCGAGGCGTCACCCGCGATGACGAGCTCCGGCCGCAGCTCTGCCGGCACGGCGGCGATCGCCTCAATCGCCAGGTCGAGGCCCTTGAGCGGCTGCAGGCGTCCGGCGACGACGGCGTAGCCGCGGTCGTCGGCGGCCCGGCCCGCACCGGTTGCCCCGGCGGCGAGGGGGTGGAACAGCGACCCGTCCACGCCGGGCGGCACGATCGCGACGCGATCCATCGACCCGCCCAGCCGCAGCACCACGGTGTCGGCCTCGGCGGCGCTCACGGCCACGATCAGGTCGGATTCGCGGGCCAGCCAGGCCTCGCCGGCCATCCGTCCGCCCGACTCCGGGCGCTCGCCGGCCGACAGCGGGGTGGTCTCGTCGGCGGCGATGGAGTGGAAGCTCTGCACGTGCGGCACGCCCAGCTCGCGAGCCAGCGGCAGCATCGCCATGCCGGAGAACCAGTGGTGCGAGTGGACGATGTCCCACGGGCCGAGCTGGCGGGCCTGGGCGCGGAAGTCGTCGATGAAGCCCTCGTGGTCGCCCTTGGGCACCGATCGGAGCGGTCCGGCGTCGAGGTAACGCAGGGTGACCCCGGCGCCCAGGCGCCGTGCGGCGGGCATCTCGGGGGAGGAGCGCCGGGTGAGGATCTCCACCTGGTGGCCCAGGGCGGACAGGGACTCGGCCTGGTGCCGCACCACGACATTCATGCCGCCGGCGTCCCCCGATCCGGGCTCGGCACCGGGGGAGGTGTGCAGGGAAACCAGGGCGATACGCAGGGGATCAGTAGCAGGGGACACTACAGAATCTTATGACACGGGCGGATGCGTATGATGAGAGCCAGTTGTATGCAATGTTGGCATGTGACTCTGGTTCCTACAGCACCACGTTGGAGGGTCACGTGCGCGAAGTCCTGCGCTTGACGATGGTCCCCGTGATGCGTGCCTGGACGACCTCCCTCGACCGCAAGTTCCGCGGCATCCCGTTGCCGACCGATGCCCCGCAGGCTCATTCGCCGGGTATCGACAGCGACCGCATCCTCCTCGTCGGCGGCGGTCCGGCCGTCGGTTGGGGTGTGCTCAGTCATACCCTCGCCCTGCCGGGCGCGTTGGCCAGGGCGCTCACGGCCCGCACCGGTCGCGGCGCGGACGTCGACGTGATCGCACGGTCGAGCATGACGGCGCGCTCCGCGCCCGAGTACATCGACTTCGCCAACCTCTGGCGCTACGACGCCGTCGTGCTCACCCTCGGCATCGGCGACGCCGGCCGGCTCACCTCCACGCGGGCCTGGCAGCGGGACCTGGCCAGGCTGGTCGAGCAGATCCAGCGCTCGAGTTCCCTCGGCACCGAGGTATTCCTCGCCGGGATCGTGCCGCTGGCGTCGCTGCCGGTCTTCCGCAGCCCGTGCGGCGCGCTGGCCGGCGCGCAGGCGCTGGAATTCAACCGGATCAGCCTGGAGCTCGCCACCGGCGCAGACCGGCTGAGCTTCGTGAGCCTGCCCAGCACGCCGGTGTCCGTCCTCGGCCGGTTCCGGTCGGCCAGCGATTACGAGGTCTGGGCGGATGCGCTGGCGGAGCGGATGGTGGGCTCCCTGGAGCCTGTGCCACGCTCAGACGGGGCGCCGGAGCGCGAGGTGCAGGGCCGCACGCCAGAGGAGATCGAGGATGCCCGGCACCGGGCGCTGATGGCGCTGAACCTGCTCGACACAGCGCCGGAGGAACGCTTCGACCGGATCGTCGCCCTGGCCAGCTCGTCGCTCGGCACCAGCGCGGCCGCGTTCACCGTGCTCGACGGGGACCGGCAGTGGCACAAGTCCACGGTGGGCCTCGAGGTCGCCGAGATTCCGCGCAGCAGCTCGTTCTGCACGGTCACGGTGCTCGAACCGGCCGCCCTGGTCGTGCCCGACGCGCTGCTGGACGAACGCTTCCGCGACAACCCCCTGGTCGTGGCCCATCCGAAGCTGCGCTTCTACGCCGGGTTCCCGATCGAGTCGCCCTCTGGTGAACGCATCGGCGCCCTGTGCGTGTACGACCAGAGACCACGAACCGAGGAGGGTGTCGACGTCGTGCTCTTGCGCGAGCTGGCGCTGCTGCTGCAGAACGAGCTCTGGCAATCGGCCGATGCCGGCGGCGGCGACCGAACCGACGGCAGGGCCGAGCCCCGCACCGAGCCCCGCGCCGACAGTCGCGCCGACCCTGCCGTTTCGTGAGCTCAGCCGGCGGCGCCGGCCAGCGACCCGGCGACCGGTCCGCTCATGTTCCCGATCAGGCAGGAGACCACGTGCTCGGCCTGAGCGCTCCAGTCGGTCTCCGACGGGGTCAGGTAGGTGTAGCCGAGCTCTGCTACCGAGTCGGTGCCGGCCGCGGCGCCGGTGGCCGGGTCGAGGCCGAGGAACGGCCCGAATTGTGCACCACAGTTCGCTTCGGCGGTGGCCATGAGGATCTCGTCGCCCGGATAGTCCTCGCCGGACGCCCCGGTGCCCGGCACGACGGCTTCGAAGTAGATCTCCCAGTCGTGGCTGTCGGCGCAGGGCACCAGGCTGACCCCGGAGTGGAGATCCCCGTCGACGACATCCACACAGTCACCCACCGAGAGGGCGAACAGATCCGTTCCCGGGCCCAGGGTGATGCCGGTCGTGCCGGCCTCGCCGGCCGTGGTCACGGGGATGAGGTCGTCGATGGCTCCGCAGCCGGTGAGCGTGAGCAGTGTCACCAGGATGCCGGCGGACACGCGCAGGGGGCGACGCACACGGCTCTGGGGATGCATCCGGGTGCCGGCTCGGGCTCTGGCTGCGGGCCGGCTCAGCGAACCGGCCGGGCGATCGCGTCCAGCGTGAGCTGGTGCAGCCGGCCATTGGTGGCCAGGGCGCTGCCGTGCCAGGGGCCGGCCTCGCCGTCGGCGGAGGTGAACCGACCACCGGCCTCCTGCACGATGGGCACCAGCGCGGCCATGTCGTAGGGCTGCAGATCGAATTCACCGGCGATGTCGACGTGCCCCTCGGCGAGCAGCATGTATGACCACATGTCGCCGTAGGCCCGGGTGCGCCAGACCTGGCGGGTGAGCGAGACGAGCGCGTCGAGCCGGCCGGCTGCATCCCACTGCTGGATGCTGCCGTAGCTGAGTGACGCGTCGGCGAGGGTCTCGACACCGGAGACCTGCAGGCGCGTGGGCGCGGCGTCGGGAAAGCGGGAGTCGGCCGACCAGGCGCCGCCGCCGGTCGCGGCCCACCAGCGCTTGCCCAGGGCGGGGGAGCTGACCACGCCGAGCACGGGCACGCCATCGATCGCGAGGGAGATCAGGGTGCCCCAGATGCTGATGCCGCGCAGGAACCCGGCGGTGCCGTCGATGGGGTCGATGATCCACTGCCGGGTCGTCGAGCCGGCGGTGCCGAACTCCTCGCCGAGGATGCCGTCGGCGGGGCGCCGTTCGGCCAGGAGGGCGCGGATGGCGCGCTCGACGGCCTGATCGGCATCCGTCACCGGGGTGCGGTCCGGTTTGGTGGTGACAACCAGGTCGAGGGCCTCGAACCTGGCCATCGAAATCGCGTCGGCGGCGTCGGCAAGCTCGAGGGCGAGGGAAAGGTCATCGGCGAGGGTGGGCAGCGGGGTCTCGGTCACGCTGTCCAGAATAGTGACTCGGGGTAAACGGCAGTCCTCAGAATCGTCCCGTGGGCGCGACGCGCCGGGCGACGGTGCTCGATTGGCGTCCGGCGCGAATCTAGTGGTAATGTCTCATGTCGGCAGGGAAGCCCCCGTCGTGAAAAATATGCAGAAAATACGCACCTCTAGCTCAATTGGCAGAGCAGCTGACTCTTAATCAGCGGGTTCCCGGTTCAAGTCCGGGGGGGTGCACCACACGAAGACAAGCCCGGCCGCGAGTATGCGGCCGGGTTTTTCTGTACCCGGACCGACCGCTTAAGCTGTGAGCGCGCTGTGTGTGGTGAGAGTGCCGGAACAGGCCGGGATGCCCACACGTTGTGCCGAGGGAACGTCCACGAAAGAGGAGAGACACTATGAGCACAACCACGCAGAAGGCGACACTGGCCGGCGGCTGTTTCTGGGGCGTCGAGGAACTCGTGCGGAAGCGCGACGGAGTTCTCTCCACCCGGGTGGGCTACACCGGTGGCGACACTCCCAACGCGACCTACCGCAACCACGGCGACCACGCCGAGGCGATCGAGATCACCTTCGACCCCGAGCGCACCAGCTTCCGCGAGCTGCTGGAGTTCTTCTTCCAGATCCACGACCCGTCCACCGTGGACCGCCAGGGCAACGACCGCGGCCGCAGCTACCGCTCGGCGATCTTCTTCGCGGATGCCGAGCAGGAGCGGGTCGCCCGCGACACCATCGCGGATGTCGACGCATCCGGTATCTGGCCCGGCCCCGTGGTGACCGAGGTGGAGCCGGTCGGCGACTTCTGGTTGGCCGAGCCCGAGCACCAGGACTACCTGCAGAACTACCCCAACGGCTACACCTGCCACTTCGTGCGGCCGGGCTGGGTGCTGCCGCGGCGCGAACAGGTCGCCAACTAGCCTCCTGGTAAGACACATCCCGGCCCGGTCGTTCTCGTAACGACCGGGCCGGTTTAGTGTGGGGCGATGAGCCACGAGCAGCCGTCGCGGGAATCCCCGCCGGGCCCGGCCCTGCTCAGCCTGCCGTTCACGGGCCGCTGGATGGCCCGGAACAGCCCGGCCCGGCGCATCCCGAGTCACGGGACCGACCTGCTGGGGGAGCGCTACGCCATCGACTTCATCGGCGTCGACGAGCGCGGCCGCACCGCCGCCACCCGCAGCTGGGGCACATTCTTCGGCACCGAACCGCCGGAGCGGTTCGTCGCCTTCGGCCGGCCGATCCTGGCTCCGGCGGGCGGCACCGTCGTCCAGGTACACGACGGTGAGCCCGACCACGTGGCCCGGCGCTCCCAGCTGAGCCTGATTCCCTACGCCCTGGGCCAGGCGGCGCGGCTGCGGCGGGGAGCGGGTGCGATCGCGGGCAATCACGTCGTCATCCAGTTGCCCGACGGTGCCGGATATGTCGCCCTCGTGCACCTGCGGAACGGGTCCGTGCGCGTTCGGGTGGGCGAGGTCGTGCGCACGGGTCACCCGCTGGCACAGTGCGGCAACTCCGGAAACTCCACCCAACCGCACGTGCACCTGCAGGTGATGGACAACCTGGACCTCGCCAGGGCGGCTGGCCTGCCCGTGCGATTCGGGAACTACCGGTCGTGGAAGGCCGGCGGGCGCGCCGCCGAGCTGCACGACAGCGGAATTCCCGGCGAAGGCGCCGTCGTCGAGCCGATTCGCCCTATGGTGTAGCCCAAGTCACGAGGGGGGCGCCCGTCATGCCATTCAGACCCGGCCTGGTCACCGTCGTCGCGGTGATCGTCTACCTCAACGCCCTCTTCACCATCCTCGGCGGCGTGATCCTGCTCATCGGCGCCAATTCGGCCGAGGTGGACAGCACCGTGGGCGGAGCCGAGTTGGCGATCGGCACCGGCGTGATCGCCATGCTGCTGGGTCTGCTCACGCTGCTCGTGGCGCGCGGCCTGTTCAGCGGCTCGAATCTGTCCAGGGGCATCATCGCCGGCATTCAGCTCTTCGCCGCGCTCAACGGACTGCTCAGCATTGTGCACGGGCAGGTCACGGTCGGGGTGGTCAACATCCTGGTCGCCCTGATCGTGATCGGCATCCTCTACTCCGGCCGGGCCAACGCCTTCTTCCGGCATTGAAACCACGGCGGCGGGGCGGCCGCGGAACGCCGAGCCATTGACAGCCCCACCGGCCGGGGCAATCGTGGGTGCATTCAGCGTCGTCCAACGAAGGGCTTCCTCCTATGACCGAGCATTCGAGCGTGGCCGACCGAGTCGCCAGCGGCAAGGCCGCCAGGGCCCAGACCCCGCTGAACAGTCACCGCGGCTGGTCCCCGGCCGAGGACCGGCCGGACCCCGTCGCCCTGCTCGAGGAGCAGAACCTCACCCGGGTGCCAGACCTGGTGCCGGTGCGGCACGGGCGCATGATGGCCTCGCCGTTCACCTTCTACCGGGGGGCCGCCAAGATCATGGCGACCGACCTGAAGGACACCCCGCGGGCCGGCCTCACCGTGCAACTCTGCGGTGACGCGCACCTGTCCAACTTCGGCGTCTTCGCGTCCCCCGAGCGCAACCTCCTGTTCGACCTCAACGACTTCGACGAGACGTTGCCGGGCCCGTTCGAGTACGACGTGCTGCGGATGACGGCGAGCTTCACGATCGCGGCCCGCAACAACGGCTTCTCTGCCTCGGACATCCGCCAGGTGACCCTGGAGGCGGTGCGCTCCTACCGGGAGGCGATGACCCAGTTCTCCACCATGGGCACCATGGATATCTGGTACGCCCGGATGTCCGAGCAGGAGCTGGTGGCGGCTATGGACATGGCCAGGGCCACCCAGAAGGGCAAGGTGGCCAAGAAGGCGTCGAAGGCGCTCGAGAAGAACACCCTGAAGAACGCCGCGAAGGCACGCTCCAGAGACAGCATGCAGGCGCTGGCCAAGCTCGCCGAATTCGTCGACGGCCACTACCGGATCATCAGCCAACCGCCGATCGTCATTCCGGTGCGGGAACTCGCCGAAACGTTCGGGCTGACCGCCGAAGAAACCGGGGCCGCCGTGCGGGACCAGCTGGAGTCGTACCGCCAGACGCTGCAGGACGACCGGCGTCAGCTGCTCGAGCGTTTCACGGTGGTGGATGTGGCTCACAAGGTGGTGGGCGTCGGCAGCGTCGGCAACCGGGCGTTCATCGCCCTGTTGCAGGGGCGCGACGAGCAGGACCCGCTGTTCCTGCAGGTGAAGGAGGCCACCGCATCCGTGCTCGAAGACCACCTGCCCAAGAGCGTCTACGGGCAGCCCGGCGAACGGGTGGTGCAGGGGCAACGGATGATGCAGGCCGCCAGCGACATCTTCCTGGGCTGGACCAAAGGGGTGCAGGCCGACCGGTACCTGTACTGGCGTCAGCTGCGCGACATGAAGGGGTCGGCGATCGTGGAGGCGATGGTGCCGATGGGGATGACCTTCTACGCGCACGCCTGCGGCTGGACCCTGGCCAGGGCGCACGCCCGCTCGGGCGACCCGATCGCTATAGCGGCCTACCTCGGCGGCAGCGACAAGTTCGACCGCGCCGTCACCGACTTCGCCAACCGGTATGCCGACCAGAATGAGGCGGACTACCAGGGGTTCCTCGAGGCCGTGCGCACCGGCCGCCTGGTCGCCCGCGGCGGCGTCTGACCCGCGCCGATCCCGCCGCAACTGTGCCCGTTCCGGACAAATGGTCCCGGTGTGCCGGGCTCAATTGTCCGGAACGGGCACAGTAGCCGCCGTACGATGGCAGGACACGCCGCACCAGCGGCGGCGACCGGCGGCAGCACCGAGGCGAAGGAGACGACGTGGCGAAAGCACCCACGGTCTACGACGTCGCCGAGCGCTCCGGCGTCTCGATCGCCACGGTCTCCCGGGTGCTGCGCTCGCCGGCTGCGGTGCGCGAGCACACCAGGGAACGGGTTCTCGCCGCCGTGACCGAACTCGGCTACGTGCCCAGCGCCGCGGCCAGGGGACTCGCCGCCCGGCGCACCAATGTGATCGGCCTGTTCTTCCCCGGCCACGACGAAACCGTGCCAGACCAGCCCGTCGACTCCGCGCGCGGCGACACCGTGCCCATCGTCGACGACGACGCCGACACGTCCTCCGACACCGAGAACCTCTACTTCGACGAGGTGCTCCGCGGCGCCGAGATCGAGGCCTGGCGCCGCGGCTTCGCCCTGATGGTGGCCGCCGGACGCGGCTCGAGCCGGGAAGCCCTGGTCACCGACATCGCCGGCCGGGTCGACGGCCTGGCCGTTCTCGCCCGCACCGTGCCCGACGAACTGCTCGCCTACGTGGCCCGCCGCATTCCCGTGGTGATCCTGGCCGGCGCCCAGCGCGCCGACGACTTCGACCACGTGAGCGCGAGCAACGGCCCCGGCATGCGCACCCTGGCCAACTACGTTCTGCAGACCCACGGCGTGCACGACGTGGTGTATATCGCCGGACCCACCGATTCCCCCGATGATGCGGAGCGGCTCACCGGCTTCCGCGACGCCCTCGCCGACTCCGGCCTCGCCGAGAGCCGGGTGCGCATCCTGCGGAGCGACTTCACCCGCGACGGCGGCCGGGCCATGGCCGCGCGCATCCTGGCCGAGCGGCGGCCCCGCGCCATCCTCTGCTCCAACGATGAAACGGCCCTGGGCGTGCTCGACGTCCTGGAGCAGCGCGGCATCCGGGTGCCGGAGGATGTGCTGGTCACGGGCTTCGACGGCATCACTGCCGGCCGGCACTCCCGGCCGCGGCTGACCACGGTGCACCAGCCGATGGTGGAGCTCGGGCGCGCCGCCGTGCATGCCATCACCGCCAGGCTCGACGACCCGACCCTGGAACCGCAGGCGTTCACCCTGCCCGTCGAGGTCGTCCTGCGGGAGAGCTGCCCACGCGTCTGACCGGGCCCCGGGCGCCGCCGCCAGAAAACCGGTGCTTGCATTCCCGCAATGTATGCGCATACACTCGGAGTCAGATCACGCGCCACGCACTCCACCCCCGGCGCGATCAGCTCAACGATGACTGAGGAAACCCGGTAGTAATGATGCAACCCACTCGATCTCGGCCCCGATCAGGGCCTCTCCGCCGTTCAGAGACCCGCCGTTCAGAGACCCGCCGTCCACTGGCCCGCCGCGCGCTGGCCGCTGTGGCCATGGCCGTCGCCGCCTCCACACTCGCGGCCTGCAGTATCCAGATCCAGAGCGCGCCGGATCCGTCCATCCCCGACGACACCATGCTCGTCGCGGCCGACACCGGTTCACCCCTGTTCGAGAAGAACTTCAACCCGTTCATGATCAACAAGCGGGTCGCGGCGTTCTACATGTACGAGCCACTGATCGTGCTCGACAACCTCAACGCCGAAGAGCACCCCTGGTTGTCCACCGGCTACAGCCAGCCCGACCCGTCCACGATCGTCTTCGACATCCGCGACGGCGTCACCTGGTCCGACGGCGAAGACTTCACCACCGCAGACGTCGGCTTCACCTTCCAGCTGCTCAAGGACAACCCCACGCTGGACCTGCAGGGCATCTGGAGCTACATCGACACCTTCGAGGTCGGCACAGACACCGTCACCGTGCACCTGGCCGCTCCCGACGTCCCTGCCGCGCAGCTGATCGCCTCGACCACCTTGATCGTGCCAGAGCACATCTGGGCCGATGTGGAGGACCCCACCACCTGGCGGAACCCCGACCCCGTCGGCACCGGCCCCTACACGCTGGGCAACTTCGCGCCGCAGCAGTACACCGTGGACAAGAACCAGGACTACTGGCAGGCCGACACCGTCGCCGCCGAGCACCTGATCCTGCCGGCCACCAACACCCAGCTCGACGTGGCCACCAAGGGCTACGACTGGGCCTACTCCTTCATCAGCGATGTCGAGGGCGCCTGGGTGGATGCCGGCAACCAGAACACCTACTGGTTCCCGCCGGGCGGCACCATCGCCTTGTTCCCCAACCTCACCAAGGCGCCGTTCAACGACGTCAACGTGCGCCAGGGCCTGTCCACGGCGCTGGACCGCACCCTGGTGGGCGACGCGGCCGCCGAGGGCTACATGGACGTGGCCGGGCAGACCAACATCCTGCTGCCCAACCAGGCCGACGTGCTCAACCCCGACATCCCCGACTCCGGCCTGATCACCCAGGACACCGCCAAGGCGCTCGAGTACTTCGCCGCCGGCGGTTACACCCAGCAGGGCGGCAAGCTCGTCGACGCATCCGGTGCCCAACTCACCCTCACCATCACCACCGCCGCCGGCTACAACGACTGGCTCAAGGGTGTGCAGGAGGTACAGAAGCAGTGGGGCGCCATCGGCGTCGACGTCAAGGTCGAGTCCCCGCAGCCCGCCGCCTACACCCTGGCGCTCCGCAACGGCGAGTACGACCTCGCCATGGGCGCCACCGGCGGCACCGGCAACACCTTCCGCGACTTCAACAACCTGCTCTCCAGCGAGTGGGTCAAGCCCGTCGGTGAGGAGGCCAGCAACAACTTCGAACGGTTCAGCGACCCCGCCGTCGACGAGATCCTCGCCGAGTACAAGGTGGCCCTTGACCCGGCCGTGCAGGCCGACCTGGCCAACCAGCTGCAGGAGGTCGTCTACGAGCAGATCCCGTCGATCAGCCTCTACTACGGCGGCGCCTGGGGCCTGTTCAGCGACGCGAAGTTCACCGGCTGGCCCAGCGCCGACGACCCGTACTCGTCGCCGAAGACCTACGAATCCACACCACTGCTCATTCTCACGAACCTGAAGAAGGTCAACGATGACTAGCACCACTGCGGCGCCGCGCGGCGCCGACAGCCTCACGCCGGGGCCGAGCCCCACGGATGCGGCGCAGGCGCCGAGCCGGATCGTCACGTCCCTGGGCTTCGTCGCCCGCAAGCTCGGCCTGTTCGCCCTCACCCTGTGGGCGGCCGTCACGGTCAACTTCCTGCTGCCGCGGCTGATGCCCGGCACGCCGGCGGATGCCGCGCTGGCCAAGCTCGCCCAGAACGGCCCGGTCACCGAGGCCACCAAGGCCGCCATCGAAGCCCAGCTCGGTGTGCCCACGGGCAACATCTTCGAGCAGTACGTCGCCTACCTGCACCAGGTGGTGACGCTGGACTTCGGCGTGTCGTACACCTTCTACCCGCAGAGTGTGGGGGAGCTGGTCTCGGCCGCGCTGCCGTACACCCTGGTGCTGGTGGGCCTGGTCACCGTCGTCGCCTTCATCCTCGGCACCCTGCTCGGTGTGCTCGCGGCCTGGAAGCGCGGCACCTGGCTGGACAGCGTGCCCACCCTGGTGGGCTCGTTCATGAGCGCCTTCCCGTACTTCTGGACCGCGCTGCTCCTGCTCTTCTTCGCCGGCTACGTGCTGCGGCTCTTCCCCACCTCGGGCGCCTACGGGCCCACGGCTGAGCCCAACCTGTCGTTCGAGTTCTTCGGCGACGCGCTCTACCACGGGGTGCTGCCGGCGCTGACGATCCTGATCACCTCCCTCGGCGGCTGGATCCTGGGCATGCGCAACACCATGATCTCCACCCTCGGTGACGACTACGTGACGTTCGCTGAGGCGAACGGGCTCAAGCCCCGCACCATCGCCCTGCGCTACGCCGCCCGGAACGCCATCCTGCCCAACCTCACCTCGTTCGGCCTGGCCCTCGGCGGTGTCGTGGGCGGCTCGATCCTGGTGGAACAGGTCTTCGGCTACCCCGGCATCGGCTACCTGCTCTTCAACGCCGTCACCAACCAGGATTACCCGTTGATGCAGGCACTCTTCCTGATGATCACCGTGAGCGTGCTCATCGCCAACTTCCTCGTCGACATTTTGTACGGCGTGCTGGACCCGAGGACCCGACGATGACTACCTCACTCCCACCCACAACGGCCATTATTCGTGCGCCGCACTCCTCGATCGACGCGGCCCCATCGCCCTGGAAGGTCGTCGTCCGCGTCGCCTCCACGGTCTGGAGCAACGGCAAGGCCCGCATCGGCCTGGTCATGCTCGCCGTCTTCATCCTGCTGGCGGTCTTCGCCCCGCTGATCGCCCCGTACGGAGCCAGGGAAACCGGCTTCGAACGGAGCGCCGACGGCAGCGCCGCGCACTGGCTGGGCACCACCGCCGCCGGTGAGGATGTGCTGAGCCAGCTGCTCTACGGCGCCCAGATCAGCATCTTCGTCGGCCTCATCGCCGGCCTGCTCTCCACCATCATCGCGGTCCTGATCGGGCTGAGCTGGGGGTACGTGCGCGGCTTCGGCGCCGACGTGATCAACTTCATCGTCAACCTGTTCCTGGTCATCCCCGGCCTGCCGCTGATGATCGTCATCGCCGCGTACCTCTCCGGCGGCGGTATCGGCATGATCATCATCGTCGTCGTGATCACCGGCTGGGCGTGGGGCGCCCGGGTGCTGCGCAGCCAGACCCAGTCGCTGCGCTCCCGCGACTTCGTCACGGCCGCCGTGTTCAGCGGCGAACGGCCGTTCCGCATCGTGTTCCGCGAGATCCTGCCGAACATGACCTCGCTCATCGTCGGCAACTTCTTCGGTGCCGCCACCGCGGCGATCCTCGCCGAAGCCGGCCTGGAATTCCTCGGCCTCGGTGACTCCACCGTGGTCAGCTGGGGAACGATGCTCTTCTGGGCGCAGAACTCCAACGCCCTGCTCACCGGGCAGTGGGCGCTCCTGTTCGCCCCCGGCCTCTGCATCGCGCTGCTGGCCACCTCCCTCACCCTCATCAACTTCGGCGTCGACGGCATCAGCAATCCCCGCCTCCGGGAAGGAACCAAGCGATGACCCCCGCACCGTTCACACAGACCCCGCCCGCTCCCAACAGCACCCTGCTCGAGGTGCACGACCTCTCGGTGCACTACGGCTACGGCGCCGGCGCCACCAAGGCCGTGCAGAACGTCTCGTTCCGGCTGGCCCACGGCGAGTTCGTCGGCCTGGTGGGGGAGTCCGGCTCGGGCAAGTCCACCCTCGGCTTTGCGCTCACCGGCCTCTCCAAGCCGCCGGCGCACATCGAGAAGGGCCGCATCCTCTTCGGCGGCAAGGACATCGCCAGCCTCGACGCCGAGCAGCTGCGCGAGCAGCGGCACGGCGGCATCGCCATGGTGCTGCAGTCCGGGATGAACGCGCTCAACCCGGTGCGCAGCATCCGCAACCACTTCGTCGACATCTTCCGCGCCCACGGGCACGTCGAGCGGTCCCGCTGGACCGCTCGCGCGACCGAGCTCATCGGCAAGGTCGAACTGACCCCGTCGGTGCTCGACAGATTCCCGGGCGAACTCTCCGGCGGCATGCGCCAGCGGGTCTCGATCGCCCTGGCCCTCTCGCTCGAACCCGAGCTGATGGTCTTCGACGAGCCCACAACGGCGCTGGACGTCCTGGTGCAGCACGCCGTGATGAACACCATCATCGAACTGCAGAAGAGCGAGAACTTCACCGCCATCCTGATCAGCCACGACCTGGGCATCGTGCTCGAATCCGCCCAGCGGGTGATGGTGATGCACGAGGGCCGCATCGTCGAGGATGCCCCGGCCCGGCAGATCCTTCAGAACCCGCAGGCCGACTACACCCGGATGCTCCTCTCGCACTACGCCGACCCGCGCGCCGAGGTCGTTGAGCTGCCCGGTTTCGCCGACCGGCAGCAGCGTCGGGCAGAGGGAGCGGCCCGTGCCGACGGCGCCACCCACGCGCCCACGGTCTCGCCGCGCACCCGGCGCACCGACCAGCACACCATGATCGTCGACAACGTGTCCAAGATCTACCCGGCCCCGCGCCGCGGCGAGGCGCCGGTGCGCGCCGTGGACAACGTGTCGTTCACCCTCGAACCCGGCGCCGCGCTGGCCCTGGTCGGCGCCTCCGGATCGGGCAAGTCCACCATCGCCAAGCTCATCACCGCGGTGGAGAAACCCACCAGCGGCAGCATCCGTTTCGGCGATCTCGACGTCGGAAAGCTGAACCGCCGGCACTTCCGCCGGCTGCACCGGGACGTGCAGATGGTCTTCCAGGATCCGTATTCGGCGCTGAACCCGCTGCACACTGTGGAGTACGCGCTCACCCGGCCGGTGATCAACTTCACCGGGCTGACCGGCACCGACGCCCGCCGCCGGGTGCTGGAACTGCTCGACATCGTGGGCCTGAACCCGGTGGAGGAGTTCGCGGCCAAGCTGCCGCACCAGCTCTCCGGCGGTCAGCGGCAGCGCGTGGTCATCGCCAGGGCGCTGGCCAGCGACCCGCAGGTGATCATCGCCGACGAACCCGTCTCGATGCTCGACGTGTCGCTCCGCGCCGGAGTGCTCGCGCTGCTCGAAGACCTGCGCGAACAGTGGGGCGTGAGCCTGCTCTACATCACCCACGACCTGCTCTCGGCGCGCGTGGTCACCGACAACATCATGGTGCTCAACGGCGGCGCCGTGGTCGAGCGGGGCAACACCGCCGACGTGCTGCGCAACCCGACGGACGATTACACGATCCGCCTGCTCGACGCGATCCCCAACCCGCGCAAGGTCGTCGCGTGACGGGCCCGTTCGGTGCCCTCACCCTCGCCCCGGAGCTCGAGCACTTCAGCATCGATACCGCGGCCGGTCCGCTCACGGCGTTCCGGGTGCGGCCGCAGGGCCCGAGCCTTGGCGTGGCCCTGCTGGTGCCCGGCTTCACCGGTTCCAAGGAGGACTTCCGGCTGCTGCTGCCGCTGATCGCGGCGGAGGGCTGGGAGGCCGTGAGCTACAGCCAGCGCGGCCAGGCCGACTCGGCCGCCCCGGTGGGTGTTGAGAACTACCGGCTCGACGACTTCGCGGCGGATGCCGTCACGGTCGCGCACGAGATCGGCGCGGGCGGCCCGGTGCACCTGGTCGGCCACAGCCTGGGCGGCCTCGTCGCCCGGGCGGCGCTGCTCCGGAGCCCCGCCCTGTTCAGTGACCTCACCATGCTCTGCTCCGGCCCCGGCGGCCGGGCCGGTGCGCACGAGGCCGACGCCGCCCTGGTGGCCGAGCACGGCACCTTGGGCGTCTGGGCGCTCGACCACCCGGCCGGCAGCCCGCTCACCGGCGACGACGAGTTCGTGCGGGACCGCCTGATCGCGTCCTCGGCCGACAACATCCTCGGCGGCATCCGCATCCTGCAGAGCACCCCGGACTCCTCCGACGCCGTGCGGGCCACCCGGGTGCCCACCCTGGTCGCGCACGGCGACACCGACGACGCCTGGCCCATCCCGTCGCAGCGGCTGATGGCCGAGCACCTCGGCGCCGCCTACCGGGTGATCCCGAACGCCGGGCACCTGCCCAACCTGGACAACCCCGGCTTCACGGCCGCGCTGCTCGCCGAGTTCTGGGCATCCACCAGCTGACCTTTTCGTATCTACTCCGCACTGCCCGCACCACCGCTACCCAAGGAGATCCTTCCATGCTCACTTTCCCCCAAGGCTTCCTGTGGGGCGCCGCCACCGCAGCCCACCAGATCGAGGGCAACAACGTCAACAGCAACTGGTGGCCCAAGGAACACGCCCCAGGCACCACCATGGTCGAACCCTCCGGGGACGCCGCCGACAGCTTCCACCGTTACCGCGAGGACATCAAGCTGCTCGCGGACCTGGGCCTGGACACCTACCGGTTCAGCATCGAGTGGGCCCGCATCGAGCCGGAACGCGGCTTCACGTCCCGCTCGGCGATCGATCACTACCGCCGCATGGTGGACACCTGTCACGAGTTCGGCATCGAGCCGATCGTGACCCTGATGCACTTCACAGTGCCGCGCTGGTTCGAGAACGACGGTTTCTGGCGTGCGCCGGATGCCGCCGACCTGTTCGCCCGGTACACCGAGCTGGCCCTGCCCGTCGTGGCCGAGGGTGTCAACTACGTCTGCACCATCAACGAGCCCAACATCGCCGCGATGCTCGCCGGTGGAGAAGACGCCGCGAACCTGGTGGCGCACGGCCTGCCCGACCCCGACCTGCAGGTGGCGGATGCGTTGCTCAACTCGCACCAGCGCTCCCGCGAGGTGCTGAGCCAGGTGAGCGGCCTGAAGACCGGCTGGACCATCGCCACCCAGGCCTTCGTGGCCGTGGACGAAGAGGGCGCCGCCGAGAAGCTCGTCGAGTACGGCCACCCCCGCGAGGACTGGTACCTCGAGAACGTGAAGGGTGACGACTTCGTGGGCGTGCAGGCGTATACCCGCACCTTCATCGGCCCCGAGGGCCCCCGCCCGGTCGCCGAGAACGTGGAAACCACCCTCACCGGCTGGGAGTTCTTCCCGCCGGCCGCCGGTATCGGCGTGCGGGCGGCGTGGGAGCTCACCGACCACGTGCCCGTGATGGTGACGGAGAACGGCATCGCCACCGCGGACGACAGCCGCCGGATCGCCTACACCCAGGGCGCCCTCGAGGGGCTGCACGCCTGCATCGAGGACGGCATCGATCTGCTCGGCTACCTGCACTGGTCCGCGCTGGACAACTACGAATGGGCCTCGGGCTTCAAGCCCACCTTCGGCCTGATCGCCTGGGACAAGCAGACCTTCGCCCGCACCCCCAAGCCCAGCGCCAGCTGGCTCGGCGAGGTCGCCCGCCGCAACGGCCTGGAGCCTGCGGTCGCCCCCGCGGCCTAACTCGCTCCGCAACTGTTACCGCTGCGGACAATTGCGCCCGGTACGCCGGGCGCAATTGTCCGAACGGGCAACAGTTGGCGGCAGAAACCGTGGCGCGGCTCAGACGAAACGCTCGAGCACCGTGCCGTCGCGCACCCGCTCGACCCGCTTGACGTGCTCGGTGATGTCGCGCACCCCGCGGTACACCGCGAGCTCGGCCACATCCACCACCTTGGTCGAGGCGTGCGCCCGGGTCGGATGTGCGAACTCGGCGATGGACTGGAAGCTGTCCCGTCCGCGCGGCTCGGCGCTGAACCGCTGGGCGAAGCCGGTGTTCACGCTGGTGAGCTCGATGTCTTCCTCGTGCGCGCTCACCAGGCTGCGGGTGTCCAGCGTGAGCACGGTATGGGCG